>Ga0181523_10000309_pt1 | contig 54286 bp, 50 predicted proteins | sample PEATcosm2014_Bin_43_FD_119752 | JGI IMG/M metagenome (GOLD analysis project Ga0181523, IMG submission 119752) | Peatland microbial communities from MTU Mesocosm Facility, Houghton, MI, USA - PEATcosm2014_Bin05_30_metaG | ecosystem: Environmental > Terrestrial > Soil > Wetlands > Peat | place... | reverse complement strand
GAGCAGTCTTGGCTTAATCTGTTCCGCTTTCAGCGGCTCTCGCAACAAGGGATTTTCAAAGAGATAGATCTGGCCGATGCACAGATAATTCGCAGCGCGCCAGTAGCGGTTCATCTTGTCGAGCATGTCCGGCGTGAGCGGACCCTTAGGGGCCGGGGCTGCTGCCTGACGTTCGCCGTTTGCTGCGATTGCGGTAGACAAAGCCACGTCGAAGATAAATTTAGTCGGCTTGCCGGCCTCGTCCACACTCTGGCCGGTTGATATGGGGCGGCTATCGTGATCAACAATTGCTTGCTCTTTCGTGGGCATACTGATTATTCCTCTCTACCTCTCCACCGCAGCTGACAAGCCCCGGCAGAGATTTACGAACTTCGATGAGTTCTCATCCGCGTGCGGTGCGGGTCCTTCACTGGGCAAGCCATAAGGAGCGGGCATTTCAGGTTCGCCTTGCCAGCACTCGTCAATTAAGAGGCCATAACGTCAACGCTACTTCGACAGCTGCTTGCGGATCGAGTCCAATTCCGACCGGCGCTTCGCGGTGGGCTTGGGATACGCCATCTTGAGATCCTTGAGCGCATCAAGGACAACTCTGGAAACGATCAACCGTGCGTTCTCTTTATCGTCGGCGGGAACGACGTACCAGGGCGCGTGATGGGTGCTGGTCGCGCTCAGGCAAGCCTCATACGCCTTCACGTAATGTTTCCAATATTTTCTCTCGTGAATGTCGGAGAGGCTGAATTTCCAGTTCTTGTCGGGTTCATCAAGGCGCTCGAGAAACCGCTTTCGCTGCTCTTCCTGCGAAAGGTGAAGAAATATTTTGATGGTCCGGGTTCCGTTGCGATAGAGGTGTCTCTCCAGGTCCACCATGGAGCGATACCTCTCCTCCCAGATGGTTTTCTCGTCGCGCAGTTCTTCCGATAGACCCTGGTTGCGGAGGATCTCGGGATGCACCCGAACGACCAGCACTTCCTCATAATAAGAACGATTGAAGATACCGATCCGTCCGCGTTCGGGAAGGCGGCAGGTCGTACGCCAGAGAAAATCATGTTGCAGCTCTTCGGCGCTCGGCTGTTTGAAACTGAAAACCTCGCAGCCTTGCGGATTGACCCCGGACATGACGTGCCGGATGGCGCCGTCCTTACCGGCTGCGTCCATCCCCTGAAAAATCAGCAGCAGCGCATAGCGGTTTGAGGCGTAGTGAAGCCGCTGCAGCGAGCTCAACGCTTCGACGTGTTCTTCCAGAAGTTTCTGATACTGCTTCTTCGACTTGCAAATGGGCTTTATCGTCGTCGGCCACTCGCTGAGTGTGACCTTTTCTCCGGACCCCACTCGGAAATCCTTGGAATCAATTTTCATCTTCTTCCTTCCGCTGTCACGCGTTGTGCGAGTGGCGTTTAACAATCCGGGGGCGCACATGGATGTTGATGCACCTTTGCCCGCCCGGCCTAAGCTTTCCGAATCTCGCGCCCCGCCTCAACCCAGTCCTCACGTGCTTGGCCTTGGCAGCGGCGTTGAGGGCCACCGTCGGTTGCACTTTCACGTCAAACGGCCATTGCCGTCGCGATGCCAATGTCCATCATTTCTTCTATACGCGCAGTGCCTCGAAGGCAGAGATGGCGCCGAACAGTTCCTCCGCAGGCAGCCTGTGTTTCGCTCATAACTGGTTTCTGTGTTTTGGCTCAGGCGGAGGCGGGTCAGTCCTGCGACTCGCCTGATCGTGCAGCCGGCCGAGGGTGTTCTCGATCAACCTGGCCAACTTATGTGCAGCGCCTTCGACAGCTTGGTCCATGCTCGCTGCCTGGTGAGTGACTGCGACCGGTTGGCGTCCTTCGAGGCGGGCTTCCATGACGCAGCGCTTGTCGTTCGGGCTGTTCTTATCGCCGTTCTCGTCGCTCAGGTGGACTTCCACTCGCGTGATGTGATCGCTGATTCGGCTCAGGGCATGTTCCACTATTCCACTGACGTGAGCGCTCAGCGCCTCGTGGCCTTCGATGTTATGATCCGTATTAATTTGTACCTGCATGGTGTGCTCCTCCTGTAATTGTTCGGCTCAATATCGGTAGGTGGCAGCCAGTCCCGTCCGTCCCGGCATCCGCTCGGCGGAATCTATGAGCCGCACACGGAAATCCTTTGAGTTGATTTTCGTCTCCATCCATTCGGCGATGTCAGCCGCGTGGTTCTGTTCTGCTTATTTATGGACTTCATCTTTCTCTTGAGTTCCCCGCTCCGCTTTCTCCCAGTCCTGAACCGCTCGAACTTCCTCCCGCCCCAACTCCTCATAGAGCTCGTGGACTCGCTTGACGAGCTGTGGCGTCAGGTCGGACGGTGTCTTGTCGTCGGCTTCCGGCTTAGGCTCGTCTTTGTTTTCAGGCTTAGTTTCCGGCTTGGTTTCCACTTTGGCTTGAGGCTTAGGCTGGGCTTTGGTTTCAGCCTTCGGTTCGGCTTTGGCTTCGGGCTCCGCCTTAGCGCCAGGTTTCGGCTGGTCGGCTTGGGCCTCAACTTTGGGTTCCGGCTTCGGCTCAGCTTTGGCTTCGGGTTTAGGCTTGGCCTTCGTGTCAGGCGTCTGAATCTCCCGCTCCGCCTTCTCCCAGTCCTGAACTGACGAACCGTCTTTGCCGGCGCGCTCCTCGTAGAGTTCATAGGCTCGCTTGGCAATCTGCGGCGTCAGGTTGGACGGTGTCTTGACTTCGGGTTTAGATTCGGCTTTGGCTTCAGGTTTCGGCTCAGCTTTCGGCTCACCTTTTGCCTCAGACTTAGGCTCCGCCTTCGTTTCAGGTTTCGCCTCGGTTTTGGCTTCAGGTGCCGGCTCGGCCTTGACGCGATCAAGAATCTTATAAGCGAGCAGCTTCACACGGTCATTCAAGAGGAACCAAGCTAGAGCATAGACCCAAACGAATCCTGCCCAGCCCCAGCCGAGGGGTGTCATGAACAGACCATAAACCGCAATCAGAGTCGCAAGCATTTGCGTGCCTAGCACCGCAATCCATAGAACCCTCGCGGGGCGTATTGACCAGAAAGGGCCGCGCGTGCGCGTCAGAAAAATCGTCAGATGTCCGGCCACGGATAGTTTCAGATACATCAGCGTTTGGACGTGCGCGTGGTCGAGGTGAAATACGCGCTCGCCAAGATAAAACAGCCCAAACGCAGCCACCACCCCGATGACGCCCAGCACCGTGGAAATTCCCAGCACCAGGCGCATGTTCCAGGCCTCGGGCTTGTCCTTGTAATGAACGTTGTCATACGCGATGGAGAGGATGGCTCCATCGTTGAGCACGGCGATCATCACGATCATCACTGCGGTCACGGGATAGAAGTTAAACACCAGGATCGCCAGCGTCATGAAGAACAGCACCCGCAGCGTTTCGGCGATGCGGTAGATCGCGTAGCTGTTCATCCGCTGAAAGATGCGGCGGCTCTCCTTGACTGCGTCGATGATCACCGACAGGCCGGATGCTAGCAGCACAATGGACGCCGCCGCGCGCGCCGCGTCGGTCGCGCCGGAAACGGCGATGCCGCAGTCGGCTTTTTTCAACGCGGGAGCGTCGTTCACCCCATCGCCCGTCATGCCGACGATGTGGCCTGCCTTTTGTAGGACATCAACAATGTGGAACTTGTCGGCTGGGAATACCTGGGCGAAGCCATCCGCTTTTTCGATGGACTCCGCCGTCTCCGCCTTCTTTTGCTTGTCGCGTAATACGCTGGCCTCGAGGATGTTCGTGCCCATGCCCAGTTGACGGGCAGTTTCCTGGGCAATGGCCAATTGGTCTCCGGTAACCATTTTGACTTTCACGCCCATCTGGCCGGCACTCGCGATGGTTGCTTTGGCCTGCTCGCGGGGCGGATCGAACATTGGCAACACGCCAACAAACTGCCACTTGTTTTCCTGATCCGCCCGCGCCACGCCTAAAGAACGGAAGCCGCGTCCCGCAAACTCATTGACGGCTTTCTCGACGGCGGGCTTTACTTCGCCGGCGTTGGTCGACATTTCCAGAATCACCTGCGGCGCCCCTTTGGCCACAAAGAACTGTTTTCCGTCCGAAGCTTTAACAGTAGCTTCGGTGCGCTTATGCACCGGATCGAACGGCTGGAAATGCAGTATCTGATAGCCCTTCAACGCCTTGTCGTCCTTCACGCCGCCGATCACTGCGAGGTCGATGGTGTCCTTGTCTTCCGCACGCGAAGCAAGCGCCGCCCAGAGAATGACCTGGTCGGCAGGGATATTGCTCACGCAGAAGGGATCGCCCAATGTCAGCTTGTTTTGGGTCAGGGTGCCGGTCTTGTCCGAGCACAGCACATCCACGCCAGCCAGTTCCTCGATGGCCGACAGTTTGGTCACAATCGCTTGTTTTTTTGCCAGCAGACGCGCGCCGACCGCCATGGTGACTGACAGCACTGTGGGCATTGCTACGGGGATCGCGGCCACCAGAAGTACCAGGGCGAACTCCAACGTGCTGAGGATCGGGTCATGGCGAAAGAGCGCCACAGCAACAATCACCGCCACTAGGGCTACTGCAAGAATGATCAGGTAGTTGCCGATCTTCAGCACGGCACGCTGGAAATGGCTGACGGTATGAGCCTCCTGCACCAGTTGCGCCGTCTTGCCGAAGTAGGTCTTCTCACCGGTGGCGTATACCATGGCGTCGGCTTCGCCCCGCTTGATAATCGAACCCGAAAACACCGCCTCGCCAGGTTTGCGCGTGGCGGGCAAAGATTCGCCGGTCAATGCAGACTGGTCTACTTGCACCGGATCGCCTGCCAACAGGCGCGCATCCGCCGGCACGATGTCGCCCAGTCGCAGACGGATGACGTCCCCGGGCACCAGTTCAGATACCTTCGGAGTAACCCACTTTCCATCACGCAGGACCCGCGCCTTGGTCGCCAGTTTGGCCCGCAACGCGGCAATTTCGTTGCCCGCCTGATGTTCTTCCCAAAATGCGACCACAGCGTTGGAAAAAAGCAGAAAGAGAATGATGAAGAAATCCAGCCAGTGCCGGACAATTCCCGACAAAATTACAGCCGCTTCAATCATCCATGGGATAGGGCCCCAGAAATAGGTGAGGAACTTCAGGAAGGGATTGGTTTTCTTCTCGGCGATCGCGTTAGGACCATACTGTGTCAGCCGCTTCTGCGCCTCGGCTTGGCTCAGTCCCTTCGGCGACGACTTCAGTCGTTTCTCGACTTCCGGCAGGGGAAGGGACTTCAGATCGTCCTTGGACTCGGACCTTGAGCCGTTCTTGGACTCAGGCTTCGCCGCAGGCGTTGAGTCAGGCTTGGATTCCGGTTTCGCCTCCAGCTTGGGCTCGGGCTTATCTGCCACCGCTTTCACCATGACTGTTCTCCTGCTGTTGTTATCTCCACCGGCTCTCTATCCAGAGGACGCTTGGAAAATCGACGGATGGGCGCTCTCGACGAAATCTCATTCGCGGCTTTGAATTCACTAAACTCGGGCGTGCTATATCTCAACGATTCATCCAGCCGTCCCCGACCGCTTCCGTACTATGCAGGCCACCCCATCTGCGTTCGACACTTCCCGGCATCGATGGCTCAGGGGCTTCTCTCAGTTGCGGCTCGAGTTCTGGCATTGGGGTAGCTTCTGCCAACCGCCCCTGATGTAGCGCATGCCGGGGCGAATAGGCATCGCGGCCGCTACGGAACACCTACGCACAGTATCTTCCGGCGGGAGATGCGGAAGCTGTGCACTTTTGCTCAGGAATGACCGAACGACCGCCCACTGGCTGGCCGGAAGTAAGTGCAAAGGGTTCTACGGGAACAGTACGCGATTATTTCCGAGGAGGCCCGACATCCGTACCGGGCCTGGCCGGGTTGTCGACGCCAAGCGTGCCACGCGCCGCAATCTTGCCGGCGGCCGAGGCCTTCCCTTTGAGAATACACTCAAACGCCACTCCGATCAGGGCGCCCACCAAGGGCCCGACGAGGTAGATCCAAGTCGTGTGGAAGTTGCCACGCACCACATCCGGCGCCAGCGAACGCACCGGATTCATAGAGGCTCCGCTCACCGGCGCTGCCCAAAGCCCTGCCAGAGCAATGTACCCGCCCACGGCGATGGCGCCGTTCGTGCCGGTGTTCCGCGCGCCAGACGCCGTGCCCAGGATAGTATTCACCAGCCCGGCTGTCAGAACCACTTCCATCGCCAGCGCTTTCCCGTCGGTCACACCACCGCCTGGCAGCGTCGCGCCGAGTGCGCCAACCGTCCCAAACATGGCCCGAAGAAACACAGCCGCACTGATGCCTCCGATCACTTGTGCCAGCATGTAGCCGGGGACTCTTTTCCAAGGGAAGTCGCGGCGCAGTGCGAATGCCAGCGTGACCGCCGGATTCAAATGCGCCCCGCTCACTGCACCCATAAAGTAGATGATCGCCATCACCATGATTCCAGGCGCCACCACCATCATGCCCAGAGTGACCCTGCCGCCGCTCATCGCCGCGACCACGCCGCCGCCGGCAGCGACCAGCACCAACAGGAAAGTGCCCCAGGTCTCCGCGAAGAGGCGTCGCCACTCAAGGGAGGGATCGAAGAAATCGAACGCTAATTGCTGCTCGATCATAAGTTGCTGCTGGGCCGCGTCGGGCTGACCACTTCCAGTCGATTCCATGTCTACCTTCCGTTCAATCTCGCGCATTCGGGAGCGCCAAAGTAGCTCAATCGCTGAGTGAGTCCCGAAGCCGATTCCTTTGCTGGCTTCAGGGAACAATCCCTGCTCATCCATGCCCAGTCGCCTGCTTGACCGCTTGAAGGCCTTCGTTTGGCTGTTCGGTTGAAAATACAGTGGCTTGCGGGCGGATGTGGAGATCATCACCGATCTTCAGAAAGTCATGCGCATCCTGTCGACCCATATTGGCCACGCTACGTATCTGCCACTCGCCCAAAGCAGCTCTGTCGTAGTCAAAGGCCGGCATACAAGGGTCACTGTTTGGGCATAGTGGATTGCGGGTTGCCGGCTGAGATATTATGGCCGACAATTGTGTATCTCCCAGAGAAACGTACTGTAGCAATCGCGTCAACAGAAATTGGTATCCACATACTTTTCACCTCCCCGAATTGCATAGTGATGTGAATATCCGTGATCCAGAAGGAAGGGCTTTTGGCGGGGGCTCCTTCCAATCTGCGGATACGGAAGGTGGTCGTATCTAACCAAACCTGCCCGCTAAAAAGGTATCGCTCCTTCCTTTTCGGGATGATCCGTAAGATATACTCGTCAAGAATTCCGAGTTTATCTTGTCTGAGAAAAACGAAGTCGTAGTTCGCCCGACTGATCTCGCTTTCATGACTCTTCTTTGCCGCCTCGATTTCCTGGTCCAAAAGCTCGCGGACCATTTTTTCTCCCCGCGACTTCCCGCTCGCCTGCGTGATTCTGTATGTTTTTGTAGCGGGAGGAACAAAACTGATCTGCGCCATGACCTCAGAGCTGGGTTGTTTTTCATCGCCGTGGAATACTTTGTATTCTCGCGTCACTTTATACGGTTGAGATTGAGCAGTGTTCTGGTGTTGGACGTCTTCAAAGCGTTGCAGGATCAGTGTTAGATCGGGAGATGTAATTTCAGCCGCGGACGAGATTTCCTGTGCCGACACCGCGACCCTGGCTAGCAAAACGAGAATTGGCAACCAGCGTCTTGGCCTGAATGTTCTTATCATCTCTGAGTCGTGCCGCACGATTTGGCTTAGTTCCGTCGCTGCTCCCGGTAACAATCGCAGCTTTTCCTTATTAGATTCAATTATCTGACATAACTCAGAAGCCAGTAGCCATTTCTGGTTTGCGATGAGCTGCGCAAACCAACACTTGCGCTTCGCCGGCGGTTCGGGCCGAACCGCTGGAATTCTTTGCCCATCCGGATGCGCCTTACGCGACCAAGCGCAACCCAAAAGAGTGGGCGAAAGTTCAGGCCGAGCTTGAACAACTGAGGAAGGCAGTTCCGCCGATCGGCAGCCATCCTGCAGACGCGCGACACCGCACGTGGGCTGGTTGTTAGTATGTCGGATGTCCTTGTTTGACACCGGCAAGTACACATTGAAGCCGGGTGCCCGAGAGAAACTCTCCAAGGTCGCCGGTATCTTGATTGCCTATCTTGGTCTCAACATTGCCGTTGGGGGATACACGGACAATGTGGGCACCGCCCAGCTCAACGAAGGCCTGTCTGAGGAGCGTGCCGGGGCCGTGCGCGACTATCTCGTGCAGCAAGGCGTATCAACGAATTCGATAACGGCGACAGGGTTTGGGCAATACGCTGCCGGTAGACTCAAACGATAACTCCGCAGGACGGCAGGAGGTTCGGCGGGTTGAACTTGTCGTATCCGGCGAGTCAATCGGGAATGATGTCAACGTCACCACTGGAAGCTTGCGTTAAGGAACGATTGTTGGCTTCAGCAAAGCGCGATTCCAAACCAGGATCGCGCTATTTTTGCCGTTTAACTTCTTTCGGGCCGCCAGAAATGTGCACACGTCCTTCAGGGGGTGCGTGAGAATGCTGATTTGAATTGACAGTTCTTGTGTGTGACGGATAATCGCTAACGCATCGCAAAGAAGCTCTGCCGACTTTATGCCCTCGTCGGTGTCACTCTCAAGCAGATCCCGTGGCCGGCATTTCCGGGGACTGCGGTGTTCGCCAGCCACCCACTTGCCGGTACTATCCAAGGTAGGCTAAACAGGAGTTGGGTAGCGGTTAAGCCCGCTCGCTGGGGAATCCGAGGACCGGCGCCCGAACAAGAAGGTGTTTCGCGGGTTTCTAGGGTTTCCCGATCAGGAAGGCCTCAAGAATGCCTGTAGGTAACCAGGAACGACACCGTACAAAACGTATCGGCTGGTTGCGCGCGGCGGTACTGGGCGCGAACGACGGCATCCTTTCAACCTCGAGTCTGGTGCTCGGTGTCGCCGCCGCGCATGCGAATCACCGCAGCGTATTGGTCGCAGGGGTCGCCGGCCTGGTAGCCGGGTCCATGTCGATGGCTGCTGGTGAGTACGTGTCTGTCCACTCACAGGCCGACACCGAACAGGCCGACCTCAAGCTCGAACGCGCGGAACTCAAGGCAGACGACAAGGGCGAGCACAACGAGCTACAGGCAATCTATGTCGAGCGCGGGCTCGAACCTTCGCTCGCGAAACAGGTTGCCCAGCAGCTGATGGCCCATGATGCGCTAGGCGCGCACGCCCGGGACGAACTCGGTATCTCCGAGACTCTTCGTGCGCGACCAATTCAGGCGGCATGGGCATCGGCTGGCAGCTTCGCCATCGGAGCAGTCCTGCCTCTCTTGGTCACTGCCATGGCCCCGGAGGCAGGCTTGATCCCTCTTGTGTCTGCGACTTCACTGCTGTTTCTCGCGCTTCTAGGGGGGCTGGCTGCACACGCGGGTGGCGCAGGGGTCACCATCGGCGCAATCCGCGTCACGTTCTGGGGTGCGCTCGCCATGGCGATCACCTCAGGCGTCGGGTGGCTGTTCGGAACAGTTGCGTGAGTGCGGCGAATCGGAGGCAAGCCCGATTCTGGGCCGTCCTCAACCGGGGCCATCAAAGCAGCGCGTGCCGACGATAAAACCAGGTCTTCACAGCCTGCACGACAAAGAGATAGGTCACTGCAAGAAACGCAATTGCCGCCAACAACGATACGGGCAGTGGTGTAAACCGCAGCAACTTGCCCAACGGCGTGTACGGCAGCACAGTCGCAACCGTAACGATGGCCAACACGCTGATCAGCAACGGCCGACTGGGCCGGCTCTTGAGAGGGTTGGCTGCTGTCCGGATCACAAATACCACGAGCGTCTGTGTTGCCAGGGACTCCACGAACCATCCGGTGTGGAAAAGCGACTCGTTTGTGGAAGCATGGAACACCCAGAGCAGCACCCCGAAAGTGAGGAAATCATAGATTGAGCTGATGGGACCGATGATCGCCATGAACTGGCGGATGAATCCAATCTGCCATCGCTTGGGTTTTTGCACCATGGCGGGATCAACGTTGTCGGTGGGGATGCTCACCTGCGAAACATCATAGAGAAAGTTGTTCAGCAGTATCTGGCTCGGGAGCATCGGCAGAAAGGGCAGGAACAGTGATGCCGCGGCCATGCTGAACATGTTGCCGAAATTCGAGCTCGTGCCCATGATGATGTACTTCATGATGTTGGCAAAGGAGCGCCGTCCTTCGAGTACGCCCTCGTTGATGACCGCAAGGTCCTTTTCCAGCAGGATGATCTTGGCCGCGTCCTTGGCCACGTTCACGCCATTCATGACGGAGATCCCAACATCTGCGGTGTGCAGCGACGGAGCATCGTTGATGCCATCGCCCATGTATCCGACAACATGTCCTCGAGCTTTAAGAGCGAGAATCACCCGGTTCTTTTGTTCGGGGGACACGCGAGCGAAAATGGCTCCGTTTTCCGCCTGATGGGCCACGGCAGCATCGTCCATCGTATCGAGTTGGTTCCCGACAAGAATGCGGTCTGCATCCAACCCTACGTCGTGGGCGATCTTCTGGGTCACATACTGGTTGTCGCCCGTCATGACAACCACAGAAATGCCATCCTGTTTCAGTGCCTTCAGGACGGCAAGCACCCCCTCCTTCGGCGGGTCCAGGAATGCCGCGAACCCGACCAGTGTCATCGCGTGTTCGGCCGCCACTGCGTACGCATTTTGTTTTCCCACCTTCAGCGTCGCCACCCCAAGCACACGGAATCCGTCCGCACTCAGCTTCTTCAGGGTGCTTTCTGCCTCTGCCCGTCGGGTTTCGTCAAACGGCTGAGCAACGCCATCGATGGTCACCGCCTCACAAATGGCAAAGACACTCTCAGCCTCACCCTTGGTGATGAGAAGGTCCTCGTCCGCGTGTCGAACCACCACTGAAAGGCGCTTGCGGTTGAAGTCGAACGGAATCTCGTCCACCTTGTCATACCCCACAATGGAAGGCGCCTCGTGCTTCAAGATTGCATCGTCAAGGGGGCTTTTGATGCCTGCCTCAAAGTGGCTGTTCAGGTAAATGAGCTGCAGGACGTTTTCGTTGTCCTTACCTTGGAAGTCCACGTGCCGGTCAAGCACGATCTCCCCTTCGGTGAGTGTGCCCGTCTTGTCCGTACAGAGAATATCCACGCTGCCGAAATCCTCGATTGCTGACAGTTGCTTGACGAGGACCTTCTTCTTCGTCATCCGCCTCGCGCCTTGGGCCAGCGTCACGGTGATGATCATGGGCATCATTTCCGGTGTCATCCCGACGGCGAGCGCGACCGAGAAAAGGAAGGACTCCAGCACTGGGCGATGGAAAATAATGTTCACCAGCAGAACGAAAAGGACAAGCAACATGGTCACCCATGTGAGCATCATTCCGAAGCGACGTATGCCCCGTCCGAACTCCGTCTCCGGTGGCCGCATCGCCAGACGACTCGCAATCTCACCACAGGCGGTGTCTTTTCCCGTGCAGACGATGACCGCGGTGCCAATCCCCGTCTGAACCGCAGTGCCCAGGAAAACGCTGTTGCTTGCGTCCGCGACGCCGTGCTTCTCCTTGGGAAGGTCAGCCACCGTCTTCTCTACCGGCAGAGATTCCCCGGTGAGCACTGACTCACGCACATGCAGGTCCTTTACCTCCAGCAAACGGGCGTCGGCTGGCACCAGGTCTCCTGCGTTGAGCCGGACGACATCTCCCGGGACCAACTCGGCGGTCGGCAGTTCCTGCTCTCGTCCATCGCGCACCACCGCGGCGGTTAGGGCAATCTGTTTCTGAATGTCCTCTACGGCGTGCCGGGCCTGGAATTCCATCAGGAAATTCAGCAGCACACTGAAAAGTACGATCGCAAGGATGATCAGCCCGCCGACGTGCTCTCCGAGTGCAAGAGATACGCCGCTGGCGATGACAAGGATTACGACGAGCGGATTACGGAAAAAACCAAAAAAACTGAGCAGTGCAGCGAAGCGAGACTCATGGACCAGGCTGTTTGGGCCGTAAAGACGCAGTCGCCGCCGGGCCTCTTCGGTCGTCAGCCCTGCCGGAGTTGCCGGGAGTAGTTCGAACAGTTCGTGCAGCGGCCGATCCCAGAAGCCCTCGGCAGCGGTTGTTGGTCTTCCCATCCGGGGCCTCCAGAAACCGTCGGCCGTAAAAGGACGGTGATCTTTCACTCCGAAGTGCGCACAAAAATTGCAGCGCCTTTATTTATTCCAGCAGGAAGATATTGAGGAGAGAGTTGTGAACCCGAATCTCGCCGTTATATTCGACGAAGCCCAGTTTCCTGAAGCGATTCATGAAAAAACTCACTCGGGATCGGGTGGTGCCAATCATCTCCGCCAATATCTCCTGGCTGATTTTAGGAACCACGGTCTCGGGTTTGCTTTCCTTGCCGAACTGCGCGAGCAGTAACAGAATCCTTGCCAGTCGCTTTTCGCTGGAGTTGAAAAGCTGATCGACGAGGTCGGCCTGGATGCGAGCGTTGCGGGTCAGCAGAAAAGAAACGAACACATCCGACAGCGCGTGTTCTTGATGAAGTACTCGAACCATTTCCACCTTGCTAATCCTGAGCAGTGCACACTCGGTCATCGCGGCAGCAGTCGCTAGTCGAAGAGGATGAGCTGAGGCCATGCACTCCTCCCCCAAGAACTCCCCGGCGCCCACCAAGGTGATCGTCGCTTCTTTTCCGTTCGTGGAGGTGACAGTCACTCTCAGCCGACCCTTCTGCACGTAAAAAATCGCGTCGGCAGTGTCGCCTTGCGCGTAGGCAGTCTCATTCTTCTTGAGATTGAGAACCTTCTTGCCCAACCCAGCTCTTGCGAGGAAAGCCTTGGGATCGAAAACCGTGTCGCCATTTCTTGGTTGTGGCTTGGGCGTTTGAAGCCGTGAAGGCCTTGCAATTTCTCCCGTGGGGGAGTTTGCGGATCGCACCGCCTCAACCAACGGAACCAATTTGGTTGGACGGCCTTGGACGCGGGCTGACATGCCTCTGGCGCTCGTTTCACACCTCCGAGAGGGCAGCGCCTCCACTCCGATATTATAGCTCTTCGAGAAAGCCGAGATATGCGCTGACTGTTCGATTTTGCACCATTTCCCAACGGTTAATCTCCGCGGGCGCGCTTTGCTCGATGGAGTTTTCTACAACTGAATTTCAGCGCGCTTGAGCACTTTTGACCAGCCGTGCCGGCTCCCGGCCACTAAGCTCGGTTTGGAAGGACTCCCACGGATGCTTACATGCGAGAGCCTGTCCGAACGGAGTATTCTTCGCACGATTGGACGCGTGCTACAGCGGACGAGATCAACCTTTTTTTGGGGAGACACTGATGCCAAGCAAACGCATCCTTACTTTTTATAGCGGGACGTTTCTCAAGAGGATCGGCAGCCGGAGGACCAGTCGGGAGTACCGGAACAATGAGGTTATCTTTTCCCTGCGCAAAGCGCCACAGGCGTGAATCGCTATCGCTTGGACCCTGGCTCAACCGCGCGAACCTTGACCAGCGTCCCGTCCGGCAGTGGTTTTCCGAGGAACTTGATGACTCCCTTGCGCACCACGGCATTGACCTCCGGTATGACTGAAGCAACACCCCCTACATCTGTAGCGGTGACGGCGGGAGCCTTCTTGGTGATCCCGCGGTCGATCGCAAGATTTGCCAGTCGGTCAGCGTCGCGGTTCTTTTCGGGCAGCACGTGCTTGATCTCGAAGTAGTCGAACTGATCTAGCATCTTCATCGCCCGGCCGTGCAGCTCCTTCAATGCGGGCTTACTGACCTTGTACTCGCCGTTGATCTGCTTCACCAGCAGCTCGGAGTCGCTGATGACCTTGAGCGCTTTGAAGCCGTGCCTGAGAGTGTAGTTAAGCGCGGCCAGCAAGGCCGAATACTCAGCGTAGTTGTTGGTCCGGCGGCCGAGAAACTCGCTGAGTTTGGCGACAAGGCGTCCAACTTCGTCTTGGAATACGACGCCGTATCCTGCAGGGCCGGGATTGCCGCGAGCGCCCCCTTCAATGTTCGCGATCAGATAGCCCTCCTCCGAGCTGGTAATGGCGCTACCGGGCATTTCTTGTGAGCGGTATGCGGATTTTCCAGGGAAGGGTCGAAAGGGCATGATGTAGTTTACCCCCGAACCTTTGGATGAGGTCAAGCGCACCTGCGCCAGGCGGGTGGAATCAATGCCCCATCTTCAATCTGGTGGCCAATCGCTCTTGAAGGGTTGAAAGAAATGACAGGGACGGCGTTGGTTTGGATATGAATGCGTTGGACGTTGCCAAGTTCGATGCAGTGCTTTGGAAGCGGCAGGCTGCGGTCATGGCCAACTTGTGTTTGGAGAAAGCATCTTGTTAACTTGTGGAGAGAATCGCCGCTGACAGCGGCTGATGAGCACTGTCCATTTTCCGGCGTCGCTTGCGATTGGAGAATCAGGATAACGATCCGCAGCGGGGAGTCCGGAAGTTGTCCACCAACTATGCACGCACAAATAAGGCTTGGCCGAATTGCCGGCATCTCGATCGGGCTGCACTATAGCTGGTTTATTATCGCCTTCCTCATCACGCTGTCGCTAATCGATCGCTTCAGCACGGTCATCCGGCAATGGAGCAGCACCACAGTGTGGTCCGCGGCCATCATTACCAGCCTATTGTTTTTTGTCACTCTCCTGCTGCACGAATTGGCACACTCATTGCTGGCAAAATCCCGGGGCCTGCGGGTGCGCGCCATCACACTTTTCGCTCTAGGGGGAGTTTCGCAGATCGAGTCGGAGGCTCCCGACGCGAAGTCTGAGTTCTGGATCGCCATCGTCGGCCCGTTAGCCAGTCTTGTCATTGGGTTCGTTTGTCTGTTGCTGGCGCGGTCCGTCGGCTGGATGCCCAACAGCGAACCCCGCACTGCGGTTTCCGCAGTCCTGGTCTGGCTTGGCTACATCAATCTTGTGCTGGCCGCCTTCAATTTGATTCCGGGGTATCCGCTGGATGGTGGCCGCGTGCTGCGCGCTCTGATCTGGTGGAATACCCACAGCATAGACCGCTCGACACGGATAGCGGCCAAGGTCGGGCAGGTAGTCGCGTTCTTTTTCATATTCCTGGGGCTCTACCAATTTTTCCTCGGCAAGAACTTCGGTGGCCTGTGGATGGCATTCATTGGCTGGTTCTTGCTGGATGCGTCTCGTAGCAGTTACGCTCAGGTGGAGATCACTGAGGGACTGCGCGACAAGAAGGTTTCCGACATTATGAATCGCGATTTTTCCACGGTCGAAGCCCAACTGAGCCTGCAGGACTTTGTCCACCAATACCTGTTGGTCAGTGGGCGCCGGTGTTTTGTGGTGGTGCAAAACAATAACCTGGCGGGGCTTATCACGACCAATGAGGTCAGCCGCGTCGAACGAGACCGCTGGCCGCAAACCAGCGTGCAGAGCGTGATGCGGCCTGTGAGTGAACTGCGGACGGTCATGCCTGACACTCCCGCGATCCGGGCGCTTGAGATCATGAGCCGGGAGGACATCAATCAATTGCCCGTTGTCTCCAATGGTCAACTGGTAGGGATCTTTTCGCGCAGCAGTGTGATGGGTTTCCTTCGCAACCGTGCCGAATTGTTCAAGCATTGAGCTCGGGGGTAAGTCCGCCGAAGGCTGCAACAAGAGCAGAGAGGGAGGAAAGCGCACCGTTATGTTATTTCAAGGCTGGAGTTTTACTAGCAATCTCAGGACATGGATCGCAGGATTAGCGATCACCGCGTTTCTGCTGCTTGTCATGGGCGGATCCCATCCCACAACCGCCCAGGAAAAGAAGCAGCCGGTGGAGGCGGCTAAAAGCAGCGGCAATACTGCTGTGATCGCGCGCGGTAAATACATTGTGGAGGGGGTCGCGGCCTGCGGCGACTGTCATACGCCACACAAGCCGAACGGCGAACTTGACTACAACCGCTGGCTGGCCGGCGCGCCGGTACCATACTTGTCAGCTCGCCCCCAACCGGATTGGCCGATCGTCGCGCCTCGCCTTGCGGGCTTGCCACCGGCGAGCGATGCACAGATGATTACGCTGCTGACGACCGGAATCTGGGTCACGGGTAAACCGCTTCGCTCCCCGATGCCGCGCTTTCATATGACGCGCGCGGACGCGGAAGCGGTCCTGGCTTACCTGAAGTCGCTCACACCCGGTCGCGATACAAGCCAGTAAGGGTAGAGCAGAGCAAACCCTATATGCGCACGGCAGCGGAGGACGGGGTCAGGTGATTGTCGCTTGCCAATGGAACGCGTTTAGCGCACGTTCCTGGGAAATCGGGGTCACAGAAGCAAATTTCGTGTCGATCAGGGATATGTTCCGTCCTGTGCGAGTTCCTGATGTGGTGCTCAGGTGCGTCGGTTTTGTGGGGAAGTTACCAGCCTAGAAGGACGATCTCGTGCCAAGGGATACAGGTCCGTTAACCAGCCAAAGTAAGAATGCTGTACCGAAACGCAAGAAACGCTGGCTGACATACTCCCTATGGAGTGCGGCCTGCGTTTGTTTTGGCATCCTACTCGTCGCTCTGACAAGTTCTGCTGTCATCTGGTCAAGCTCCGATCAGTTCTGTGGTAGGTTCTGCCATTCTATGACTTGGGCTTCGGCAGCCTATAAGCGAGGTCCGCATTACGTCAATCAGGTCGGCGTGAGCGCCAATTGTGGTGCCTGTCACATACCCTATGACTCCCGGCACGCAACGCCCTCAGAGTTTGTCGAGCTCCTGGGCTTCAAAGCACAACGTGGCGCCAAAGACTTCTACAACGAGGCTCGAAGAACCATTGCGACCAAGGACGAGTGGGAGCGACGCAGGCCGGCACTCCGGTCAGAATTTGAAAACTACTTGACCGCGCACAACTATGTGACCTGTCTGGGTTGCCATCAGCTTGACTCCTTTGGTGGTCCGCGCAGCCAAATGAAGCAGTTGGTTCACGATGAGGTGATCAAGGCTGGCAGTGTTTCAACGCCAGTTCAGCTTGCGGTGAAAAATCTGTGGCCACCAGGATCCGTGAAATCCCTGGCGGAAAGCCTTGTCTCTTTGCACCACGCGGTGGCATATATCAGTCCAATCATGCGTCAATTGGGATTCCATCGAGTCCAAGAACACGGCACTCGAGGACTCGGGCAGTCACCAGGTTCAGTCCAGCTCGCGACTGCAGGTGTAATCACTTCTTTTCCTGAATGACGACCCACGCTCGGGCATTGTCGACATCAAGGCGCATATTGCATTGATCGGGAGCGACGTGGGCGAAGTAGACGCTGAATTGCGACTCCGGACTCGGCAGTTCCCCGAACTGCATCGGGATTCTGGCAAAATCTTCATGCTCGTCATATTTCCCGCTGGTGTCCGTACTCTTGGAGATAATGAGAGTCCATTTGTTTTCTTCGGGAATCACAAACAATGTATAGGCCCCGACCGGCAAATCCTTGCCCCCAACCGTGACGGGAGAATTCGTAAACATGGTCATGGGCTTTCCTCCCGGGGCCCAAACTTTGCCGTATCGAATTTCAGTCCCGAGTACTCTCTTCTTTACATCGACTGCGATTCGTTGGTACTCAACCGCCACCTGTTTTGTGCTGTCGAAGTTGCAGCTTGCGGTTGCGTTCGAACTTGTGCCTTGAGCAAAGGCTGTGTTGATGGTGAGAAGCAGCGAAGCACAAAGGGCGAAGCAACAAGTTAAACGATGCATTTTCAGATCCTCCACATAGGATGTTGAATCCTATCCTCAGACTGTTAGATCTGCTTGGGCAACCTGGCTGTCCTGGAATGGCCAATTCGTAACAGCCTAACGCCGGCCTTCTTGTCAAAGCGGCTAGCGGCGGCACAAGTATACTCCCCTGAATTGACACGCATAGTTGGATTCCTTGCTGGGCAGTGGGGTCAAAGCACGCTAAAGCACCACCACCCCTTGCTGTCGGAAGGGCCTTCATCGGCCGCAGATGCTTTTTATCAAGCCATAGCAGCGTCCCGTCGTTTTCGTGATTTGGGGTATGCTGATGCCGTTCACCTGGTGTCTATCATCAGTTCTGCCCCATCCGCGCTACGTGCTGACTTTCAGGCTCTGTTTAAACCGAGCGCATGGACCAGCCCGTTTGGTTAGGAGACGAGAAACCGAGAGACGACAGCATACCGGCGCTGCACGATCAGGCGATCAAGCCCAAGGTTTCAACGGCAAAAGTGACGTTGCCGCCGATGTTACTGCGAGCGCCCATACTCAGTCAGATCTTCGCTCGAGAAGAGATAGCCGACTCTTGATGAAACCGTTACGGGAATCGAGCGAATTCGTAACTCGACACGGCCAGTTCCCGGTGTCAGGGGCAGTTTCGGCTCGAGAGCGCCAACCTCTTCCGGCGTAAAGGGTACTGGGGTGCGGTAGACCGCTACCACAACCATCCGCCCAGAGTCTCGCCGAAATCTCACTTCCGTGAGGTACGCGCCTTTGTGTGTTGCGGCTGCGGTGTTGAGAATTTTGCTCACGGACGCCCTGTAAATCTCTTTGGAAATCACTTCGCGCAATTGGAGGCCAAGCACAACTGCAAGAGTGCACAATGCGGCTGCACTCAACAAGTTTCTTTTCCACTCGCTGCTGGGATGTGCCTGTGGCATTCCGCGGTAGCCTCCTACCCACATCACAATCGAGCCTGCCACCTGAATGCCCACAATGTTCGTAAGAGCGAGCAGCAGCGCGCCAAACGCCAAACTATATTCCCCTCGTGCCAGGCAGATAGCGCTCGCTGAGAGCGGCGGCACCAAGGCTGTAGCGATGGCCACACCGACGAAGGCGACGCTCAGCCGCGGCGAAATCATCGAGTATGCTCCAGCGGCGCCGCCCCCGAGCGCGATCATCAGGTCCATGAGATTGGGCGCTGTCCGCGCGTATATCTCACCGGTCAAAGGAAACTCGGAATGCACTACGCCCAGTATGAACGCCGTCCCGTAGATCACGGCGAGGCCTCCCGCCAACGTCACGAATGCCTTTCTCAACAGGTGATTGTTTCTGTCGACAAGGCCCATGGAGACTCCAGCAATGGGGCCGAGCACCATGGCGATAATCATGGCCCCAATCACGACCGCGGGGCTGTTCTCAAACAACCCATAGCAGCCAATTACGGCCGCGAGGGCGTTCATCGTCACGTATGCGCCGTTAAATTCCGCATTCAATTCGATGTTGGCCCTAACTGCCGCCCGGGAGCCGAGAGCCTGCTCTTCTGTAGTCATTGAGTTGCGCCTTTCTTGCGGTTACGCGTTCAGTTGTATTTGAAGATATCGCGATCCCGACGACAATCGAATGCGATAGCACTCTGGGGTAGTGGTGCTTTATTGTGGAGATGAGTTTCATGAATCACGGATGCTTAGGTCTTTGGCATTGGCAGATATTGCAGCGGTGATATATTCCCCGCCGCGACCGAAGAGTAACTGGAGGCCCCCGCGCGGTGAAACCAGCCCTTCCATGGGTTACATGTGCGATTGGTTCGCTCCTGTTGCTCGTGTTATTGGGGAGCGGACGGGCGATGGTATTTGCTGCCATCCTCGCATTCGTCAATGCGTCAGTCGCGCTCGGACTTGGTGGTGGCGGATGGCGTACGACCGAGTCGCGTGCGGTTGTGAAGAACAACGCTCGGCAATTCTTGCTGCCTTCCCTAGTGTTCTTGGTTATTCTCTGCGTGATCGGCCTTATACGTATCCATCAACTTTTCCCATCTCCACGCTAAAGTACCACTACCCACTCTGACGGTCACGGATCTGTGGTCGTTCGACTGTGGGATAATTGCCTTCGGTTATATGCCGTCCCAAACGGGAATTTCCTTCTTGACTTCGGAAATTATATGTCCAAATCGCCAGTTCCCATGCCGGCTGGGGGGATCCGGCGGACTTGGTTGACCTGTGGGACGCTCAGATTACGAAGAGCGGCGACAGGTGGTGTGCGGTGCCCTCGAGGAAGAGTAAATCCGACAAGAAAACCGAAACGCATCAGAAGAACTTGCCCGCAGAAACAAAAATCATGCAACCAGTTGTACGCGAGGCGCAAGAAGGCATACTTGTACACTTCTATCTTGCATGCGGACACATGATCACGATGCGCAAAGAAGACCTCGAAGAATCGTCCCCATCCTCGATTGAGTGCTGGGCGTGTGAAGAAGCAAACAAGAAAAGGTAAAAGGGTTCCCGTCAAGTTAGGCTGCTGCGTGTACGTGCCCGACGAGACGGCACTATGCGAGACCTGGGATAAGAATTACTGAGGTCGCTTTCGAGGCCAAGGTCATTGGAGCCTCGGTCTCAGTATTCCTCCATAGAGACACCTCGGTGCGAGCGCAGCGAGAGGTGCTCTTATGTCGGTCACGTTCTTTCGTGACGTGCGTCACGGCACAAATGCAATTCTCAAGAAAGAATACAATTATCTATAAGGAGAAACGGCGGTGCATTGACACTTGCCGTGGACCGCTTAGACGGCACAGGCCGCAACAGCCAAACCTTGGGGCGAAATGGGCGCGGGTTGCGTGGCCCTGAACGGCAAGGAAATGTCAATCGACGCCGCCAATGATGCCTGCCAAGGAGGCTCACATGGCTAAGCACAAGATACCTACCCCTGAAGACACCCAGCAAATAACCGAACCCACTATTCAACTTGAAGAGCGAATTCGTTTACGTGCCTACGAACTGTACGAGCAACGCGGGGCGAACCACGGTCACGAGCTAGACGACTGGCTGCAAGCAGAGTGGGAGCTGACTCAGCCGAAGCCGGAAAAAGTCGCCGCATAGAACCATCAGATGAACCGGGCTCACTTCCTCCTGAAGAGCTCCCAAGAGATAGAGTGAGCCCTCGAGCTATGAGTGCGCTTGTTGTAGTGCGCTTCAGACGATAACCTAAAATCAATGACCGCCATACCGCCGGTATCCCGGCTTTCCCAGGGAGCGTCGAATGGCCCAGCCTCAAAGAGACCAAAGCACCAATTCTCCCGCTGAATCAACCTCCACAGCCGGTTTGACCACGTCCGGGCTGCAATCCCTGGAGTCTGAGTTGGGGGTTTCCGGCGGTGGCATCACCAGCTCCCAAGCGCAAGCACGGCTGGTGAAATACGGCTTTAACGAACTGCCTGAAGAAAAGACTAACCCTATCCTGAAATTCCTTTCTTACTTCTGGGGCCCCATCCCGTGGATGATCGAGGTAGCTGCCATCCTTTCCGCCGTAGTACGCCATTGGGAGGACTTCGGCATCATTTTGGCACTGCTGTTGATGAATGCCGGGGTGGGCTTCTGGGAAGAGTTTCAAGCGGGCAACGCGATCGCCGCGCTCAAGGCAACACTTGCGCTGCAGGCTCGGGTCAAGCGCGATGGAACATGGACTACAATCCCCGCGCGTGAGCTGGTGCCCGGCGATTTGATGCGCATTCGGATTGGCGACATCATTCCTGCGGATGCCCGTCTCCTGGAAGGCGACCCGGTACAGGTAGATCAATCCGCTCTGACCGGGGAATCATTGCCGGTCACGCGCAGTTCGGGCGAGGCCGTTTACTCCGGCTCGATTCTCAAGCAGGGAGAGATCGACGGCCTGGTATACGCCACCGGGCAGAATACGTATTTTGGCAAGACGGCGCACCTGGTGGAGACGGCGCACACCATTAGCCACTTCCAGCAAGCCGTCCTGAAGATTGGTGACTACCTGATCGTCATAGCCATCGCTCTGGTGACTCTGATTCTGGCAGTGGCACTGTTCCGCGGCGACAGGATGCTTACGACCCTGCAGTTCGCGCTGGTCTTGACGATCGCAGCGGTCCCCGTGGCCATGCCCGCTGTGCTCTCGGTGACGATGGCAGTGGGCGCCCGAACCCTGGCGCGCAAGAAGGCCATCGTCACCCGTTTGGCGGCAATGGAAGAGTTGGCCGGGATTGACGTTCTCTGTTCGGATAAAACCGGCACGTTGACGCAGAACAAGCTGACACTGGGCGATCCGTTCTGCGCGAGTGGCGTTCCGCCCGAAGAAGTGATTTTCGCCGCGTCGCTCGCTTCCCGGGTCGAAAACCAGGATCCCATCGACTTGGCTGTCCTGAGCGGCCTGAAAGACCCACATGCTCTGGACGACTACCGCGTAGCGCACTTCCAACCGTTCGATTCAGTACACAAACGCACAGAGTCTTCCGTCAAAGGCCCAGGGGATGTTCAGTTTCGAGTCACAAAGGGCGCGCCCCAAGTGATTCTCGACATGGCGGCCGATGCCGAGGCGGTGCGAGGGGAAGTTGAGAAAGCGGTCAATGAGTTTGCGGCTCGGGGCTTTCGCTCCCTGGGTGTGGCTCGTACCGATGAGAAGGACCAGTGGCGTTTTCTGGGTGTTCTGCCATTGTTCGATCCTCCACGGGAAGATTCGAAGGAGACCATCGCGACCGCTATGCAAATGGGCGTGAAGGTGAAGATGGTCACCGGGGACCAAATCGCCATTGCCAAGGAGATGGCGCGACAGCTTGGCTTGGGCCAGAACATCGTGGACGCCTCCATTCTTGCGGAGAGCAAGCATTACGAGGCTGGCCAGCTAGCTCAGGCTATCGAGGAGGCTGACGGCTTTGCTCAGGTCTTTCCAGAACACAAGTTTCACATCGTCGGTGTTCTGCAGAAAGAAAAGCACATCGTAGGCATGACCGGAGACGGAGTAAACGACGCTCCGGCGCTCAAACTGGCCGATGCCGGAATTGCGGTTTCCGGAGCTACGGATGCTGCGCGGGCCGCCGCCGACATTGCCCTGCTGAACCCCGGCCTGTCCGTGATCATTGATGCCATCGAAGAAAGTCGAAAGATGTTCCAGCGCATGAACAGCTATGCCATCTATCGCATCGCGGAGACAATCCGGGTGCTGCTGTTCATGACGCTGTCGATTCTCGTATTCAACTTCTACCCGGTTACGGCGGTGATGATCGTGTTGCTGGCGATTCTCAATGATGGAGCGATTCTTTCCATTGCCTACGATCGGGTGCGGTACGCAAATCGCCCAGAAGCCTGGAATATGCCTGTGGTTCTTGGCATCGCCTCGGTGTTGGGTGTCGCCGGCGTCGTTGCTTCCTTTGGTCTCTTCTATCTAGGGGAACGGGTCTTCCATCTCAACCGTGAAGTGATCCAGTCGTTCATGTATCTCAAGCTGTCGGTTGCCGGTCATCTCACGATCTTCCTCACGCGAACGCGGCGGGCTTTCTGGTCAATTCGGCCGGCGCCGATCCTCCTGGTAGCAGTGGTCGGGACGCAGCTGATCGCGACACTCCTCGCCGTCTACGGGATTTTCATGGCCGCGATCGGATGGGGCTGGGCACTCTTCATTTGGGGATATGCTCTAGCTTGGTTCCTCGTGAACGACCGCGTCAAGCTGGCAGCCTACCGGGTATTTGATCCGCAGGAAAGGGGCTTGCTTGGAAAGACCCAAATGTCAGCGAAACATCAGATTAGGGCTACTTCTTGAGGACGGAAGATGCGACTTTTGTAGATAACGAGATCATTCGAGGAGCAGCCGCCGTATGCCGCAAATCAAATCTATCCTTTGCCCCGTCGATTTTTCAGAGTTTTCGGTCAGCGCGTACGAGTACGCGCAGTCGCTGGCATGGCACTACAAGGCGACGTTGTTCTTGCAGCACGTTTTGTACTCTCTGCAGCCCTTTGGTTTTTGGAACATTTCTCCAGATTCTTATGAAAAACGCTGTGGGGAACTCCGCGCCGGCGCTGAGCAACAACTCCAGGAATTTGCGCAGCGCCACACGCGGACTGAAATTCGGCCCCAATGCTTTGTGCAAGACGGGTCGGTGACGGATCTGATCCTCTCTCTGGCTGAAGCGCAGGCAGTGAATCTGATCGTCATGGGAACTCACGGCATGCGAGGGATTGATCGGCTGATGCTGGGATCCGTGACAGAGAAGGTGCTGCGACGGGCGCGGTGTCCGGTCTTAGCGGTACGAAAGCCTGCACATCATGTCACAACCTCCGTGCAGGATCCGGAGCCAGTCCACCTAAGAAAGATGCTTCTTTGTACCGATTTTTCGGACCACGCTCATCACGCCTCCAAGTACGCGCTCTCGATGGCCAAGGAGTACGGCGCGGAGCTTACAGTGCTGTACGTGCTAGAAGATATCCCGAGTTCGGCAGACCTTCAAACCGCAACTGAGAAGGTGATGAAACAGCTGGAAGAATCCATTGCGCCCAAAACGCGAGAGGGGTGCGTCGTCAAGATGATGGTAAGGGCCGGCAAGCCATACCAGCAGATCATGCAACTCGCCCTTGAAGCACAAACCGACCTGGTGATCATGGGAGTGCGTGGTCGCGGTGCGTTGGATACGGCAATCTTTGGCTCCACAACTTACCGAGTAATACAGCTCGGATCTTGTCCCGTGCTCGCAGTGCACATTTGAGTGGCTTTGCTTGTGGGACCGTTCGATTTCGGCTTCTCGGTATCGTCGCTCCGAGGTTGGATCCATTGTCATCAGGATGCGCCAAAACCGCTTGTCGAAACGGATGGGGAGGAACTAATCTCTACTTTGAAAGTAGAAGGGCCGTCTCGAAACGATGATCTGTGGCTTGACAGCCGTGGGGGCCGATCGGATTGAGTGAACCAAACCAAAGGGTGATGGTGGTAGTCACCGTCGGAGAGTGTCCTCCTTCCGTTGCTGCGGAAGTGGGGATGTATTTCTTTACACGGCTTAGCGGGGGATCTGCGATGGCACCTCAAGCCTCAGTCTCCAGCATAGCCATCAACACCATCCTACTGGCGACTGATTTTTCTGCCGAGGGGCGGAACGCTCTGCAATGTGCCATTTCTCTCGCCAAGCGTTACAAGTCCACGCTTTTGCTTACCCACATTCTTCCCGCAGAAGGCTCCATGGACCCTGTTGAGGGACGGTCTATCGTGACCGACGCGGTACAGCACATCGCTGAAAAAAGCATGGCGAAACTGGAAAAAACAGAAGGTCTGGAGTCCCTGCCTCACGAAGTGATCATACAGTCCGGTGATAGCTGGGACGTAATCTCAGAGGTTTTGCTGGACAAGAATGTCGATCTTGTTGTCATGGGTACCCACGGGCGTGGAGGGATCAAAAAGCTGTTCTTGGGTTCGACCGCAGAAAAGATCATAAGACACGCCACTTGTCCGGTGCTTACCCTTGGACCTCATGTCACATCGGTGTCGCGGAAAAGCCTCGGCCACATCTTTTACGCCAGCGATTTTTCCACTGGATCCCGGATAGCCCTGACCTACGCCCTGTCGTTGGCAGAAGAGGACCGCGCTTACCTGACCATGCTTCATGTCATCGAACGTCAACCGACATCGCAGTCGGAGGTACTGGAGTGGAAGCAAAAGAATCGCGAGAAACTGAGTCAAATGTTATCGTCCGACCTCGATCTGCCACACAAGCCGGAGATTGAGGTTGAGTTCGGCATTCCTGAAAAGGAAATTGTCCGGCTGGCGCGCACCAGGAAAGCGGATCTCATTGTTATGGGTTCTCACTCAGGCGGTGTCGTGTCGAGGCATCTGCCGTGGACGACTCTGCACTACGTGTTGCAGCACGCACGTTGCCCCGTGCTCACGGTCCGCGGCGAAATAGAACAATAGAACAGGCGCGGGCCCGTCGAATCATTACTGACTTCGCACACGAGCTTCGCCGCTGCACCAACGCTTGTTCAGTCCACGACCGCCCTACCGCCGGACAAGAATGCCCTCTCGAAAGCCAAATAGGGAGCCGCCAGTTCGTTCTTCAAAACGGCTCGAAGCATTCATAGCTTCTCTGGGCGACGATCTTGCCATCGCGGAATTCCAGGAATATGGCGAAGTGCGCTCGCATTTCTCCGCCGACGGGGAGATTGCCGGCTGGGTTCGCCAACCTGCCTTGCCAAAGCACTTCCATCGCGACACGGTCCCCATCGACCAGCGCATTGTGAATCTCAAACGATTGCTTCGAGATTTTTCTCTTGCCCTGCTCAGCTGCTTCGAGTATGGTGCCCAGTCCGCCGCGCGTGCCTTGTGGATGAATCTGATTGGGAAACTCCTCCCGAAACACGTCCGGCGCAAAGAATTTTCCCAACTCGTGCCCGGTCGCGCCGTTTTCGATCGCGGCAAGGTATTGGCGGGCACGCTCAAGATTCGGTGGAAGAGGATGATCCTTATCCACGGGCGAAGGAACATTGTCATAGGAATCCATGCCGTTTATCCTCACTCAAATCTGGCATGTCCCTGGCGAGAATAATGCCCAGCGCTACTGGTGACGGTAGCACCGTTTTTGATGGCATTTCCTCTTTCAGAGGGGCCTACGCCAGTCGGTTATTTGGCCAGGCGAATATCCCATCCGCCAACCAGCCCATCTACATAAAGCGTCAGATGCATACCGAAAACTTCGTCCGGACTGATAACACATACATTACGACAGTTTGTGAGATTATCATTGCCTTCAAGTCAACTGGGTATTAGTATTTTGCCTGCTTGGCCTTCGCCGCCCTGGCAACCGGCATCTGGCCTGTTCTCGAGAGCGCGAAAACTAACCTGCCCCTTCTCTTGCCCTTCTCTTGCTCCTTTCACCAGCCACCGAACTCGGTGTAGGCTTCCTACTCCCACGGCAACGTGTACAAACAGCGTGCTGAATAACATCCTCATTGTCGTTGTCTGCGTCGGAGCGGCGATCGCGTTTCTGTTCCTGGTGACGCGCACCTCCAATGCGCCCGCGCGCAAGGAGTCGAACGATTTCACCGGCGCCGTGGTGGCCGTGATCGGCACCACGTATGCGGTGCTGCTGGCCTTCATGCTGGGTGGCGTGTGGAACATGTTCCAGCAGGCGCAAGCTAATGAAGAGCAGGAAGCTAATGCTGTAGTGAATATCTATCGCATCGCCGGGCAGCTCAAGGACTCGAACGGGCCACAGATCCAGGAGGTCTGCCGGGCCTACGCACAGAATGTAATCGACCAGGAATTTCCATTGCTGGAACGCCAGGCAAAGATGAGCGCGGAAGGGAGCGCACTGATCGATCAGCTCTGGAGACTTGCGGGGCAGGGGCAGTCCCAGCAGGGCGACGATTCCATTGCGGTCTACCAGCTTATAGAGGAGTTGCGTAGCTTGACCGAACATCGGCGTATTCGTGCCATGCAAGGCCGCGAGAGCCTTCCGGGAATCTTGTGGGCCGTGTTAGTAGCGGGCGGCGTTATTACAGTTGCAGCGTCCTGCTTCTTTGGTGTGCCCAACTTCCGCTTCCATTTACTGCAGGTGTTTGTGCTGAGCTTCTTGATCTCACTGGTGCTGGTCGCCATCGCGGACATTGATCGGCCGTACCAGGGACCTGTGAAAGTGGAGCCCGAAGGCTTTCGCTACGCCATTCGTACCCTGCACAACCAGCCGAGCCCGTGAATACTGAACCTCGAATCGGAGTATCGGCTGAGATTTTCTCGGTGAGACAGCAACTCTTACGGGGAATCCGGGTTGCGTACAGCGTAGGGTTTCCCATAGGCTATATTGAAGCATGTCGCCATGGTGCCGAAATGCCGCCGTATTAGTTAGCTTGGGAGTCCTGCTAGTGGCCCTGTTTCCGCTAGGAGCGGGCCCGTTCACGGCTACCCATGGTCCCCTCACAGCACTGCGAGCCCTTGCCTTTGCGATTCTGCTGTTCGTCGCAATTTCGTTCTTGCAGAAAGTGCTGGTTGCCTGCCGTGACTTGTACCTAAAGCTAGGAATCCAGGTCATCGGCGTTGCGGTATGCCAATCGCCTCCCGTTCCAAGCCTGCGCTGTTAATTTTCCGCCCTCCAAGTTTCTACGCGATTCTGTCCAGCTATCACTACAATTTTGGAGGAGCACATGCCTGTACGTTCATTTCGCATATTTGCCGTCACTGCAGCGGTTTCCATCACGCTACTCGTAGGCTGCGCCAAGAAAACTAACGTTGCCAGCACAGTCCCCCCGCCGCCACCACCATCAGCGCCTACAGCTACCCTTGCCGCAAGTCCCGACACGGTCGAGCGTGGTCAAGCGGTCAGGCTCTTGTGGGATACGAGGAACTCCAATGAAATCTCTATTACCGGGGTCGGACCTGTTACCGCAAGCGGCACCACGTCCCTATTCCCACAATCGTCCACGACTTATGTGTTAACAGCCAAGGGTCCGGGCGGATCGAAAGAAGCAACTGCGCGTGTCACGGTCACCGTTCCGCCGCCACCCGTCACAGCTCAAGCAGGACCTAACGACGAGCAACTGTTTTCACAAAACATCAAGGATATCTTTTTTGCCTATGACAAATACGCGGTTCCTCAGAACGAGCAATCAGCTATGGAGCAGGACGCGAGATTCCTGGCTGCTCACCCCAACTACAAACTACTGATTTCCGGTCACTGCGACGAACGGGGCTCCGAGGAGTACAACTTGGGCCTGGGCGACAACCGTGCTGATACGGTGCGCAATGAATTGGAAAGGTTGGGAGTCAGCGCAGACCGAATCCGGACCATCAGCTATGGCAAGGAAAAAACGTTCTGCACGGAAGAGACGGAAGCCTGCTGGCAACTCAATCGCCGGGCGCATTTCTCCATGCAGCGTTGAACTCGCTGACCCCCAGTTGGTACAGAGCTGCCAATTGGACGTACAACTTGCAGTATGACTTCATGGTCGATGGCGACGGGTCGTTCCCTTATGACTGAGTCTCTTTCGACCCGAACGGTAGCCTCTACAGCAGGCGGGCGGTGCCACTCACGACTGGGTGTGGGCGAAATCACCCCGTAAAATATTAACGGCTTGGACCTGAGAAAGCGCAAATCTACGAAAGGGAATTTTCATGACGCGCAGCTTCGTGATCACTCTGCTGCTGGTTACCTCCGTCGCAGCCGCCGCGGTCGCCGGCACAATCGAAGGCAAAGTATCTCAGGGAAAATCGGTTGTGTACCTGGATACCATCCAAGGCAAGACATTTGCTGCTCCCACGCAGACGCCGCTAGTGGAGCATAAGGGTATGATGTTCAGCCCGCACATTCTGGTAATCCAGCAGGGAACGACGGTTGAGTTTCTAAACAGCGACAATGTGCAACATAACGTCTTCTGGCCTTCGATCAACGGCAACAAGAAATTGGCACACAACCTCGGCACCTGGCCGAAGGGCGAGAAGCGTCCCTTTAAGTTTGAGCAGCCCGGCGTCGTGCCACTGCTGTGCAACGCGCACCCGGAGATGGCAGGTTACATCATCGTCAGCCCAACGCCCTACTTTGCCGAGACCGACGACAGCGGGAACTACAAACTTGAAAACGTCCCTGATGGCAAATACAACCTGGTCGCATGGCACGAAGGGATGAAAGAGCAGACCAAGTCCGTGAATGTTTCTGGCATAAAGAAGGTCGATTTTTCCCTCTCGAAGTAAGAGTCACATTATCGAGTTTTGTCTCGGATCGAAATGCCGAGTGCCTCCACTTCTATGAGGTACTATGTGAATTTCTCCGCTGCCCTCCAGGACAGCGCGGGAGGTATGATCTCAGGAGTTGACCCCAAGAGAGATGAGTGAAAGCGGCCAGAAGGCGAGCGGAAGTTGGTGGAGAACGCCGCGGTTATATGTCGTGGCCAAGTTGCAGCAGCGCGAAGACCAAGTATTTCTCGTCCTTGCGCTGGTGATCGGCGCGTTGACAGGCTTGGCAGTCGTCGCTTTCATCCTGCTGACGGAACGAGAGGGGATGCGGCTGTATCCGGCGGGCAGCGATCGGTGGCGACGGGTACTGTTCCCGGTCTTGGGCTCACTGGGTATCGGCTACTTGCTGTTCCGCTATTTTCCCTACGCGCGAGGCAGCGGAGTGCCGCAGACCAAGGCTGCGCTGTTCGCTCGCGAAGGCCGTATCACCCTGCGCACCGTGCTGGGAAAGTTCTTTTGCACGTCGGCAACGCTAGCCAGCGGAATCCCGCTGGGCCGCGAGGGGCCTTCCGTTCAAGTTGGCGCGGGCATTGCTTCCGTTCTTGGGCGCTTCCTGGGATTGCGGCCCGAAAAAGTGAAGGCGCTTCTGCCGGTCGGTGCGGCGGCAGCAATTGCGGCCGCGTTTAATACGCCGCTGGCGGCAGTACTGTTTGCGCTCGAGGAAATTGTGAGCGACCTCCACGCGCCGATGATTGGCTCGGTGGTGTTGGCCTCCGCTACCTCTTGGATGGTACTCCGTCTCTTGCTCGGCAATAACCCTCTATTCAAGGTTCCGCAATATGAACTGGTGCATCCGCTGGAACTTGCCATTTACGCGGTGCTTGGCGTAGCCGGTGGCCTGGTGTCCGTGACCTTCACCAAACTTCTGCTGGGCATGCGGGAGCGCTTCCTGCGCTTCCCCCAAAAAACAGTCTGGTTCCAGCCTGTAGCGGGCGGTTTGCTGGTGGGGTTGATGGGATGGTTTGTGCCGCAGGTCTTGGGCGTGGGCTACGGTTATGTCGGCGATGTCTTGAATGGACGGATGGCACTCAACCTGATGGTTCTGTTGGTGGTGCTGAAACTCCTAGCCGTGACCACGAGCTATGCTTCGGGCAACGCGGGAGGTATTTTCGGCCCCGCCCTGTTCATCGGCGCGATGTTGGGAGGCACTGTGGGCACCGTGGCACATCGTTTGTTGCCCGCCTACACCGCAACAGCCGGTGCCTACGCACTGGTCGGGATGGGCGCAGTCTTCGCGGGTATCGTGCGCGCTCCTATGACCTCAGTGCTGATGATTTTCGAGATGACGCAGGACTATGCGGTCATCGTTCCGCTGATGATTGCGAACCTAGTGAGCTTGTTCATTTCTTCACGTCTGCAGCGGCAGCCCATCTACGATGCCCTGGCAGTACAGGATGGCATACACCTCCCAACGGCGGAGACGCGCCACCGGCATCGTGAGCGCCAGGTAACCCGAGTCATGCACCCTGCGACCGAGTTGCTGCCGGCCGAGATTACGGTCGAGGAAGCCCTGGAACGGGTCCGTGCGAGTGAATTCCGAACGTGTCTGGTGACTGATCGACGAGGCGTGGTTGGCGTTATCAACCTCCCGACGCTCGAACGAGAGATGGCGGACGGTGCTGCTAAGCAGCTAGGTGAGATTGTGAGTGGGCTTGTTTTCCCGCACGTCCATCCCGATCAAGGGATCGATTTGGCGCTCGAGCGCATGGGCGCAAACCAGATCGAGGTCCTGCCGGTAGTGAGCCGTGCTGATGTGCACAAGTTGGAAGGCATCGTGACCCTGCACGATGTTCTGGATTCCTACGGGGTCAACATGCCTGGTCGGGCTTAGGCTTACCAGTAGATTCTTCCCGCATCATGGCAAGACCCATTCTGCCAGGAAAACCGGAACGCCGTGCGGTGCGTAACCCAAGAATAATAATTTGTTATTTTCTCCACGCTCAGTACACGCAGCAGTGATCTTACTCACATGCTTGCGTGAGATCTTCTCAACTGGAATTTTCTTGGCGCGCCGACTCGTACTCGTTTCGGGCAATCTTTCGGTTGTCAGCTGGCAACTCTTTTCTTACATTTGGGTTCACTTTGATGAGGGCGGACAAGGTGTAAGCCGGGGCGTGGAAGGGAGCAGAAATGCATCGTCTGCCTAACATCGCAGTCGTGCTGATGATTGGCACTCTCGCTGCATTTCTGTGTCCCTTACCAGCGGGTCCTTTCACTGCCACGAACGGCCCTGTTACGGCGTTCCGGGCTGCCGCCGCGGCTTTCGCCCTCTTACTGTCGATGTCAGCAATTGTGCGCCTTTCTCTGCGGCTCAGGACCGGCAGTATTCGGCCCGCGTTGACACTTTCTTCGTCGAAAGACTGACTTTCATTCTCTCGAGATAGGCCATTACGCTCAGCAGTCCTCAAGAAGCTCACTGGGCGTGAGATTGCTCCAGTATTTGCCGTGCTTCTGCTGTTCTCGGTGCATCAGCATATCTCACTGATGATGGCCCTCTCAGCCGTTGAGTACACCTCTGATGAGGTGATGAGGTGTGCCTGACGGGGGCGGAGAAGTGGCGATGGGAGACATGCGACTTTCACATTCATGCAGGTGTTGCGTGGGCACCATTCGCAAGTCTGAGAAGTTTTACAAGGGGCTTGATCGTCAGACCCTGCACCAGGATGGAAAAGATGACCACACCGAACGTCAAGTTCAGGATTTGCTCGCGATAGGGAAACGTGCTGTTCAGACTTAGGGCCAGAGCGAGCGCCAGTGCTCCACGAAGGCCGCCCCAGACGGCTACATGCTGCCAACGAAACGGAATCTTCCCTGCAAAGCGATTGCTCAGAGGAACGAGCAGATAGACGGAGAGTACGCGCCCCAAAAGCACAGCGCCGATGGCTAACAATACAGAGGGCCAATTCTGCAGGAGTTCACGCACGTGGATTTCGAGGCCAATCAAGAGAAACACGAGGGAATTCATGACGAACGAAATATGCTCCCAGAACGACTGCATTGCGGTACGCGCACGAGGGCTAATCCCGTTTTTCGAGCCGAAATTGCCGAGCATTAGCCCCGCAGATGCTGTCGCGATCACACCTGACAAGTGCAGGTGATAAGCGAATAGATAGCTGCCATACGCAAGAATCGTTGTAAGCGTAATTTCAACCTGAGGATCATCCGCTGATTCTGTCATCCGACTCGCAAGATATCCCAATGTCGAACCCAGAATCGCTCCCCCGACGACCGCCACGACATACTGCTCGACACCCCTCGGTACGCTTAACTTTTCCGCAACGACGGCTCCAACCAGGATTCCAAAGAGAACGACTGCCGTTCCGTCATTGAGAAGGCTTTCTCCTTCCATTATGAGGGATAGCCGTTTGTCTACGCTCAGATCCTTGAAGATCGCCAGCACAGAAATGGGGTCGGTGGCGGAGATAATGGACCCGAAGAGAAGTGCAATAAGCAACGGCAAGCCGATCAGCCAATGCACAAGGTATCCCGTCACAAGGGCAGCGAGCAGAACACCAGCGTTGGCGAGTAGCAACAGAGGTACTGAATTCCGAATAAGGTCCCGCACGTCGAGCTTCACGCTACCTTCGAAGACCAGCGCTGGAAGAAACAATATTAGAATCATGTCGGGAGTCAGCCAATCGGGACGGTGACCGGCCTGCAGTGGCGACAGCGTCGAAATTGGAATGCGAATGACTCCCAGGAGCAACCCGCCGACGACAAGGGATACCGTGTAAGGAACGCTTAGACGCTTCGCCAGCATAGCGATGATCGCTGCGGCGAAGAGCAACCAAATTAAAAATTCTATGACAGAGCTCGGCGTCATTCCGGAAACCACCACCTTCGACAACTCGAAATCGTCAGCCGATCCGCGACGCGCCGCCACTTGCAAAAGCAGATCTGACCTGCGGACGTAGCAGATAGAGGAGCAGAGCCCCGGCAATCAGGAAGCCGACTCCGCCTCTGACAACATCACCGATGAAGGCATTCACCAGATCTCCCAAAACCTGGGTTACGATGATGGCTATCGCTAATCGCCACCCCCAAAGGCGTCGTCTGAACCAGCCGATACCGGCAACTACTAGAATTGCGCCGAGTAGCAGAAAGGGAATCCCTATTGTCTGCCCGAAATGTGCAAGTCGCGCATAGGCAGCCGCATTGACGACCCAAGCGCGGTCCAGAATGGTACCTCTCCAAACCAGCGTAGTTCCGGCGAGTAAGGCCATGGTCGCGCCGAAAAACAGGAAAACACCCACTGCGGTGACTCCGCCGTCTGCTTTCGTCTGAGCAACCATATCGAACTCAACAGCAAAAACGAACCTAAACCACCGACTTTAGCCCGGATCACAAGCACGCGACCATCGTGTCTCAATCCTGCCCGAGAGCTCCGTCAATCTGACAACTGAAACAACCCCGACCTCCATGATCTCAACAAACACCCTCCCCTGAATACGCTAGCTCAATTGGTCTGGCTGCCCACGATTCGCAGTCAAGTCGAAATCGATCACAAGACTCCTTCCTCTGAGTCGAGCAGTCGAGCTTCCAGGCGGGCATCGCGCCCTCGAGACGAAAACTTAGCCTTGGTACCCGAGAACGCAGTATTGGGAGATGGTTCGGCCGATCATAAGTGCAACGAGTGCCATGATGGGGCTCTGCTAGGGCGAAGTCAACGAGTTACACGCGACTTGAGCACTTGCATCCAGTTGGACTCTTCAGGGATTCTTGCTGCCTTCAACGATTTGATTTACTGCCTAGGCAAGGACTGGGATAGGCCGATGAGATTTTGGGGAGCTACGTGAATGAAGCCTTTACGCGGGGTGTCGATGTCCGCTATCAGAAGAAAAGCGATTGAGACCACCAGCGGCAGAACGAAAAGTAGCCCCGCTTTTGCTCTTGCGGTACGCGCACCATAGCCAACCAACACGTTGCTGCAGATGGCGATCGCTATCATTAAACCCCATGCCGACGCTGGAATGCGGTTCCACCATGCCGCCTGGGTGTATCCCTGCGAGTTAAGCACATCGTTCATTCCCGAAACGGCGAGAGCGATCACGGGTGTCGGTCGCTCCACAGCCGGAGCCTGCACTGCAGACCACATCTCGCCCTGCAGATGGGCGGTATCATCACTAATCTGCCGAAGTTCGATCTCATCGCGGGTCCGGTAGAACAAAATACGCAAATCGAGATATTTTCTAAGCTGGGCACGTACCGCCGCTGCTCCGGTTGCCGGAAGCAGATCTGTCCTAACGTATTCCGTGCCAATTGCATTGGCCTCAGCCTCCTCGTAGTTCTTGCGTAGATCGTAGCGGACCACGGCCATCGAGAAACTGAATCCGATAATTAGGCCGAGCAGCGTCAGGGTAGCCGTCTGCACAATTCCGAAATCATCGCGCTCGTCGTCCTTCAGAGGCCGCCGCCTGCGCAAGGAGGCCCCAAGCTGCGCCGAGAGCCACAGTAAAACCACCGAGACTACGAAGAAAACGCGCGGAAAGGTCAATAAATATTCTACTTTGCCCATGATTTTCAGCTTAGCCCAGGTCTGCTCAAATGAAAAGATTTCTGTCCCTTCGATTTCCGGGCTCAACGTTGGGTCGACAGGAACGCCTCTAGCCAGGGATCACGAGATTACATGTCCGATTCCATCGACTGACGCAGCCGGAACCGAAATCTACCTCACGAAGAGCTTTTCCTCGGGGAATAAACCGCTCCATCTACCAGGCGCCGACCGGATGTGTCAGCCAGGCCGTGAGCCTTTCCTGCCTGGCATCTAGCTAGAGCAGCACCTCTTCGATTCCGCTCAATGAAACGCATTCCCTGGGTTTCCGAACACAGTCTTTAATTAGAGGCGTGCACCGGCTGCGGTTTCGATTCCGAGCATTTCAGGTATCCAGCTAAATTCAGCAAAACCCCAAGCAGTTTTCGGAAAACTGGGAATCTAGAAGAAATCGCGGCGTTGTATTTGTGCTCGGCCCTCGGGGGAGTTGCCCCGGAGACAGCGCTTCAAAATGCATGGAGAAATCGAAACTCCGAAACTACCTGGAAAGGAGCCGCCGGAGCGTTGGCAGTTTCTCCAACCTGGTCGATGAGTGCAGGAGAAGCGTTGCCTAGGAATCTCGCGCTCTCGCAGATGTGAACGATCCGGTCGGGTTCAAATCCCATCAACCGCGAGCAGGTTGCATCGGCAGCCACCGGGTCGTCCGCAAGCACAATCCTGCCGAGAGGACGAGCGGAGCCATTGAGCGGCCCGTTTCCTTCCATCGCTACAATGCCGTCCGCGATAACAAAGTGGATCGGAACGGTGGCGCACAAATCGAGGATGCTCTGCTGAATGCCCTTCCAGTGGAGAATATTCTTCGGCCATCCGTATCTCGCGCTCGGTACTACGCCGAACATGTTCTTCATGCTGAGCGTCACGCCGGACCAGTGATGGGTCTTTATCTTCGGCATGGAAACGAGGAAGTCCGCTTCCAACACCGTGCGAGGGAGCCAAAGGCTCTTCATTCCGGTGTAGCTGGCTCGTAGTGGTGTGCGAATCAGTTCGTCGCGATTCAGGTCGACGAATCGGATCTTTTCGTCTAGAAGAGACTGTTGATAGCCAGTCTGTGAAAGCACCAGTTGGGTATCGCGTTGATGTCCTGGCCCCTCGGCTATCAACACGGACTTGGCGCCCAGCCGACGGAACGATTCGGCCGCGGCGAGGACCAGCAATGGGTGGGTATTGATTGCGTTGCCTGGAATGTAATCCACTAAATTGGGTTTGAGGACTACGGTCTTGCCGCGGACATTGATCGGGAAGAGGCGAAGACCTGCGGCGAGGATCTGATCCAGTTCTTGGGAGTATTGCTGTGCATGGAGGATCGCAACTCGGGATCGCTTTGGTCGCTGATCTGAATGATACTTGGGAAGAAGGAACGGAGCAGTGACAGTCGTGCCAGCCGCGAGAGCCGCGCTGCCAATTAAGAAGTCTCGACGGGTGAAGCTCACTGTCCGACTCCTAAGGCAGAGACGGTGTGGCCATAGTCCAGGGCAAGGCAGACCAGCGCCAGCGTGCTGGTGTCCTCAATGCTTACGAGGTCAGGAAGTGCAATAAGAGAACTGCGCAGCGCGGCAATTGGCCGGCGGTGAGCGGCAAGCGCAAGGATTGCCCAGCTGAGACTCCATGGTGCCGTAAGGGTCGGGGAGAGACGTTCCAAACACTGAACGCCGTTCTGCACTATCGGGTGCTGTCCTCGATCACTCAATGCCAGGAGTGCAATTGCCGTGTCGTCAGGATGCGGTTCAAGAGCAGTTCCATAGACGACTCCGTTCCCGGCGTTCCAGCCTCCGCCAGGGCAGGCACGATCGAGAAGCATCTGGATACCGCAATCAATGCGCGCCGGGACGTGTTCCAATCCACCGCAAGAGCAACGGACCTGGTTTAGAGAAAGAATCGCGAATGCAGTGGGAACCACCCAACTGACCGTGTCCGGGAACCATGGCCAGCCGTACTTGTCGGGGTCGAAACGAACGTGGCGATCGGCGGTACGAAATTTCCATTTCCAGAACCAATTCCCTTCCCTGCCGACGCAGCTCATAAGCCAGTGAAGGCCTTTCAATCTGGCCGGTATTGCTGGTACCAGATCAAAGAGGGATATTACGGCCAGCGAAGTGACCCAGCCACCCTCCTGATCGTCTCCGAGGAAGACCGGCCAACTGCCATTAGGGTTTTGCGTGCGGATCAGAAAGTCTTGCGCACGTTTGATATCGCCTACAGGCGCCGAGCCGAGGACGAGCGAGGAGTAGCACGTCGGCTCAATTGCTGGCTGCGAAGACGATGCAAGAGCAGCCCAGCCCCCACACGGGAGCTGCCGTAGAGAAAGTTCCGCTAACAGGGCGCTGAGCACAACAGGATCGGTCGTCACGGTGGGCACTTTGTAATGCGGAACTTCTTTCCTGTCAAAACGCAGCGCCACGCCCCTAATTTGATCGCTGCAAGTCCAAGCATTGTGCCGTCTGAGAGGCGGAGAATCAGTTGCCCAGTCAAAGTGTGATCGGAGAAAAAAACTTGATGTGCTCCCTGCCGAGGAAGTTCGCCGCGCAGGGATCCCGATATTGGGCAGACCGCGGGTGCCGGTCACCAGTCAAAATGCAATCGGTGAAAAAGATTTGGCGACGGAGCTGCGGCGGCCGAGGGGCGAGACTTGATGCGACTCGGCCTCAGAACAGCGAACGGACTCCATCACCCAGCCAAAGTGCGATCGGTGAAACAAAGATAACGAGCACCTTGCGAACGAAGTGGTGTACAGACAGTCCGGTCTTGGGGTCGTCTGCTGGCGTCTGACTTCAGAACGAATGAGAATCCGGTTGCCCAGTCAAAGTGTGATCGGTGAAATAAAGTTGGCAAGCAACTCGCGGCGACCTTGTGTACTGACAGTCCACCTTCGGGTCGCCTGCCGGCATCTGGCCTTCAGAACGAGTAAGCCCCCGGTTGCCCAGTCAAAGTGTAATCGGTGAAATAAAGATGGCAATCGCTTGGCGAAGGAAGCCTTCATCAAGAGCTCGCCCCTGGCCCCATCGCAGCCCAGACTCCGACTCTTGGGAGGGGAAAGCATCCGGTTGCCCAGTCAAACTGTAATCGGTGAAATAAAGATGATAAGCGTATCGCGGCCGACCATATGTACTGACCGTCCCCGCGGATCGCCTGCTCGCGTCTAACTTCCAGAACGAATAGGCCCCCAGTTGCCCAGTCAAACTGTAGTCGGTGAAAAAAAGATGGAAAGCACCTCGCGGCCGACCTCCTGTGGGTCCGGTCTGTGGATCGCTTGCCAGGCATCTGGCCTTCAAGACGAATAAGTCTCCAGTTGCCCAGCCAAACTGTGATCGGTGAAACAAAGATGGCGAGGGCCTTGGAAACGACACCCTTTACTGTCTGCCCGACACTCGGCCTACGGGTTGGCTGGCCCGGTCTGGCCATCAGGACGAATAAGCCTCTGGTTGCCCAGTCAAAGTGTGATCGGTGAAATAAATCTCTGACTTCTGAGTTTCACGGTCTGATTGGAGCCGCAGCTCTTCTGCCATGAAAGTGCAAGTGAGCAGAATCATGGCCTTAGACCTAACGAGAAGTATTCGCCGCTTCGATCCCGCGCTCCCGGCGTGAAACCAAACCAACGTGTAACGCTGCCGGATCACCCCAAAATCCACAAACCCGCAAATGCAAAAGCAAAGCTTCCGATGTAGTTTTCACGACGAAAGGAAGCCGACTTGTTCTCGTCTGCAAGCGAACTCGCCACCAAGCTCCGTGCGGCACGCTACATCATCGACCCAGTGACGCTGGAGGTGGTGTATCTGGCGGCCCGCATGCGTAAGCCACTGCTGGTGGAAGGTCCGCCAGGATGTGGCAAGACCGAGCTCGCCTATGCAGTAGCCGTGGCAGCCAATACGGTGGTTGAGCGCCTTCAGTGCTATGTGGGAATCACGGAAGAGAAGGTCATAGGGAAATTCGATGAGGCGCTGCAGAAGCTTTTCCTGGACACTCAAGCCGCCGACCTCGGCCAGAACTGGGACCAGATCCGGAGCCGGCTGCACTCGCTGGACTTCTTTGCGGAAGGGCCACTGTTACGCGCTCTGCGCTATGAAGCAAAGCCGTGCGTGCTTCTGGTCGACGAACTCGACAAGGTTGACCACAACATCGAAGCCCTGCTGCTGGAGATTCTGAGCGCATGGCAGATCACGGTCCCTAAGTTAGGAACGATCGGAGCATCGACCATTCCCTTTGTTGTCCTGAGCTCGAACGAAGAACGACGCTTGGGTGATCCTCTGCGACGACGGTGTTTCTATCTGCGCTTTGAGTACCCATCGGTAGAGCGTGAGAGAGAAATTCTGGCGATCAGAAGCAGAAGCGGAAGTCTGCAACTGCGAGGGCAACTGGCTGGGCTGGCCCACGCTCTTCGCGGCTGGAACATGGAGAAGCCGCCGTCGATCGCGGAGATGTTGGATCTCGCTCAGGCACTGGAGATCCTGGGTGTCGAAGAGATTTTGCACGAGCAGCGAGACTTGCTGTTGCCGCTGCTGGCCAAGACTGAATCCGACCGCAAACGCTTGTTGCTGCGCGCCGGGTTTGAAGGTCTGGTCGCCGATTCGAAGCGTTACCGCGACGAGTTGATGGCCGTGGCGGAAGGTGTGGGCTCGCAGCCGGTGACTGTGGAGGCCGCAGCGTGAAGTGGGCCAGGGCGTGTTTTCTTGTGCTGTTGGTGGGAAACGCAGGAGCGCAAGTGCCTGACGCACGCCCACCAGACGTGTCAGCAAGGTGGGCTGAGTATTACGCCGCTGTCTACCAGGTCCCGGTGGAACTGGTGGCGGCGATCATCGATGAAGAATCGGGATGGAATCCGTATGCGGTATCGAACAAGGGAGCGGCGGGGATCATGCAGTTGATGCCCGCAACGGCGGTGCGGTTCGGCGTGCGCAATCGGTTTCTGGTGCAGGAGAACATTCGCGGTGGAGTCGCGTATCTAGCCTGGCTCAAACAGAAGTTCAACGGGGATCTCCGCCTGATCACCGCCGCCTACTACGTCGGCGAATACCGGATATCTTCGCGTGGACTGGAGTATTCCTCCCCCGATGTTCAGGGGTACGTCAAGCGAGTCGCGCAACGGTATCGCGCAAGACGAGTGCTTAGGGCACGGAGCCAGTTGGCGAGGCAGAGGAAAAAGTTGAGGTGAGGGGATGAGAAGCGCTCTAGTTTTAGGCTGGCTCTCGCTGGCGGTACTGACCGTAACCGCGGAAGCACAGCAAACAACCATCGTTCCGCAGGTTCGTACCAAGCCTACGGCGGACAGCAAGATTACCGCAATCGAACTTGCGGCGCATTTTGTGACCGCGATCCGGGTGCCGGAGGTGGTGAACTCAGTCGTGGTGGGAGACCCGGCGCTATTTCAGGTGGAGCATTCCGAACATGAGCCAGAGCTGGTGTTCGTCAAGGCCCTGACCAACGAACCTGCCGAGAGCAACTTGCTGATTTCCACCGCGAGAGGACGCCAGATCAGCTTTCTCCTGGTTAGCCGTGGCGAAGGCCCGAACTCTGCGAAGGTTGATTTCCTGCTGCGATACCAGCCATTCGGTGGCTTTCTGGTCGAGCCCGATGCCGTTCCTTTCGCACTGGTATCCCAGACTGCCAGCGTATCGAAAGCGCAGGCTCCGGTGGTTTCGTCAGTGGCGAGTCCCTCGGGAACAGGTGCTGCCTTGTTACCCATCTCACTCACGCCCGCCAACTCTCAGGTGGAAACAGCGCCGACGCGACCCAAACCGGACTCGCTCGATAGCTTGCTGGAACGCCAGAAGCAGGCTCCCATGCCCGTGCTTTATGGCGAACGTCCGGAAGGCGACGAGGTGAAGGGTGACCGCCTGCGGGCGGGTATCAGCGAGGTCCTCGATGGCGGCCAACAAGTGATCGTTTTGTTCTCGGTGGTAAACACCAGCAAGCACGCCATCCTGTTGATGCCTCCGCAGGTCCAGCTAGGCGGCCAGGAGAAGTCCGGAAAACTTATCAAGCACGAGCGCTGGTCCACGGCGGAGCAGTTGGCGGTGATCGATTTCCGCCTAAGCCGGCGGCGCATCGGACCCGGGGAACGCGCCGATGGCGTGGTGCTGTTCGAGCGTCCTCCCTACAAGCGGTCGATGGAAACGTTGTTCTTGCAAATGGCGGAGTCCGGCGCGGTAGACAAACCTGCCTTGGCTCCCATTGGTTTTGGAGTCAGCACACTGCGGGAGGCAGCCTACCATGCCCACTGAAGAAACCAACAAGAAACTGAACACCGCTCCAACAACTCCAGAGGCAGAAATAGCCAACGAAGAGCCTGCGCCGGAGGAGACCGGCGAAGGAAACTGGCGCGAAGCTTTCCGGGCGGCTTTCGACAGAGCGCGACGGCAGCAAAAACCGGCGGAGAGCCGGCAGGAACTCGGCCGCGACAAGAGCAAATCGCTGTTCCTGCTCGTGGGAGTTTGCGTGGCACTCCTGTTGCTCTTCTTTGGGGTCTTCTCCCACCCGAAGAAAAAGATTGCGCTGCCTGGAGAGAACCCACGCGGCGAAGCAAGCCTGGGCCGCAAAGTTACACCAGGACAGGAAAACAACGATCCCACCAAAGCGGCAACGCCGATGCTGAGTGCGGATGTGCGTTCCACAGATCCAGCGCTGGCTGGCCAATTGACGCCGGAAGATATCGACCGGACCTCGCGAACCGGCATGGCGCGCAGGCCAACTGCAGCGACTGCAACCGCGACCAAGGAAAATTCCAAGCAGGATTACGCGCTGAGCAAGGTCGATTTCTCTGACCCTTCCGTGGGACAGGGCACTACCACCCCAAATCCGCCGCCATCGTCATTGGACTCAACCGCCAATTTGAAGAAGCCCTCTCTGGTGTTCGTGCGTTCGACGGAAGCCAAACCGGCGTTCAGGTCGAACTCACCCGAGGACATTGAGGAGACCCTTGCGCTTGCAGCGGGCACCCGGCTGGTAGCACGACTGCAGACACCGGTGAGTTCAGCAGTCGCCGCCCCAGTGGTGGCGGTCGTTGAATACAACTACGAGCGCAACGGACAGATCGTGCTGGCAGCAGGGTCGAAGGTTCTGGGCCGGCTGACGCAGGTGAATCCGTCAGGCTATGTGGGCATTCAGTTCAGCCGGGTAGAGATGCCCGATGGGGCTGTCGAGAAGGTCGATGCCTCGGCCATGAGCCTGAATTTCGGACCACTGAAGGGCGACGTCTCCGGCAAAAAGACCGGCACGAAGTTCCTGGTGCGTTCCCTGACGGGGCTTGGGACAATCGCGTCGTATGTAGTCGGTCCACAGGGCTCGGCATCGAGTGGCCTGATTTCCCCCAACACACTGATGCGCGAGCGACTGGCCGACAATGTTGCGACCGCAGGACAAGAAGAGCTAAACGGCCTGGCGTTCAGTCAGAACCTCGTGGTGACCCTGCCGGGCAACACGCGCTTTTATATCGTCGTCCAGAAGCCATCTTCGGACCATGGGGCCGCGACCTCCGGGACGCGAAGCACCGGTACCAGTACCGCCGGTTTCACTGGCGGGGTGCCGACTCTCGAAGAGCTTCGCCAATTGATGCAGTTAAGAAGCGAAATCAACGAGCTCTATACCCAGGCCAGCAATCAGGCGGCGATGCAACCGCAGCAGTGAAAGGCGACGAAAGTGGAACCGAATTGGGCTCCTTTGGAAAACCGGCTGGGCAGGACAAGGTGCGTGGGATTCATGTCCATGGGCCGTGTCAACGGGATCAACCAGTACAAGCATGGGATCACCCGCACGTACTTGTACTTGGACGATGCAGGCAGATGTTACCTGAAGACAGAGAAAGGAGGCTTTGTTCCTGGAAATTGGGGTGTCGAACTCGGCAAGATGGAGGCTTGCTTGGCCAGGCTGGATGCCAGCCTGGCCACCCCATATGACGAAGAGTTTGTCGTTCGGAAGCGTAATGCATTGCAGCAACAAGGGATTCCTCTTCTGACGATCGAGGTCCAGCCACAGGACATAAACATTCACTGAAGAGTCGGCCACCGCTTTTCGCACTCGCGTTTCTCTGTGTTTAGATCATCCCGCCCGTTCCGACATATACCTAATAATCCAGCGCCCAAGCCCTGAGATGGGCTAAATTAAAGCTCTGTCGGGACGGCAGGGGAAGCAATTCCGCCTGATGCTGGTCTTCCTGCCGATTGGTGACGAAGTGGCGCGTTTGCCTCAAGAATGGTTCCTCACTACGCCCGTGCTGTGGCTGGGAGCACTAGTGTTGATCAGCCTTTTGCGAGGCCCCCTGCGAAGTGCACCAGCGTTGTTGAAAAAGCCTTTGAAGTTTGCGGCGGCTAGCTGCGTTGCGCTCGGCTTGATGTTTCTGGTGACTTGGAAGCCCGTCCTTCAGCTGAGCACAGGTAATTCCGGGCTCAGCTTAGTGTGGTTCGCCCTTATGGGCCTGAGCACCGCAGGTTGGGTAACTTCATTCTTCTGGATTTTCCTGGCGCGACCGAAACGAAGGCTTGCCGTGGCCCCTGTAGCTATCGGCAGCCCGGTTCAGCGGCCTGAACCAAGACTTGTCGAGGTGATTCGCAACGTGCCAGCGGAACGGTTCGCAGATGTCGGCGGCATGGAAGAAGCAAAGGAGCAAATCCGCCAGGTAGTGCAGGGACATCTGAATCCGCAAAAGTACGAACGCTACGGGCTGGTGAGAAATGGAATCCTCTTGTACGGCCCGCGTGGAACTGGAAAGACATTTCTGGCAAGAGCGACCGCAGGCGAGTTCGGGCTGCACTTCGAATACGTATCCGCTCCAAAATTGCTGACCCGCTGGATTGGAGCGACCGGAGAGAATATCCAGGGAGTGTTCGCGCAGGCTGCAGGCCGCAAGCCCCTCCTCTTCTTTATCGACGAGATCGACTCGCTCGGAAGTGGCCGGCAGGACGCCATTAGCGACCCGGGCGGGGCGGGACGTGAGTTCAATAACATCACCATGGCCCTGATGAGCGCGATCGACCAATACCGCGAAATCAGCGGATTCGTGCTGATGGCCGCGACCAACCGCCTGGATGGCCTCGATGAAGCGTTGATCCGGGAAGGGAGATTTGACATAAAAGTGCGTGTCGATCTTCCCGACGAAGCCACCCGAGTGAAGATTCTGGAGGCGCAGCTCACCAGGAAACCGTGGAAACGCTTCGACTTGCAGGAATTCGCACGCCAGACGCCGGGAGCCAGTGCAGCCAAGTTACGCGCTCTGGTAGACCAAGCAGCAAATTACGCGCTGACGGACAACCGGAAGATCGAAGCCAAGGACTTGCAGCGGGCATTGGACGGAAACGGCGGTAAGGACCGGCCACAACTGGAGCGCGTGGAGTGGGACGATGTCGTGATCTCAGCGTCCGTCGAGTGGGACCTGAAGTCGCTCATCCGTTTACTCGAAGACCCAGCGCGAACCCGCTCTCTGGGAATGGATATTCCGACAGGTCTGTTGCTGATCGGGCCGCCAGGAACCGGAAAGACTTTGATCGCAAGCTTGATCGCAAGCCAAACCAAGCGCAGCTTCTATCCGCTAACCGCTGCCAGCGTTTTGGGGGGAGGCGTCGGAGATTCGGTCAAGCGTGTCGCCGCTGTTTTCGCGCGCGCCAAGGAACACAGTCCGGCAATCGTCTTCCTCGATGAAATGGATGGGCTGCTGCCCGCGACCAACCGCTACCTAGCCCAGCACGATGTCCAGCTCGTCGAACAATTCCTTACGGAAATCAGCAGCTTGAAGCCGGAAAACAATGTGTTTCTGGTCGGCACAACCAATCATCCTGAAAACATCGATCCGCGAGTACTCAGAGGGGGCCGGTTCTCCGAGAAAATGCTGATCCCGCCTCCCGAAACTGCACAGAGAGTGCAACTGCTCGGGCTCTATCTCAAGGGTGCTCGACTGGAACCAGGACTAACCATTGAAGACATCGCCAAACGGCTGAACGGATTGGCTCCTGCGGATCTCCAGGCGATATGCACGGCCGCAAAGCGCATGGCTTTCAATCGAATGGCCAATAGCGACCAGTTGCCACCGCTGAATTGGTCAGATTTCGAAAGGGCCACCGAGCGAGTTCGCGGGGACGTGGCTCAATTGGACAGTTCCGGTTTGCAATAGCCGCGCACCGGGGACCCGCTCCCGGTAATACTCCTCTCTCCATCACTCGCTTCTCTGATCCCTCGGTCTTTCATCCCCGCTGAATTCGCGCCCGTTTGACAGCTTTTTGATTCCCGGCTACTTTCCCTCGCACATCGATCACTTTTCCGCCACCAATTTCGGCGAGCGGCGAGGCAATCGACCAGTTTAGGGAAAGGAGAAATCTCGGGTGAGGAAATTTCAGATAGATCTCGGATGGAAGAAACCTCTGGTTGTGCTGGCGGTCCTGCTGCTCGTCGTTGGACAGTTTGTGGCCGCTCAGAACCTCGGCAACGCTCCGCAGTTCAATGTGGCCGTTCAAGGCGAGACCGGCGCACAACCGGAAGGCACCTTCCTGAACTTCATTAACTGGATCGGCAACGTGATCGCACCGGTCGGCGCTGGAGGTGCGGTGCTTGGGGCCGTCGTGTCGTGGCTGACAGGCCGCGGCTTTGGGCGGTGGTTGTTCGCGGCTGCCGCTTTGCTAGCTATCTCAGGTGTCACGCGGTTGATCGAGTTCTGGATTACGAACGGAGTAGGGGGAGTGAGTTAACCGTGTGCCTACGAGTACGAAGGCAACCGAACTGGCAGCCCGCAGCGAGCACGAAGCGATGTGGGCTGCCTATAACCAGAATGCTTTTTCTCCATGTGAGTCCGGATTCGGGGAATAGGACAGATGGCAATACCGCAGCTGCTCAACGACATTATCTCGGTCCTGCTCTTGCTGGCGCCCTCCGCTGCGCTGCTGTCGCTGGTAATTGCCGGTGTCAGTCTGCGCCGCGAGGGAACGATGACGTTCACCATCGGCGGGGGATTCACCAAATGGATGTTCTGGGCAGTCGTGTTCCTAACGCTCCAACCCCTATTGAGCTGGTTCACCTCGTTTGGAGTACCTGTGCCGCTTCCAGGGGGAGGGATTGCTACAGGATGGCTGGCAAGCTTTCAAGCCGACCTAGCGCAGTTCGTTACCAACTTCGTGGTGCAGCGACTGGTGCCGACACTGGCCGCTTTCTTCGTATTGCGCGCCATTCTGGACGCCGCCTCGGGTCAACATCCCCTGCCGTCGATCCTGGCAGCCATGTTCCTACTGGGCACCCAGACCACCTACAACCTGCTTCAGAGCTACAACACGGGAACGCAGTACGCGACGGTCGATGTATTGGACAGCCTATGGAACCACCTGGTCGGGACCATTATGCCGATCGCTGCTGTCCTGGCGCTGGTGGGAGCGATCTTGAACTTCGCTACCAGAAAGCCATTCATGCGACTGGTGGCTGTCGCGCTGGCGCTGCTCACGGTCTCTGCCATCTGGAGACTGCTGATTTCGATGATGTAGGAGTGCGAATGAACCTCGGGAACATGTTTTTCGATAACGGGATCCTTCATCTGGCGAACTGGCTGGGCAATGTGATCATGCCCACGATTGCCGCGGCCTTCATCATCATCGCCATCCTGCAGTTTTCCAAGGGGCAGGAATTCTCGCACAGCATGTATGGGGCCTTAGCCTGTCTGCTGGTTTCAGGATTGACGCGGGCGTTTGAGACATTCGCCTCGCAAGCGGCTTGGAACAATCCCGATCTGTACTGGATTTCCATAACGACCCTGATCGATTGGGTGGCGAATGTAATCTTGCCCGTCTACGCAGCGGCCCAGGTCGCAGCAATGGCTTTGCGATTGGGGATTTTCTCGCTGGTCCATCCCACCAGCGGCTGGCTGCGCCACTTTGTGACAGCGGCCTTGTGCCTCATGGTTTCAGGGCTGCTTCGTCTGGCTGAATTCTTCGTCCTCCAGGGGACTGGCGGGGTTCGTTAGGAGGGAGCGAGATGGCACTCGATGTAACGCCGATATACCGGAACTTGCGAACCAGAGTCACCTTTCTCGGACTCGAAGCTGAGGACCTGTTTGCCATCCTCGCCGTGGCGGTCGTGATGAACATCTGCGGCAGGTTCCTGAACCGCGAGATGTTCGGCCTGCCGATGAACATGATGCTGCAGTACCTGGTGCCGATCCTGAGCGTGCCTGCGCTGATGCTCTTCAAGTACGGCAAGCAGCGTGGTTATCTGCTGGACTGGGTGCTGTTCCACACCAAGCCGCACGTTTACTCCGCGCTGGAGCGGGACCGGGAACTAAATCGCGAATACATCAAGGACTAGGAGCTGACGATGCCGTTAACGATGGAACAGTACCAGAAATCACTGGCCCAGCCGCCACTGTGTGAGCAGTTGAAAGTCCGTGATCTTACCGATGATCTCTTGATCCAGCTCAATGGGTCCTTCGTCGCCGGATACAGGGTGAGCGGCATTCACTCCTACTACGCGAGCGATGAGGAGCGGAACCGGACGAAGCTGGTGCTGGAGGCCCTGATCCGCTCCTTGCCGGAGAGATCGATGCGATTACAAGTGCGGTTTGAGATTGCCGAAGGAGCTGGCGATCTGATCGCACGTTATTACCGGGAGCAACAGAATCCCAGCGCAGTACTGCAGGCAGTCGATCGCGAACAGTCCGACGTCTGGCTGAAGAAAAACGCAGAGGGCTATTACCTGCAACACATGGTGCACTTTTACTTCATCTGGGACCCGCGCATCCACCACCAGTCGCCGGAGGTGGAATGGAAAAAGAAGATGCGCAGCCCAAGCTTCAGCATGTCGGCCAGCAAATGCATCGAGCGCAGCCGGCGAGAGCATGAGGACCTGGTCGCCGAGTTTAACAGTCTCATGTCCGGAGTTGAGGCCTCGTTGCAGGCCACCGGAATGAAGATCGAGCGGCTCACGCAAAACGAGATTTTCCTGGAGGTCAAGCGGGCGCTCAATCCGCTGGTGAACGACAAACGGCCCTTTCTTCCTCCAAGCGAATCGCTGGTCTACGAGAGCGCGCGAAGTCAGATGGCCAGCGTCAACATCGAGGATGAACTCGATGAGCACGTCAAGATCGGCGGACTACTGTACTCGTTCGTCAGCCTGAAAGATCTACCCGACGCCACCTTCCCTGGAGTGTTGCGGGAACTGGTGGTCATGGACTTCCCAATCATCATCAACGCCGAAATTGTACTTCCCGATCAGGCAAAGGCGGTGAAGCAGTACAAGAGCCGGCTGCGCAAGATGACGGCGGCACAGAAGGACATCCACGGAGGGTTCCGGCTCAATGTGGATGCCCAGGTGGCGGAGCATCAACTGATCAAGGTCTTGCAGGAGTTGATTTCGAGTTCGCTGAAATCCTGTCAGCTCAGCCTCACCATTGCCGTCCGCACCTCACGGCCGGCCCGCAATCGCATCGAGGCGGAACAAGCGGAGCGCGCTCTTGCCGATCGCCGGCAGCGGGTGTTGCACGCCATCGGGCGCATGAACGGCGCACGCGGGATTCCGGAGACCTTGGCGCAAAAGCGCTTCTTCTTCTCCAGTCTTCCCGGACTGGGTGAGATCAACAAGCGGGAAAAGGATGTTCTCACCCTCCACGCAGCCGACCTGCTGCCGGTGGAGATGCCTTGGAAAGGGACGCCCAATTCTCCGTTGATGCTGTTTGAAACTCCCTACCGCCAGCTCATACCGTTCTCGCCGTTCGATTCCGGGCTGGGCGACGCCAACATGCTCGTCATGGCCAAGAGCGGCGGAGGCAAGACGTTCCTTGCGCAGCTCAAGCTGTTGATGATGGCGCGTGCCCGGCCGCTGGTATCGATTCTGGAGCGCGGGGATTCCTACGAACCACTGGTCGATCTGATGGGCGGCCGTGTGATCAATGTCGATCTGGATGGCAGAGAAACCCTGAATCCATGGGACCTCCCGGAAGGCGAGTCTGTCCCTAGCAACGAAAAAACGGCATTTCTAAAAAACCTGACGCGGCACATGCTCGGCGACAGTCATGACTCGGACACGTCGCTGCTGGACAACGTACTCACTGACGCGATTACACGAGTCTACAAACGCTGCTCAATTCGCTATTCCAATCCGATACCGACCTTCAACGACCTGCGAGAAGAGCTCGCCAATTGGCGCGATGCCGAGAAGATGCAACGCACGATCGATGAGGCGCACCTGGCGGCGATCAAGCTGCGGTCGTGGACCGAAGGCGGCATCTACGCCAAGCTGTTCGACCAGCCGACAACGATGCGCCTCGACAGCGACTGGCTGTTCTTTAACGTCGAAGGACTCAGCTCCGATCCACGGCTTGAGACGGCGATGAGCATGCTGATCGCGACTGCGATGTCTGCTCGCGCCACCGGGAAAACCGGACGACCCAGCATCACGGTACTCGACGAGTGCTGGTTCCTGTTGGACTCACCGGCTCTGGCCCCTGAGGTGGTGCAACTTTACCGCACGGCCCGCAAGCGGAACTCAAGCGTGTGGGGCATCAGCCAGACGGTCGAAGACTTCGTGGGCACGGAGTTTCAGCCGCGGGTTCATGGGCCCGGCATTCTGAAGAACGCCAGCACAAAGATCGTCGGGCAGCAGCCCGGAGACGTGACCCCGATGGTCAATCACCTCAGCCTGAATCCGGTGGCGGTGAACCAGGTGAAGGGGTTCGGCGCTCCGCGAAAAGGCCGCAGCGCCGAGGTGCTGCTGGTGATTGGAGAGAAGGCCGAGACGACCCAGACGATTCGGATCGTGCCTACGCCACTGTCCTACTGGATATGCACGACGTTCCCGCGGGAGAGGAAATACCGCGCCTGGTTCTTGAAGAAGCATGAAGGAAAGCCGCTGTTGGCGTGCTACCAGGAGCTGGCCAGAAAGTTCCCGCAGGGCCTGGCGGATGTTTCGCCGCTTCTGGAAGAGATCTCTGGCGAGGTGAATGGGATGGCGCGCGCTGTTGCGGCAATGGAGAAAGGAAACGAGGAACACTCAACACTTTGAGTTGGCCCGGGAGGATGAAGGAAATGCAGGTTCTTTTGTACATGGTCTTTTTCGCAACGTTTACCTGGTTCGTGGTGACAGTCCAGGGCCACCGGCGGCTACTGGCGGTGACGCTTGCCGGAGTCATGGTTGTGATGCTGGTGGGAGCGCCGCAGCCAGTACAAGCGCAACTGGGGATATTGGGGGCCATTCAGGCGGTGCTCAATGTAATCAATGGGGTGATTCAGACAGCGCTGACCTCGATCAACACGGTGAGGACGGAGCTGAACAAGCTGCAGCAGTTGGTGGTATGGCCGCAACAGTTGATCAATCAGGCCCGAGCGCTAGTCACGCAGATGATCGGGCAGTACCGCAACCTGATGAGCAACATCTTCCACATAAAGCTCAACAGCGCCACCCTGCCCAACCCGCAAGCACTCGAGGCCGTCATCCGGGACCACCAAGTAAACAATTTCCCGGGTTTGACGGCGACGTTTGCAAATGTCTACGGCGCAATCCCGGTTGCGACCGCCGCGAATCCAGGCGACCGCGCGATGTCGGACATGGATGACGCTCTGGCGCTCGACAATCTGAAGACGTTAAAGGCTGGCGACCAGGCCGCAGACATTGAGCTTCAAACGGCGGATGCGATCGAGAATTCCTCCAGCCAGGCAGCCCCGGGTTCGGCACCGTTCTTAACCGCGACGGCGATTACCTCCGCCGTTCACGCTCAGGCCCTGACGCAAAAGCTGCTGGCTGCCGAGTTGCGCCAGGAAGCAGCTCGCATCGCACATCGCAACACGCTTCGCAAAGAGAACGCCACCAACACGACGCAGCTGCGCGGGATCCTCGTGAACCTGTTGCAGCACCAGTAAGAGAGAAGGAAGGCAAGGCATGAAGAGAATCGCAGATTTGCTCAGAACCATGAAGAATTGGATGCTTGGCCACAAACTCCGCGCCGCCATTCTCGCACTGGCTCTGGTGTTTACGGTGCCGTGGCCGGCGAAGGCTCAGTTTGGCCTCGATCCTTGTTGTGCGCTGCTCGTGGCGGGGCTGTCGAGTATTCAGTCGGCGTTGACGAAAGTCGTTGGAGGAGGACTGAACCAAATCCTGGGCGTGGACCAAGCCATGCAGCAGTTTCAGCAGGCCGTGGTCTGGCCCCAGAACCTGATCAATCAGGCGCGAAACCTGGTTGGCGTCCTGCAAGGCAACTTCAACCAGATTCAGAACCTGATGCACATACCGGTCAACAGCGCCACCTTGCCCCTCTCACAACAGTTGGAGCAGGTGATCCTTTCACGTAACCCGAATCAGATTGCGCAAACATCTGGCGCGTACACGGCTCTCTACGGTCCGGTTCCGGCGGCCACCGCCGCGTCGCCGCAAGTACTGAACATGGTGGACATGACAGACGCCGCCGCCCAGGCGGCCATGAAGCGGGCAATCGAGATCGATGCCTTGGCGGATCTGGAGCTGCAGGCGGCAAATCAGCTCAACCAAAGCATTCAGGCTGCGGCTCCTGGCAGCGCTCCCATCATCGAAGCGCAGGCGGATGCATGGCTGATTCGGGCAAACGCCTACACACAGTCGGCTACGGCAGACCTGATGCGCTTACGGTCGATCGATCTTGCCAACGCCAGCGCCGACATCAAGATGGGAGCAACAAACACCACCAGCCTGCGTCAGGCTTTGGCCAATCTGATGCAGCACCAGTGAGTCACGAATAGGGGAAGATGTCATGCCAAGTTTTTACTTCGAACAGTTGCTACAGACCGGATTGAACGGAATCGACCAGCAAGGGATCAGCGCAGCTGTGCTTCAAATCGCCGGGGTCATTCTGATCCTCAGTCTGCTGTGGTCAGTCTATGAAGCCTACAGCAATGGCGGCGATGTCAGGCTCCTCGGCGTGGCCGCCGTCAAGTACTTGGTCCTGGGATTGGTGTTTCTGAATTACCAAAGTGCCTTTCGTGCCGTCAACACCATGTTCAACGGTGTGGCCGATGGCATTTACAACCTCTCTGGAGGTCTCGACGTAATCAAGAACTGGAACAATAGCCTTGCGCAAGTGTGGCAGAACGATCCGAACTGGTTTGCGGCTCTCTGGAATTGGGTAACAGGCGGCATATCGGCAATTGTTGCTGGGCTGATAACGCTGGTAGGTTACTTAATTCTCCCCTTCACCTACACCTTGTTCACTCTGTTTTACGCCCTTTACGGATCGATCTTGTACGTGGTCGGTCCGTTTGTCCTGGCCTTGATCCCATCGCGCGGGCTCGGCCAGCTGGGCAGAACCTACTTCGTGAACATGATGATCTTCCAGTGCTGGGGCCTGCTGTACGCAATCTTGCAATCGCTGATGTCGGCACTGCAGATCACCGATCCCATGCAGTTTAACGGCTCGTTTCTGCAAGCATTTGTCGGATCCAGTCAGATGATCGTGATGAGCGTAGCCAGCGTGCTGTTGGCGGTCATGGTCGCCCTCATTCCTTTCATCGCCAGCCGGATCGTTCGCGGAGATATCGGCGGCACCTTGATGACTGTGATCAGTGGAGCAATGACCGCGGGAGCGGTGGCGTCAGGATTGGCATTCGCCGGCGGAGGGGGTTTGGCTGCGGGTCGGGCGGCGCCATCCGGCGGGCCGCCATCTCCCCCGTCAGGTGGTTCCGGTGCTCTGAGTCAAGGCAGCGGAGCGGTCGGCCAAGGAACCGGTGGAGGTGCCCAATCAGTGAATGCTGGTGGCGGCGCCGTGACCGGCGACTCGAGACCACCCACGCCGCCAACTTCTGATGGAGTCAATGGCGCAGCCGTGGCAACGATGTCTGCTGGCGGTGAATCCCCCTCCACTAGTTCAACTCCTTCAGCTCAACAGGGCGGCAACGATTCGCCTTCCGCTGCCGCGCAATCAGGTAGTGGCCACAACGGCCGCAGCCTTGCCGGTCTTGCGGCTTGGCAAGCCGGACACGCGATTGGCAGAACCATGCGCTGGGCAGGGATGGGTGCCGAATGATGAGAACACCACAGTCGCAAAGAGAAACGCCGGAGATCGCCAGCTTCACCCGATATTACGAACACGACGGCATGCTGCGCGCATACGCCAATCGCGCCATGTTCCTGGCGATCTTGTTTGCGGTGATTGCGCTCAGCTCGTTGGCGTTTGCCATCTATGTCCGCATCCAGCCGCCCACGGTCATCCGCGTTGATAAGGATGGAAACGCTGTGGTGGTGGGCGGCTCACGGCAGAACCGCACGTCGCAACTAGAGATGACGCTCGCTGCACAAGCGGCGGGCCCAGACGCGCCCGTCTCCGAGGGTGTCGCGCCAACAGACCTGGAAGGCAAAGCCGTTGTGCGGCGGTTCCTCGAACACTACCTCTCATACACGCCGGATTCGGCGCCGCGCAACCTCGCCGAGTCGCTGAACATGATGACCAACAACCTGCGGACCTTCACCCTGAACAAGCTGCGCGACGACGATACCGTGGGCAAGATCCAGGAAGGCCACATCATCTCGGATCTCCGAATTCGCTCGATCGAGCGCACCAAGAACGGGCCGTGGGATTACGTCGTGTTCGGCGTCAAGGAAGTACACAAGGTGAAAAGCGGTGCGGAAGTTACCGACCGCATTGTTGGTCAGTACAACATCCGGCTGGTTGAGGAGCGGCGCAGCGAATTCAATCCCAGCGGACTGCTGGTTGCCGAGTACTCCGAGAAGCAAATGGTCGGTGAGCGGGACAACGGGCTCGAACAGAAGAGCCAACTGGATAAGTAGATGCGGCGACAGGCAATGTCAGGCCGGCCGCAAAGAGGAGTTGAGCATGGCTAATACGGCAACGGACACTGCCCCGGCGATGAAGCCCATCATGGCTGACGGTGGCGCGGAGAAACCAACAACCCGAGCGAGACGTTCTCGTTCCACTTCGGACGAAGAAAGCAATGGGAACGCGCGCTATTTCCTCGCCAAGGCAAACGGCAATGGCGGCAGCCTAGCGTTCGATCGGGAGGTGGCGAGCGAAGGCGAAGCGCTGGTCGAGGCGTTGCGACTCGGGGTGACCTTCTATGAGGTCCAGGAGTTCCGCGTCGTGCCGGACTTTGCGGGGAAAAAGCCGCTACTGAACAAAGAAGCGGTTAACGGCAAGTAGGGCCCAGGAGTTTTTTTAGCACCGGCTTCATTTACAGATGATGTTGATCTGTGGTGAGCGATCCGCAAGCTGATTGCGGTTGAGTGCTGGTCTGGTTCGTTTCGCGAGCCTGGCCGGGAACCTGAAACGTTTTCGACCAGGACAGCGAGAGAGCCGCGCCAGCGTCCCTCCTTTCTGTTCTGGCACTACGCAGAAAGAAAAGGAGGAAGAGATGGTGAAGCAACGATTTCGGGTTCTGTTCCGACGTTGGTTCTTCACAGTAATGAAGTTCTGCGGACCAATCCTGTTGTACGAGCTGTTTGTGTTGGTCCGGCAGCACTTTCAGTATGTGCCCCTCGGCTATTCAGACT
>Ga0181523_10000304_pt1 | contig 55057 bp, 51 predicted proteins | sample PEATcosm2014_Bin_43_FD_119752 | JGI IMG/M metagenome (GOLD analysis project Ga0181523, IMG submission 119752) | Peatland microbial communities from MTU Mesocosm Facility, Houghton, MI, USA - PEATcosm2014_Bin05_30_metaG | ecosystem: Environmental > Terrestrial > Soil > Wetlands > Peat | place... | reverse complement strand
TTCTGGAGGTTTACTGAATGGCAACTCAGGTCCGCGATCAGCTTCTGGCGAGCAATGATGAGTTCCGGCGTCTGGCCGATGAACACTCTCAATATGCTCAGCGCCTCGACTCTTTGATTGAGAAGAAATATCTCTCTGAAGATGAAAAGCTCGAGGAAGTGCGGCTAAAGAAGCTGAAGCTCCGCCTGAAGGACCAGATGGAGAGTTTGGAACAGAAGTTCCGCGCTGTCCACCAGGTCGTTTAGTAGCCATTGACCGCTGTGAAGCGGCGGAAAAGACCCAGTTTTTTCCGTCCCCTGTTAAGTGCGTCCGCACATCTCTAACATTTCCGCCCGCTGTATCTTTGCGATATCCTGAAATCCACATGCCAGTCAAACCCTGTTGGGAGTATCGCTTGCGATTCGTGGAGCAGGTCTGCCGATGCGTCGTTGTCGCGCTGCTGTGTTCTTTGCTTGCGCTTTCTCTTTTCGCTCAGGCGAAGACGCAGGCGCTAGGTGGGCTGTGGGACGGCACCATCCAGGGCAAAGCCGGTGAAGTGAACTTCGGTGTCGATTTACAGGTGAAGGCTGACGGCGCAATGCAGGCGACGCTGGTGAATGCGACCGACCGTCAGCCGTTCAGCAGGGCGGGGTGGAACGAGGGGGTCCTCACGCTTGCTATGGACTATTACGACGGAGTGCTGACGGCGCGACTGGTTTCGCCGCAGCGGATGGAAGGCGAATACTCGCGTCGGACTACCAAGGGTATGTCGCATGTTCCGGTGGTGCTGGTTCCGCATCAGGAAGTGGAGCCTGGAAAGCCGTGGATGGGGTTGAGCCTGTGGGGCGACTGGCTCTTTCACTGGGCCGATGGCGAAGGTGCGGAGAAGACGACGCTAGCGAAGTTCGATCAGGAAAAGATTGCGGCGGCCAACGGCCACGTCGCGGTGACCGGCGTGATTGAGCCGGTGAGCGGCGATAGCGGCTTGCTGCATGGGAGCGTCTTCAAGACGGCGGACGGTCAGACGCGATTTCATCTCAGCCGCTTTGACGGCATTCACGTGATGGCGTTGGATGGCGAGTTTCTGCCTGATGGCACTTTGAAAGGCGTGGAGGGCGGAATTGTAGCGACCTCTGCTTTTATGGCGGAATGCGGCAAACACGTCGCCAGTGCCGCCGATCCTAACGTTCTGAGCGAAACCCTCACGTCCGTGAAAGATCCCGCCGAACCGTTTCGATTCAGCGGCGTCGGTGCCTCGGGCAAGATGCTAGATCAGGACAGCCCCGAGTTCAAAGGCAAGCCGCTGATCATCGACATCTTCGGCACCTGGTGTCCCAACTGCCATGACGAAGCGCCAGTGCTGGAGAAGCTCTATCGCAAATATCAGGACCAGGGTCTTGTGATCGTTGGACTGGCGTATGAGTACACCGACGAGACAGAGCGGGACCTGCGGCAGATCGGAATCTATCGCGCGAAGTTTGGAGTGACGTTCCCGCTGCTTCTGGCCGGGACCACGGCCGAGGGGCAGATTGCGAAGACGCTGCCGCAATTGGTGAACTTCGGCGCCTTCCCGACATCGATCTACGTCGACCGCTCCGGCCACGTGAAAGCCATTCTCGCCGGATTCACTGGGCCGTCCACCGGGGAAAAGTTCCAGCAGGTGCAGGAGCGAATGGACGAGCTGGCGCGGGAGATCGTGGGCCCCTCGCATTAGGGCAGCCGTCGCTCTGGCTCTATAATCGAACTACCCATGGTTCGAGATGGCATCTATTACGGGCTGGCGCTGGTGATTGTGGCTGCGCTGGTAGGCTGGCTCACGGTGCCCATCCTGGCCGTTATTCCCTTGTTATTGGCCGCATTCTTTCTCTGGTTCTTTCGCGATCCGGAGCGGAGAATCCCTGCCATCCAGGGGGCGATTGTGTCGCCGGCGGATGGCAAGGTCACGGACATCTCGGTTGTCCAGGAGAGCGGAGAAGCGCGCACCCGCATCAGCATTTTCCTGAATGTGTTCAATGTTCACGTGAATCGTTCGCCGGTCAGCGGTGTTATCGAGGACGTGCATTACCAGAAGGGCAAGTTCGTCAATGCCATGGAGGCAGCCTCGGCCGACTTGAACGAGCAGAACGTTGTCACCATCCGCGGCGACGCGGGCAAAGTAGTGTTCAAGCAGATTGCCGGGCTACTGGCGCGGCGCATCGTGTTCACCAAGAAGGTGGGGGACGCGGTGGAGCGCGGCGAGCGGGTGGGGCTGATCAAGTTTGGCTCGCGCACCGACGTGATTTTTCCGGCCGGCGCCGAGATGAAGGTGCGCGTGGGCGACAATGTGAAGGGCGGCTCGAGCGTTCTGGCAGTAGTGGCGCAGCCGCTGCCAATGCCGTCTCGTCTGCGCGATGTTGCGGAGGTGCGATGATCGGACGCTCCCAGCAACCTGATGCCGGTGTTCCGGCGCGCCGCCGCCCGGGGAAGGGTTTGTACCTTCTGCCATCGATGTTCACGGCCGGCAATATGGCAGCGGGATACTATGCGATCTCGCAGGCCATTCAAGGTACGGCCAGCGATCCCTGGCACTTCGATCAGGCGGCCAAGGCGATTGGAATCGCGATAGTCCTTGACTTCTTCGACGGCGGCATCGCGCGTCTGACCAACACGGCTAGCGCGTTTGGCGGGGAACTGGATTCCCTTGCCGATGTGATTGCGTTCGGCGTGGCTCCGGCGGTGCTGGCGTGGATGTGGGGCTTTCGCATGTTGCCGGTGGAAGGCAACCTGGTTTGGCGAAACCATGTCATTCAGATCGGCGCGATCGTTACATTTGCGTTTCTGCTGGCCGGCGCCTCGCGGCTGGCGCGATTCAATATCCAGGTCAATCCGCAGCCGTCGAATCCCGGTCGACCGGGACGCAAGTACTTTGTCGGAATGCCAATTCCCGCAGGCGCTGGCGCGTTGGTCGCCGTGGTCCACCTGGTGCAGGGCAACCCGCTGCAGATATGGTGGCTGTCCATTGGTTGGGCGGTGTTTGTCGGAGCAATCTCCTTTCTGATGGTGAGTACCTGGCGATTCTTCAGCTTTAAGGGTATTAACTTTCGCCAGCCGCAGAATTTCCGCTGGCTCATCGTAATCGGGGTGGTCATCGGGTTAATCTGGTTTTCTTCCGAATACGTCCTGTTTTCGTTGGCGCTGATCTACATCCTTTCCGGAGTGATCGCGCGGCTTTCGTTTGTTTTCCGGCGGCCAACCGTGCCGCCTCCACCGCATCAGGATGAGGCCTCGCACGCTTGATGAAGAGTGAAGCTAACAAGCCGTCCGCCGCGCCCAGTGAAGCAGGCCACTGGGGTGGCCTGTTCCGCGTGGCCATCGTGGGGGCCGCAACTCTCAAGGGCCGGGAGTTGAAGGAAGTTCTCACCGATCGCAATTTTCCGGCGCAGGACGTGCGTCTGCTCGACGACGACGAGTCCCTGGGCCAACTGGAAGCGGTGGGTGATGAGCCCACCTTCATCCAGAGCGTGCTGCCTGAGCACCTGGACAATGTGGACTTCACGTTCTTCGCGTCGGAAGAAAACTTCACGCGCGAGATCTGGCCGATGGCGCGCAAAGCGGGCAGCGACATTGTCGATCTCTCCTATGCCCTTGAGGGCCAGGCGGGAGTTTTGCTGCGGGCGCCGTGGGTGGAACGGGAATTGGGCGCTGCTCCCCAACTACCTTTTGCGGAAGCGACCGTGGTAGTTGCGCATCCAGCGGCGGTGGTGCTGGCGCTGCTGATGCTGAGGGCGCAACGCGTGGGGAAGATTGTGCGGGCGATAGCGACCGCGTTCGAGCCTGCCTCCGAGCACGGGCGCCGCGGCATGGACGAATTGCATGAGCAGACCGTCAACCTGCTCTCTTTCCAGCAACTGCCCAAGGGAGTGTTCGACGCGCAAGTTGCGTTCAATCTGTTGGACCGTTATGGCGAAAATTCTTTGCCATCGCTGGCTAGCGTGGAGAGCCGCATTGAGCGCCATTTCCGGAGCATCGTCCAGAAAAAACTGATCGTGCCTTCGTTGATGCTGCTGCAAGCGCCTATCTTCCACGGGCACGCCTTCTCGCTTTACATTGAACTGGACAATGCGGCGCAAGTCGAAGAGTTAACGGCCGCGATCTCCGGCGAGCACGTTGACGTGCTGCAGGGCGGAGAAGAGTCGCCCAGCAATGTCAACGCCGCCGGTCAGGAACAGATCCAGGTATTTGTGCGAGCGGACGCGCAAAATCCCAACGGGTTCTGGTTATGGGCGGCATCCGACAATCTGCGAATTGCAGCTCTAATGGCAGTGGAGTGCGCCGAGAACATGATTGCTTCGCGCCCGCGAGGGACGGTCCAGTGAGTCATCACACAATGCCGCGCCGGCTGATTCTTGCTGGGATCGCTGCTTTACTATTGTTGACGACCTCCTGCGGATACCACACAGCCGGCAACAGCGTGCGCCTGCCCTCCGACCTGCACACAATTTATGTCCCGGGAATAGTCAATTTTTCGCCAGCTTATCGCGTTGGCCCAACCTTGACCGAGGCGGTGATTAAGGAGTTACGCGTGCGCACCAACTACCGCATCGTAACGGTCAACGACGACGGTGATGCGGATGCCGTTCTCACGGGAACGATTATCACCGTTTATGTCGCTCCCTTGACCTACGACTCCGTTACCGGCCGCATCTCGTCGTCTATGGTGATGATAGTGCTGAGGGCGAGCCTGACGGGAAAAGGCGGGAATGTGCTATGGAGCAACGGGTACATGGTGTTTCGCGAGCAGTACCAGGAATCGGTTGACGTTGCCAGCTTTTTCGAGGAATCTACGCCGGCAGTGCAGCGTATAGCGACCAACTTCGCCAAGACGCTGGTGGCCAACATTCTGGAGGCCTACTAGATGCGCAGCTTTGCGGCTTCCGATCGCTTCGTGGCCGACGTGAAGGCCCGCAAGGTGGCTCCGGGATATGTGTTCATCGGCGATGAGGCGTTTTTTCGCAAACGTTGCCGCGATGCCATCCTGCAGCACCTAGTGCCCGCCGATGTTCGCGAACTAAGTTTGTACGACATGGACCTGGCCGAAGTGGAGTTGCAGCAGGTCCTGGACAAGGCGCGGACGCCATCGCTGATGTCTCCGTTCCAGGTGTTCTTCATACGGGGCATCAAAAACCTCTATGGACGCGGCAAACATGACGACGAGTTTGGCGCCATCAAGGACTACTTCAAGAACCCCAATCCCGACGCGTTGCTGGTATTCATCGCCGACCACATCAGCATCCCGGCCGACGTGCGCCGCATGGACCTGACCGACAAGGACCGCTACGAGCGGATCCGCGAGACCCTGGGCGAGTACTGCCCCTTGCTGGAATTCGCTCGCGTGGAGGAAGGCGACGCGGTGAAGTGGGCGATTGCGACCGCGGGCGCTGAAGGCGTGACGCTCGACACGGACGCCGCGCGCGAGCTGGTGGACTCGCTGGGCAGCGACATGATGATGGTGGCCAATGAACTAGAGAAGCTGGTGCTGTTCGTCGGCGACAAGAAGCGCATCACCCTGGGCGATGTGGAAACGTTGGTGCTGGCGGCCAAGCAAAGATCGTTCTACGAGTTGACCGACGCAATTTCGTCTCGCGACCGCGGCCGCGCGCTGGCCGTGTTGGATGCCATTCTCACCAGCGGCGACGGCGAGGAAGCCGCGATTGGTCATCTGTACATGCTGCAGCGCACCTTGCGCCAGATGCTGGTCATTCTGGAGCGCAATGTGAGGGACTCGCGCGCGCTGTGGCAGGCGCTGTGGCAGGGCTTTCGCATCCCACCATTTGCCGCGGAAGATATCATTCGGCAGGCACGGCGTTACAAGTCGCGGCGCGAGCTGACCAGCGCCATCCGGCGAGTGGCAAGGGCCGACCTGGCGCTGCGCTCCAATCCTCCCAGCAAACGGCTGATTCTGGAAAACCTGATGCTGGATTTGACTGCCGAACCAAAGCCGCAGGAAGCGGGCTGGCTGCAGGATGAGCTGCCAGTCTGAGGCTTAGCCGTTAGCTCCTGGCTGTTTACTTGCAGTCGTCAGTCGGCTGCCTTGTTGCTAATAGCTAAAGGCTAAGAGCCAAAAGCCTGCCTGTTGGAGCTGTGGTTGAGCGGCTCAACTATGGATGTCGATGCCTATTTGCGTCGCATTGAGTACGATGGCCCGCGCGTGGCGTCCTCCGCAACTCTGCGCGGCCTGCATCGCCAGCATCTCTTCACCGTCCCTTTCGAAAATCTCGACATACCCCTGGGAACTCCGATTCGTCTTGACCTTCGCCTGATCTACGACAAGATCGTCACACGTCGTCGCGGCGGATTCTGCTATGAGCTCAATGGCCTGTTTGGCGAGTTGCTCGCCGCGATGGGCTTCTCTGTCGAGATGCTGTCAGCGCGGGTGCAGCGCGAGGACGGTGGCTTCGGGCCGGAATTCGATCACATGCTGCTGAAGGTGGAGTTAGAAAAACCGTGGCTGGTGGATGTCGGCTTCGGAGACTCGTTTGTCGATCCCATCGTCTTTCAGGCGGGCGGAGCCGACCAGGTCAACGGGTATCGATATGTCGTGTCGGCCGCCGGCGGGGAGTGGCAACTGCTGCGCGAAGATGAGAAAGGGCAAGTCCCGCTGTACGCGTTTCGCGACGTTCCACATGTGTTGGATGACTACGGGGAGATGTGTACGTTTCACCAGGTCTCGCCGGAGTCGCACTTCACAAAAAACTGGATCTGCAGCCGGGCGACACCAGAAGGCCGGATTACGCTGGCCAACATGCGGCTCATCGTGACTCGCGGTGGAAGTCGAGAAGAAATTCAGCTCAGCACGCCCGGTGATTTGCGGCGCTGTCTGCGGGAGTCTCTGGGAATCGAGTTCGAAGAATCGGCGGATTTGTTAAAGCTGGTGGGGCTTAGCAACAAAAGGTCTTAATTTGTCATCACGAGCGAAGCGAGGGATCTGCTTTTTTCCCGCAGGACGAACAGCAGATCCCTCGCTTCGCTCGTGATGACAATTCCAGGATCCCCGCTACTTCTTTTCTTGCACGTCTACGCTGGCGATGGTGTTCTCCCATTCCAGCTTGAGCACGCCGGCGTTGCCACCGTTCTTGTCGAAGGAGATGGTGAACGTCTCCAGGCCTGACGGGCGCTGCGTGACTTTCATCGGTATGCGCGCCAGGTCCTGGCCCTGACTGTACTCGGTGCCCCACTGCCCAGTTTGCTTGTTGATGATGAGCTGCCAACTGCTCATGCCCGGCAGAGTGTAGATGGTATAGCTTCCCGCGGGAACGGTGGTTCCGCCGATGCTGAGATCGATGTCGGTCTTAAGGCTGGTGGCCGCGTTCGCGCCCGTGCGCCAGACCTGATCATACGGAACGAGTCCGCCAAAGATCTTCCGGTTGCGCATGGAAGGACGGCTGTAGTCGATGGTGACCGTATGCCCATCGGCGAACTTCAGCGAGGCTTGCCCCGGAGGGCTGAGCGGTTTCTTGTCTTGCGCGACCACGATTGCTGTAACGCTGATCAGAGCTACCAGGACGACTATCCAAGAACGATTCCCCTGCATTGCACTCTCCTCGTCATTTTTCTTGCCGCTCCATTATTCACATGTCGACGGAACAGCACAATCGAAGCCGGGCGTACGTTTAGACGGTAATTCGGACAGATGCGTTCACCGCTCCGCATCGTCAAGCAGCTTGCCGAGAGTTAGCTTATGTTTGTCTGCTTTCGGCTTGCGCTCGGTGGGTTGGGCGCGCGTCGGAGGCGGAGTGCCGATGGCTTCACGCGCGGCAGCCTTCACCGCCGAGGATGCGCGGAACGGTTTAGGCTTTCGCGGCTTGGACGGCACTGACTTCCTCCGATTTTCGTTTCGCCTATCGGCAATTACAGATATCACATTCAGGCGTTTTTTGTTCGCCTTTCCGGAAGTTCTTGGCGCATGAGGTTACGTCGTGGCGTTTTTACATACTCGACAATTAACAGTGTAAAACTTGCCGGCTCACAACCTGCATGATTATTCCCGATTTGGCACTCGACGTGGCGCCGGCGCAGGATCCAACCTCAACCAGCATTGCCCAACAGGGACCCTCATCTCATGATGATCGCCACATCTTGACAATCAACATGAACGGGTCGTATTGTCTGGGAATGACTTTTCCGGGACCATACCGAGACGAGAACACCGACGTCATCCAAGGCACACTCGACATGCTCATCCTGAAAACGCTGAGCCTCGAGCCCATGCACGGCTTCGGCATTGCGCGGCGGGTCGAGCAGGTCTCGCGTGGCGTATTCAAGGTGAATCCGGGATCGCTGCTGACCGCCCTGCAGCGGCTGGAGCGCGCCGGATGGCTCGACGCCGAGTGGCAGCAAACCGAGAATTCGCGCCGCGCCAAATACTACCGCCTGACTCGCGCGGGGAAAAAACAGCTCGAGATTGAGTCGGCTGATTGGAAGCGCCGGGCCTCGGCCATAGCGCGGCTTCTGAATGTGAATGCGGAGGGCTAGCATTATGTCTCTGTGGCGGCAACTCACACGCGGCCTGCGCGGGCTGACGAAGCAAGCCGCGGCCGACCAGGATGTTGCTGACGAAGTGCAACACTACACGGAGCAGGCCATCGCCGAGTTGGTTACGCGCGGCTTGTCGCCCGAGGCTGCACGACGCGCCGTCCAGTTGGAACTCGGCAACGCGACCATCGTTCGCGAACAGGTCCGCGACTCGGGATGGGAAAACCTTGTCCGGACATTCTTCGCCGATCTGCGTTACGCCGCACGCCAGTTGCGAAACAATCCCGGCTTCGCGGCGACCGTAATCCTGATTCTGGCGCTCGGCATCGGCGCCAGCACCGCCATCTTCAGCGCGGTCAATCCTATTCTGTTTGAGCCGCTGCCGTATCCCCAGGCGAGCCGCATCATGGTGATCTGGGACTCCGGCGGCGACAGCGGATCGCGCCTGCCCGTAACTTTTGGCACTTATCGCGAACTGCTGGCGCGGTCTCGTTCGTTCGACGAGCTGGCGGTGATGAAGCCATGGCAGCCGACGTTGACCGGCGCACTTCAGCCCGAACGCTTCGAAGGACAGCGGGTGAGCGCGACCTACTTCCGCGCGCTCGGAATTCTGCCGGTGATGGGCAGGGACTTTCAGCCCGCGGACGACCGGCCCGACAGTCTTCCAGTCGTGATCCTGAGCCGCGAGTTGTGGCAGCGGCTCGGCGGCGACAACCTGATCGTCGGTCGACAGATCAAACTCGACGGGAAACTTTCCACCGTGATCGGCGTGATGCCGAGCGGCTTCGAGAATGTGCTGGCTCCTGAGGCCGAGATCTGGACTCCGCTGCAGTACGACACTTCGCTTCCAGCTGATAGCAAGGAGTGGGGGCATCACCTGAGCATGGTGGGGCGTCTGCGCCCTGGGCTTGGAATTCTTCAGGCCAAACGCGAGCTCGATGCCATCGCACGTAAGCCGGTGGCGGAGTTTCACAGGCCGTTCTACGCTGCGCTGGATTCTGGGCTGATGGTGAACTCGCTCCAGGCGGACGTTACCAGCGGCGTCAGACCGGCATTGCTGGCGCTGGTCGGCGCAGTCATTCTGGTGCTGATCATTGCCTGCGTGAACGTGACCAATCTACTGTTGGCGCGCGGCGCGCATCGCCGCAGCGAGTTCGCGATGCGGGTTGCGCTGGGTGCTGAGCGAACGCGACTGCTCCGGCAACTGCTGACGGAGAGTCTGCTGCTGGCTGCACTCGGCGGATGTCTGGGCATGGTAGTGGCGAAAATCGGGGTGCAGGCGTTGCTGGCACTCAGTCCAGCGCAACTGCCAAGGGTCAACGCGATCGCGGTGAACGGCGCGGTGTTCGCCTTCGCCGTTGCCGTCACCACGGTCATCGGCTTGGCGGTCGGATTGATTCCGGCGCTGCAGGCTTCGCGCGGCGATCCGCATACCGCGCTGCAACAAGGCTCGCAGCGTACGGCAGGCGGGCACCAACAAACGCGCCGTGCGCTCGTGGTGGTTGAGGTTGCCATTGCCCTGGTGTTGCTGGTGAGCGCTGGATTGCTGCTGCGCAGCCTGCAACATCTGTTCGCCATCGATCCCGGGTTCGACGGTTCGCACCTGCTCACCATGCAGGTGCAGACATCCGGCGACCGAATGAACGACGACAGCACGCGCCTCCGGTTCTTTGAGCAGAGTCTGGAAGCGGTGCGGCATGTTCCCGGCGTAAGTGCGGCGTCCTTTACCAGCCAGTTGCCGCTGAGCGGCGCTCCCGAAGACGGATACGGCGTGCATTTCGAGTCGAGCCCGACGGGCAAGCCCGACGCGGATAATGGCGCGGACCGCTACGCCGTGAGTCCGGGATATTTCGAGACGATGTCCATCCCGCTGCACCGCGGCCGCCTGCTGGACGAGCACGACACGGCCAGCGCCCCACTCGTCGCGGTGATTAGCGAATCGCTGGCGCGGAGCAAATTCCCCGGCCACGACCCCATCGGCCAGCGCCTACGCATCGGCCCCGCCGACGGACCGCGGTACACCATTGTCGGCGTGGTGGGGAATGTGAAACAGGCGTCGCTGGCGCTAGGCCAATCGGACGCGGTATACGTGGCGTTGGCGCAGTGGCGTCTCTTCGTGGACAAAGCGCCGTGGCTGGTGGTGCGCGCACATGGCGACGCAGCCGCTCTTACTCCCGCCATCAAGAATGCAATCTGGTCGGTGGATAAAGATCAGCCGATCGTGCGCGTCGCCACCATGGATGATCTGCTGGCCGCATCGGCAGCCGAGCGGCACTTCGCGTTGGACTTGTTCGCGGCATTCGCTCTCACGGCGCTGGCGCTCACGGCGATCGGGATCTATGGAGTGCTCGCGGGCAGCGTGGCCGAACGGATGCGGGAGATCGGTGTGCGAGCGGCGCTGGGCGCGTCGCGCAGCAACATCCTTGCACTCGTGCTTCGCCAGGGAATGACTCTGACCGCAGCCGGTGTCGTCATCGGATTGATTGCGTCCTTCGCTGCGACCCAGGCCATCGCGACATTGCTGTTCGGCATTTCGCGGCTCGATGTCGTCACGTATCTGGGCGTGATCGCGCTGCTGCTAGGTGTGGCGGGCACAGCGTGCTGGGTGCCAGCGTGGCGGGCAGCGCAGGTGGATCCGTCGATCACACTGCGATCGGAATAACTCACTACTTCCTGGCTCTGACCATCGACTCGTAAAACTCTTCCAGTTGGCCAATGGTCTTTCCGACTTCGAAATAATCGACGCAGCGCTGATAGCCTTTGGCTCCCATATCGGCTCGCAGCTCCTCATTGCGCAGGAGTTCAATCAGCGGCTTGGCGAACGCCTCCGGCGAGCGGTCGGCGACCAGATAACCGGTTTCGCCGTCGAGGATGGCATCGCGATTTCCGCCCACGTCGATAGCTACGGCCGGCAGTGCAGCGGCCATGTATTCCATGATCGCGTTGGAAAATCCTTCGCTGAAAGAAGTGAGGCATCCGATAGACATCCGCGCCAGGCAATCCATGATGTTGCCTTCGCCCTGGGTGAAGAAGACGCGGTCGCGTATGCCGAGTTCCGAAGCCAGGTCACAAAGCTCCTGATACAACTCGCCGCGACCCGCAAGCAGAAACACGACATCGTCAACCTGGCCGGCCACAATCTTCGCCGAGCGCAGAAACAGCGCGTGATCTTTTACCTTCCGAAGATTCGCCACAATGCCAACCACGCGAGCATCGCGCGGAATGCCCAGGCGGTCGCACGCCCGAGGATCGCCCAATCCGCGGCTGAACTTCGTCATGTCCACGCCCTGGTAGACCACGCGGACGCGGTCAGGATCGAGCCGCTCATTCTCCACGGCAATGCGTTTGGCTTCCAGCGAGTTGGCCATGATGGCGTCAGTGCGAAGATTCAGGACAGCAAACATCCTTCGAAAACGCGGCGTGTACCAATAGCCGGTATTCAGGCGGCTGGTAATCACGATGAGATTGGAGAGGACCGACGTCAGCACCGCGAAGACCGCGGTCTTGTTCATGTACGCGTGGGCGATCTGGATGCGATGGCGCCGCAGATATTGCCGGAAGCGGCGCGCCTGAACGATGCCGCTCCAGGAGTTCACGCTTGCGGTAGGAAAAACCGCGACGTGGCAGACGCCCTCCAAGCTGCGGAGTTGAGGGCTGTCTTCCAGGCAGCACACATGAACGTCGAACCTGTCTTTGTGGAGGCGCTTGGCGGTCTCGATGACTTGCCGTTCGGTGCCGGCGTCGAGTCCCACAGTGTCAGACAACAAGCAAACGCGGATGCGCTCGCCCGTGACAGCTACGCCGGCTTCGGAAGTGTTCCCCATTCCTGAGGCTTTCCTTTGGTGACTCGAACGACGTTACGATCGACCGTTCCCACCGAACGGAAGAACTGCAATGTTTCCTGGTCATACCACTGGAGCGATTGATATCGCGCCAGGTTGGCATTCAGTTCCAGATGCAGTATGCCACCGTCGCGCAGATGCGAAAGCGCATCCTGCACGAAGAACTGCCACTCCGCAGCGCCCCATTCGTCCGGCTGATCATGGCGATTGAAGCATATCCAGAACGCGGTAATTAAGTCGAGATCGCCGAGCGGTATCGCCATGGGCACAAAGCGTTCGATCAGCAAGGGCGAGACGCGCTGGTCACAGGACAACGCCGCCAGCATCTCGCTGTAGACCCGCACTTCCACCTCCGACATGACCGTTGCCGGAGCGTCGATTCCGTAGCACTCGTGACCGCAAGCCAATGCCGCCGCCAGAAAGTATCCCGGACCGCAGCCAATATCCAGAATACGCAAAGGCTGGGAGCGATGCAGCGCCAGTGCGCCGATGCGGTCCACGTTAAACGGAATCCAGAAATGGTGGTCTGTATATTTCGCGGCGCAGGCGGGGTCACGTTGCAGCGCCGAGGCCGTCTCCGTGCCCAGGCGATCGATTCGTTGGAGATCAGCGTTGTGGCAAATGCGCGAGGGTAAACGAAGCAACGCCAAAGAGCGATACCGGCAGAGACGGCCCCAGGCGCGGGCAATCTCCAGCCGGTTCGCAGAATTTTCAGACATTAAGGAATGGGCGATCCGTCCCAGCGCCGAAGGAGACTGGGAATAAGCATGCGTCTCCGTCATGCAGCAGCAGCTAAGAGTGCCTGCTCTTTCATCTTCTCTTTGCGCTCTCTGACGACCGCCAACTGCAGCGCCGCAGAAAGACCCAGGACGGCATACAGAATTCCGCCATACGCAATACTGAGGAAGAATGCGCCTATGGAGGCCATCAGGACTGCCATCTGCACGAACATAGCGGCGCGCCGGGTGCTGGCCCTGGGATAGCGGTCACGAATGGGTGTCAGCCCTCGATAGGCGCGCCAGAACGCGGCTATGTAAAAAATAAGGCCGGGAATACCGCATTCGCTGGAGAGCTCGGTGTAGGAGTTGTGGGTGTAGTGCCACACGCCTCTGTGACCGGCCGCCGCCGCCTCCCTGGCTTCGGCCACCATGAACTGCCCCGGTCCCACGCCTAACACCGGATGGTGCAACGTCATGTCCAGACTCTTGCCCAGCAGCATCTTTCTGGTCTGGGCCGACTCCGCGGCTTCTTCCGCCCCAGCTGAGTTGGCTTGGAAAATCGTGGTGAAACGTCCCAGGATAGTAGGCGGCAGCAGGGCGCCGGCAAGGATCAAGAATATGAGGCCGCCTCCAACGATGATAATTCTCTGCTTCATCGTGGCAAAAATCAGGAAGAAGATAATGCCGGCACCCAGGGCCAGCAATCCCGATCTTGAACCCGTCTCGGCCGCGCCTGCCATCACCGGAATCACCGCCAGGATCATAACGACCCGCATCAGGCCCTTCTTTACGGACGCGGAGAACCAGATCAGCGGCAGGCCGACGATCAGGAAAAGAGCAAGAAAGTTGGAGTCCGACAGGGTGTCGTTGCCGGTGCCCAGTCCCAGGCGGTTGCTGCCCTCCCTGCCTCCGCCAATCACCAGCGATAGAATCCCGACCGCGGTCATTGCCAAAGCAATGACGAACATCACACGATAGCAGTCATCGATACTGCGGATGAAAGCCGTCATGAAGAAGATGAGAACAAGCGCCTGCAACGCGATGGTAAATTGATCGAAGGCGCCGCCTTTCCAGGTGGCGAACGGTATGCAAAGTACCATCCACCCGGTGAACCACATCATCGTTCTGCCAACCGGGGATTGATAGATCGTCTTGGTGGTCCCCGTCATGATCATGCCGATCAGCAGAAGCGGCTGCAGCAGCAAACCGACGTGGAAAGCCGGGATCATCTCCGGAATACGGCTGCAATAAAAGAACAGATAAACCAGCAGAAGGTAGTGAAAAGGCTTGTAGAACTCCGCGCCCCGGCCGCGACGCCGGGGTTCGGCCTGAGTCTGCGGCTTGGATGGTCCGCTGGCGGCCTCAGCTTCCATCGCCACGGTTTCCGGATAGGCGTAATCGTCCACCGTGGCAGGTGCATTCATTTTTTGGATTGCGGATAGATTCACTTGGTCACCCCATCAGCTCGCAACTCTAGAGATAGTTCCTTAACCACTCGGGCGGGATTGCCTACGGCGACGACTTGCGCAGCCACTGGCCGGACAACAACCGAACCGGCCCCGATGGTGGTACCAGACCCAATATCAGCCATTATGATGGAAGAAGCCCCAATCCAGCAATCCGAACCGACATCAATCGACTCGAACTTTCCCTCTCCGGAACCGCTCATCCGGCCTTGGGAATCCCGGCTATGCTGCTGCCTTCCACTTAAAATCTGCACTAGCGACGCAATCTGCGTCCGGTCGCCAATGGAGCAACTGCCCAGAATGCAGTAGGAGCCGATGTAGACTCCTTGACCCAGCGTGGCATCGGAGTGAGCGAAAAACGATCCGAAGGACACGCGGCTGTACAGCGAACACTGCTTCAGCGTCAGTTTGTAATATGCAATGCGAAGATAGTCTCCAACCACTCCCGGAACCATCGAGACGGCATGGGCTCCGATGGTAAACGTCATCGGGAACCGGCCAAATCCAGCCAGCGCCGCCGCCGGCAGCGCCAACACCAGAAACAGCCCGTGCAAAACCAGCTTGATTATTCTTTTCATTCCCCGGCGTGCGGGTGGCCGGCTGGGGGAAAGCCGCGACCGAGTATACCATTAAACCCGCCGCCGATTAACTAACTAGTGGAGTGCAGCATGCAACTCAATCCCCATCTGACATTCAACGGCCAATGCGAAGAAGCCTTCAAGTTCTACGAGCAGTGTCTGAATGGCAAGATCGCCTTCACGATGAAGTATGGAGAGTCGCCGCTGGCCGGCCAAACTCCGCCCGAATGGCGCGGCAAGCTCCTCCACGCTATGCTCTCGCTCGGCGATTGCCGAATCACCGGCGCCGACGTGCTCCCGGAGAGCTATCAGAAGCCGCTGGGATTCTCCGTCTTTCTTAGCATTGAAGCCGCAGAGGAAGCCGAGCGCATCTTCAACGCCCTTGCGGAAGGCGGCTACGTGCAGATAGCTCTTCAGGAAACTTTCTGGGCCGAGCGGTTCGGTATGCTGGTTGACCGTTTCGGCACGCCGTGGCTGATCAATTGCCATAAAGCCGAGTGACGATCTTCCTGCGATAAACTGCCATAGGATTCTGACCCATGCGCGTCCTGTACTTCTCGCCGCGAATCTGCTGGCCCATCATCTCGGGCGCGCATCTCCGCGATTTCTATTTCGCCCGTCAATTGGCGCGTAATGCGCAGCTCACCTATATCGGGCTGGTCAACGACGACGACGGGGGGCAGGCCGAATTGCTGCGCCAGCAACTGGGAAATGGCACCCAGGTTCTGGCCTTACGCCGCGAGGCTGGATACCGGCCGGCAAACATCGTTCGCGGACTCGTCGGACCGACGCCGCTCAATGTCTTGAACTTCACCTCGGCACGCGTGCTGGCTGAAGTGGATCGGCTGCTGCGCGAGCAAACCTTCGACACCATTCAGATCGAAAGCATGCACCTGATCGCTTATGCCCGGCGCATCCGGCAGATAGCGCCGCAGACGCGTGTCATCCTCGACTGGCACAACATCGAGTCGGAAATCCTGGCCCGCTACGCGGAGAACGACTCGAACCCATTGCGTGCGTGGTATGCGCAGCGCACCTCCACGCTCTCGCGCAAGGTCGAAGACGAGCTTCTCCGCCTGTGCCATGCCCACACGGTTTGCAGCGAGCGGGAGCGCGAGGTCCTGCTCCAACGCGTGCCCGGGGTCCGCATTGAGGTGGTCAGCAACGGTGTCGATTGCGAGTTCTTCGCAGCGAATCCTGCTGCCAGTGCCGCTCGCCGTGACGTGCTCTTCATGGGCCGCATGGATTACCACGCCAACATCGATGCTGCGTTGTATTTCGTCAAGAACACTTGGCCGCTGATTCATGGCCGCCGGCCTGAGTTGCGGCTGGTGATTGTGGGAGCGCAGCCCACCAAACCGATCCTGGCGTTGCGCGAGCAGGGCATCAGCGTCACGGGAACCGTCGACGACGTTCGCCCGTTCTACCAAAGTGCGCTGACGTCGGTGGTGCCGCTGCGAGTCGGCGGCGGAACGCGGCTGAAGGTGCTGGAGGCGATGGCCGCGGGAACTCCGGTGATCTCGACCACGCTCGGTGCTGAGGGATTGGCGGTCACGCCGGGCGAGGACATCGTGATTGCCGACACTCCGGAGGCAATGGCCGATGCTGTCGTTGGCTTGCAGGATGAAAGCCCGCAGTGGCAACAGCTGGCTGCCAACGCTCGCCGCCTGGTGCAGGTGAACTACGACTGGTCGGTCATGGGCGAGATACTACGGCGCTTGCATACCGAAGAGGTTGCAATGGGAGCGGCATGCCTCAAAGCGACCTAGAAGCTGGAAGCGGACTGCAGCCCACCGTCCGCAACCGGCGATCGTCGAGGTTTCAGCGTTGCGCTCTCATTGGAATCTTCGCGCTCGCCGCGGCCCTTGTCTTCTTTCTGCTGCCGCGCGCCGGAAGTTTTCTGGTGCTTGACGATCCCCAGCGCTCGGACGTCATCGTGGTGCTGGAGGGATCGGGCGATACTCCCGGTTATTTTCGCGCGCTGCATCTTAAGCGCGAAGGCTATGCCGGCAAGGTCTTGCTTAACGCTAACGTCAACGCCGAAATCTTCGGCAAGACGGAAGCCGAAATGGCCCGCGAGTATCTGGATCACATCGGGCAGCAGGCCACGGAAATCTGCCCCACCGCCGGTACTTCGCTTTTTGCCGAAGCCGCCGATGTCCAGCGCTGTCTTCAGCGCATGGGCGCAAGCTCCGCAATCCTGGTGACCTCCGACTTTGGAACTCGCCGCACGCTTTCCATCTTCCAGAAACGGCTGCCGCAGTATCGCTGGTCGGTGGCCGCGGCCTCCACGCCGTATCACTTTGCCGAGGCCTACTGGAAGCACCGCGGTTGGGCCAAGACCGTGCTCGAAGAGTGGGAAGACTTTCTGTGGTGGAAGCTCGTGGACCAGTGGCGAGGGGATGTAGTGTTGCATTGAAGCCCTGCGGGCGCTCCGCTAGTCAAGGACACCCCCTTGAAGGAGTCCGAATGGCTCTCCGCGCCTGCCTGCTTGCAAAACCTCAACCATCGGAAGTTTCACTATAACGCGGTAAGCATTTCTTTATCAATGCGTTACACCGTAAGGTGAAATTAATTCGACTTGTCCCCATCGCCGGGCTAAATGTAGCGACAACGCGGCCGCCGTTCCTGCAGAATCTGGTCGCCGCACCCGAGATTCGCGCACCACTGGCTCGCAAAGGAGGATTGTTATGACGAGATCGGAGCAACATCGGACTTCAGCGATCATTCGGCTGGCAACCATGGCTGGCCTTTTCATCCTGCTGGTGACGGCAAACGCCGCACAAGCTCAGACCTTCCAGGTCCTGCACAGCTTTACTGGTGGAGCGGATGGAGCATATCCGGTGGGAGGCGTAAGCATGGATCGAGCGGGAAACCTCTACGGGGCGACCAGTGCCGGAGGCTACCTCGAGGGTTACTGCATAACCGAACGCGGAGCCAACGGCTGTGGCGTGGTTTTTAAGGTCGCTCACGACGGTTCCGGCTGGGTTTTGAGCCCCCTTTATGCCTTCCTAGGAAACACTGATGGCCTTTTTCCCGTAGGCAGGGTTATTTTCGGCCCGGATGGCGCCCTCTACGGAGTGACCCAGGCCGGCGGAGGAGCCGACTGTAATGCCGGCTTCGCGACTTGCGGAGTAATTTTCAGACTGACACCCCCAGCATCGGTCTGCAAATCATTTGTCTGCCCATGGCAGGAATCGACCATTTTCGCCTTCAACGGCCCTGGCGGTGCCCAGCCAATGAGCGAAGTGGTCTTCGATCGGGCAGGAAATCTCTATGGAACGACTTACTACGGCGGCGGTAACGGGAATGATATTTGTATTTATGAAGGCAACGGCTGCGGGACAGTTTACGAACTAACCCCGTCCAACGGTACTTGGACAGAGACTGTCCTCCACGCCTTCCCCGCCTCAGGATTCGACGGACAGAATCCCTATGCCAATCTGATTGTCGACAGCGCCGGCAATCTCTACGGTTCAACGGTAGCAGGAGGCGGTGCCGGCTTGGGAGCCGTTTTCCAATTATCGCCATCAGGCTCCGGCTGGACGGAGAATCTTCTCTATAGCTTCCATACGAACAGCACTGGAATCGAACCTGAAGGGGGCTTGCTACTGGCTTCAGGCAACCTGATTGGCACAACCCCTAGCGGCGGTGCAGGGGATGGCGGCACGGTCTTCGAGTTGACGCCAAGCCAGGGCGGTTGGACATTCAACCTGATGTATAGCTTTACTGGCCAGGAGTACTATGGCCCGCAAGCCAGCCTCACCATGGACGCTGCCGGTAATCTCTATGGCGCGACGGCTGCCGGCGGAGCCTACGGTTACGGTTCAGCTTTCAAGCTAACGCCCTCGAATGGGGGGTGGACATATACCTCGCTGCACGATTTCACTGGCGGTAGTGACGGAGGGTACATAACAAGTAATTTAATCATGGACGCCACCGGCAACCTCTACGGAGTGGCCAGTGGCGGCGCATCACAATCCTGCTTCGATGGATGTGGCGTTGTCTTCGAGATCACGCTGTAAAAACAAGCCGCGCGGCGGGCGCTCATTGTCACGGTACGACATCCCTTATCGCGACAAGCTCCCCAGAGTGTTCTGATAGAACTCCACCAGCGCCCGCCGATAAGCCTCAGGGGTGTGGCTGGATTCAGCTCGCGCTCGCGCCGCCGCACCCAGCCGAAGTCGCAATTCCGCATCGGAAAGAATTCGCAGGATCGCTTTCGCCATCGCTTCGGGATTGCGCGGTGGAACCATCAATCCTGTGACGTTTTCCTCCAGAATTTCCGGCACACCGCCTACGGAGTTTGCCGCGATCGGCAAGCCGGCCGCCATCGCTTCCAGCACGACGTTCGGCGATCCTTCTGAGTGCGACGGCACAGCCACAACTGTTGCCATCGCGTAGTACGGCTGGGTATCGCGCTGAAATCCGGCAAACGTAATCTGCTTCTCAATTCCCAACCGCGATGCCAGTTGCGCCAGTCGCTCCCGCTCTGGCCCGTCGCCGACCATCACGACGCGAAAGCGCGGCGCGGTGGACATCGCATTTAGCGCGGCTGCGGCGCGAATCAAATCGGCGTGACCCTTCTCCTGCGAAAGCCGTCCGATGGAGAGAACGACGGCTTCGTCATCGCCGACTCCGAGCTCGCACCGCACGCGCTGAACAGCTTCTTGCGGCGGAGCCACAAACGGCTTCGCGGAATTGTGCAGGATGGTGATTCGGTCACGCTGCACTCCCAGGCGCTCAAGCTGCTGGGCGAATGGACGGCAGACCGTGACCACGCGATACGCACCGCGCAGCGACCAGCGGTCCAACTGCGTGTAAGCACGGTCGAGACGGCTAGTCGCCGTGTAGCCGTGGTTCCACGCCACCCAGGGATATTTGCGATGCAATCCAAGCAGCCGCACCAGAAAGTGCGATTTCACATTGCGCGTCTCCAGAATGTCAGGATTGATTTGCGCGATGACCAGGCGCAGCTGCGCGAAAACTTGCGTGTCCCACCGTCGTCGCTCGGCGACCGTGGCGACGGCAAGCCCGGCTTGCTTCGCCGCCAGCGCCAGTTGACTCTCGTCGGGCCCGCGCTGATAAGTGACAATCGTGACTTCGACCGACGGCAGACCGGAGTCGGCGCGCGCCGCCATCCTCCCGAACTCGATGACGTTTCGCGCGGGACCGGTGACGGTCGCGTTCTCGATGAGCGTCAGGACTCCGATGGGCGAACGCGTCACGTTGTCTCCGCGAAGGCGAGTGAGAAGTGTTCGTCCAAGGATGGCACGGTCCGGATCAGTCCTATTCCTGCGCCGCCGGCGCAGCCGCGGCTGCCTGGTTGATGTTCTTCACCACCACTCGCGCCGGATTGCCCATGGCGACACAGTAGGGCGGGATATCGTTCACCACCACGCTGTTTACGCCAATGATAGCGCCCTCGCCAATGGTCACGCCTTTCATGATGAACGCGTTATGCCCGATCCAGGCGCGGCGTCCAATACGTACAGGTTTCACTTCGTCGGCGTGCGGAGGCATGTCCGCAATGCGCTCCATGGCGTCGCGGGGATGCGCATCGGTATCCATGAAGCGCACGCCTGAAGCGACGTTGATGTCGTCCTCCAGGACAATCTCCTTGTTCACGATGAAGGCGACGTTATGCCCAATGTCCACGCGGTTGCCGAGGATCAGCTTGGGCTCGTCGAACAGCCGCCCGCTGAAAATGTCCACTTTGCCGAAGAAGTTCACGTCGTCGCCAATGTAGATCTTGGCGTGGCCGAGGATAAACGGCAGGCGCCACACGCGCAATCGCTTGCCCACCGAGGTGCAGCGGCCGCGGAACAGGGGCTCGCAGAAGAAGTAGCTGATGATCCAGTGCAGTCCAACCGACGCTGTCTGCTGGGCGTTATAGCAGAAGCGCAGCAGCGGATTGAAGAACCCGGGCAGCGGAAGCCGGCTGGATTCGACGCTCCGCGCGAAATCGCGGAGGCCGCGATAGAAAGGCGTCTCCCCGCGACGTATCTTCAGTAACAATGAGGCCATGAATGTACCGATACCAGCTTATTGGGGATTGCAAATCATGGCAATGTCGTCGGAGAGTCAGCGGACGTGTGAGATTGTCATTACGAGCGCCAGACGTTGGCGCGAGGAATCTGCTTTCGGTGGAACGGCCAAAAAGCAGATCCCTCTCTTCGCTCGTGATGACAATTCAAATAATTCTGAGGATTTGGCTACCAAAGCCAAAAGGCTTGCCCATGCCTGCCTTCAGTCTCCACCCACCCCCACCGCACCCCTGCGCTCGGCATCTGCCTCGGCGCAGTCTTTCTCCTTCACCGTGATCTTGCCGGGCTTCATGTTGGGGATCAGCGCGATGATGGTCCCGATCAGCACCACGTGTACGCCGATCCAAATCCACATCACCAGCGGATTCACGTGCGCCTTGATGATTGGCCTGCCGGTGTCCTGATTGCGCCCGGTGTAGACTAGGTACAAATCGCGGTTGGGACGCGAGCGGTTGGCCACGATGGTCGACGTCTGCTCGCTGGCCTTGTAGAAGCGGCGCTCGGGAAACATGGTGTCGATCTTCTTGCCGCCGCGGTAGACATCGATGACCGCCCACTCGCTGCTGTAGTTCGGCTTGTCGTCCTGGGTGTACGACTGGCAGACCAGCGTGTAGCCGCCGATCTCCATCTTGTCGCCGAAGCCCATCTCCTGCTCTTTGTCGACGTTGAACGGCAACCCAGCAAAGCCAATGATGATGAACACTACGCCGATGTGGATCAGATATCCGCCATAGCGGCGAGTGTTGCGGCGGGTGATGACCACCATGCCCTGGAAGATGTTGACGCCTGTTTGCCGCGCGATGACGTGGCCGCCGCGCCAGAATTCGCCGGTGACTGTGGCAACTACAAACATCGCCAGCGAAATCGCCACCAGAGAATAGAAGTATGCGGAATCTTCCCACGGCCTCATGCCGCCGATGAGCAGCACAATCGCCGTGATAACCGCGATCGCCGTCGGCCAGACGAAGTTGCGCTTCACCCGGTCGAGTGAGGTCTGGCGCCACGCCAGCAGCGGGCCAACGCCGGTCAGAAACACCAGAAAGATTCCGATGGGCACATTAACGCGATTGAAGAATGGCGGGCCGACCGTGACCTTCGATCCTGTCACGGCTTCCGACAGCACCGGAAACAGCGTTCCCCACAGCACTGCGAAGCACGAGACCAGCAGCACCAGATTGTTGAACAGGAAGCTGGACTCGCGCGAGACCAGCGACTCCAACCGGTGCTCGCTCTTCAGCGTCTCGCGATTGCGCACGAAGAAGAAAACGCAGGTGGAGAAGATGATCGCCAGGAACCACACGAACCAGGTGCCGATGCTCGACTGTGCGAAAGCGTGTACCGAGCTGACCACGCCGCTGCGCGTCAGGAACGTGCCGAAGATGGCCAGCAGAAATGTGGTGAAGATCAGCCACATGTTCCACATCTTCATCATGCCGCGCTTCTCCTGCATCATCACCGAATGCAGAAACGCGGTCATGGTGAGCCACGGCAGTAGCGACGCATTCTCCACCGGGTCCCATCCCCAGTAGCCGCCCCAGCCCAGCACTTCGTAGGCCCAGTGCGCGCCCAGGAAGATGCCGCAAGTGAGGAATAGCCACGCCACCATGGTCCAGCGGCGCGTGATGTGGATCCACTTCTCGCCGGGATACTTCATGATCAGCGCACCCAGAGCGAAGGCGAACGGCACAGTGACGCCGACGTAGCCGAGATAGAGCATCGGCGGATGGATCACCATCTCGGGATATTGCAGCAGCGGGTTCAGGCCGTTGCCGTCGGCGGGGATCGTTCCGCTGACCAGGCCGAAGGGATTGGCGGCAAAGTTGATCAGCAGGAGGAAAAATACTTGCACCGCGGCGATGATGGCCGAGGCATAGGCAAACAGTTGTGGATCGACTTTGTAGCGCAGGCGGAGCACCAGCGCATAGCTCGAGAGCAGCCACGCCCAGAAGAGCAGCGAGCCCTCTTGTCCCGACCACAGCGCCGCGAACTTGTAGGCAATAGGCAGGTCGCGATTGCTGTGGTGCAGAATGTAGGCGACGGAGAAATCATTGCCCAGTGCGGCCATCACCAGCGCCAGCCCGGCAATGGTTACCGCTGCCCACGAGGCGATACCGGCGCGGCGAGCGGTTTCGCCCAGGCGGTCGTCCTTGCGGTACAAGCCGAGCGCGCCGCCAATGAACGAATAGGCTGCGAAGGCAAGCGCCAGCAGCAATGCAAAACTTCCGATTAAAGGCATGAAGACTCAGTACCTACTTAGGGGCCGGACTGTCCCGGAAACGGCGCCATCCTGATATAGCTGCCATTCTACTCGCAACGGCAGGGTCAACGGCGATTTGCGCGACGAAGCAATACAACTTTGCGGGCGTAAGCGTGGTGTCGCGAAGGCGGAGTTCTGCTTTGAAGGGGCACGCCTTCAGGCGTGCCGACAAACGCAACCATGAAATCCGGCTTTAGCCGCTGAGGGAAATGCCCTCAAGGCCTAAAGGCCAATTTATTGGCCGACTTTACGGCACGGCTGAAGCCGTGCCCTTTCAAAACATGACGGCAACAACTTCTTATCCCAGATACGCCCGCGCCATCGGCCTCCACCAGGGCCAGTCATGATAGCTGTGGTCGCCCCAGACATACAGCTCATGCCGGATGCCGCGCGAGCGCATGATGCCGGCCATGTGTTCGTTATCGTTCCAGCACATGTCCCACTCGCCGGTGGCCAGCACCGTGCGGATGTGGTTGTAGCGCCAGCCATCGGTGCAGTTGGCCAGGTAGTCGGGGGGATTGTTGAAGTACGCGTCGTCGCTGTACCAGCCGTCGAGGAAGCGCTTGATGTCGAACGAGCCGCCCATGGTAACGCACTCAGTCACCTTGTCGGGATGCCGCATGGCGAGGTTGAGCGCGTGATAGGCGCCGAAGCTGCAGCCGGTGACGATCGTCCGCGGGTTCCAGTTCTTGTTCCACATCAGCGGAAGCACGTCGTTCAGGATGTAGCGCTCGTATCGCAGATGCCGCTGCACGCGCCAGTAGGGATGAGCCTGCCGGTTGTACCAGCTTTCGCTGTCGACGCCGGCCACGCAGTAAACCTGCAACTGGCCGTACTCCAGCCGGTCGGCAAGGGCGGCGATCATTTTGTTGTCTTCGTACTCGAAGAAGCGGCCCATGGAAGTTGGAAAGACGAGGACCTTCGGTCCATCGTGGCCAAAGACCAGCAGGTCCATGTTGCGTTGCAGGTCGTTGGACCACCAACGGTGAAACTCAGGGTTCACAGTATGTATGCCTCGGATGGAGAATTTTTGTGGCGCTCAAAGTTTGGTACTCTAGAGCGGTTTCAGTGTTGGCGTATGCGGCTTTGAAGGGGCACGGCCCATTCGGCTGCGCTCAGGGCAGGCTTTCAGCCGTGCCGTCAAGGTAGACGAAAAGATTGGCCTTTAGGCCCTGAGGTTTCATCCCCTCAGCGGCTAAAGCCGGTCTTCTCCTGGCTCTACCGGCACGCCTGAAGGCGTGCCCTTTCAAAAGCGACTTCTATACCAATTATGGAAGCGCTCCAGGAGGGCAATTCTACAGTATGCCGACGAATAGCATGAATCTTCCCCTTGCTCCTATCGCCGGAGACGGCTTCTACGCTGCCCACTTCCTCACCGTGAAAGACCAGGCGAAGTCGAAGGCATTCTACGCCGCCGTCCTGGGAGGAACGGTGGTCCAGGAAGAGAATCCCTGTTACGTCAAGCTGGCGAACTTGTGGATCATTCTCAATTCCGGCGGGGGTCCCACGCCCGACAAGCCTGAGGTCTGGCTCGAGACACCTCAAGACCCGAAGCGAGTGAGCAGCTTCCTGAACTTGCGCGTCGCCGACATCCAGGCGTGCTACTCGCAATGGAAGGCGAAGGGCACGGTGTTTCTCACTGAGCCGCTCCCCAATCCCGATGGCCAGGAGAAGCGCTGTTACATGCGCGATCCCGATGGCTATATCATCGAGGTCGGGCAGTACACTCAGGCCGCGATTGATCGGTTCAGGGAGGACATAAGTAGAGCGGGGCTTTAGGCCCGCGCCTCCACGGCGATATGACTTCACTTTGGGATCTGAGGTCTGCGACCTCAGATCCCGATGCTTATAGGGTGCGGCGCTTAACACGAGCCTGAAGGCTCGCTCTACCTGGCCGAGGCGACATTGTCCAACCGTCGTTAACGACGCATCAAATCACTGGCACTCCGAAACTAAATTCCGTACCATTAACGCGCCATCCAATGATCCCTACTTCCACCGACATGACTAACGCGCCGGCCGCCGTCGCCGGCGAGCTGAACTCCCGCCTGCGCCTGCACCAGCAGTTTCCCTCGAAGCTAATGGACGAGAAGCACGACTTCATCGTCTATCTGCCGCCCATGTATGATGAGCAGCCCGACCGCCGCTTTCCCGTGCTCTACATGCAGGACGGGCAGAACCTGTTCAGCCCGGACACGTCCTTCATGAAGGGCAACTACTGGCACATGGGCGAGACCGCCGACGTGCTTACCGCCGACGGCGAGATCGAGCCACTGATCATCGTCGGCATCTACAACTCGGGCAAGCATCGCATCGACGAGTACACGCCGGTGGAGGACAAGCGCCTGGGCGGCGGCCAGGCCGACGCTTACGGCCAGATGCTGGTGGAGGAGTTGAAGCCCTTCGTCGATCATGCCTATCGCACGCTGCCGGGCGAGGCCAACTGCGGGCTGGGCGGCTCGTCGCTGGGCGGGCTGGTGACGCTTTACCTTGGCCTGCGCTACACCTGGATGTTCAGCAAGCTGGCGGTGATGTCGCCGTCGGTATGGTGGCGCAAGCGCGCGATTCTGAAGACAGTGGCGCAGATCAAGCGCAAACCCAATCTCAAGATCTGGCTCGATGTCGGGACCAACGAAGGCCAGCGCGCTCTCCCCGACGCGCGTGAACTGAATATCTCCCTGGTGAAGAAGGGATGGGTGGAGGGACGCGATCTCGCGTACCTGGAAGTCCCCGACGCCGAACACACCGAGTCCGCCTGGGCCGCACGAGTGGCGCCGATGCTGAGGTTTTTGTTCCCGGCGAAGTAAGCGGAATTATTCACCACAGAGACACGGAGACCACAGAGGCCACCTTTTATTTCGCGGGCGCGTAGAAATAGTAGTCGGCGGTGTAGGCGCTCCGCACTTCGTCGTTCTGCTTCGCCTTCGTGCAATCGGCTGCTGGCGGCGCTAAGCCGCCCCGGGTATGAATTCGCTGGATGCGGGTGACCCGGCTCAGCACGCCATTGCCGGAATGACTCGTCGAGCTCACCAGCAGCCAGGGAATTGCATTCGGATCGGGGGAGTCGACCTTAGCCACAGCCTTGCCCCTAACTTCACTGCCATCGCTGAGGTTCCATGCAGGTCCGGCGAAGTGGTGGCCGATGACCCCTCCCGACTGATCATGCAGCTCGGCATCCGGAGCCTTCAAGGTCCAGGCGAACTTACCGTCGGCTCCTGGCTGGCAGACGTAAATCTGCGAGCCCGTCGCGTGTGCTTCGAGGACAACTTCCTCGCCGGCAGGCACCGTGATTTTGTCGGGCACATCGGGGCGCGAGACGCTTTGCGCGCCTGCCGGTGTAACCAGTGCGATCAAAATGGCGATTGGCAAGAATTTTGTAATCACGGGCAGCAGTTTAGCACCGAAGCAGGAAAACGCGGACGATCGAATGAAAGTTAGTTCGTATGCTTCGTCGCTCCCACCCTTCCGCCGAAAGAAGCGAAAGGATCGCGTGCCCGGCAGGTCCTAAACGGATGGTCTAATCCAGAGTTTGACAGGTCGGTAGGCGGAACCTATCAGCCACAGAGCGCACATAAACCAGTCATGCATGTGGTTCCTCAACAGCGCCAACCACAAATAAACCATCGCCATGCCGAGGCAGAGAAGTGTCGTACCGCCGATCTTGATCCAACGTCGCCTTACTTCCAAGACTTCGGGCGGTTGGGAGTTGGAGGAGCCAACCCTATCGCTCCACCATTCGAGAAGTGGCAACGCCATGAACAAGCACCCGACAGCCAGGACTCCATATTCGGGCTGTTTACCAAAAGCCAAGCGCAGGAGTTGTGTTAGCAGAACCACACATCCCACGCCTAAGAAAATCCACCCGTAGCGTTGAACTTTTATTTCTTCGGCTGACATCGGCTGCATTATAGAGCAATAGTCCATCGCCGCCGCATCATTGTGCTCTCATCACAACTGCTTGTGACGAACCTCGCTTCCCATTTCGTTACTCCAGTTCAAACTTAGACGTGCTGGTACTCCAGCCTGAGCCGCCATGTCACTGACATCTCTCGCCCTCGAATCCGTCGCCGCCCGCTTCGCCGGACTCGAAAGCCTCATCGGCAACACGCCGCTCCTGGCCATCGATTACGAGATCCGCGGCCGCCAGCGCACCATCTACGCCAAATGCGAGCAGATGAACTTTACCGGCAGCATCAAGGACCGGATGGCCTTGCACATCCTGCGCCAGGCGTATATCCAGGGCCGCATCCGTCCGGGCGACACCATCGTCGAGGCCACCAGCGGCAACACCGGCATCTCCTTCGCCGCGCTTGGCCGCGCACTGGGACACGCGGTCACCATTTTCATGCCCAACTGGATGAGCCGCGAGCGCATGGACCTGATCCATAGCCTCGGCGCTAGCATCGTTCCAGTCACCAAGGCGCAAGGCGGATTTCTGGGCAGCATTCACATGGCCGAGGAACTAGCCGCCCAGCGTGACGACGTTTTCCTGCCGCGACAGTTTTCCAACACTGCCAACGTGGAGGCCCACGAGCAGACCACTGGCCCGGAACTGTATTGGCAACTGCGGTATGAAGGCTTGACCGCCGACGCGTTCGTCGCCGGCGTCGGTACAGGCGGAACGGTGATGGGCGTGGGCCGCTTTCTAAAGAAGATGACGCCCGCGACGCGAATCTATCCCATGGAGCCGGCAGAGTCGCCCACGCTCGCCACCGGCTGCAAGATCGGGCAGCATCGCATCCAAGGCATCTCCGACGAGTTCGTCCCCGCCATCCTGCATTTGGAACAACTGGAGCAGGTGATCGACGTCTCCGACGGCGACTCCATCCTGATGGCGCAGAAGCTGGCCGGCGAACTGGGGTTGGCGGTGGGAATCAGCTCAGGCGCGAATTTCCTGGCTGCGGTGAAAGTGCAGGACAGCCTGGGTGAGGATGCTGTGGTCGCCACTGTCTTTGCCGACGACAACAAGAAGTATCTCAGCACCGACCTGCTGCGCGACGAGCCGGTGAAGCCGCATTATCTCTCGCCTGGTATTACGCTGGAAGCCTTCCGCGCCCTCAGCCGCGTGTGCAGGGCCTGCACCGCGGTGCGGGACTAAGCCCGAGGCTGAGCGAACCTCTTACTGTTCACTTTTGGTGATGCCTGCGAGGCGTCGGTGAATCTTGTCTGGGTTACGGCGGCGTGCCTGTCTTTCACTCGTACTCGGCCACGATCTCCGTATAAACAGTATGAGGGCTATGACGGTGAAGACTGCGACTGTTACGACTACGCAGAGCAGTGCGAATGCAGCATCGGCCCTTGTAAACGAGTTCACGGCAGCCCCCGTTGCGACTTCCCCGAAGCGCGCAGTAAAGGCTAGCCGCCCGGAAGTGCAATGTCCAGACCATAGAAGTGGTAAATGGCGTGCTCGCGCGAGCTAAGAGCTGATTGCTAATGGCCAATTGCTAGTTGCTAATTCCAACCAGCTTCTGCTCTCTGGCGGTGTAGTGCGACTCGACGTAGTTGTCGACGATCTTGATGAACTCGGCGACGATGTGATCGCCCTTGAGGGTCAACATCAGGCGGCCATCGACGAAAACCGGCGCCTTCGGTTCCTCAAACGTTCCCGGCAGCGAGATGCCGATGTTGGAGTGCTTCGATTCGCCCGGCCCATTGACGATGCAACCCATCACCGCGACCTTCATCTCTTCCACGCCGGAGTAGCGCGTCTTCCAGACTGGCATCTGCTCGCGCAGGTAGCTCTCGATCTGCTCGGCCATCTCCTGAAAGAAGGTGCTGGTGGTGCGGCCGCAACCGGGACAGGCGGTGACTTGCGGGGTGAAGCTGCGAATGCCCATCGACTGCAAAATCTGCTGCGCGACCGTGACCTCTTCGGTGCGATCGCCGTTGGGCGCAGGCGTCAGCGAGACCCGAATCGTGTCGCCAATCCCTTCCTGCGTCAGGACGCCGAGCGCTGCAGTGCTGCTGACGATGCCTTTCGCGCCCATGCCGGCTTCGGTCAGCCCGAGATGCAGTGGATATTCGCAACGCCGCGATAGCTCGCGATAGACGTCGATGAGGTCCTGCACGCCGCTGACTTTCGCGCTCAGGATAATCTGCTCGGGCTTCATGCCGTAGCTGACGGCGAGTTCGGCGGAGCGCAGCGCGCTTTGCACCATCGCTTCCATGGTGACCTCGCGCGCGTCCTTCGGCTCGTCGAGCTTGGAGTTCGCGTCCATCAGCCGCGTCAGCAAGGACTGGTCGAGCGAGCCCCAGTTGACGCCGATGCGCACCGGCTTATCGTTCTCGATAGCAACGTCGATCATCGCGCGGAAGTTGTTGTCGTCCTTCTTGCCGATGGAAACGTTGCCGGGATTGATGCGGTACTTGGCCAGCGTCCGCGCGCACGCGGCATACTTCTTCAGCAGGATGTGCCCGTTGTAATGGAAGTCGCCGATAATCGGAACGGGTACGCCCAGGCGGTCGAGGCCGTCAACGATGTGCGGCACAGCTTCGGCGGCGGCGTCATTGTTGACGGTAACGCGCACTAGTTCGGAGCCGGCGCGAGCCAGCGCCATGCATTGGCGGATGGTGCCGTCGATGTCGGCGGTGTCGGTGTTGGTCATCGACTGCACCACGATTGGTGCATTGCTGCCGACGCGCACGCCGCCAACCGTCGCCGTGTAAGTCTTTCTGCGCTGAATTTGAGCCATACAGAAGTCTGTAGAAAGTCTAACACGCTGGGCAGCGCCGCCCCTAGCAAGGCAGTTTCCGGAGTGTCCTAAATCTATGTTGGAAAACTGTAATGCTAATGCGCAAGCCGAAAAGTGGCGCGATGGGGTGGTCGTCAGTGGTCTGGACACGGCACTTCGTGGTCAATAGGATTTCCCCCTCCGAGCTTCTTCCGTGCAGGTTCTTGCTCGGAGTGGGCAAGAGCGGCGTGCAGCGAAGGCATTGTCCTGGTAGCAGCCGCTCTCGCTGCCACTACAAAACCGCAGTGCGCGGCGGAAACAGACAGGTTCGCGAACGCGAAACGCCGACCTGGATACCGCTCTACCTTACGCATCTTCAGGATTTCAGCCTGCCTGCCTTTTCGCCACTATTTCATCCGTTTTCTGACGAAAACCGGTGTATGCTATGGCGGCGGAAATCGTAAGGTACTGACCGTGAAAAGCAAAACGCTAGCCCGCACTCTAACTCTGGCGATCATGGCGTTCAGCTTCATCGGCCTGATCGATGCTCACGCCCAAACCTACACCGTGCTGCACAACTTCGGCGGAGCCGGCGACGGTACGGGTCCTCTGGCCCCAATGGTGTTTGACCCGCTCGGGAACTTCTACGGGACGACCCTGGCAGGCGGACAAGGCTACGGCACTGTATTCAAGCTTGCGCCCAATGGTGATGGGAACTGGACCGAATCTCTGATTTACAGCTTTGCCATGGAAGGCGAGGAGCAATACGCCCCTGTGGTGCTTGATGTGCGCGGAAATCTTTATGGAGAGACGCCAGGCGGCGGTTATCAATCCTACGGAACAGTGTACGAGCTATCACCCAGCGGCGGCGGCAGTTGGACCATGCAAACCCTACATACGTTCACCGGTTATCCCGACGGAGACGCACCCACGGGCGGAGTGTTGGTCGGTAATGCCAATCAGGTCTATGGTGTTGCCAATGGCGGCGGAATGCGCAATATCGGCATGGTTTTCAATCTGGATCATCTCTCCGCCACCGGCTGGCAAGAATTCACGCTGCACTCATTTCTGGGAGGTTCCGACGGCGAATACCCCGGAGGTCCTTTAGCCATTGACGGTGCGGGCAATCTCTACGGGGTGACGAATGGCGGAAGCGGCGGAAATGCTACTGTCTACAAGCTGACTCCCAATCAGCGAAGCTTTGGATGGTCCGAAAGCATCCTCTACACGTTCCAGAATCCCTACGGCACACCGAACGGCGGCTTGATCTTCGACGCCTCAGGCAACATCTATGGCACCGACCGCGAGGACGGTCCCTACTCTGTAGGCACTGTCTGAAAGCTTTCGCCCAATCCTGACGGTAACTACACCTTCACTCCTTTATACAGTTTTGCCGGCGTTGATGGTGATGGAGCTTACGTCAATAGCGGGTTGGTAATGGATGCTGCGGGAAATCTCTATGGAACTACGCAGCAGGGCGGAACGACGCAAGGCTTTTACTGCATGAACGGGGGATGCGGAACCATCTTCAAGTTGACGCCTTCCGCCGATGGCCCATGGGTTGAGACAATTGCATTCACGTTCGACAACAATGACGGCAGCAAACCCTACGCCGGGCTGATTCAGGACCGGACGGGAAATCTTTATGGTACGGCTAGTGGCGGGGGCACGAACAACCAAGGTGTGATCTTCGAGTTTACGCCGGCGCCCGCTCGGTAATAATGCAGCGCAGATACTTGACCTTCTTCCGCACATAACCGGCGTAGATGACGTTCAGCCGCCAGCAAAGCGCGCCGTGGAAAATCCCTCCGCGAAGAACCTGCCGGTAGAAGAACGTCCAGGCGGGATTCAGGATCTCGTTCAGCACGCTTTTGCGCCATGCGGTGTTTTCGTGCTCGAAGTACTGGCGGGCGCTCAGCCGCGCGTATTGATCCATGGTTTGGGCAAACTGTTCCACGTCCTTGTAGGCGTAGTGCAGCATGTCGTTCTTCAGTTGCCGGACCTGACCTTCGACTTTGATCGACTCGTGGACCACTCGCGGTTGAAAACGGCCTTTGCCTTTTCGAATCAGCCGCAATTGCGCGTCAGGATAGAATCCGCCGCCCCTGACCGGCGCGTCCCCGATGTAAAGAACGCGCGGTATTTGGAAACCGGCGATGCCGTCGGGCACGCCGCGCTGCATGAGGCCGCGTATTTCAGCAACCAGCGCGGGAGTCAGAACTTCATCGGCGTCGAGGCTGAGAATCCACTCGCCCGATGCCAGATCGATTGCCTTGTTCTTCTGCTCGGCATAGCCGAGCCAATCCTGATGATAGAAACGCACTCCGAAGCTCTTGGCAATCTCGACTGTACGATCCGTTGAGCCGCTATCGAGGAAAATGATCTCGTCCGCGATCTCGGTGACCGCGGCAAGCACAGCCGAAATCGTCCGTTCTTCATTCTGCGCGACGATGGTTACGGAAAGCGGCGGGCCGCCTGTTTTGGTGGTCATGTATGGGCAGAATATCAATTATCCTGCGTCGAATCAGGGCACGACCGCGGTTCTAGCTGTCATCGACGGGCCGGATCATCAATTATCCCGCGTTGTATCAGGGCATGACTTTAGTCATGCCGAACGAGCGCTCTAAGAGACCGGGCTTTAGCCCCCCTGCGAAACCAGGTGCGTGCAGGGGCTGAAGCCCGAATTATTTGCTGCTGCGGCACGGCTGAAGGCGTGCCCTGATACAAGGCGATCTGTGAGATAACCAATGGTGGCGGTTGTTCATTCGCGCCGTGCCCCACTCACATCTGCTGTAAGCAATTCAACTACTTTCTCAGGCCTTCCGTCCAACCAGCCCCTTGACGAACGAGCTGACCTCGTGGCGGAAGCGTTCTTTGCGCAGGTACCTGTCGCTCTTGACCCAGTTCATTTGCAGGCTCATGCGCTTGCCGTCGAACGGCTTGTGAGCGTGCCAGGAGCGGTCGCTGCGCTTGAAGATAATGAGGCTGCCCATCGTGGGCGGCACTTCGGCAACGTAGTCTTCCAGATTCTTCGAGCGCAACAGGCGCAGCCGGCCGCCGCTGCTCTCCCAATCAGGGTTGAGATAGAGCAGCACGGTGATGACTTTGTCCTTCGAGTCGGTATGAATCTGGCCGTCTGATCCATCGCATTGGCCACGCACAGTCAGCATCGTGGGATATTGGCTCAGGTCGAGGGAAAACTTGGCGCCAACCGCAGCAGCGAAATCCGGACCCAGCAGCTCATCGGTCAGTTGCCGGAACGCCGGCCCATAGCTGACCCGCGAAAGCGGAAAGCTGCCGGATTTTTCGACGCGGGGGAAGTCTTCCACAATCGCCTGCTTACACTCCGGTTGCAGAACGTCGTCCACCAGCAGGTATTCAAAAGGCTCCGCGTGGAATTCGGCCGCGGCGAGTTTGGAGAGATTCAACATAGTACGAGTTCGTCAGACAGTATGAGGCACTCGGATCGAGCCTTGGTTTGTATCAGGGCACGACTTCAGTCGTGCCGCACCGACCGACAATGACTCGGGGCTTTAGCCCCTGAGAACTTTTCGGCCGGGGTTATGAGAACCCTGCCGTCCCTACGGGACTCGAATCAAATTTCCGACTCTACCCAGGACTCCGCTCCGCTCCGTCCTGGGCTAACTGCGCTCCCACCCCTTCGGGGTTCCATTTTCGTGCGTCATACTCCAGCGCCGAAAACTAAGCCCCGCCAATCACCGCGCGACTGCCGCGCCCTTGCTCTGAAAACTGATCCCGGCTTCAGTCAGGCCGTCAAGCAGCCCGTGAAACACTTCCTCCGGGCGAACGCGCTTCATACACTCATCCGTGCCAAGCGGACAGGTCCGCTTGTGGCAGGGTTGGCACGCCAACTCTCCCTCGCTGGAGAACAACTTGATGTGCGGGCTGCCAATCGGCGGCGTCCGGCGATAGCCGGTGGGCCCGTAAATCCCCACCAGTACCGGCACTCCCATCGCGCCAGCGATGTGCAATGGTGCGCTGTCCGATCCAACCGCGGCATGCACTCGCTCGTACAGCGCGTACATCTCTGGGATCGGCAGCTTGCCAAACAGGTTGCAGATCCGCCCTTCGAGTAACGCTTGCGGAACCGCGCGCAAAATCCGCTCGCCGGCCGGCGCGTCGGCTGCCGACCCTTGCACAATCAGATTCAAGTCGGTTTCTGCCAGCAACTGCGAGATCAAGGTAACCCAATACTCGTCCGGCCAGTGTTTGCTCACCCATTGCGTGGCCGGTGCCATTGCAACCAGTGGGGCATTTTTCGCGAACGCTCCGTCCAGCAGCTCGGCAACCCGTTGCCTGGTGCTCTCGATGACGAGCGGCGGCTCAATCGTGTAACGCACATCGCCAGCTCCGATGCTGTGGGCCAGGTGCGCCATGTGTTCCATGTGACAGACCGAGGGATCGAAGTATTCGCCCCGGCGCAGATGCCGTTCGGTATAGAAGACGCTGCTGAATTCGCGCCCGTGCCGGAAGCCGATGCGGCGTTTCACACCCGCCAGATACGGAAGTAACGCAGTCTTGAACAGACCCTGGGCATCAATGGAAACGTCGTAATGGACCGACCGGACCTCGTCCACGAAGGCCCGGAACTCGCGAGCCGCTGTCGACCACTTCGCAGGATTGGAAAGTGCCTGCGACCAGCTGCGGCGCGAGCAGCGATGGACGTAGTCGAGCGCGGGATGGCCCTCGATTGCCGGGGCGAGTTCGGTGTCGATAGCCCAGCCGATCTTGGCATCGGGGAAGCCGTCGCGCAACATAGTCAGGATGGGCAGAGTCTGAATGACGTCGCCCAGCGCGCTGAATCGCACCAGCAATATTTTGCCCGGCTTGGTAACTGGCAGAGGAGACAGGCGGTCGCCTTGGCGACAGGACACGCGCGCAGGATTCGGGTCGCTTTTCAAATTGCCAGTTACCATCGATTACTCTACCGCGGGCTCAATTTGCAGCTCATTTGGCCCTCTAGCATCATACGTCGAGTCGATCAGAGTTCAAAAAAGAGAGCCGTTCCATTCCGGCAGCGCCCGATCGCTCTGCTACAGACCAGGGTCCCACGGCTGCGGTGACAACTCCGCTCAAAGGCTGTCCTATCATTCGGTTACGGTTCGCCAAGCTGTTTCTTTGGAGAGGCCGCTCCGGGGACAATAAGACCTTCCCGAAGAAAAATGAAACCTTATCTCCCGCAATTTGGAAACTCTATTGGGATGCTCACATCTGATTGACTGGAGCGTCCAGATAGCGGTGGACTTTGCCCCTGCGGCGGAAGAGAATAAACTGGTAAGTGGCAACAAGTGGGGGCGATTTGGGTTCATATGATAAGCCCAGGCTTCCACGGCCGGAGTCGGTCCTCCCGCAGAATAGCGAAAAGGTGTACACCATGCGTTCCGCATTCCGTTTTCTCACCGTCGCCGCGCTTGCGCTGATGTTGGTTCCACTGGGCTTCGCTCAGAACCAGACCTCGGCTCCGCCGGATCCGAATGCGACGCCCAATGCGCCTGCGAATGCTACGCCGAATCCGCCTGCTCAAGATACAAGCACACCCGCTCCTCCGGACAAGCCGGACAAGAACGCGCCCCCGCCCGGCAGCCTGAACAACATTGACGCCATCGGCAACCGCAACGTGGGTTGCAACAAGGGATTGGGCAACTGGTACTCGCTGGACAAGCAAGTTGCCATGGGCCGTCAGTACTCGCAAATGGTGGAACACGGCGCCAAGATGGTTAGCGACCCGGTCGTCACCGAGTATATAAATCGCCTGGGGCAGAACCTGGTGCGCAACTCCGACGCCAAAGTCCCCTTCACCATCAAGGTGATTGACACCGACGATATCAATGCCTTCGCGCTTCCGGGTGGATTCTTCTACGTCAATTCGGGCTTGATTCTGGCAGCCGATAACGAAGCTGAACTGGCGGGCGTGATGGCACACGAGATCGGCCACGTTGCGGCCTGTCACGTGGCCCGCGAGCAAACCCGTGGCAACATCGTCAACCTGGCGAGTATTCCTCTGATCTTCGTGCCCGGCGGCTGGGCAGTCTACGAGGGAGCGCAGGTAGCGCTGGGGATCGGCGTGCCGCTGACGTTTATGAAGTTCTCGCGCAACTTCGAGGCTGAGGCCGACTTCCTCGGCATGGAGTACATGTACAAGGCGGGATACGATCCGCAGTCGTTCATCTCGTTCTTCGAGAAGATTGAAGCTCAGGAGAAGAAGAAGCCGGGCACTCTGGCGAAGGCTTTCGCTTCGCATCCCATGACGCCCGACCGCGTCGCATCCGCACAAAACGAGATGAAGAACATCCTGCCGGCGCGTCCTGAGTACATCGTGGATACTTCAGAGTTCCAGCAGGTCAAAGGTCGTCTGGCGTCGCTGGAGAACCGGCACAAGCTGCAGAACGACAAAGACAACAAGGACCGGCCGACCTTGCGCCGCGCTACCGCGGACAATCCTTCCACCGATGGCAGCGGTAACGGCTCCGGTACCCAGAACGACGACGATCGTCCTACGCTGAAGCGGAACGACGGCTCTGGGTCAGGCTCCGGCTCGTCATTCGACTGATTGCGAATCTGCTCTGAGACCAAGGCCTCCGTTGATCGGAGGCCTTTTGATTTGCCGAAGACAGCAATTGTTCCACGTGGAACAATTGCGAAATATCACAAAGTAACCTGCTAAGCGATTGACAACAAACAAGTTTCTGCACCTTGGTGCTAACTAACGAACGCTCGTTCGGAGCCCAGCTACGGCGCGATCTCGAATACTACGCCATTGCCGCTGGCTCCGCCGGTCGCGGCGGTGCCGTAGATGTTGCCGTCGGTATCGAGTGTGACTTGGCCGTACGGCTGCCCTCCATCACTGCCGCCGGTAAAGTCGTGCAATGAGGTGTAGGTCCAGTTGCCGCCGGAGTTGGTCAGCCTGAAGACGTTGCCGTATCCCAAGGCGCCATCCTGCTTCGTTGTGCCGTACAGACTACCCGCTGCGTCCATGGTCAGAGACGCGAACGATCCAATCGTGCCGGTGAAGCTATACAGCGTAGTCAGAGTCCATCCGCCACCGGAAGGTGACAGCTCCCAAACGGTTCCTCCTCCGCCGGCGCCACCCTCTAGCGTCGTTCCATAGAGATTGCCAGCTTGATCGCGGATCACCCCGCCCTCGGCATAGGCGCCGTCACTGCCATTTTGAAAGAGATAGAGGATGTTCTGGGTCCAGCCTGATCCGGAAGGTGTCAACTGATAGACGACGCCATAGCCTCCGACCGGTCCTCCCGGAGGTCCCCCGCGAGGCGTGGTGCCGTACAAGTTGCCCTCGGGGTCAAAGATCACGCTCGACGTAGGAGAGTCGCCCCCATCCCCATCCACGGGGAACGGGAAAACATAGTCCAGGTTCCAGCTTCCATTTAGATTGAATCAACCCGAAGACCATCCCGAAGCTGGGAATTCTGTCCCACAGCGTGGCATAGATATTTCCGGCCGGGTCGAACGCGACATCACCATAGAAAGGGTTTCCGCCCTGACCCAGCGAGGCATTGAAGAAAAAAAGAACGTTGTCCGTCCACGGGCAGAGCGCGGTTTTGCAGGCCGTCGCCGAAGGTCGCAGATTGAAGACGGTGCCGCACCCCAGTCCGGCGCAGTCCTCATCCGGCGCCCCGCCAAAGGCAGTTGTCCCATAGAGGCCGCCATTGCGGCCGAAGACCACCCGGTCATAAGGTGATGCCCCGTCGCTGTACTGGCCGATAAAGGTGTAGAGGGGATTGAACAGCCAGCCAGAGTTCGTATGCTTGAGCTCGTACACTACGCCGCAGCCATGCATTCCGCGACCGGTACATCTTCCGCCGGTATAGCCGCCTCCGGAGGTCGTGCCGTAAAGGTTCCCGGCGCGGTCCAGGGTGACTCCGGCCAGTGGCGTTGCGCCATCGGCGCCGCCCGTAAAGTTGTGAACCACCGTATAGGTTTGCGCCTGCGCCGATTGCATCAGCATGACCGCCAGCGCAAACAGTATGATCGACGCAACCTTCGCAGTTACAGTTTGCGGATTCGTTCGAAGCATTGCATTCCTCCTCTTCGTCACGGCGTAATCTCCCAGACCACGCCATTGCGGTCCGTGCCGCCCTCCGATGCCGTGCCGTAGAGATTGCCGCTGGAGTCGAATATCACATTGCTGACGGGAAATCCTCCATCACTGCCGCCGGTAAAGTCGTGAAGGGAAGTGTAAGTCCAAACGCCAGCGCTTTGGGTGAGTTTAAAGACTGAGCCTTTTCCGTAAGTGCCGTCACCTATCGTGGTTCCATAAAGATTGCCGGCTGCATCCATCGTGAGGTTGGCCCAGGGTCCGCCGCCGGTGAAGCTATAGATCACGTTGAATGTCCAGCCGGCGCCGGAGGGCGTCAACTCGAAAGCGGTTCCGGCATCGTTCGCGCCTCCATACCAGGTTGCGCCGTAGAGATTGCCGGCTTGATCGGAGATCAGACCCGCGTAAGGAAGTCCCCCATCATCCCCACCCGTGCCGGCAAACGAGTGAAGAACGTTTCCTGTCCAACCAGAAGCTGTGTTTACCAGCTGAACAGCCGCACCCCACCCATACGAACCGCCGTTGGTGCTGGTGGTGTAAATGTTTCCCTGGCTGTCAAGAAGCGGGCCGGCTTGAGGATACTCGTCCTCCAGTCCAAAGTCGTAGATTATGCTCTCGAGCCAGATCCCTGAGGGCTGTCTGGCCAATTCGAAAACCGTGCCAAGCGTCTCGCCACCGTCTGTGGTTACGCCGTACATGTGACCCGCACTATCGAAGATCAGATCACCAAACCCAGGAAGGGCACCGTCAGGAACGTCCATGAACTTCCACAAAACGGTTTCCGTCCACGGGCAAAGTACAGACTTACAGACTGTCCCAGAAGGCCGCAAATTAAAGACCGTTCCCTGGTTTTCAAAGCCGCCTTCATAATGTCGTACCGTAAAGAGTGCCGTCGGGACCAAAGACAACCCTGGCAATAGGCTGCATTCCGTCGTCGCCGTGAAAGCTGTACAGCGGGTCCAGAATCCATCGAGACCCGCTGGGTTTGAGCTTGTAGACTGTGCCGCACCCACCCGAAGGACAATCGCCCCCGGTGTTACCGCCGCCGAATGCCGTGCCATAAAGATTGCCGGCATCAAGTGTCACGCCTGCCATGGGGCCACCCCGTCCTGTCCGCCGGTGAAGCTGTGAAGGACGGTGAAGGTCTGCGCTTGTGCCGGTAAAGCCAGCGCGAATGCGGCGGCAAGCATCGCTACGCATAAGCTGGTGCGAAAAATGGTTTGCTTTCTTAGCAGAGATGTCATGGGAGACTCTCCTTAGCATTCAGTGTTTAAAAGACTTATGCTGCCCATCGAATTGGCTATCGCTATCCATGAACCGCCAGGATCGAAACTTAGAAGTGTGTTGGAATTCTGTTCTTCCTGCAAAATGGTGTCAAGAGAACTCGCCCCCATGCTGTCGGAAAATTGCTGAAACGACTACGATAAATGTGAGGACTTTCGCCGGGTTCGCACACTCGCGCGGAAGCAGTCCAACTTTACGGAACTTTACGTTTCTGTCAGGTGAAATAGAGGCAGAAGCGAGATCAGGTTCACCCCCGAGGTGGCGTTGCTGACCGACTTGACCGACGAGCAACTGCTGACGCAGGCGCTGGCCGGAGATGAAGACGCTTTCACTGTTTTGTATCGCAGACGGCAGGGGCCGATCTATCGCTTCGCCCTGCACATGAGCGGATCCTCGCATGTCGCCGAAGAGGTGACGCAGGAAGTGTTCCTCTTCCTGGTGCAGCGGGGTCGCGACTTCGATGCGGAACGAGGCGCGCTGGCTGCGTACTTGTTCGGCGTAGCCAGAAATTACGTTCGGCGCGCGCTGGAGCGGAACTATCCCGAGCAGGTGCTCGGCAGTCCGGTGGAAGACGAAGCGGCGTCGCTGATGGTGGAGTGCGATCCGACCGAGGGGATTGCCCGCCAGCAGACCTCGACTGCGATTTGGAAAGCCGTGCTGTCTTTGCCGGAGCATTATCGCGAGGTGGTTGTGTTGTGCGACTTACATGAGCTGAGTTATGCGGATGCGGCCCAATCCCTCGGTTGTGCCATCGGCACCATCCGGTCGCGGTTGCATCGGGCGCACGACATGCTCAGCAAGAAGTTGCAGCACTCGGCGGCGGTGGCGCCAGGGATCTCGAAGGTTGCGGCGAGGTGCGCATCATGACATGCCGTGAGTTCAAACATAGCGCGGCGTCTCTCACATTGTGGGAGTTGTCGCGGGCACAAGCACAAGACGAGCAAATTCTGAGCCATGCGGAGCAGTGCGAAGGCTGTGGCGGATGGCTGCAGAACCAGCGTTCGGTGGCTGCCTCGCTGCACACGCTGCAGGCGCAAACCGCAGCCATGGAGGCCGGCCCCAGGGTAGAGCGGACATTGCTGCGGGCATTCCGCCAGACCGCTGCGGAAAACGCTCCGCAGCCCGTGGTTGCGCGCGTCTCCGCTCCCACTGCGTTCAGGCTGAGCCACTTCTTCGAAATTGGCGCATATGTTGCCGTCGCGGCGGCGATTATCGTGAGCGTGTTTCTGGGAGTCCGGCTTCTGCAGCACAGCTCCAGGACGGTCCCGGTGCAAAGTAGGGTTACACCCGCCAGCACCAGACCTCTTATGCAGAAGCCGGCTGTTGCCGCTCAGGGGGATTCGTCGAAAGTGGCTTCCGGCGTCACCCATGAGCGCGTCACCAGCGCGGTTCGAAGCCGGTCTCAGCGCAGCGATTCCGCCGGCGTAGCAGCGGCCACGGTGCAGACGGTTGCGGCAGACGAGGCGCAAACGGATGCCGACGCCGATTATGTCGCCTTGATGTTCTGCGATCCGCTGAGCTGCTCCAGCGACTCGCAGGTAGTGCGCATGGAGCTTCCGGCCAATGGCGTCGAACAAAATTCGCAGCCACCCGTTGCCGAACTGGTGGTTGGCTACGACGGAGTGGTACGAGCTGTCCGGATTGTGAATTGATGCAGATCGAAGTTCGAGTCCAGAAGCAGTAGCGAACGAGGGTGAAAGTATGAAGGCAACGAAAGCTGAAGTGACTAGCGCTATTTCGAAATGGTTGTTCGTCGGATTGCTGGTGGCTGGCCTGTCGGTGGTGGCGATCGCGCAAACCGATCCTGGGCCGCCTCCACCACCGCCCGGCGGACCGGGAATGATGGGCATGCCTGGCCCCGGCATGGGAGGTCAATTCTTCCACGAGGAAGTTGGCCTCGACAGCCACAAGGTGGTCACCGGCGCGCCCATGACGGCGACCGTAAGCGTGACCCACGATCAAACCCTGTCGGACGGCAACACCATTCACACCGACAATCAGAGCACCGAGTATCGCGACTCCCAAGGCCGGGTTCGCCGTGAAGTACCCTTCAAGTTGGCCACTCCAGCGACCGGCGCCACCCAGGGAACCATGATCGTGATTATGGATCCGGTTGCCGGCAAGCGCTACGTGCTCAATCCACAAAACAAGACGGCGCATGAGATGCCACTGCATCCGCCCAAGGAGCGGGCTGGCACTCGTGGTGGTCCGGAAGGGCCCGAACCAATGTGGAAGGGCGCGGGCAACGACGTAACAACGGAGTCGCTTGGCGCCAAAACCATCCTGGGCTTGCAGGCGACGGGCACCCGCGTGACCCGCACGATTCCCGCGGGCCAGATCGGCAATACTAAGCCGATTTCGGTGGTGACCGAGCGCTGGGTGTCCACCGATCTGCAACTTCCGCTGACCATAACTCACAACGATCCCTTGATGGGAACCATGACCAGCACCGTCACCAGTGTCACCCGCGGCGAACCGGATGCGTCGCTCTTCCAGGTTCCGTCCGATTACAAGATCGAAACCGGCAAGCCGGGCGACATGATGTTCATGACAGCGAAACCCTGATCCAGAGTCTCTCCTCTTGGTAGCGGAGGCCGGCCATCGGCCTCCGTTTTTTTTCGCGATCGCCAAAAGCCACATCTTCTTCCCACAACGGCACTTGTCCCGTTGTCGCCTCACCTATCACGTCCCGACGTGATGTATCGCACGGTAGTGCTGCCATTCTTCGTGAAATCCTAAGTCAGCAAAGGACTGGTCAGCGCTGCGGGAAGAGATCTGGCTTCCCGATCCCCTTGAGCCGGGAACGCCGCTGCAAGTCCACTGAGTGCTGGTCTCTGTCTAAGAAAGGAGCGCCAGACACATGGCTACGGCGCAGATTTCTCTCGACACCGCCGAACGGGCCTTCATCGACCAAGTCATAACCAAGCACAGCGGACGGCCCGGCGAATTGCTCGGCATCCTGGAAGCGGTGCAGGAACGCAACCCGCACAAGTATCTCGCTCCCGACACGCTGGAATACATTGCCGACCGGCTGGACATTCCCCTGTCGCGGCTGTACAGCGTGGCGACCTTCTACGCGCTGTTCAACCTGGAGCCGCAGGGCGATAACACCATCTGCATCTGCCGCGGCACCGCTTGCCACACCCGAAACTCGCGCGCCCTGCTGGAGAGCCTGCGCCTGGAACTGGGACTGGGGATGGACGACGGTGACGACGGCTCTGAGGCCGACAAGCTCACCCTGACCACCCCCGACCAAAGATTTACCGTGCGCACGGTGGCCTGCTTCGGGCAGTGCGCGCTGGCCCCGGTGGTGGAGATTAACCATCGCATCTGCGGACACGTGAACGAACGGACTCTGCAGCGCGAAGTCCGCTCGCTGGAACGGGAGAATGAGTGATGCCGCGCATTGAGGACATTGGCGTATTTAACGCAGTCCGCGAGGCTGGGCTGGCGAAATTAGTCCCCGCAGTCCCACGGATCGCCATTGGCATGGGCACCTGCGGTCGCGGCAACGGCGCCGAGGGTTTGTATCACGCTTTCGTCGAAGTGCTGGAACGTAGTGGCACCGATATGTATCTTGCCAGCGTTGGATGCTTCGGGCCGTGCTGCCAGGAGCCGCTGGTGAATGTGCACATGCCCGGGTCTCCTTTGATGATCCTGCATCGCGTGCAGGCCAACGATGCCGGCCGCATTGTCCACGACATTACCACCGGCAAGATTGGTCCTGAGCTGATGTACTGCAAGATCGAGGAATGGGACCACATCACTGGAACCATTCGCTATGGCCACGGCTACCCCGAAGTGCCGTCATGGAACGAAGTGCCGTTTTTCAAAGGCCAGAAGAAAATCGTGCTGCGCAACTGCGGGCTCATCAACCCGGATGATATCGAGGAATACATTGCCGTCGGCGGATATCAGGCGCTGTACAAGACGCTGATCGATGAGAAGCCGGAGACGGTCATCGAGCAGATCAAGGCCTCCAAGCTACGCGGCCGCGGCGGCGCCGGATTTCTCACCGGCAACAAGTGGGAGTTCCTGCGCAAGGCCGTCGCCGACCAGAAGTTCATCATCTGCAATGCCGATGAAGGCGATCCCGGCGCCTACATGAACCGCAATGAGATCGAGAGCGACCCGCACGCGCTGCTCGAGGGAATGATTATCGGCGCCTACGTGATGGGCGCGACCCAGGGAATCATTTATGTGCGCGCCGAGTATCCCCTCGCCGTGCATCGCTTGAATCGCGCCATCGAGCAGGCCCGCGACTACGCCCTGCTGGGCAATAACATCCTCGGCCGCGGATTCAACTTCAATATCGAGCTGGTGGAAGGCGCGGGAGCGTTTGTCTGCGGCGAGGAGACTGCGCTGATCGCGTCGCTGGAAGGCGAAGCCGGGAGACCTCGCCCGCGCCCGCCCTTTCCCGCGCAGAAAGGTCTCTGGGGCACGCCCAGCAACATCAACAACGTCGAGACCTGGTACAACATCGCGCCCATCATCACCAAAGGCCCGGCATGGTTCACGGAGACGGGCAGCGCCAAAAGCTCCGGCACCAAGGTTTTCTCGCTGGTCGGTAAGGTCCACGACAGCGGTCTGGTTGAGATGCCGATGGGCACGCCGATCAAGACCTTCATCTACGACATCGGCGGAGGCGGCGTCGAAGGCCGCGCGATTAAGGCCGTGCAGACCGGCGGTCCGTCCGGCGGCTGCATTCCCGCCGAGATGTTCGATACCCCGGTCGACTACGAAAGCCTCGCCCAGTTGGGCTCCATCATGGGCTCGGGCGGCATGGTGGTGATGGACGAAGACAACTGCATGGTTGACGTCGCCCGTTACTTCGTGGAGTTCACCAACTCCGAGTCGTGCGGCAAGTGCATTCCCTGCCGCGTCGGGCTGAACAAGTGCCTGCGTATCCTGAACCGTATTACCGACGGCGCCGGACGCCTGGATCACATGGAGCGCCTGGACGAGCTCAGCCGCTACATTCGCGACTGCTCGCTGTGCGGGCTGGGCCAGACCGCGCCAAATCCGGTGCTGACCACCATGCGCCATTTCCGCCAGGAGTTCGAGGACCATATCGTTTCCCACCGCTGCATTGCCGGCATCTGCAGCGAGCTGGCGCTGTCGCCGTGCGAAAACAGTTGCCCGCTGCACATGAATATCCCGCGCTTCCTGCAGCTCTACAAGGAAGGACAGCTGGAGGAAGCCTTCGAGTCCATCATCATGGACAACCCGCTGCCGTGTTCCACCGGCCGTGTCTGCCAGCATCCCTGCGACGAGCGCTGCCGCCGGCAGACGGTGGACGATGCCGTCAACATGCGCGAAGTGCACCGCTTCATTGCCGACTACATCCTCCTGGGCGACCACTTCGAGGACGCGGTGAGCCGCGTGCTTGCTCGCAAGCTGGAAGCGACGGGACGGAAGGTCGCGGTGGCTGGCGCAGGGCCCGCGGGATTGACCGCTGCGTTCTATCTCGCTCTGCTCGGACACGACGTGACGGTGTTCGATTCATTGCCCGCAGCTGGAGGGATGCTGTGCTTCGCTCTACCGGAGTATCGTCTGCCGAAGCCGGTGCTACGCCGCGAAGTGGAGCTGATCGAGCGTCTGGGGGTGCAGTTCGTCTTCAACACCCGGATCGGCGGCGATATTCCGCTGAATGATTTGGACGAACAATTCGACGCGGTGTGCCTGGCGATCGGAACGTGGAAGCAGTCGTGGGTGTATTTGCCGGGCACGGAGTTGAAGGGCGTCTTCGCGGCGCTGCCGTTACTGGAATCGGTGGCCAAAAGCGAATCCGTGGCGCTGGGCCGCAAGGTAGTGGTGATCGGCGGCGGCAACGCCGCAATCGATTCGGCGCGTACCGCCCTGCGCCTGGGAGCGAGCGTCACCGTGGTCTATCGCCGCGAGCGCAAGGACATGCCTGCCATCGAGGAAGAAACCGCGGCGGCCGAAGATGAGGGAGCGAAGATTGTCTTCCTGTCGGCGCCGCACCGCATCATCGGCGACGCTAAAGGAAACGTAAGGGCGCTGGAAGTGGTGAAGACCCGGCTGGGTGAGTATGACCGCTCCGGACGCCGCAAGCCGATTCTGACCGACGAGGTCCAGCGCTTCGAATGCGACTCGGTCATCCTGGCTGTGGGCGAGACGGTGGACCTGGATTTCGCCAAAGCCTCGGGTCTGGAGATCAAAGAGAGCGGCACCATCCAGGTCAATCACTTCACCCTGGAGACCAGCCGGCCGCGCTTCTTCGCCGGCGGCGACCTGGTGACCGGGGCTTCGAATGTGTCGAACGCCATGGCCTCCGGCAAACAGGCGGCGCAGGCCATCGACCAGCAACTGATGGACAGCAAACGCTGGGAGATGCTCTTCCGGCCAATGCAATATGAACAGACGCCGCCCAAGCAGCCGAGCGAAAGCCGCCGTCACTACTCGCGGGTGCTACCGGCACGCGAGCGCGCCCACACCTTCGAGGAAGTCGATATCGGCCTGTCGCCGGAGGAGGCCCACGACGAGTGCTGCCGTTGCCTGCGTTGCGACGTGACGGTAGTAGTTTCGCGCTAGGAGATTGTTGGTGGAGGCAGCTTCTTTTGGCCTTCACGGATTTTCGGACGGTAAGAAATTTCGACGTTGTTCAACGTGGAGTTCGGACTGCACGAGATTCCGCTTTGTTCGACGTGGAGGCTTGAAGCGGTTGAAGAGAGTCCCGCTCCGCGGGACGGAAGATGATAGCCCACCGCTTCAGCGGTGGGTAGGCTGGGGAAAAATCCGAGTGCCCCGGGAACGATACATGGCAAGAAGGATTTTGTGCCGTCCCTGGGGGACTCAGATTCCTGAGATAAGCGTACCCGGCCCTGAAGGGCGGGGCTATCACCTTTCGCGCCCCGTGGCGCTTGCGTAACGCTGAGACGAACGCTAGTCGCCAATGGCAATGCATAAGGGAGTAAAGGAGTTTCACCTTGCCGCAAAAGAAAATCTCGCTGCGTATCGATGGCGAACTGGTGAACGCCGCCGAGGGCCAGACCATCCTCGACGCGGCGCGCGCCAGCGGGAAGTCGATTCCGACGCTCTGTTTCCTCGAGGGCCTGACCCCGGTGGGCGCCTGCCGTCTGTGCATGGTCGAAGTCTCGGGCATTGACCGGCTGTTTCCCGCCTGCACTACGCCGGTACAGGATGGCATGTCGGTGGTCACGACATCGCCGCGGCTGTCGCGGTATCGCCGCATGACCATTGAGCTGCTGCTGGTGGAGCGCAATCACGTCTGCGCGGTCTGCGTGTCCAATGGCCACTGCGAGCTGCAGGACATGGCCTACAACATGGGCATTACCAGCGTGCGCTTCGCTTACAACTTCCCGCGCCTGCAGGTGGATTCGTCGCATCCCCGTTTTGTGCTTGACCACAACCGCTGCATCCTGTGTACGCGCTGCGTTCGCACCTGCGCCGAGATTGAAGGAGCGCATGTGTGGGAGATGGTGGCGCGCGGCATCCACGCCCGCATCGTGTCGGACCTGAATGAGAAGTGGGGCAAGGCCACTAGCTGCACCGACTGCGGCAAATGTGTGCAGGCATGCCCGACCGGTGCTTTGGCCGCCAAGGGCAAGGCGGTAGAGGAGATGGTGCACTCCACGGCGCACATTACCGCTCTGGCCCGCCATAGAGGAGCGCGCATATGAAAAAGCTGAAGCTGGCTACGGTCTGGCTGGATGGCTGCTCGGGCTGCCACATGTCGCTGCTCGACTTGGACGGCGCGCTCATTCCCATCGTGCGCAAGGTCGATATCGTGTACGGCCCGCTGGTGGACGCGCAGGAGTTTCCCGAGGACGTTGACGTCACCCTGGTGGAAGGCGCCATCAGCACGCCGGAAGACGTGGAGCGGCTGCAACAGATCAGGGCGCGCAGCAAGATGGTGGTATCGCTGGGGGACTGCGCCGTCACCGGCAACGTAGCCGGCCTGCGCAACGTGATTCCGGTGAACAAGCTGTTGCAGCGGATCTACGTCGAGGGCGCGGACGCGAATGGCTGCATTCCCCACGATGGGCTGCCGCAGCTGTCGAAGCTGGCGCGTCCGGCGCAGGACTTCGTCAAGATTGACGTTTGCCTCCCCGGCTGCCCGCCCCAGAACAAGGTGATTGCCGGGTTCCTGAACAACCTGCTGGAGGGCCGCAAGCCCGAGGCGAACCAGAAGATCAAGTTCGGGTAAGCGAGAGAACGTTATCACCACGGAGGCACGGAGATCACGGAGAAAAAAAAAGAAAGAAGACCCCCAAAACTCCGCGCCCTCTGTGTCTCCGTGGTGAATAAATTTCGATCGAGCGCAATCGAATGTACACGCGCCCGGTCAAGGAGCGGCGATGAAGCGCATCACGATTGAGCCGGTAAGCCGCATCGAAGGCCATGCCAAGATTACCATTCAGCTTGACGATGCCGGCAAGGTGACTGACACCAAATTTCAGGTGACGCAGGTCCGCGGCTTCGAGAAGTTCACCGAAGGCCGCCCGTTTTACGAGATGCCGGGTATCACCTCGCGCATCTGCGGCATCTGTCCCATCAGTCACCAGTTGGCCGCGTCAAAGGCCTGCGATGCCATCATGGCGGTGCGAATTCCGCCCGCCGCGCAACTGTTGCGTGAAATCATTCACTGCGCGCAGGTGGTGCAGTCGCATGCGCTCAGTTTCTTCTATCTCTCCGCGCCGGACCTGCTGCTGGGTATGGATTCCGATCCTGCCACGCGCAATGTGGCCGGCCTCATCGAGGCCAATCCCGAGCTGGCGCGCGCCGGCATCGAGTTGCGCAAGTTCGGCCTGCTGGTGATCGAAGGGCTGGCCGAGGAGCGTGTCCATCCCTCGTGGATCGTGCCCGGCGGCGTGAAGTCCCCGATGACCGCGCAGGCGCGCGACCGGTTCCTGGCGGCAATTCCTCAGGCGATGGCGACAACGGAAAAAACTCTCGGGATCTTCAAGGGTCTACTCGACTCGTTCACTGAGGAGATTGCCAACTTCGGTTCCGCGCCCACCATGTACGCTGGATTGGTCGACATCGCCGGCAACCTGCAGCTCTATGACGGCTTGCTGCGCTTCCGCGCGGCCGACGGAAGCATCGTCCAGGAAGGCATCGCCGCCGAAGACTACGCGAAGTTCATCGGGGAAACCACCTTGAGCGACTCCTATCTGAAAGCGCCGTTCTATCGCCCGCAGGGCTGGCCGGAGGGAATCTATCGCGTGGGCGCGCTGGCCCGCATCAATGTGGCTGAAGCCATGGGCACGCCCCGCGCCGACGCCGAGTTGCGGGAATTTCGCCAGCGCTTTGGCCGCATGGCGCATAGCTCGTTCCTTTATCACTACGCGCGGCTCATCGAGGTGATGTACGGCCTCGAAGCCATGCAGCTTCTGCTGCAGCAGTCGGACGTGCTCGACACTCATGTCCGCGCCGAAGCCGGGGTCAACGCGCTGGAGGGTGTCGGCATGATCGAAGCGCCTCGCGGCACCTTGATTCATCACTACAAGGTCGACGAGAACGGCGCCCTCACTTGGGCGAACCTCATTGTCGCCACCGGCCACAACAACCGCGCCATCGGCGATGGCGTGCGCCAGGTCGCCGAGCACTTTATCCACGGCGACAAGCTGCAAGAGGGGATGCTGAACCGCGTTTCCGCCCTGGTGCGGGCCTACGATCCTTGCCTGAGCTGCTCCACTCATGCGATAGGCGTGCCGGCGCTGGACATCTCGCTCATCGATGCGAAGGGAGTTCTACTCGACCGTCTGCGCAGCGAATAAAGGTCAGCCCGCGCCAATTTGCTTCTCGGCGTCCAGCCCCGGCAGAGCAAGTCAGCATCTCACATCCGACGATATTTCCTGCGGCTTGCGGTATATTAGTCGGCGTTATGCGTCCAACTGTCGCGATGTCCGCCGGACGGACAGACAAAGCCATCGTCTTGACCCGACTTACCCTTCCTCTAATTCTTCTAGCTTTCGGGTTGCTAGTTGCTTGCTCGAAGCCGCAACAGAACGTTGCGAATGCTCCGCCGCCGGGCAACCCTGCCAGCAGCACGAACCCGACAGCCCCGGCTTTGGCGCCAGCACAGGTCGTCTCGCAAGTGGCCGCTCCTGCCGGTCCCGAAACCAAAGTGTTGATGCACAATGTCATCCTGAACGAGCGTCCTGGACTACAACTGCGTGTGCGCTGGCTGCGCGGCGAGATGCACCCGACGCAGCCCGGCGGCATTCCTTCGTTCGACGACCCCAGTTCCTTTGTCCTCAACATTCAGGCGGAGTGATCGCGACCAGCCTCTCTGACATCACCAGCATCCTGAACGCGAGCCTGCTGAAAGGCTCGCCGCTGGAAAAGGTTTCGCTCGCCGCCGACGGCCAGCAGTTGAAGTTGAAGGGAACGCTACACAAAGTGGTGCCGCTCCCCATCGAGATGATCAGTGACGTGGCTGCCTCACCCGACGGACAGGTTCGGCTGCACATGGTGAAACTGCGCGTGCTAAAGCTTCCCGTCAAAGGCCTGGTGCAGGCGTTTCACGTGAACGTCAGCGACCTGATCGGGGCCCAGGGCGCCGGCAACGTTCGGGTCTCAGGCGACGATATCTATCTCGGTCCGGAACAGATCCTGCCGGCGCCTGCGATTCGCGGAAAGCTGACTGACGTGCATATCGGCAGCAAGACAGGCGATCTGGTCACCATTTTTGGGGACGCGCGGACTGAGGAGAACGAGGTGAAGCAGTGGCGGAACTTCATACGACTGTTGGGCGGCACGGTTAACCTCGGAAAACTCACTATGGCCCAGGCCGACATTTTCCTGATCGATGCCTCCAAGGGTGAATGGTTCAGCTTCGATCTGACGCGTTACCAGGAGCAACTTGTGAACGGCCGCATTCAGATGACGCCGGAGGCGGGCCTGCGCATTTTCATGCCAGACATTGAGAAGGTGCCGAGCACCGAGGCTAATCGCCGCATCAACGTGGAGTGGATGAAGAACCGGAATATTCCGCCGCCACCGGGTGTCGCGCAGTAGGTTGGATCGGCCGTCCGGATTGGGGTCCTTAACATGCTGAGGGAATGTCTGGACTGTTTGCCGCTACAGCTTTAGGACAGTATCCGGCGAAATGGCTGGTGCCAGTTCCCTGCGCCGCCTGCTACCATATAGGCAAGTGCCCGCATCCGCCATGCGAGAGCGGGACACGGAGAGGAACACAAGAGCCATGCGATGGATGTTACGTTCCAAAATTCATCAGGCCACAGTTACCCAAGCCGATCTCGAATACGTGGGTAGTATCACGATCGACGAAGAACTGATGGAGATGGTAGGACTTCTACCCGGCGAGCGGGTGTTGGTGGTCAGCAATACCAGCGGCGCCCGGCTGGAGACATACACAATTCCCGGCCCGCGCCGCTCCGGCGCGATCTGCATGAACGGCGCTGCGGCCCATCTCATCAAGCAGGGCGAAGAAATCATCATCATGGGCTTCGAACTGGCCGACAAGCCGGTTGCGCCGAAGCAGATTGTCCTGGGTCCGCACAATGAGTTTGTGCGCTGGCTCGCGGCCGAGATCTACGATACCCGCCTGACGGAAGTGATGGCACAGGTGTAAGTTTGGCGGGAGTCTTCACCGGCTCCGCTTTCTGATGCACCCTCGGCCGTTGCCGACGGACTGCGGCGGCCTTTGTGGCCGACGTGTTTCCGAATCTATCACCGCCGTTTTGGACACAGCCCGGCTAGCGACGGCCATCCTTTTTTCTCCCGTACAATGGCTTCAATGCCCGATCTGCTCGTAGGGAACAGACCTGCCGTCACTATCGCCCGATGAAGAAGCTCGTCATCGTAATCCTGTGGTCTGCTTCGCTCTTTGCCCAGAGCAACACGGGAGAACTCCGCTTGAAGGTGGTCGATCCCAGCGGAGCGGGCGTCAAGGTTACCGCGACGCTGGTCAGCCAGGCGAATCAATATCACAATACCCTGACCACCAGCGATCAGGGGACGCTCAGTGTGCAGCGCCTTGCCTACGGAGTCTACCAGCTCACCATCGAGCAACCCGGTTTCGTTTCGGTTTCGGAGTCAGTTAACGTTCGTTCGACCATCCCCATCGATTATGCGATCAAACTGAAAGTCGCAGCGGTACAAGAATCGGTGACGGTAAAGGGGCAGGGAACTTTGCTGGATCCCGATCAGGCCGGTTCGGTGAACGAGATTGGAACTGCGGCGATTCAGGATCGACTCACATCCCTGCCGGGCCGGTCGATCCAGGATTTGGTGAACACTCAGCCGGGCTGGCTCTACGAGGGCAATGCTGTACTGCATCCGCGCGGTTCGGAATATCAGACGCAGTTCGTGGTTGACGGCATTCCGCTCACTGACAATCGCTCTCCCAGCTTCGGGCCGGAGATCGGCGCAAACGATGTCGATTCGATGACCATCTACACTGCGGGATTTCCCGCCGAGTACGGCCGGAAAATGGGCGGCGTGGTTGAAGTCAACACGCTGCGGGACCCACAGCCGGGCTGGCACGGACAGTTTGTATTATCTGGCGGCAGCTTCGACTCGGCTGGCGCGTTCGCGCAGATGCAGTATGCGTGGGGCAAGAATGTTTTCGGGTTTAGCGCTTCCGGAGCCGCAACCGACCACTATCTGAATCCGGTAGTTCCGGAAAACTACACCAACAGTGGAACCATCGGCGATTTTTCCGTCAACTATCAGCGCGATTTGACTCCCAATGATCGGCTCAACTTCATTGCCAGGTATGAACTGTCGCGCTATCAGCTTCCCAACGAGATCGTTCAACAGACGTGGTGCTATCCGCCGGGCGTGATCGAGGGCCCGCCTTGCCAGCAGCAAAATGCCAACAATTTCGAAACCATGGGTGCGCTCTCCTACCGTCACATTTTCTCCACCAATGTAGTCGGCGATTTTCGCGGCATGTTGCGCAACAACGGCAATGACTTCTACTCCAATGCGTTGTCCACTCCTATTATTTTGTTTCAGCACAATTGGTTCAACGAAGGTTATTTCGAAGGGATGGTGACCATCGACCATGGGCGTAATGAATGGAAGATGGGGGTTGAGTCGGACAACACGTTCTTGCACGAGAATTTCAATTACATCATCACCGACCCTTCGCAGTTCGACCCCGGCACGGCGCTGACATTCAGCTTCCCGGGAGCTTACCCCAGTCAGGGCCAGCGGCCTGACCTGGAGCAGTCGGCGTTCGTCCAGGACCAGATTCGCATGGGGAACTGGACGGCGAACGTGGGCCTCCGTTATGACCACTATCAGCTGGTCCTCAATAAGCAGGCCGTGGATCCCCGCCTGGCGATCTCGCGCTACTTTCCTGCGATCGGCTTGCTCGCGCATTTCTCGTATGACCGCGTTTTCCAGACGCCGTCGTTTGAGAACCTCTTGCTCGCGAGCTCATTTGAAGTTGAATTCATTAATCCGGATGTCCTGCGCTTACCAGTCGTGCCTTCTCAAGGCAACTACTACGAAGCTGGAGTGTCCAAGGCCTTCGGCAACAATCTCCGTGTAGACGCTAACTATTATTTGCGAGAGGTCGCCAACTACGCCGACGACGATCAGATCGACAACACAACCATCACCTTTCCGATTGCGTTCCAGAAAGCCGTTATTTATGGCGCGGAAGGAAAAATCACGGTACCGAACTGGCACAAGATCTCCGGCTTCGCCAGTTATTCGTACATGGTCGGCAACGCGTGGCTACCGGTATCAGGCGGACTGTTTATTGGCGCGGACGCGCAGGCGGCGATAAGCCAAACGACTGGTCATTTCCCTGACTCGCAAGACCAGCGCAACACGCTGTTCACGCGCTGGGTCTATCAGGTCAAGCCGCGGTTCTGGGTGGCTGGCGGAATCCAATACGGCAGCGGGTTGCCATTTGACTTCCAGGGCACCGAGCAGGAAGCGCTGGTGGAATACGGCCCGCAAGTCATCAGCAGAATCAACTTCGCACGTGGCCGCATATATCCTTCATTGCTGGTCAGCGCATCGGCGGGTGCCGACGTTTACAAGTCCGACAAGATGGATGTCCGCTTTCAGATCGATGGGCAAAACCTGACAAATGTGCTGAACGTCATCGACTTCGGTGGGCTTTTCTCAGGCAATGCCATCGGACCTTCGCGCAGTTTTTCCATGCGTCTCACCACCAGCTTCTGAAGCTCGATGGATGGGAGTGCTGGCTACGGCGTGCCGAAGAGGCCGAAATAAATCTTCAGCAACGCTGATCTTTCTTGCACAGGCCGCGCATGATGCCACTCGTAGATCTGCCGCTCTGAGGCACGTAGCCGTTCCAGAAACTCGTCGTCACTTATTCGCCGCCTGGCAATCAGTTCACTACGCTTCTGCCGCATAGCACGACGGCCGCGAAGTCCTGCGATCAATCCGCGGAGGTACACGCCTGGCGTCCCGTTTCGCACTGCAAACATCAGCCACAAGCATTGATACGCCACGATCCGTCGCAGCAATCGCCTAAACACTGGCCGCGGATAGTCCTTGATCAGCAGATAGATCTGGTTGCGCGTGATATATTCGATGACGCGTGGATGCAGAGTATCGCCCAGCGTCGCACTGCCGATGTGATAAGCCATTGCGCCCGGCAGATACACTCCGCTGTATCCCAGAAGCTGTGCCCGCAAGGCGAGATCGAGGTCGTCGAGATAAGCGAAGAAGTCGGCATCCAATCCGCCGCTGGCCAGAAAGGCCTCGCGCCGGTACAACACTGCCGCGCCACAACCTGCCAGCACCGGCGTCGTGCGATCGAACTGTCCAGAGTCGGGATCACGATTGCCCAGCCGATACCCGGCGCCCGCCATCAGCATCGCATCTCCGGCTCCGTCGAGATGAGAGCGTTGTGTAGCGCGCAGCAGCTTGCCGGTGGCGAAGCCGAGCTTGGGATCGGCATCGAGAGCTTCGGCCAGCTTCTGGATGTAATCAGCCGCAAGCTCGACGTCGTTGTTGAGCAAAAGAACATAGCGCGACTCGGTCGCTGCCACTGCGCGATTGATGGAGCCGGTAGTGCCTTCATTGGCCGGTAGCTCAATGCGACGCGTATTCAGGGGCAGAGGATCGGGAAGAATCTTTGCCGCAGACGCCTCGTTCTCGACTACGACAATCTCCCAATCGTCCGCCGGCAGGGTCTGCTTTCGGATGAAATCAATACAGCGAGCGGTGAGATCGGGGCGATGCAGCGAAGGAATGGCAATGGCAACGGTTTTCACGCGGCTCTGCTGGCGATTGTACACAACAGACTCCCGTAACCGCTTGTTATGCCTGTGGAATTGTTGGAATTCACTTGCAGTGATGTTTAAATTGCGTTGCAGCGATTTCGAATTACGCTGCAGCGGACGATCCACTTGGTGTTGGACAATCTAAGTTCGCATACGCGCAGGGCCGTGGTGCAACGCTTTGGCGAAAAGGCCGGAGGCTGGCTGTGGGTTGCAGCGATGCTAGTTGGTGTTCTAGTGCTTCGACCGCTTGATTATGTAACGAAACTTGTGTCGGGCGTGCTTGCTTGTGAACTTCCACTGGATGGTAACCCGGTCGCGATTCATACGACGATTTCAGGTCCGGGCTTGCTGGCGCAAGCCAGCGATGTCTCCGATTCGGCGTTTGCCTAAGCATTGCCG
>Ga0181523_10000299_pt1 | contig 55334 bp, 35 predicted proteins | sample PEATcosm2014_Bin_43_FD_119752 | JGI IMG/M metagenome (GOLD analysis project Ga0181523, IMG submission 119752) | Peatland microbial communities from MTU Mesocosm Facility, Houghton, MI, USA - PEATcosm2014_Bin05_30_metaG | ecosystem: Environmental > Terrestrial > Soil > Wetlands > Peat | place... | reverse complement strand
TGGCGTAGGTGGCATTGGATGAAATGTGCTCGGCGGGATTGAAGTGGATTGCGTCTTCATGGCCTCCGAGAATACTGATGGCGTTGCCGCTGACGCTCATGCGGGGGCCGGGAATGAGTCCGGAGTCGATGGCATTGCGCACGGCGGAGTCGGCCGAGCCGGCGCCCTCGGTTCCCATGTCGCGCTCGGCGGTGAAGCCCGCCATCAGATCGTCGCGGGCCGCGATTTCGGCGAGGATCGTGCGCTCGGGCACGGATTCGACGACGGTTTGCAGATCTTCGGCTCCAGGATGGAGGAAAAGATGGACGTGGGCGTCGATGAGCCCGGGCATCAGCGTTGCCCCGCCCAAATCGATCACCGTGACGCCGCCGGGATGGGCGACCGAGGAACCAGCTTCTACAATGCGATTGGCGCGCACCAGCACCTCGCCGGGGCTGACGAGAGTGCCGCGCTCCACATCAAGCATGTGAGCGGCATGGAGCACGGTGGTGTCGTTTGCGGGAACGGCGGCGGAAGACTGAGCCTGGAGCGAATGTGCTGTGGCGAGAGCCAGAATGAAGACGAGAGAAGGAGTAGCGGAGCGCGGACATCCGAACATGCGCCAAATACTAGCACGCCGCTTATCGGCCGCGAAGAACATGACCTGGTGCCGCTACAGACTCCTCTAATTCACACGCTCTTATCTTCCAAAGAGCAATCGTTCCAGTACCGGACCGAGAGCCAAGCCCGGAAGATAGCTAAGAGCCACCATCGTTATCAAACAGGTTGTAAGTAGAACCCCGAACGAAAAAGAATGCGTGGGAAGAGTTCCCGACGAAGAGGGGGTCATTCTCTGATGGGCAAATAGATCTGCCAATGCCAAGGCAGGAATCGCCAGGCCAAACCTGCCCACCATCATCGCCAGTACGGTGGTGAGGTTGTAGAACGGAATGTTCGCATTCAGGCTGGCAAAGCTCTGGCCATTGTTGGTGAAGCAGGAAGTGTATGCAAACAGAATCCCCGTGAAACCATGCGGGCCGGTGTTAACCGTCAACCCGGCGAGTCCCGCCCTGGTGCACACGGCAATCGCGGTGAGCGGGAGGACGACCAGCGGCGCGGCCAAAGCGTACAGCATGATCATTTTGTTCTCCGCCGGTCCAATCTTCTTTCCCAGGTATTCAGGCGTGCGCCCAACCATCAGTCCCGCTAGAAATACCGCGATCGCAGCCGCCATAACCATGCTGTAGAGGCCAGTCCCCAGACCTCCGAATACGAGCTCTCCAAGCAGCATGTTGACCAGCAAAACCATGCCACCGAGCGAGGTGTAACTGTCGTCCATTGAGTTGTTGGATCCCGTCGCCGTGTTGGATGTGACCACCGCCGTCAGAGTCGAACCACCAACGCCGAAGCGCACCTCCTTTCCTTCCATATTCCCGCCAGACTGCACGCCACTATTTCGGAAATCCACATTCGCCAGATGGGGGTCGCCTCGTTGTTCAAAGAAATGTACGAAGACCAGTCCACTTCCAAAGAGAAGCACCATCACCCAATAGAAAAGCCATCCTTGTCGAGGCTGGCCAACCATCCTGCCGAAAGTGTTGGTCAATGCCGCAGGCAGAAGCACGATGGCCAGCATTTCGAGAAAGTTGGTAAGCGGCGTGGGGTTCTCATAGGGATGAGCCCCATTCGCATTGAAGAAGCCGCCGCCATTGGTACCGAGATTCTTGATGATCTCCAGTGCCGCGACCGGACCCTGCGGTATGACCTGCTGCGTACCTTCGACGGTAGTGCCGACTGCATATTGGCGGAAGTTCATGGGAACGCCCTGCCAGACGAGCAGGATGGCGCCAAGCAACGCTCCCGGCAACAGGATCCAGAGCAGGCCCCGTGTCAGATCGACCCAAAAGTTGCCGAGCGTGTCAGAAAGTTGCCGGGCAAGTCCGCGGATGAAGGCAACACCCACGGCCAGCCCCGCCGCGCCAGCCAGGAAGTTCTGTGCGCAGAGTCCCACCATCTGGCTGAAATAGGTCATCGTGTTCTCGCCCGCGTAGGCCTGCCATGTAGTGGTTGTCGAGAAGCTGATCGCCGTATTCAGAGCCAGGTCTGGGGATAACGGCGTCGTCTGATACCGCGGGAAAAACCAGGGAAGAAACTGCTGCAGTCTGAGAATGGCGTACAACAGGAGCGTACCGGCAAAGCCAAACAACACCAAACACGTGGCATACTGCTTGCCGTTCATCTCAACATCCGGATCAACCGCAGTAATGCGATAGATAAGCCGCTCGACTGGCAGCCATAAGTGATCAAGAGAGGTCTGCTGCCTGGAAAAGACCCGTTCCATGTACCCGCCCAAGGGCTTCACCAGGACGGTGACAATGGCCACAAACAAGACGTATTGAATCGCGCTGTAGAAATTCACCAGCCCTACTTGCCTTGCCTAAAACATTCTAGTGCCGCGTCGGTGCGAAAGAAAACAAGTTTGTCTGGAAGCACTAGCGGTGGATCACCTGAAATCTGAACGAATAGCCGATCCCGATGAGATGATCGACTGCTGCCGCCGACAGGCCCACACCGACATGGAAGTCCATCTGTTGCTGCTCGGTGATCTTTAGAGCCGTCCCGAAGTGCAGCAAGTGCCGCGGCCCACCAACCTCCGGAAAATCACCCACGTACTCGACAAACGCGTCCCAGGGTTTCGTCAATTGCCGATCGAACAGGAACGTAGACTCGCCCGTCACATTTCGCATGCCGCCCAAGGTAGGCCAATACACCGAGAACATTCCAGCCGCCGTCCAGTTGGCGGAGAGCGCGCGTGACCAGGGCACCTGCAATCCTGGATCGTACCCGCCGCTGGACACGGTGTTAGCGCCAGTCGGAAAGCTGAGGAACAGGATCACCGATACATCGAATTTACCCGGTGTGGGGCCAAGCTGTTCTTTTACTCCGACCGCAAAGTCTCCGAATCCCGTGCCGGCGCCGCCATTGTTCAGGTTGTGGAAATAGTCCGGCAGTGTGAAACGCAACTCAGTCCTCTTGGCGACACCGAAACGTACTAAGCTCTCCGGTGCGTCTACGACGCTCTGCCCCCCGCTGCTCGTTTCAAGGAAGCCGTTCTCCACCTGCAGGCTGCCGGCCGGGACGACAACGCTGGAGTCGGTAACCGCCGGCCGATCCGTTACGATCGGTCCCGCTGATTCGACACTTGGAGGCTGATCTTGACCATGCAATGGCATCATGCCGGCCAAAACGGATGCCAGTACCGCAGTAAAAATTCGAGCGAGCATTGGCCGAGTGGACATTCCTATTGTCTAGCGCCTAAAGCATTTTAGTGTCGCCTCGGTGGGTTTGAAAGCGAACAAGATTCGACGAGGCGACTCTTTGCAAAGGGCGCTAGTCATCATCGGGGTCGGTGGGCGGACTCTTGTCGTTGATGAAGTGGGCGGCATCAAGGGGCGCGGGAATTTTCTGGAAGGTGATGGGCGTCTGGGTGAGGTTGAAACAATCGGAAAGGTCGTCGGCCGGAACGTCGGCGTAGCCGAGCGAGGGCAAGTTGAAGGTGGTCTCGACGAATTTGAGGATGCTGCCGAAGTCGTGTGTGGTGTGAGAAATGTATGCGGCTTTGGCGTAGGGAGAGACCGCGATCAGTGGCACACGGAAGCCGTAGACATATCCCGATCCCCAGCTGACGCCGTCGTTAATGACTTTGGGCGCGACGTGATCGTACCAGCCTCCCCAATCGTCCCAAGTGATGATGATGGCGGTATTTGCCCAATACGGGCTATTACCAATTTCATTCACAATAGAGGCTACCCAGGACGGTCCGCTACCGTTATTGCTTTCAGCGTGATCGGATTGGGCGCCATCGGGGATCACCCAGCTCACTTGCGGGAGTCGGCCGTTGGCGATGTCCTGCAAGACCTGCCACTGGGGGATGATCACATTGTTGGTCCAGTCGGTGCCGGTGCAGGTGAGCGTGTTATTGATGGTCTCCGGCACACAGATGTGGTTAATGGCGTCGGGCGCGGTCCAGATGGAGCCAGCCGAGGGGGCGTAGTAGCGCCATGAGATGGCCGCGGCGTCGAGCAGATCCGTGAGGGTTGCGTGTTCGAAGCAGGGGTACTGCGACGAGGACTCAACTCCCAATGGGGTGATTAACTCTACCGTTGTCCCGGCCAGGGCGATGCAGCCCGCGGTGCTTCCCCCGCTCATATTTTCTGACGCGAAAAGGTCGCTGGTCGCGGTGGGAGACGATGTGCCGGAAATAATGAACTGGTGAGCCGGAAAGCTTGGTCCTTCGTTGGTTTGAAACATGCGGTCGCCGAAAGTGTACTGCTCGGCCAAAGCGAAGTAAGGCGCAACGTCGGTCGGATTGACGTACATGAATTGCGGATTGGAAGGGCAAGTGGTGTTGGCGGCGGGAGAACAGTGGATTTGGTCTGCCCCGTTCATAAGGCCACCGTCGTACATGGAAACGAATGCGGTGTGGGAGTGGTCGAGGTCGTAAGTCTGAGGGTTGGAGCCAGCCGTGCCCAGGTCGATGGGGCTAAGCGTAATGGTCTGGTCCAGCGAGTTCACTCCGCTGGTGGCGATATCAGCACCTGCGGAGATCAAATTGGAATCGTGGAAAAGATTGTCAGGAGTGCGGTTCTCCTGAAAGATGACCACAATGTGCTGGATCACGGCCGCCGTCGTCAGGGTCAGCGCCTGAGGACCGTTGCTGGGAGCCAAAATCTTGGCATCGCTTCCGGTGACGGTGATGGCGTAACTGCCGCCGGGTGTGTTGATCGAAGTGGATACTGTCAGGGTCGATGTGCCCGCGCTGGTGCCGGTGATCACGACCGGATTTGTGCTGAAGGAACATGTGGGAGCAGCGTTGCCGCCGGCGATGTTGCCGCAGGAAAGGTTGACGCTTCCGCTGTAGCCATCGGCCGGAGTCACGCTGATGGCGGAAGTGGACGTGTTTCCTGCAGTCATGGAACCTGGGTTCAAGGCTGCCGCCGTGAGCGTATAGCTGGGCGCCGGGCCAACAGGGGCGGCTGACGCGCCACCGCCGCATGCGCTGAGGCTGAGCGCAAGCGCGCTTAGGACAAGAACTGTGCCCGAGATCAACAAGACACGACGACTCATGGGAAATCTCCCTGCCACTGCCGGATTATGCTCCGTCGAATAAGAACCCGGTTGGCGAAGTTTCGACTCGCGGAAAGCATATTTTTTGCGGGGTCCGTCATCAACCAATCAGATAGTCGACTCGGGGGTCCTCTTGGACGCTCCCACGCGCTCCCACGCGCCGGATGATTGTATGCGCGAGCCTGACCCTCTACACTTGAAGCGATAGAGCCATGAGCAAGAGCCTGCCGCTGATGCTTCGCCACGCGATGTATAACCTGCGTGGCGGCTTCCTGATCCGCCCCCTGACGATCGCGTCGGCGCTGGGTTGCGCGGGCGTGCTCCTGTCGTGGTTGGAAGAGGAGTTCCCGGTCGCCAGCGACTGGGTGCCCACTCTCCTGTTCCCTTCGCACGCCGACCCGCAAGTCGCCCAAGTCATTCTGGCGGGCATCGCCGCCTCCATCATGACCGTGGTGTCGATCGTATTCGCGATCCTGCTGATGACGCTGACCTTGGCATCGATGCAGTTCTCCCCCCGCATCATTGTCGGTTTTACCAGGGACCGGGTGACGCAATGGACGCTCGGTATCTTCCTCGGCACTTTCCTGTACTGCATGGCGGCGCTTCCAGCGGCGCGCTCGTTCCCTCACCCCTTCGCTCCCGTAGCCACCGTTCTGGGCGCGATGGTGCTGGCGCTGGTCTGCGTCGGCCTACTCCTGTTTTTCATTCACCACATCTCGCAGGCCATCAGCGTGAATCACATCGTCGACCGAATCGCCGAAGAAACCGAAGCCATGATCGATGACCTAATGCCCTGGCCCCACCGGCTGGACCACCACGTGAAGAATGCCGAACCGCTCCGGCCCAATCCGAGTGAGGTGGCCGTTTTGAGCCGAGTGTCCGGCTACATCCGCTTCGTCGACACGCGACGCCTCGTCGCCATTGCCAAGCATTATCACGTCACCATCCGCGTTTTGCGTCGGGTCGGCCACTTCATTCCGGCGAGCATCCCGCTGATGATGGTCTCCAAGGGGAGCCGTCTATCCCCGGAAGCAACCGCAGAAGTGCTGGCCGCGTTTGACCTGGGCTCGACCAGAACGTTGCAGCAGGACGTGGAGTTTGGCGTCCTGCAGATTGTCGACGTTGCGTTGAAGGCGATCTCGCCCGCGGTCAACGATCCCACCACCGCCATCAACTGCGTCGATCAGTTGAGCCGCATCCTGATTCGCTTCGCGTCGCGAGAGCCGCCGGAGGAACTGCTCTACGATCCGCCGGGCGTCGTCCGCGCCAGCATTGGATGGATCCACTTCGAGCGCCTGCTGGACGCAGCCTTGGAGCAGATCCGCATGTATTCGAAGACGGACGTGGCCGTCAGCTTGCGCTTGCTGCGGGCCCTCAGCGACATCGCTGCCTCGACGCCCGATCCGGAGTTCCGCCGGATACTTGTCGAGCACGGAATGCGGATCGTGGCAGGCTGCGTCGAAAAGCTCGGCGAAGAGGAACTGAGAGAGTTGCGCGGTCGTCAGGACGCACTGCAGAGCTTCACCGAGATCTCGCAGCACGTGAACAACATTTAAGAATCCGGTGATGCGGAAGTAACGCCTGTAATAATCATTCGCCGGTCTGCTGCGCCTCCAGGAATGCGCGTAGTTCCTCGATATCCTCCGGGAGCATTTTGGTGAATTGCATGCCGTTGCCGACCTGCGGATCACAGGTGACAACTTTGGCCAGAATCAGCAGGGTGCCGTCAACTTGCAACTTCAGTTCGAGAGTTGTGCCAATGGCCAACGGAAACATCGTCTCGACGTAGCAGCCACTCAGGCTGAGGTCCGCCGTCGCAGCGCGCATCGGGGACTCGCTGTTTTCTAAGTACAGTTCAACCGGAACCCTTACCTTGACGCGCGGGCGCTCGCGGCGTTCGTGTTCAGGGGTTGGCATGAAGGCGGAGGTCCCTCCTCCCCGTATGCTGTTAGACACTAACAGAAGTTGTTCAAAGTCGACACGCGATTGGCGTGACTTATCACCTCCGGCTGAGGACAGCTTTGAGATTGTAGTATTAAAGTAAGGCGAAAGAATGGAAATGAACAAGCGACTACCGCAGACAGCCAGCAACCAGACCTGCCAGATCTCTCTCTCGGGACGTGACCTGATTAATTCTCCGCGTCTTAATAAGGGAACTGCCTTCTCCGATCACGAACGCGATGTATTTGACCTGCACGGCCTATTGCCACCCCATGTGGGAAATCTCGATGAACAGATTGAGCGTCGGATGCAAGTTCTGCGGGATCAGCCAAACTCCTTCAATAAATACAGCCTTCTACGTGACCTGCAGGATACGAACGAAACGCTGTTCTATGCGCTCTTGCTGCGCAATATCGAAGAGATGCTCCCTTTGGTGTACACGCCAACTGTGGGTGAGGGTTGCCAGCGCTTCAGTGAGATATGGAGAAAGCCACGAGGTTTGTTCCTCAGTTATCCGAATAAGGACCGTATCGATCAGATCCTGGAGCATTCCCATTACGACGATGTCAAGTGCATCGTGGTCAGCGATGGTGAACGAATCCTGGGGCTTGGCGATCAAGGCGCGGGAGGCATGGGCATCCCCATCGGAAAGATGGCCCTGTACACCGCGCTCGGCGGCATTCATCCGGAGCATTGTCTTCCGGTTCAGCTCGATGTGGGAACGGACAACGAAGACAGGTTAAAGAATCCACTTTACATCGGATGGAGGCATCACCGGGTTCGCGGCGAAGAGTACGACGCTTTTGTCGACGTGTTCGTAAACAGCGTGAAGAAGCGCTGGCCCCATGTTCTTTTGCAATGGGAGGACTTTGCCGGTTCGAATGCCGCTCGACTTCTGGCTCGCTACAAGAACGAACTGTGCACTTTTAACGACGATATTCAAGGTACGGCGGCGGTAGCGACCGCGACGTTGCTCTCGGCGATTAATGTTACGGGCGCGCCCCTGGAGCAGCAGAGGATCGTTGTACTTGGTTTCGGAACCGCGGGCATAGGCATCACCAACCTGTTAGCGCAGCTAATGCGGGAGAAGGGCGTCCTGGAACAAGAAGCTCGCAATCGCTTCTACGCTCTCGATCTCCATGGTCTGGTTGCAGAAAATTGTCAAGATGTGCGGCCCGAGCAGCTGCCCTACGCACGCAAGGAAGAAGAAGTTCAGGGTTGGAGACGGCCGAATCGAGAGATCACGTTGCTCGATGTGATCCGAAATGCTAAGCCTACGGTCCTCATTGGAGTGTCTGGTCAAGCGGGAGCCTTCACCGAAGATGCCGTGCGCGAGATGGCCAAGAATACAAGTAGACCCATCATTTTCCCGTTGTCGAACCCTACGTCGCGCAGTGAAGCAACTCCTCAGGACTTGCTCGGTTGGACCGAAGGACGGGCGCTGATCGGAACCGGGAGTCCGTTCGAACCCGTGAATTATGGCGGAAAGAAGGTTCGCATCGACCAGACTAATAACTCGTACATATTTCCTGGGCTTGCTCTCGGGATTATTGCGTCAAAAGCCAAACGCGTCACCGACACGATGGTCATGGCCGCGGCTAAGGAATTGGTACGTCAGGTCCCCACCCAAAAGGATAAGAACGCAAGCCTTCTACCTTCGCTTTCGGATTCGCGTCGGCTCAGTCGCTCGATTGCGCAGGCCGTAGGCAGGCAGGCAATTCAAGATGGCCAGGCGCAAGTGGCCGGCGAAGATGGCCTGGATCGCGAACTCCAGGCAAATATCTGGGAGCCGGTGTACGTACCGTACGAACGCAAAGGTTCTCTTTCGTAGTGGTTACGGTTGCAAACGCTTCCCGGCCCCTGTGAATTTTTCTGTGCAAAAATAGGAAAGAATTTAACCTCTCATTCATAAGGCGTTAACGATTCAATGGGTTGCGTCTCTGAGGTTTGATTCATCGCAGAAGGTCGATTGCACTGAAAACGGGCGTTGACAATCTTGGAGCATTTCTCTAAGGTTGCTCCCGTCGACGGCTGAAAGGATTGGCTTAAATAAAACTTTGCCGGTCCGAAGTAGGCTGAGTGATCAGCTCGGCGGGGTGACCCGAAGGGCAGCCAGACCTGAAAAAACCGACGGCTCTGCGAGGGGCAGTTGGGGTTTGGGACCGCGAAAGCGGTGATCGCATCAAGGGCTGTGACGGTGCATGTCTCCACGCTATTGGCTCCCTCGCAAGAGCGGATGGCTAGAGCATAACCAATGTCACAGCCTTTACCTTTTTCCCAGGCTTTCTTACTCCTCAATCTGCTCGCCCATCAAGAAATCCTTCCCGGCTGAACCCCTTCCGGATTTCCGATCCGTCCAATGCGTTTTTTAGCCCGACCTCGGTCCCCGAATTTGATACCGTGTTGCGATGGCTACGGCACCGATCTGTCTCGCCGACCACGGACTGTTCGATGGCTATGCGGCAGGCCCGTTTTACGACGAGATGTTCGCCTCCCAGGGGCACGCTCGCTCGCACTACGCGCGGGTCTTCGGAAGGTTCAGCAACATGGCTCCGGCCCAGTTCGGAGAACGCCGCAAGTTAGCCGATCTTTCGTTTCTTCTCCAAGGCATCACTTTTACCGTCTATAACGACGGTCGCGGTACGGAGCGCCTTTTCCCGTTCGACCTCGTTCCCCGCATTCTCCCGCAGTCCGAGTGGGCACACATTGAGCGCGGCCTCAGCCAGCGCGTCGTAGCCTTAAACCTTTTCCTGCAGGATCTCTACGGCAAGCAGCTCATTCTCAAGGACCGCAAAATTCCGGCCTCACTCGTCTACTCCTGCCGTCATTTCCGGCGCGAGATGATTGGCCTCGAAGTGCCACACGGCATCTATACCCATATTTGTGGCATCGACCTGGTTCGCGATTCCGCCACCGGGGAGTTTTTCGTTCTCGAAGATAATGTTCGCACCCCAAGTGGAATCTCGTACGTCCTGGAAAATCGGCTGGTCATGACGCGCACCTTCCCGGAGGCCTTTCAGGAGCATGAAGTACTCCCGGTGAACAACTACCCGTCGGAACTTTCCCGTATCTTGCGCACGCTGTCTCCACGCGGAGAGGCCGACGCGCAAATCGTGCTGCTCACTCCCGGCATCCACAACAGCGCTTATTTCGAGCACAGTTTCCTCGCGCAGCAGATGGGCATTGAACTGGTCGAAGGCCGCGACTTGATCGTAGACGGCGTATTCGTTTACATGAAGACCATCAACGGACTCAAGCGTGTCGACGTCATCTACCGCCGCGTCGACGACGACTTCCTCGACTCGCTCTGCTTCCGCTCCGACTCCGCTCTCGGCGTGCCCGGGCTCATGGGTGCCTACCGAGCCGGCAACGTCGCCCTCGCCAACACTCCCGGAACCGGCGTCGCCGACGACAAAGCCATCTATGCCTATGTCCCCACCCTGATTCGCTATTACCTGAACGAAGATCCCATTCTCCGCACGGTCGAAACCTACCTTTGCGATCGGCGCGACCATCTCTCGCATGTCCTCGCCCATCTGCCCGAGTTGGTGGTCAAGAGCGTTGGAGAATCCGGCGGCTATGGCATGTTGATGGGCCCGAGTGCGGATCGTCCGCAGATCGAGGCGTTTCGAGAACGAATCCTGGCCGAGCCGCGCAACTACATCGCGCAGCCCATCGTTCCACTCTCGCAAGTTCCGTCCTACGATGCCGCCAGCGAACGCATGGCCGGACGCCACGTTGACCTTCGTCCCTACTGCCTTTTCGACGGCCAAAAAGTCACCATCGTCCCCGGCGGCCTGACACGCGTAGCCCTGCAGCAGGGCTCTCTGGTTGTCAATTCTTCTCAAGGCGGCGGCAGCAAAGATACCTGGGTGCTGCGGGGAGAGTGCTGACGTGCTCTCCCGCATCGCCGACTCCCTTTTCTGGCTGGCCCGCTACATCGAACGCGCCGAGGATACCGCGCGCATTCTCGACGTCACGTTCCATACTCTGCTTGAGCAAGCCCAGCAGCCCTACGGTCTGCGATGGGATCCGATTCTCTCCATGGCCGGTGAAGCGGCCCTGTTCCGCCAACTCTATGGCGAGCCCAACGCCCACAACGTCTTCGAATTTCTCGCCTTCAGCCCGAACAATCCCAGTTCGATCATGCAATGCGTCACCAAGGCTCGCGAAAACGCCCGCACCATCCGCGACCGCATTTCCCGCGAGATGTGGGAAGATCTTAACGGCCTCTACTTCACGCTCGGCAACTTTAATCCACAGGAAGAGACCGCAGCCGGCCCTCATCGCTTCTGCGGCCGGGTCATTTTCGGAAGCCATCGCTTTCATGGCGTCACCGACGCCACGCTTCCACACGACGAGGGCTGGGAGTTCCTGCGCATCGGCTCGGCCCTGGAGCGCGCAGAAATGACGGCCCGCCTCGTCGATATGCAGTACCGCAGTTTGCTCGAGCCTGCTTCGAGCGTCGGCCCTCCCGACAACCACCAATGGATGGCCGTTCTGAAATCGGTCGGTGCCTACGAGGCTTATCATCGCCAGTATCATTCGGCGATCGAGCCCGCGCGCGTCGCCGAAATGCTCATTCTTCATTCTCAGCATCCCCGCTCCATTCGTTTTTCCATGACCGAGACGCAGGCTGCTCTGCGCGCCATCAGCAACACCGGACCAGGTTCCTATGCCAACGAAGCCGAGCGCCTCACCGGCAAAGTTCTCGAACGTCTTCGCTATGATCGCATCGACGATATTCTCCGTGGCGGACTGCACGGCTATCTCAGCGATCTGATCCATCATTTCAATGGCATTGGCGAGGCCATTGCGCGCGCTTATTTCCACTACGAGGTGGTGGCATGAACCGCTACCATCTCACGCACTCGACCGAATTCATCTACGACGGCCCCGTCCATGAGAGCTACAACGAGGTCCGTCTCCGCCCCATGCACGATGATCAGCAAAGCTGCCTGTCGTTCCGTCTCGTCACCCATCCCGTGTCGCGCGGCTCTTACTATAAAGATGGCTTCGGCAACTGGATCCACCTGTTCAACTTCCTGCCTCGCCACCGCCGCCTCAAAATCGAAGCTGAATCCGTAGTCCTGGTACATGAAGCGCCAACTCCTGAGCGGAGCGGCATGTCGCTCGCGGAACTCGATTCCCTGCGCTCCATCCTTTTCGAGGAGCACTTCGATTGGGTCGCTCCCAGCGCTTATGTTCCGTACCTTCCGCAGCTTGCGGAAATTTCCAACGCTGCCGAGCAAGCCTGCGACGGCACCGTCGATGGCTTCGCGCAGGCCGCCTCCGATTTTGTCCATCGGAACTTCACCTACATGAAAGGCGCGACGCACGTGCATTCCTCGGTTGCGGACTCGCTCACCTTGCGCGCCGGAGTCTGCCAGGATTTCGCCCACGTCCTGCTCGGCGCGGTCCGCATGCGGGGACTGCCTGCACGCTATGTTTCCGGCTATCTCGTAACCGGCAGCGCCGGACCCGGCGCCAAGCAGGAGGAAGTCATCGGCGGCCAGGCTTCGCATGCCTGGGTCGAGGTTTTCTTGCCGGGAAGCGGCTGGGTCGGTTTCGATCCTACCCTGGGAAAGCCCATCGAACTTCGCCACATTCGGGTTGCCTACGGACGCGACTATGGAGATGTGCCTCCCGTGCGCGGCGTCTATAAAGGTCGCGCTGGCCAGAGTCTCTCCGTCGACGTTCGTTTTCGTCCAGCTCTCGATGAAACGGGCCTCGAACAAATCCCTGAACCATCCTCCGAATCGGAAGAGGATGAAGGCCCCATCCCTGAGCGGCCACAGCAGCACAGCCAACAGTAACCATCGTCCCTTCCCGGAATCGCCATCCTCCGAAAGGCATCTCGTGCGCGGCATCATGGCACGAGCGTGCATACTGCACCACTATTGGTGCCACGCGGATGGCACGTTCTGGCGTTGACCGATGGTTCCACGGTTGGTTACTGTTGGTGACTGTTGCAATAATGCTTCTCCCCCCTTCGTATTCCTAATGAGTGCTTTCGAAAAGATACCGACATTTTTGATCGTAGGCGTGCTGGTTATTATCTTTGTCTGTCTGAAACGCCACGCGCGTAGCGCCCGCCTGACACTCTGGACGGTGGGCTGGACGCTGGTCTTCACCCATTTCCTGGCGCAATTGCTGGAGCCGGATCACGGTCCTGCCAATTCTCTTTTGGCGGCCTTCGATTCGGGATCGTTGCAGGCAGCGGCGGTCACTTTTCTGGTTTCGGTCTCTTCGGTGGCTGAAGACTACGCAAAGCGGACAATCCTGCTGCTGGTGCTGGGTGTGCCTTCCGTGCTGTACGTGGTAAGCAGCTGCTACGACGTGCACGCAACCTGGCTTTATGTCTTGTGCTTGGTAGCCTGCGTGGTCGGAGCGGCGTGCTTCTTCTTCGTGGGAGGCGGCAAGATGTCGTTGTACCTGGAGGCCGCAACCTTCTTGTGCTCGCTCGCCGGTGTCTGGGCGATTCGTGCCGCGCTCCGCGGCTCCTTTCAGGAAGGAACGATTGCGCTCCTTGCCACCGGATTTGGTTTGGCGGCTGTGTTTATTTGCCGCAACCACTGGCGCCCGTCGCCCGCTATTCTGACCATCGCTGGTGGATTCTTCAGCTGGGGAGCGGCGTTTCCCATCAGACTGTTGATGGATCGTCACACTCCCCACCTGATCATTCCTGCCGAACTGTGGCACACTCCCAAGCTCTTCGTCGCTCTGGGAATGATTCTGGCGGTGGTGGAAGACAAGTCAGAATCGATCGCCGGCATGCAACACAAGGCAGAAGGGCTCAACCGTCAGCTGGAACGTTTCTCGGCCATCACGTCCCGCCTTCTGAGTGGTGCAGAATTGGATACCATTTGCCCCGCAATCGCTTCGGCCATCACCGACGTCACCAGCTTCAGTGTGGCGGCGGTGCAACTCGAAGATGCAGAGTGCAGGTTACGGGTGCACGGCTCCAGTGGACTGTCGGCGGAGTCTTTGCGGAGACTGCAGGCTCAAACCGAACACTGGACGCTCGATCACATTAAGAGTCTCTGCTCCAATGCGCAGCTCATGGGGAAGAATTCGTACTTGCTGCCTTCCCATGAAGCAATTCCGTTTGCGCTGCGCGAGAACCCGACTGCGCGCTGGAACGGCGAAGAGCTATTAATTCCCCTTTGCTCGGATGGAGATGTATACCTCGGTTGCATACGATTGGCTGCGCCCCGAGACACGAGTACGATCCGTGCCCTCGACTTGTCCCACATCGAAATGCTCGCAGCCGACCTCGCGTTAGCCGTCGAACTGAGGGACTTGCACACGAAACTGGTTTGGTCGGAAAAACTGGCTGCCCTGGGGCAACTGCTGGCGGGAGTCGCGCATGAGCTCAACAATCCTCTCACCGCGATCATGGGATACGGTGAACTGATTAGCGATGCGATCGCGGCGCCGCATACTCGCGATCAACTCGCGAAGCTGGTGGGTGAAGCCCGCCGCATGAAACGGATTATTGACAACCTGCTTCGGTTTTCGCGGCAAAGTGCGCGCGATACCCAGGCTACACAGCTCTTTCCGGTCGTGCAGCAGGTGCTGACACTTCGCGAATATTACACGCGCACCCGCAACGTCCGAGTTGAACTCGACATTGCACCCGATTTGCCCTCTTTGGCAGCCAACGAGGACGAAATCAAACAGATTCTCCTCAACTTGTTCAACAATTCAAACGACGCCCTGGAGGGAATGGCGGGCGGCAAGCAGATCAGCATTCGCGCCTATCAGAGCGGCCCACGGGCGGTGATCGAAGTAGAAGATACGGGCCCGGGCTTTAGCAATCTGAGCCGCGCGCTGGACCCGTTCTATACCACGAAACCGGTGGGCAAAGGAACCGGACTCGGGTTGAGCGTCTGTTACGGGATCGTCAAGAGACGTGGCGGAGATCTCGAAATAGAAAACGTGAAGCCGCACGGAGCACGTGTGACCATCAAGTTACTGCTCGCGGACGCACCGGTACGACCACTCTTGGCTGCCGTAGCCGCCAGCGCCTAGACTCGTGGTGCAGGTTGAGTCGAAGCTCCTCAGCCATTCAAGCCGTCGACTCCAGCCCAAACGCAGCGCCCTCCGGACACCTACGGAAGCTTCGCGGGGTCGGTCGCGCCCAGCAAAGCGTCCCGTATGGAACGTTCTGATGCCAGCCAGACCTTTACCACTTCGAAAACAATCACCGTGGCGTAGGTGACGGCGATCCAGACAAAAACTTCTTCGATTGGGAGGCAGGACCAAGCGCCGATGAAAAGACCAATCATCTGACGATGCTGGAAGTTCCACCAGTTATAAGGGACAGCCAATGTAGCTTCCCAGAGCAGGCTGACGAGCAGCATAAAGAAAAGCGTCAGGCTGAGGGCGCGCCAGTTGATGAAGCGCCGCGCCACTGGGAAAAAACTCACAGACGGAAGCAGGGCTCCAGCGACGAGAAAGCTGAAGTAGCCGGGAAAGCCCGCCTGGTCTTCAGGAAGGGCGAGATGCTTCTTGTAAAAGCATGCGGCTCCAATTAAAGCCACAGCGAGGATCGAAGAAGTGACATGAAACTGCAGAAGGCGGCGCACCTGACGGGCTTCGCCGCCGTAATCAGGCACGTTGTAAGCGGCCAGCCAGAACTCGCCGAGCCACACGTATAGAAGAAGAACTGCGAGAAAACCAGTTAGATAGAAAACGTACTCTTCGACTGGAACGGGTCTGCCGAGCGCGGGAGCACGGACACCGATGGTCGCTCCTAAGTTGGGATAGTCGAAGAACCACTGTGCAAAAAAGAAGTCGAGCATGAAGCCAAGCGGGACGAGAATGGCCAGCGTCCACCAGAAAGCGCGCCGTGGAATGTGCAATCCCTCGCTGGGCAGAAACCATCCTGCGATAAAGACGATGGGGAAGATGAACAACAGAAGGCTAAAGGTGTAGCCGTGGGGTGTGGAGTTCTGGTTGACCGGCATCAGCGGGGCGGGGGCGTGGATTGTTTGCAGGGTAATGGCCGTGGGTATAACAATCATCGCCAACATGGCAATGACAATCGCGACGCAGGTACTGGGGCTGGGGAGTCCGCGAGGGCGGGGTCCAGGCACAGAAAGTGGCCTCCAGTTCGTCGGCGGTTTCAATTCGCGACTCCGGCGCCTTCTCCCGCGGGCTCAGCTAGTTCTTCGCGCAAGATATCGAAGAGAGCAGCCAAGACTGAGGCAACCACAGGGCCTAAGAACAGCCCCAAGAACCCGAACGCTCGGACCCCTCCAAAAATCGAGAAGAGCAGTACCAGTGGATGCAACTCCACACGTCCGCCCACAAACCAGGGCCGCATAACGTTGTCGATGCTGCTTCCCAGCACGATGCCCCACACTAGTAAAAAAATGCCCTTCCACAGGGGAGCCGTGACCAGCAAGTAGATCCCGACGCTTCCCCAGATCAGGGCGGACCCCACAACCGGAATTATCGAGGCAAAGCCGGCGGCGAGCCCCAGCAACATTGACGATTGCATGCCGACGATGCGCATGCCGATCCCGACCATCACGCCTTGCGCCACTCCTACGAAGAGCATGCCGTGCACATTGGCGATGATGGTTTCGGAGACATCCCGATAGAGCCGTGCAACCTGAGCCGGAGCCAGAGGCATGAGCCTTCCCGCGCGATAAGCCCAATCCTTGCCATCGCGAAACAGGAAGAACACGACCACGAAAGTAATGAGGGCCCCGGTGACCAATCCGGCGAGATTGCTCAGAGTGCTTGCTCCAACCTGGACCATCAAGCCGCTGGCCCTCTGCGCGTGAGAGGCAATGATTCCTCTTATGTCGTACTTCGATATATCCACCCAGTGGCCAACAAAACGAAGCGGGCGCTCAGCTAATGTCAAGGCAAATGAGGTGAGGCCGCCTTCTTCTGCGGTCCTGCGGCCGAGATAGCGCGCTGCCGTTAAAGCCTCATTGGCGGCCACAATGGCGATGATGAATGCCGGCACGCCGAACAGAACTGTCAGGAGCAGAGTGGACAATAACGCAGCACTGCCCGTCCGGTGTTTCGTCCGGCTTAAAATGCGCTTGTGTACGGGATAAAAGACCACCGCGAGAATGACGGCAAACGCAAACGGCTTGAGAAATGGCTCCGTGATGACATACGTAAACCCCAGCACGATTAAGAGCAGGGCCAGAAGAAACAAGATCGTGGTGCGCTTTTCATGCATAGCGACTCCGCTTCAGGCTCTAAGCCAGAATTCCCAAGGTCGTAAGTCCGTTCTTTGCATGATACCGAGCGCAGATAAGGCCTGCACGCTATCCATATCGGATTTGGGAAAGAACGAGATGGACGCCACGAGCGGCAGAATGAAAAGCAGATTACCTCCGCTCAGCCCGACGCGCACCACATGTGATGGTCTGGTTCATATGCTGGAAGCGCCTTAGCCTGGCGTGGGAGAATGATTCGGTGCAAGACCGCCAACCTTGCGGCTGGTCCGTTCGTCGTCCGAATGCGCCAACACATCATGCGGTTCGACAGCTGGAGGTGTCATCCTGCGGCACGATGTCAAATCTTGATGTGAATCTCTGCATGTTGGTGCGTGCCATCACGTCCTCTCATCTCCGGCTTTGCTAAAATCGCTCCCTCGGTGAAGCTTTGTCGACTCGCTATTCGTCTACGTCGGTGGTCGCTGAGACCGTCATTGAATTCCTGAAAACTGTCCCGCCCTTCCAGTTCCTACCTCTGAGCGAAATCTCCCGTCTGGTGTCCAGCACGACGCTGGAGTATTTCCCGAAAGACGCCACCATCATCAGCGCTGGACATCGTGCATCCGAGGTGCTGTACGTCGTTCACAAGGGTGCCGTGCAGCTCGCGTTGCGCACCACAGTGGGGAAGCAACTTGTCTTCGATCGTCGCGGGGAAGGTGAGATCTTCGGACTGCTTTCACTCATGGGTCGGGACATCGCCCGGTTCGACGTGACCGCGGTCGAAGACGCACTTTGCTACAGTATCCCGGGCACGGTGATTCAGGAACTCGCCTCACGCTACCCTGAATTTTCGGAATACCTGGTTCGCGCATCCATCACGCGGTACCTCGACCGCAGTCTCGAGGAACTGAAGGACCAGACGCATCTGATGGGTAACACCGAGCGCTTGCTTTACTCGCTCGCCGTCCAAGACGTCGTCAGCGCTCCGGCCGTGGTCTGCACCCGCGAAACCTCCATCCGAGAAGCCGCACGGCTGGTCTCAACTTCGCGTGCGACCTGTCTGGCTGTTGTCGGACCGGAGGGCCGCGCCATCGGTATCGTAACGGACCGCGATTTCACCGACCGCGTTTTAGCCGGCGGATTGTCTCTCGATCTTCCCGTTACTAGCATCATAAGCGCACCCGTGGTTTCGGTCGAGGGCACGGCGCGCTTGTTTCAGGCGCTGCTTGCAATGATCTCCAAAGACATCCACCACGTACTGGTCACCGAGGAGGGATTACCGAAGGCGTCCTCTCCAGCCACGACCTCATGTTGTTGCAGGGCAAGTCGCCGCTCAACGTCTCGCGTCATATCCAGCAACAGAAATCTGTCGAAGGCCTAGCCGACGCTCAAAAACAGATCATGGAACTGCTTCCACTGCTGCTGCGGGAGGGCGCGAGGCTAAGCAACATTACGCATGAAAGGCGCGAGCATCCGAATGGGCGAGCAGTTTTACCGCGTGCTGAACCCCGGCGTGGAGGTCCCTGCAAGTACGGTCGTCGTGCACAAGCTTCGTCCGAGCGACATCGGACAGGGGGAGCCACCGCTCCAGGTCCTGGCGGAATTCCGGGATTACATCGCGGGAGCGGTGCTGGTCGGGCACTTCATCAAGATCGATTTGGATATTCTGCGCAAAGAACTGAGGGTAACCAAACACTCGCTCGACAACCCCGTCGTGGATACCGCCCGGGTTCATCGCTGGCTGCTGCGAACGGGGCGCTACTCGGAGGATCTGTTCCAGCGCCTCGAAGACGTTGATCTGGCTTCGCTGTGCAAGATCTACAACATTGAATTCCGCGAGGCCCATCATGCGCTCGGCGATGCATTTGCCACGGCTCGCCTGTGGCAAAAGTTGATTTATCAGGTCGAAGATCGCGGCGCGCGCACCCTCGCCGACCTACTGAAGATTGGCACGCCTGGCCGATAGCCAACGATGCCGGTCGGATGGCGGGCAACCGGTAGGGGAGATGTCATCCCTCGTTGACGGTACCCAATGGGCGAGAACCGCCCAGCGCGAGTCCAACTTCTGGCTAACGGTTGCGACACAGCACCGGCCAAGGGAAGGGGTGTACTGTGGTGAATCCAGTGACAACAATTTCCCTCGGCTTTATGGGCTAGGTCTGAGCGAGAATAGAAGACAACACAGCCATGCCCAAGCCGAATCGGTTGTGCACAACGGCGATTTGTTTGGTGTTTTGTATTTGTCTCGTACACGTTTGTTCCGCCCAATCTTCCTCAAAACCGCCGGGCTCAACGCCGTCACCAAACATCCTGGTCACGGTCACCGATGAGAACGATGTAGCCGTAGCATCGGCGCTGGTGTTTCTGCAAGCTTCTCCGCAGGCGATCGCCTTGCGCTGCATAAGCGATTTTGCCGGCCACTGCGAGTTCTCCAACCTTTCCTCCGCTACTTACCAGCTCCGTGTCGAGAAGCAAGGTTTCTATTCAGTGACGCTGCCTGCGATCCAGACGGGTTCTGCGGCAAACATCGATGTCACTCTCTCCCACCAGCAAGAGGTGCGTGAAGTCGTCGACGTAGTCGAGTCCCCGCCGGCGATCGATCCCTCCCAGATCGCCGCGCAACAAACCCTCAGCGGACTCGATGTGCTCAACATCCCCTATCCCGCTACACATGACTATCGCAACGTCCTCAACTTCATTCCCGGCGTCGTGCAAGATATGAATGGACAGCCTCATGTCGCTGGCGCAGAAACGTATCAGACGGTGACTCTTCTCGATGGTTTCAACATTACCCAACCCGCCAACGGCCAGCTCCTGGCCCGCATCAGCACCGATGCTTTTCGCTCCATCCAGGTTGAACCAGCACGCGAGCCCGCTGAATTCGGCAAAGGATCGGGCGGTCTGCTGCATCTGAATACCGGAGTTGGCAACGATCACTTCCACTTCTTCGCTACCGATTTCGTGCCGTCTTTTCAAGACAAGGGAGGATGGAAGTTCGACCAGATCCTGCCGCGCGTGACTTTTTCTGGTCCACTCCAGAAAGGGAAGATGTGGTTCTACGAGGCTGTCGAGGGGGAATACGACAACATTGTATTCACCGAACTCCCCGCCAATGCTGACAACGGTCACTTTCTACGCGTCGGCAACCTTGTCAAAGTGCAGGCCAATGTGACGAGCCGCGACATTGTCACCGCCAGCTTCCTGGTCAACCATCTCAACAATCAATATGCGGGACTCTCACCGCAGAATCCGCAGCTGTCGAGCCCCAAAGACGTCGAGTCCGTCTACGTGGCCAGCGTGAAAGATCAGCGCTATTTCGCGGGAGGCGAACTGCTTGAAGCCGGATTGGCATTCGACCAGTACAACCTGAAGTTGACTCCCTACGGAATGTCGCCCTACTTCATCATTCCCGAGACGTTCGGTGAGACAGCCGGTGGAAGCTACTATCTTTCCGAAACGACCCGTGGCCGTCGCTGGCAGGCTCTATCGAATCTTTTTCTCGCTCCGCATCACTGGCTTGGCCGTCACGATTTCAAGTTCGGAGTGGACTTCGACCGTCTTATCTACGACGCTCAGTTTGGCCGCCAGCCAATATCCTATTGGCCCGCGGCCACTGCCGGCGGCCCGTGTCCCGCCGACGCCAACGGAGTTCCCACCCAGCCTTCGCCCTGTTCGCTGTATTCCACCTTCTCTGGAGGTTTGCCTTCCTCGACCTACAACTTCGAGTCTAGTGCCTACGCCGAAGACCGCTGGTTGATCGGCGATCGTCTGCTGGTCGAACCCGGCGTCCGCCTCGATTGGGACGAAGTCATCCGCACTCCGCTCGTCTCTCCGCGACTTGCAGGAACATACGTCCTCGACAACTCGGGCAATACCAAACTCTCCGCAGGCATCGGATTGATCTACGATCCTACCTTCCTGTTCCTCGTCGCCCGTCCCTTCGCCGGTCAACGCATCGACTATTTCTTCAACTCGGCTGGCATGCTGACAGCCACCGTGCCAATCACATTTTCCGTCGACCGGAACGCCCTCGTGGCTCCACGTTTCATAAATTGGAGCCTAGGCCTCGAAAGAAAGCTCCCAGCCGCCATCTATCTGAAAGCGGAATTCCTCGAAAGACGCGGCTCTCGCGGCTTCGTCTACAACACGCCCAACGGGTCCAACGGCACCTTCATTCTCGAAAATACGCGCGATGACCGCTACGACGCCTTTGAAGTGAGCCTTCGACACAACTTCCGGGAAAGCTACATGCTGATGGGCTCCTACACCCGTTCTCGCGTCCGCTCCAACCAGGCTCTCGACTTCAATGTCGACAGCCCCCTCCTCGGCCCTCAACAGCCGGGGCGCTACCCTTGGGACACTCCCAATCGTTTCCTGTCGTGGGGATACGTACCGCTGTTCAAACTGCCCATCGTTCACCAAACCGAGATCGCCTATTCCCTTGAGGCGCGCACTGGGTTCCCGTTCAACGTCACCAACGATGCGCAGCAACTGGTTGGCCCTCCCGGATCGCGTCGCTTCCCTGAATATTTTTCGCTGAACCTTCAACTCGAAAAGCGATTCCATCTCCTCGGATATTTCTGGGCTCTGCGCGGCGGTTTCGACAACATCACTGACCACAGCAACCCCTATGTGGTCAACAGCGACGTCGACTCGCCCCAGTTTCTCACCTTCAGCGCCTTCGAGGGCCGCGCCTTCACTTCCCGCATCCGCCTGCTGGGCAAGAAATGAAGGTGGAATGCGGTGAGAGGAACCTGAGCCTGCAATAGTGGCTGAAGTTGTTCCTCGTGAGTTCGCCACTCTTGCGACCTCGAGAAGGCGATTTATGTCTCGCTCGAAGTTCTTGGCGACCCCGAACCCCAGTTCAAGACCCAACTCCCCCTCTTCGGCGCGGCTATTGCAGCTTCGCGTACTCTGCCTTGGCGTGCTTGAGGATGGAACATCCGGGTCGGCGTCTTTCCAGAGCCTGAGGAAATCCTGATAGGCGGCACGAGCTTTGGGTGAGTCGTCCTGCGTGGCGTATGCCCGGGCCAATCCGAGGCGGGCTAGCGCGCCCCATGGAAAATTCACTACCAGTCCTCGGTGGTCAATGAATTTCTGAAATTCCGTTGCCGCCCGGTTGCCGTCGTGGAGCATAAGATAGGATTTTCCCCGCAAGTAAGCCGGGTACAGGATTGCGGTTGAATACTGAAGTTCAATCGTGTTTGCCGACCCGAACCGAGCAATCGAACTATTGAAGACGCAGAAGCAGCGCTGCGCGATGTGGAATCGGGAAACCCGAAGCAGGCGCGTGCCGAGGCCAATGCGGCATTGAATCTGGCCTCAAACCATTTCTGCTCCGAGGCCGTTGCCGGTCAATCTTGGTAGGAGTTTCACGCGATGAGATTTTGTGTGGGTCTCTAAACCAGCGCTGAATAAACTAAGGCTCCTCTTTGTTGCTTGTACGCTTGCCCGCGCTGCTTTATCGATCCACAGGTCAAAATCACCAGCCAGCACAGGCATCAGTGATAGTTATCACTGCGCGGTAATTGCCCAATCCTGTAAACTGTCTTTGGTCCGTTTCCTGTCTACTGTTAGCCCGCCCCCGCGCTGCCCAGTCGAGAGGCACTCCATGAACCCTTCCTCGGTTGGGTGTCCCCCCCGCATATTATTCTTGATGGGGATCATCATCGGCACTGTTACGATGAGCCTGCCCCAGTCTTTCACCTCTCCGCCCACAGGTAAGCGCGTCGTTCGCGCGCCCGTTCGTAAACGACAACCGCGAGCGCTCGCGGGGGCTAGGATTTGCTGCGGGAACGAAATTGACTATTTCGGAACCTATTTCTCGGACGGAAAATTTAGAAAGACGACGCGAATCGATCATGACAGCGCCCGCGGGCAGGACTCGCGATCTATCTCCTCTAGGGCATGGTCGCGGCCTAGCGAGGTTCCCGATTTCAACGATCTTCATCCCAGGGAGCGTGTCGAAGAGAACTATGAACCTCCTGCCCATGCTGTGAAACCTCTAAAAGGGAAGTCGTCGCTGGCGTCGCTCCGGGATGACGTTGTCACCTTTGTTTACGGACACGAACGAATTCTTCTGGCGCCTCGTCGCGTTGCGGTTGACTCCCGCGGACGCGTCCTTGTTGTTGACCCTGACATCCGCGCCGTTCACGTTCTCTGTGGCCGCGATTCCTTCCGTATCGTCGGGGGCCCGCATCGGCGCCTGCTGTTGCCGAATGGGATTGCGGTGGACGCAGAGGACAACATTTACATCGCGGACTCCGAACGCGGATTCGTTTTGGTGTATGCTCCCGACGGGACGTTTCTCCGCTACATCGGTAGGCGCGGAGACGAGAGTTTGTTTCACTATCCCACCGCGATTGCAATTGACCGAAACAGTGGGCGCTTGTTTCTACTCGATTCGCCACGTAAGGTTCTGTTTGTACTCGATCTTGAGGGCAACATCCTCAAACGCATCGGGCGGCCTCGTCCCCAGGCAATCGGAAAACTCAGGGGCGAGACCGTTCCGATGGACCTCGACTATCCCACCGAGATCGCGATCGGAAACAACGAACTTGTGGTAGTGGACTCAGCCAATACACGGATCCGCATCATGGATATGCAGGGTACGCCCCTGGCGCAATTCAGGATTCGTGCTGTCACGGAAGCGCCCCTCATGGACGATGTCGGACTCGGAGTGGATCTGACCGGCAACATTTATGTGAGCAACACCACGGACTCGCATATCAGAATTTACGGCCGCGATGGCATCCTGCTCGGTTCTTTTGGCCGAAACGGCATGGAAATCGGAGAGTTTAATTCTCCCGCCGGTCTGTGTGTCGATGGGAGAAACCGCCTCTATATTGCGGACACCAACAATGGCCGTGTCCAAGTGTTTCAACTCAGTCACGACTCTGAAAGTGAAACCAAGCTAAAAGCAACGAGGTAGCCCGTTCTCAAATCCGCCAAAAGCATGGTGCGGATCCGCCGACCGGGTCTTGGTTTTCTCGCCAAGTTGTCGAATCGTCAATGTCGCCATACTGTCAACGCTGTCACTGCTAGCCACGAATGCAAAGTGGCCTGGCTAGGTTCGAACTGTCGTTTAGCTCTCAGGCTGCAGTGCGACGACTGGTGAGGCTTGCTCAAGATGAATGATGCGGCAGCGCTTCCCCTGCCACAGCAAAGTCGCGTAATCGTATCCAGCAAAGGACTGGAATATGCAACTCCTCTCGTTGGTCGCCGCTATTGCCGTTTCGCGTACTCTGCTTTGGCTTGCTTGAGGATGGGAACATCCGGGTCGGCGTAGAGCCACCGTGCGATCCGATCTGCTCAGACTGCTACGGCGCGAGGGCGGCATAAGTCAGGGTCTTGCAAAGTCCCTCAAGAGCTCCGGTCAATGCGAGGCGTCGGATTGCGCGCGCGGTGTAAATTCCAAGACCGCGACTCCGTCGAATGTCCCTAATAAACGTTCGTTGTGCGTTCTTGAAGCGATGGACTCGATAAAACGCAGCGTTTCGTATGAAGCCACAGACCCAAGAGCAAGAAAACGTTCCCGCCGTCGCGCCGGCTCTTGCAGGAAGCTCGAAACGATGAGCATAGCCTCGTCATTGAGCGCCCGCGGTAGCCCTACAACCGGCACGCTGAGTTTGTAATAGGTGAGCGGCGCAAAAAGGCCGCTGTCTTTCACTGCCGCACCGACTGGCATGGGCACGACGTCGGCCTCCGGGAAATCGCTACAGATCAGCACGTTAGCGTTGTCTGCAGATGCGTTCTTCTCGGCAAGTTCTAGAGCGTATTTCCAGGTGTACCCGTGGTGCAGGGCCGCAGGGGAGGTGAAGTACTGGTAAGCGACACTCGCAACCACGACCACTAAGAACAGCAATCGCAGAGCGCGGGAATCAATTCGACTGACGAGCCAAGCCCAGCAAAGCGCGATCCCTGGAATCGCCACCAGTCGGTACCGGTACACAAAGACGTGGATCGGAGTTTCCACGCTTACGCCGTAGAGGATCAGAATCGGGATGAGCGCCAATGATGCGCATAGCAGGAAACGCCAACCCTCAAAGCGGCTTTGCAGATCAAGTCGCCGGGTTGCGGCGGCAACAAGAAGAACACCAACAAAGATATAGCCCAGCCGTTCTGGAGCCAGCGTCCAGCGCAGATCAGCAAGCCGCGGAGCTTCGTCGAAAACGTGGGTGCCCCTGGTGTGAAACATCAATTGCAAAACAGGAATAACCGGCAGGAATGCTAAAGTAAAGGCCGCGAGCGCAACGCCACCCTGCCGCCATAAGGTCTTGCGGTCGCCAGCTTTGACTGCGAAGAAGCAAATAGCGAAAGCCGGAAGGATGACGGTGAATAGGAATTGGAAGTGACCAATGCCTGCCGCCGACACGCCGAACAGAGCAGCCAGCCAGTTCGAGTTGTTGTGCCGCAGGTGAACCAGAGCGAGAATTGACGCGTTGATTGCTAGGGCAGCAAACGCGTATGGCCGAACGTCAATGGCCGCAAAAATGGCAATGGGATGAAGGCAGAAGAGGAGGGCAGCGATGACGGCGACATCTCGGTCGAACAGTTCCCGCGCCGCGCAATAAAACAAATACATCGCCCCCAGCATGGCGAGAATGGAAGAAATTCTGAGCGCGATCTCACCCGTTCCCATAACTCTAGCCCAGAGCCAAAGAATGTACGGATAAACGGGTACGATGGGCCACCCCATGCGAGACACGATCTCTGAGAAGCCGGCTTTGATTACGAAGAACGAGTGAGTCTCATCCAGCCATAGTGGTGCGCGGATGGCAATGAACCAGACAGAAATAGAGACACCAAGCGCTAGTGCGTAAATTGAATACAGCACACGGTCCTGAATGAACAGGCGGTCCGCGGGCTGTGCCTCGGTTCTCTCAGATGCTTCGAGTTGAGCCTCTGAAACAGTGTCGGACATTTCAATCATGGGGGAGGAATGCAAGACTCATTGTCAAGCGCCCACACAATGGACGCCAGTTCAACTGGAGACTAGCAACGGCGCACATTGCAGTCCGTACAAGTCGTCACGATACCTTGTGACGGTCGTCACAATACGTCCACACCGAGAGCGGGATAATTGCGCCAGTCTTCAGAATTCGATACCACCTTTTGCATGATACAGGCTACACAGTCGGGTGCCCCTCCGTTGGAATTGTCGATTGGCAATGTGATGGACAAGTTGCGCCAGAAACCGATATTGCTGGGTACACTACTCGTGTTTGCCACTCTGCTGCTGTATGGTCGGGTCGCGCATCATGAGTTCCTCCGATATGACGACGGCCAATACGTCACCGATAACATTCATGTAAACACAGGTTTGAAGCCCGGCAATGTGGGTTGGGCTTTTACCAGTTTCTACGAGGCGAACTGGCATCCACTCACGTGGATATCCCACATGGCGGATTGTCAACTGTTCGGCCTGAAATCCGGACCTCATCACGTCGTCAATGTCGCCCTGCATCTGGCCAACGTTCTGCTGTTGTTTCTGCTACTGCAAAGCGCGACCGGCGCAGTGTGGCGGAGTTTTTTCGTGGCCGCCCTCTTCGCCGTGCACCCGCTGAACGTGGAAACGGTTGCTTGGGTGGCGCAAAGAAAAAGTCTGCTCAGCACGCTTTTTTCGTTGCTCACGATTGCCGCCTACGGTTGGTACGCTCGGCGCCCCGACTGGAAGAAATACACGATCGTTGTCATCGCCTTTTCGCTGGCGTTGATGTCCAAGCCCATGGCAGTAAGTCTCCCATTTGTCTTACTGCTTCTCGACTACTGGCCGTTGGAACGGTACGACGATTGCTCCTTTCGGCGTAGGTGGATGCGGTTGTCGCTGGAGAAGCTTCCACTGCTATTGATGAGCGCGGCGAGTTCCGCCGTGACCATCGTCGCGCAGCGTTCCGGCGGTGCTGTGGCGGATTCAACTGGATTGCCGCTCCCCCTGCGCCTGGGAAATGCCATCGCGTCCTACGTCGCATACATTGGGAAGACAGTCTGGCCCGCCAAGCTGTCCGTTTTTTACCCCCATCCCGAGCGCTCGTTGCTCTGGTCCGACGTTGTCGCAGCGGCAATTATCTTGGTGGCGATAACAGCGGCGGTGTTGTACTTTCACCGTGCTCGCTATCTTGCGGTGGGCTGGCTTCTCTTCGTCATAACGCTGATTCCGGTCATCGGACTTGTTCAGGTCGGCCGCCAAGCCATGGCCGACCGTTACGCTTACGTTCCTTGTATCGGACTTTTTATCATCATCGTGTGGGGGTTAAGCGACGTTGTCTCTGCAACCGCCATCCCTCGGGTCGTACCAGCGGTGGCCGCACTGTGCCTGATCCTCGGGTTAGCGGTCGTCACTACCCGATATTTGCAATACTGGCAGAGCGGCGTGAGGCTGTTTACGCAGGCGCGCGTCCTGGCCGGGCGCCCCGACCCTGTCCTCGAAGAGCTTCTTGCGGATGCCATGTTTTCCGCCGGCCGGTTTGACGAGGCCTATCGGCACTATGGAGAAGCGTGCGTATTGCGTCCGGATTACGCATCCTGTCATTACAATATGGCAGAAATCTTGTTCAACCGGCATCAACTTCGGGACGCTCTCGAACAGTATCAACTCGCAGTGAGTCTTACTGACAGCCAAGACCTTGCGCTCTTGGGCTTGATCAATTCTGGTGAAATACTTCTGGATCTCGGTGATTACGAAACCGCTCAGATGAGATTGGCGGCGGCGTTACAGATTGACCCCAATAACATCAAGGCGTTGCAACTGCGCCAACGGGCATTCAATCAAAAGAGCGACGAAAACCGTTAAACCGTGGCTACGCCGCGTGTTAACGAGCGGGTTATCCGGCTCATCCAAGACTAATTTAGGTATGTTCGAACGATCCGTTCCTTCTTGTGATCGCCGTCACATTACCGAGTGACATAGAATGCTGCCCCTATGCTTCCACGTCGTTAAGGTAAATAAGCGAGGACGGACTGGCGTCGAACCCGCTCGCTACGCGAGAAGACGTTCACCGAGGCTCGATGCCAAGTGGAGGGGAGGAGTTTGGAGCGCAATACCAATAACGGGAGAATCGGGCATGGAGAATAAACCCACCACTCAACCAGCTTCTTCGAGATCGGCAACTTCGGGATCAGCTTGGCAGGCGAAGCAGGTTTACGCGATGGCGGTAATCAGCCTCGTGGTGGGGCTTTCCATTGGATACCTGTTCCGCGGATCGCAATCGCCTGCGACACCGGCACCACCCGTGGCCGATTCTCAGGCCAGCGCCCCGCCGTCCCCTCATGCTGATGCCGTGAGCGGAAAGACGCCCAGCCTTGAAGAGATGAAAAAGATGGCCGAGCAGAAAGCGGAACCGCTGCTCGAAAAGTTGAAGAGCGATTCCAACAACAAGGATCTTCTCATTCAGGTCGGCAATCTTTACGAAGCTACGCATCGTTTCAAGGATGCCGCTAACTTCTACGGCCGGGCATTGCAGGTCGATCCAAACAATGTCGCCCTGCGCACCCAGATGGCTTCGTGTCTTTATTACGACGGGGATGCGGATGGGGCGATCAGCCAGTTGCAGCAGTCGCTGCACTATAACCCCAAGGATGCCAACTCGCTGTTCAACCTCGGCATGATCAAGTGGCAGGGAAAACAGGATAGCAAGGGAGCGGTGGAGGCTTGGCAGCAACTGCTGAAGTCGAATCCGCAATTGAGCCCCGACCGCAAAGCCCAAGTGCAAGAATTAATGGCGGAAGCCCAGATGCAAGGTAAGAACTAGCGTTCCGGCCATAAATCAGATAGAAAGACGCAGTTGACGGCGGATTTTCACCGCGAAAGAAGCAGGAACTGAAGGAGCGCAGAGCCAATGACGGATACAAGTCGAGCGACCTCTATCGAGCAATGGACAAGCGTGCAGGCGTATGTGTTGGCGGTCATCTGCCTGCTGGTGGGAATCGCCGGCGGCTGGTTCATCCGTGGGTCCCAGAGTCCAGCGGCCGCTGCGGCGGACACGGCCAGCGCGCCCGCCACTGCTGCCGGGAGAGCAGACATGGGCGCGCAAACTCCGACTCCGGCTCAGATGCAGAAAATGGCCGATACTCAAGCTGGGCCATTGATGGAGAAGCTCAAGGCCGACCCGAACAACGCTGAGGTTCTGGAAAACGTCGGAAATATCTATTACGACGCGCAACAGTACCCCACGGCCATAGAGTACTACCAGCGTGCTCTGAAGGTGCAACCTGCCAACACGGCCGTTCGTACCGACATGGCAACTGCCTACTGGTACAGCGGCGACGCCGATACCGCAATCGCGCAATTCCAGAAATCCCTCTCTTACGAACCGAATAAAGCGAACACGCTGTTCAATCTAGGCATCGTCCAGTGGCAGGGCAAAATGGATATCGATAAAGCGGTGGCCACGTGGCAGAAGTTGTTGGACACGAACCCGAACTATGAAGGCAAAGACAAGGTTCTGGAACTCATGGCGCAGGCCAAGAAGCACTCGGGCGTCAAACCTGGGACTCCGGCAAAGCCGTTGCCATAGCCTGCAGCATCGCGCGGTGCGCGAAAGGCCCGGTATGGTCCTTAACGGTTTGCTGCAAATCCGGAAGCTGTTTCCCGCGGTTTCCTCACGCGCTAAGCGGTCGCGAACACCATGGCGATCGTCCCCGAGTTCGAACGTAAACAATGGAACGGACGCCCCCGGTCAAAGCGGTATCGAGTGTGCCAGAGTGGTCTCAGGATGCTGCGGCTTGGGCGGTGGCCTGTTGGAGGGGGAGGAGGACCAGGAATCTTGTACCTATCCCGACTTCGCTGGTTACCTCAATCCGGCCGTGATGTTCCTCGGCGATCCGGCGGGCCAGCGAGAGTCCCAAGCCCGTGCCGTTTCCCTTGGTCGTATAAAAGGGACGGAAGATGTTGGGCAAATGTTCGGGCGCAATACCACTACCCGTATCGTTGACGACAATCGCGGCATCGCCTTTCGACAGCGAAACCTCAACCCGAATTGCTCCTGCACCGTCAATCGCCTGAACCGCGTTCAATAACAGATTCAACAACAGCTGGTGGATCTGGTCGCTGTCGTGTTCAACGTTTGGCAGATTGGGATCTTTCTCGAAGGCGATGTTGATTGGTCTGGAGAGCACTTGGTGGCAGGCCAGCACGACGGCATGTTCCACCGTTGCATTTAGGTCGCTCGGGCGAACCTCGGGCAGGTGCGGGCGGGCTGCCTGCAGCAGGTCGGTGAGAATGTGGTTGATCTGCGCGATTTCCAGACGAACATCGTTGACCACGGCACACGCTGGGCTGGTTGTAGGCAGGTCGCGGCGAACGATTTCGATCACGCCTGCAATACCTGCCAGCGGATTGCGGATCTCGTGAGCTAACCCAGCAGCGAGTTCTCCGAGCGTGGCCAGGCGTTCCGCGCACGACATCTGAGTGCGGTGGAGTCGTGCGATCTCTTCGCGGCTTTCGCGCAACTGCTGAACCATGTGGTTGAAGCTACGACCGAGATCCCCGATCTCGTCGGTACGATCGGCGAAGTCTACCGTGACATCGAGGTCCCCTTCTCCGACGCGCACAATCTTGTCCTGAAGTTCCACCCTAATTTCCCTGCCACCGTCCCCTTCCTGATGACTCAGCACAACGTCAGCTCTGTCGTTCGGCCCAGGAAAAACCAAAGCCTTCGTCGTGGACTGAGCGTCTGGCGCGCATACTGTCGCAAAGTCGGGAATCGACGCAGTATTCATTTATCAACCTGTTTTCCTGCACTTTGTCGTGGCTTATGCGACGTGGACATTTGCCGAGAGCCATTGCTTCGGTACCGACTGAAAGATCAGGCTCATCGATTCGCCCCAACCCTGATCGCGGCCATGGCGCGAGCTAATGTGGGGGAAGTTGCCCCCCACGGACTTCGAAGACTTGCACCCGCGCGTTCGCCGTATCAGCGACGTAGATGCGGTTGCTCGCATCGACCCACAACCCTCTCGGAGCAAAAAATTCTCCGATTCTGCTGCCGGATTGTCCAAACGTACCCATCGGCGTTCCATCCTGTTTGTACACGCTGATCATGGACTTGGCGACATAGCTGATGTAGATGTTTCCGTCCCTATCTACGGCCAGACCGTTTTCTTTATCAACGCCGACGACAACGCGATAATAACCAATGCGGTTGCCGTCGAAATCCAGGACTTGAATGCGTGACCCCTCCGCATCCAGAACCACAATTCCGTGATCGCTCACGGCGATCTGCGTCGGAGATGCAAATTCTCCGCTGCCATTGCCGTGCCTGTCCTTGCCCACACGTTTCAGGACGTTGCCTTGCAGATCGAGGATAAACACCAGATCGCGTGACGTATCGGCGAGATATAAGCGGCCTGCCTTCCGGTCAATTGCAATTCCGGTTGGACGTTCATACATGTTTTCACCATGAAAGTTCCCGAGATAGCGGACGAATTGCCCGTAATGGTTGTACACCAGCACCATTCCCGCCTCGGAATCAGCGATGTAAATGTTGTCGTCGGCATCCACCGCAACTCCGGCGGGCAGGTGCAGTCTGCGACCTTGATCCCCCAGGATGCTGAACGAGGTCTTGCCCTTAGGGTCAAACACATGTACGGCCCGCAGGTCGGGATCACTTATAATGACGCGCAGCATGGAGTCGGTGGTCACCTGACGCGGTGTCCCCATTACCCTAGCTCGCCCATAAACGAAGGTCAGTACTCCATCGCGAATACTTGCCAGGTTGGATTGTGGTTGTGCGATTTGCGCGGCATGGGCCGGGGACGCGAAATCTTCCACTACCCTGCGGGCCGGAAGAATCATCCACCCAGGAGCCTCGGCCTGCCTTGCCGCGCCTTCGCCAAGGACTGAGGCGCACGAGGAGGGTGAACCCTGCGCTTCGAGAGCACGAGTGAACTTTGACGACTTTTTGTATTTTGCAGTGGCGCAAAACGTACCAAGATATTCCAGTTCGCGACCGCCTCCCAGACTTACTCGCGAGAAGGCGCGAACTTTCTGCGTGGGCGGCTCAAGGAGCAACGCTCTGGACACGCCGGTCGCAGATGGGGCGGGTTCCTCACGCGTTTGACTGAGTGCGGATTGGGTCATGAGGACCGACAGCGCAAGCCCAACTACAATCCGCAGCCGAGCATTTGCTGTGTGCGCGCTTCTGCCGAAAAGCAAACTCCGAAATCGCGAAACAGCGCGCATTGGCTTAGCCTCAAGCACACTGCGCGATTGGAGCATTCTCAACGGCGTCGTGTATGCTCAAAATTGCTCACTCGGGCAGCAATTACGTCCACTCCCGGATTTCCTTCGATAAAGCGCTACCGTCGACCGGAAGCGCATCGCCAGAAATGCGGTTCGCCCTTGGCTGCAGCATGCAGCTCTGATTTCAGTTAGTTATGAGCAGGATGCGGACGGTCTTATCGGGGGAAAGTGGCAGGCGATCGAGTGTTTCTCCCCATCGAGGGCGCGTTTTGCCCCTCCGCCAACTCGGAGTCCGTCACCAGTCTGATTGGACAAGATCTTCGGAATCTTGGGTTTAGTCCCCTACGTCAGGTTGGCAACGGGATTGCCCCACGTCACTGGGGGCCTTGGTGCTTTCATCTTTTCGTTCAGGTTGACTCCTGTCTGGAAGACGGTGAAACGGAAGAGATTTCTCTCGGTACACTTCCGGAGAACACACTATGGAACGAACGATCTTCAAGGCTGCGATCATCGGCGCCGGACCGGCGGGCCTAACCGCCGCCTACCAACTGTCGAAGCAGCGTGCTCCGGTGGTTGTCCTGGAGAGCGACCCCGAATCGGTGGGCGGAATCTCTCGCACCGTCAACTATAAGGGCTTTCGATTCGATATCGGCGGACACCGCTTTTTCTCGAAGTCCCGCGAGGTGGAAGATTTTTGGACCGAGGTTGATGGCGAAGACATGCTCGATCGTCCCCGGTCGTCGCGCATTTACTACCGTGGACGGTTCTACACCTATCCTTTGAAACCATTCGAGGCGCTGTCGAAGCTCGGCTTGATCGAGTCGGTGCTCTGTGTACTCTCATTCTTGGCCGCGCGCCTCCATCCCACGCGCAATCCCAAGACTTTCGAACAGTGGGTCTCCAACCAGTTTGGCAAGCGCTTATTTCTCATCTTCTTCAAGACCTACACCGAGAAGGTTTGGGGGATGAGCTGCGACGAAATTTCTGCCGATTGGGCGGCGCAAAGGATCAAAGGCCTATCGCTCGGCTCGGCCCTAAAGCATGCGCTTTTTTCCAAGAAACCCAGGGACCGCGAGCAGATAGTGAAGACGCTGATCGATACCTTCCGATATCCGCGACTGGGACCGGGAATGATGTGGGAAGCGTGCGCGGGAAAAATCCGCAAGCTGGGCGGCAAGGTGATGCTGGGCCGCAAAGTGACGGGCTGTCGCTTCGACTCCGCTAGCAATCTTTGGGTCGTGACCACGCACAGTGCCGGCGGCGACTCGGAAGAATATCGCGCGGAACACCTGGTATCGTCCATGCCCATCCGGGAGTTGGTGGCACAAATCGAACCGCGGCTTCCCGAAGCTGCGCTCCAGTCTGCGCGCTCTTTGCAGTATCGTGACTTCCTGACCGTTGGACTGATCCTGAATGACCGCGGCCGTTTCACCGACAACTGGATCTACATCCATGATCCGAGTGTGCAGGTTGGCCGCGTGCAAAATTACAAGTCGTGGTCGCCGGAGATGGTTCCCGATGCCGGTTATTGCTCCTATGGTCTCGAATATTTCTGTTTCGAGGGGGATGGACTGTGGACCGCGAGCGACCGGGAGCTGATCGAACTGGCTAAGGCGGAAATTCAAAGAGTAAATCTAGCCGCCAGTGCGGATGTGGTCGACGGCTGTGTCATTCGGCAGCCCAAAGCGTATCCGGTTTATAACGGCGCGTATCAGCAACATGTGAACACGATTCGGAAAGCGCTCGAAGAAAACTGTCCCACGCTTCACCTGGTTGGCCGCAACGGCATGCATAAGTACAACAACCAGGATCACGCCATGATGACCGCCATGCTTACCGCCAAAAACATCCTGGCGGGTGCGCGGAAGTATGATGTCTGGGCAGTGAATCAGGATGCCGAATACCACGAGGCGGGTGAGGGGGGCGCCGAGTCGCTCAGCGTATTGAGGACGGAACTCCGCAGTGTCCCGACTGCCGTGTCGTGAGTGCCGCCCCTAGCTTCGACGTCAAGGAGCCCCAGTTTTTGTTCATTCAACTATGTAGCTTCATTGAGGAGTTGCGTCCACTGCTGCGGCTGCGCTGGTTGCAGCTATTCGCTTTGGTCGCGCTGCTCGCTGGCGTGGGAGAGGTCGCATTCCAGTTGAAGCTCTGCGTGCTCGACCTCGACCTCTGGTGGCATCTCAAAGTTGGCGACTGGATCGTCGAGCATCTGGCCGTTCCACATACCGGCATCCTGTCGCGCACCGCCGCCAACCGCCCCTGGGTCGCCTACAGTTGGGGCTATGAAGTATTGCTGTCCCGGGCCTACACCTGGTTCGGTCTCCTCGGCATCGGTATCTTCGGAACGTTCCTTACCATCGCTGTCGCGTATACCGTCTACTGGATGCTGCGCCGCCTTTCGGGCCAGTTCTGGTTGGCATGTGTATTGACGGGGGTAGTCTGCTCGGCGTTCCTCTTTAACGGAATGCCTCGGCCTTTCTTTTTCTCCATGGTACTGCTCTCGATCACGCTGACTCTCGTCTTGCAAGCCAATCGCAGCGGGCGTGTGCAGATGCTCTTCTGGCTGCCGCCGATCTTTCTGCTGTGGGCGAACTTGCACATTCAATTCATCTACGGTCTGTTCCTGGTAGGTCTGCTCGTCGGCGTTACGTTGGCGCAGCGCTTGGCAGACAGGCTCGGAATTGCTCCCGGCTTCCTGCGTTCCCCCTCGCTTCCAGCAAAGGATCTGGTGGTTTTGTTCGCTGTCTGCGTGTTCGCAACCTTGGTAGGACCTAACTTTTATCACCCATATATCGCGGTCTACGAGTATTCGAAAGCGAAGTTTGCCTACTCTGTCATCGTGGAGCTGCAGCCGCTCACCTTCCGTTGGTATAGCGATTACGCGGAACTCTTCCTAACTGCGGCAGGATTCTTCGCCGTGGGATGGCGAAAGAAACTCGACCCATTCAAACTCGCGTTGCTGACAATCGCGAGCGTGGTTGCGTATCGCACCTTGCGCGACGCCTGGTTCATTTGCATTCCGGCCGCGGCTTGCGTCGCGGACTTGCCCGCGCCGGGGGCGGAGCGCGATCGTCCCGAACATGATCGTCCCGAATATGATCGCCCCGAGAGCTGGTCCGAGATAACCGGAGTGGCAGCGGCCGTTGCTCTGTTGTTGGTGCTGCTCTCTCGTGGCACCGACTTCAACCAACGTGGATTTGATCGGGCCATCAGTTCCCAATATCCGGTGAATGCCGTCAACTTCCTGCGGCGAAATCCAGTCCCTGGGCCGCTCTACAACAATCTCAACTGGGGCGGATTCCTGATGTGGTATATGCCCGATTACCCGGTTGCGATTGACGGGCGCAACGATCTTTATGGAGACGATCTCGACCAGCTCTTCTACCATTCCCAGAACGCCGACACATCGTATACCACAGACCCTTATCTCAATGAGGCGGGAGTAGTGCTGTTGGACTCCCACCTTCCGCTGGCCAAGATCTTGCGCGTTGATGCGCGCTTCCAACTCGTCTATCGTGATGCGACAGCGACGGTATACGCGCGGCGGCCACAGCCTGCTTCATCCGAGTGAATGAGGCTCCGCTTTTGACGGTGTTTTGCGTCATTACCGTTGGCTTCCCTGCGCCCGCGCAACCTCAACGAACTATGGGTTGATCAGCACCACCGCCACGCTGTCGCTGTATGCTACTCGAAATGTCGGCAGCGTTCTGAGGGCTTCTCCCATCAGTGAGCGTCGCTGCAACAGCAGTGTCCCGGCGTTGGCCATCGCGGGATCGGCCTGGTAACGCACATCGGCGTTCATCGCTTTGAAGTATTGGACGACGAAGTCGTCATCGTACAAGCCAGTGCGACCGTCGATGGCTACAGGATATTCCGGCAAATACCAGGTCAGGAACCCCCCCCATTCATAGGGGTTGAACAGCGGCTGCGGGAGTTGATGCTCACGGATGTAATTGCAGGCAGTAACGGGATAGGTTTGAGCTGCCTTTGCCAACAATGCGTCCTGGCTGCCGGGAATTCCGAGCGCCGCCGCCAACAACAGAATGGCGACTGACAATCCGCCGGCAATCAGAATTTGACCTTTCCAGGTGCGCTGATGGCCCGCCTCGACGGCTCCGGTCGCATTGCGGATGGCGTCGTCACTCATTGCCTCGCTGATCACCGCAATCGCTGCCAGCGAAGCGAGCCAGGCGTCACCCTGCGCGTAGAACGAGAGCATCGTGCAGCCGATCATAAGAGCAATCTGGAACGGGTCGTGAGAACGACGTAGACCGAGCGCCAGAAACGCTGCCATTGTCAGCAGCATCAGAACATAGTCCTGCGGCTGGCGAAAGCTCATGGCACGGAAGTCCGGCAAATAACGGTTTGCCGCGCTGGCGACGCTCCCCCAAAAAACTCCGTAGAGGTGGTAAGCATAGGGCGTAAAGAGCGTAGCGATTCCACATAGGGTTGCTATCAGCCCTACATTCCTCGGCGACACGGTAACCCATTTGTGTTGCACGTGCTCCGCGCTTGAGCGTCCGAACTTCCCAAGGAAAGATGTGATCAGGAACAGCGCCAGAAGAAGAATCCCAAAGACAAACTGGATGTCCAGATTAGCCCACACCAGAAAAAGCGGTGGCAACCAGAAAAGAAATCGAACGCCTCGCCGACGGCTTTCGTTCAGCAGAAGCAATTCAACCGCGAAGAAGAGCATCGAGCAGTAGCCGGGACCTGGCTGAACGTGGCCAAGTATGTATTGTGTGGTCGCCGATAGTACAACCGCCGGCCAGAATCTTCCGCGTAACCCACCGGCGAGGAGAAACGTCGCCACCGCAAATGCCAGTTTGAATATCATCAGCATCACCGGGACAGAGCGCAGTCCCTGCATTCGAAAGCCGAGTGCAACCAGCAGGTCATAGGCCCAGCTTGAAGCGGTCCAAGGAAGGTCAGGCGATTGCGAGAAAAGCCCACTATGCGGGACGCCGTGGTTTTGAAGTATCCAGATTCCCGTGCGCAGGTGCCACCAGATGTCGCCGTTCGAGAGGGACGTTAAGGAAGAGAGGTTTTTGGCCTCGAAAACCGCGGCTGACGCGAACAACAGCAGCATTGTTCCGATCCGCGGCAGCGCCGTATCGAGCGGACCGTTTCGCAAGTTGGGAGGATCTGTTCTTTGCGGGTCGGAGTTCATCTGTTTCGGACAGCGTTTTGTGAACCGCTTATTCTCGCACATCGATTCGCTCCACTTACTGTAAGTCGGGATTGGGAAACAGGCTTCCATGGTGGAAAGCGGTCACGCATCGGGGCTTTCTACCCACTAAGGGCGCATTTTGCCCCTTCGCCCACGTGCCGTCTCTGCCAACTTGACGGCGCAAGTCCCTGCCAGCATTGCGTTTAGTTCGAATGCTGGGCTGGCATCGCGATTGCCACTCTACTAGGACGTGGCTTCACATCGCTGCAAAAGTGGAATTGGCGGGGTGCTCCGAGCGCTGCGATAATCGCACTCGAGCCGGGGCGGGGTCGGCCTTTGATGGCGCCCGGGAAGGACGGTAGGTTCACATGAGCTACAACATTTTTCGTGTCTGCAACCGGCGGCTTGTGGTCGCTGCACTGTTTGCACTCGGTGTCCAATTTGCATTCGCCAGCAATCCACCCCTGGTGTCGGGCTCCTATGAGGTATTACAAAACACGGATCTCGGTTCCCAGGCACAGATTCGGATGCGCCTCCATCTGGTGAACCACGGGCCGTCTGATCTTTCGATTCGGAGGATGACGCTTTGGGATTTCTCTCACCCTGATAAGGGCGGTTCGCATGCCTGCGCGATCACGCTCCGCGCACACGCGTCCGCAGAGACTACCCAGGAATTCACCATCGAGCGGCCGGAATATCAGTTGTGGCAAAAAGGACTCCGGCCGAGACTCGTCCTGCGGATGGGCGGCCCGGGAAATACGCTAAGCAGAACGAGGAGTACTGCGGTGGTCCGACTGGATCGCACTTCTGGCCAGGAGGTGAAGTGATCATGCCCTCCCTCAAGTCATTTGCACTGCTACCCGTAGCTTTCGCCCTTGTCCTGTTCGCGCCCCAGGTTTTGCTAGCCCAGTACACCATCAGTACAGTTGCCGGCGGCGGCCCGAATAATCTGGCAGCGCTCAGTGCCAGCATCGGGTATCCGGGCAGTGTGGCCCTCGATTCGGCAGGCAACATCTACATTGCGGATTCCTACTCGAGCCATATCTTTGCCGTGAACACGGGGACCTCGGCCATTACGATTGCAAAGGTCGTGATCCAGCCGGGCGATATGGCGATCGCGGCCGGCAACGGCACGCTCGGCTACTCGGGCGACGGAGGACCCGCAATCAGCGCGGCGCTCAACGGTCCTGAAGGCGTGTTCGTGGACGGCTCGGGAAACATCTTCATCGCCGACACACAGAATTCAGTGATTCGTGAGGTCACGGCGACGACCGGCAACATTTCCACGGTGGCTGGCACTGGTACCGCAGGATACGGCGGAGATGGCGGTCCAGCGAGCGGCGCGGGGCTCTACGATCCTTACGGCGTTTTTGTAGACGGTTCGGGAAACATATTCATTGCGGACACAGACAACTGCCTGATCCGCAAGGTGAGCGGCGGCAATATCTCTACTGTTGCGGGTGACTACAAGCTGGGTTGTGGCTACTTTGGAGACGGCGCGCTGGCCACGGGTGCGCAACTCGGTGTGCCGGAAGGCGTTTTCGCCGATCCTGCGGGAAACATTTTTATAGCGGACACCGATAACTCAGTGATCCGTGAGGTCACGATCGCGAACGGCTACATTCAAACCGTGGTCGGGGTCTCCTACGACTTCGAATCGAACGACATTTGTAACTATTCCGGGGATGGCAACCCGGCCGCGGATGCACAACTCTGTTTACCGAGTGGAGTGTATGTGGACGCCTCGGAGGACATGTACATCGCCGACTGGGGTAACTCCGTGATTCGCGAGGTCGTGGCAGGCGGGAACATTGAAACGGTCGCTGGCGACAACGCATTGGGTGCGGGTTACTCCGGCGATGGCGCGGCAGCCACCAGCGCGCAACTAAACTATCCTAACGGCATATTTGTGGATAGTTCGGGAGACATCTTGATCGCGGATAACTACAACTTTGTAATTCGCGAGGTGACGGCGTCGAACGGCTATATTGAGACCGTCATCGGAAATAAATTCTTGGCCTATTCCGGCGATGGCGGGACCGCGGTCAATGCGGAATTGAACTATCCCGGCGGCGTATTCGTCGACGGCTCGGATGACATCTTCATTGCCGACTCGGTCAGCTCGGTAATTCGCGAAGTGGTGGCAGCCACTGGAGGCATTCAAACCGTCGCTGGCAATGCCACGGATTGCTCCGCCCCCACCGCAGTCTGCGGAGATGGCGGACTTTCTGCCAGTGCGCAACTCAATAATCCCTACGGCGTCTTCGTGGATCCTAATGGAAACATTCTCATCGCCGATACTGAGGACAATCGCATTCGCGTGGTCAACACGAGCACCACCGCGGCGCTCACGTTCTGGGGAATTACGATTCCGGCGGGCGAAATCGCGACCGTGGCTGGGACCGGTACACAGGGCTACGGAGGCGACGGCGCTGCAGCTACGAGTGCGGAGCTCTTTAGTCCCTACGGCGTCTTCGTCGACAGCGCCGAGAATATTTTCATCGCGGACAAGGGTAATCACGCGATTCGCGAGGTAGCGGCGGCGACCGGCATTATTACTACGGTGGCCGGTACTCCCACGATGATGTGTTCGGATTCCACCACGCCCTGCGGCGACGGCGGGCCAGCGACCAGCGCAAAGCTCAGCTTCCCCGATGCCGTATTCGTCGACTCTTCGGAAAATATCTACATAGCAGATACCGGCGACAATCGCATTCGCGTCGTCAACACGAGCGCGCAGCCGGTTACGATCGCGGGCGTCGCTATCCCGACGGGCGATATTGCAACCGTGGCTGGAAGCGGCACAGAGGGCTACTTGGGAGACGGCGCTGCGGCTACGAACGCTGAACTAGCCGGTCCTTCCGCCGTGTTTGTTGACACCACCGGAGACATTTTCATCACGGATACGGCCAACGAAGTGATTCGCGAGGTGGTGGCGTCCGCTATGCCCCCCTGGCTCATTGCCACCGTAGCCGGAGACAATGCGCTGGGTGCGGGTTACTCAGGCGATGCCGGCCAGTCAACCAGCGCGCAGCTTAACACGCCCAGCGCCTTGTTTGGAGACTCTAACGGCAACCTGTTTGTGGCGGACACGGACAACTCGCGCATCCGCGAACTGGTCCCAACCATCGTCCCGCCGACGGCAGCGCCGCCTCCGGCTCAAACCACCTCTCCTGGAGGAGCAGCGACATATTCGATTCAGCTGACTCAGGACACAGGCGATCCGAAATATGCGATCACGCTCTCCTGTTTGCAGAGTACATTGCCGCCACGTGCTACCTGCAGCTTTTCGCCCGCGACGATTACGCCGGGGCCTTTACCGGTGCCGTTTAAACTGACCGTCAACGTCCCCACCAGTTCGGCGTCCTTGGAGAAGCAAAATGAGACGCAATACCAGAAGCAAAGCGAGAAACAAAATTGGAAGCCAAACGGAACGCGGCCGCCACTCTCCTTCGCCTTCGCGCCGCTGGCGGGCATTCTGTTTGCCGGCATAGGACTCGGCAATAAGCGGCGCTGTTGGTTCTTACTGGCAGGCCTTTGCGTCTTCCTGATTCTGCTGAGTGCCTGCGGCGGAAGCAGTTCGGGTTCCGGTTCCACGGGGACAACCTACAACATCCAGGTTCAAGGAACAACAACAGCAAAACCCAACCCGGTAACCATCACCACTGTAAGCTTGACCGTGCAATAACCGCAACGAGGGCCGGAAGAAGATCTCCGGTCCTCGTTGGCTCTGGGTCGCGGCTGGCTGCGGTAAAACTCGGGTTTTTGGAAGAGGCGCGGCCTTCAACCAAACACGTTCTGCCCAGACGGCCGCGTCACCTTAACACCAGCCTCCTACCTCTTTACGGGCAATCCAACCACGGAACGCGAACCGAGAGCTGTGACGGTGCCGTTTGGGTTGTGCGCGGCTTGGTGGCAAACCATCACGCAAGTATTGGTCGCACGGTGGTAGGAGATGGGCGCGGCCCCATTTTGGGCAACCACATGGACATCAAAATTCACCAGCCGCTCCCCCGTGACATTCGGGGAGGATGCGCCCATGCCGTGGGCGGTGTGGCATACCGAACAGGTGAAACCGTACTGCGATATGTGCAGGCTGTGCTGCGTGAAGCTCGAATTGGATAAGACCTGGGTCAGGTTGTGACACTTCGCGCACATGGAATACGGTCCGGTCACCGTCAGGTCGGGATTGGGGAAAAGGTTCGTGACCACACCGCCTGGCTCTGCGGCCTGGCTGAATTGATAGTTGCGCTCAAGGATGTGCGAGTTGACCGATCCGTGCGGACCATTCGGGCCCAGGCCGCCGAACTCGCGATTGTCGTCGCTGTTATGACAATCGGTGCAGAAAATGAACGTTCCCGGCGCCATCGAGCGCGCAGATGCTGTGCCATTCAGGTTCAGCATGTTCAGCAGGAGGCTGGGTTGCGGCAGGGGACTGGATCGAGCGTGAGTCACGGGGTGACTCGAGGGTGCCATTTGAGCAAATTGCGGGATAACGTTCAATGGATCCGGTCCCGCTACCACTCGCGTTGGCGCGTACCCGTAGAGGATCAGCCGCTGCTTGCCCGTGCTCGTGCCGTGACACCGCAAACAATTTTCATACTGGTTCACCGCTGGAGTAAGAACCGTGACCCCATCCGTTGCGCTGATCCCACTGACGCCGGCCTGCGATGGACGCAGCGTCGGCGGCGCGCTGAATGCCGTCGTCTGGTTGGAGGCGTGAGCGTTGTGGCAATCGACGCACGTGGCATGACGATTGTGATTCAAAAGCACCGGCTCGGCAGCGTCGTGAAAATTAACTCCGGACGGTAAGGGATGGCCGGTCTTTGCTACCTCAGCCATAATGTTCATAGGCACGGGCGACAAGAATGTGCCCCCGTTGTGGCACGTCATGCAATCCTGCGTGACCGGATCGGTCCCCGGCGCCGAAGGTGTGGCCGGACGCAGCAGCCGTGCGGGGGCCACCGAGTCGTGTGACATGTGGCAAGACGTGCATGCGTTCACTCCGACCGTCGGATAAGAACCTATGTGACCGTCGGGTGAAACCTGATTCGTCGCCGTCCGATGAATGCTTCCCGTAAAACCTGCCAGGGGGTTGATCCGTCCTTGTACCACCCGGTTCGGATCGTGGCAGGCGAGACACATCTGCGCGTTCGAGCTGTCTCGGACCAGAAATTTCTGCGCGATTTTGTCGATCCCTTGCACGTGCGGAGAGTGACAACTGGTGCACTCGATATTGCCGTTCACCAGTTTCACTGCGCTGGTGGGATCAGCCGTCATGCCCTTCGACACCAGCGACGCCACCAGGTTGGGCGCATCTTTCAGGGGAAGCACCAGACTAAAGGGGTGCGAACCGGTCAAAGTTGTTCCGAAGGAATCGACGCTATTCAACGAACCGGTCGTGGGAATCGTTCCGTACACATAGGACTGTCCCACTCCCACCGTACCATCATGACAACTCAGGCAGAGACTGCTGGTTATTCCTAGGGTCGGCTGCGTCTTGCCTTGTTCGGCATAAGTCGTGCTGGTGTAGGGAGTGTAAGTCGCCTGCGACAACTTCTGATTCCAAAGTGGCGAAACGGTTCCCAATCCGCTGTGAGGAGCATGACAGAACGTGCAACCGAGACCTCCGCTGGAAGAGATCCCCGATCCACTCGCTGCCGTGAGGTTATGCATGCCCAACACATCGGGGTTCGCCTGCGCGGCGACGAAACTACGCTCTATAACCAGCGTCATCATCATCGCAAAAGCCAGTGACAAGGTCTTCTTCACGGTTTCCTCATGTCAGCCCGCTTGGCGATGCCGTAATAATGAAATATCTGAACACGCCGATTGAAGGAGTCCACGACGTAGATGCGATCCTGGCTGTCGATTTGCATCCCCGTGGGCAACTGAAACTCTCCTGGCCCAGTCCCGCGCTGGCCGAAATAATAGAGCAACCGGCCCGCCTCGTCGAAGACCTGAACCACGCCCCACTGTCCGTCAACCACGTAGAGATGATCTTCGGAATCGAAGCCAATCCCTTTAGGGCGGAATATCCATCCCGCGCCATCTCCGGCTTTGCCGATCGCGTAGCGGAACGTGCCCGACCGATCGAGCACTTGTACGCGGAAGTTCATCGCGTCGACCACCACCAGGTCCGGTCCGTTCAATCGCAACTCGGTCGGGAAATTGAATTCGCCGTCTCCCGTACCTGTCTTGCCGATGGTCTGGAGCACGCTGCCCTGCATATCCATCATGAAGATCTTGTTGCGCAGCGTATCGGTCACGTAAATATGTTGGGCTGCGGAATCCACCGCGATTCCCGTGGGACGTTTGAAATATCCCTCGCCGCCTTTCAGGCTACCGATAGCGCGCCGGTATTTGCCGTTAGCATCGAACAAGAACACCTTGCCGGTCTGGGAGTCGGTTACGTAGATGTTGTCTTGCGCGTCGACCGCCACGCACTGCGGCGTGAGCATCGGGTCTTTCCCGGCGTCGCGGCGCGTAACGAACTTGTATTTCTGCTGGATGAAATCGAAGATGTGAACTCCGCCCGCGCCCGCGTCGGTGATGATGATGCGTCCGTGCGAGTCGGTGACCACGCTGTACGGACTCACCAGATAGTGGAAATCCGGCTGGCCCGCGATTACGTCGACGACCCGCGTCCAGAAGCTGCGCTTGGGCTTGACCTCGCGCTCCAGGCTGAAGCTCCGCTCAAAGGAAAGTCTGCGGCCCCCGTCGAGCAGCAAATCCGGGGGTGGAGGCTCGCTGACCCTTTCCTTCGAACGCTTGGAAGCTTGCACCGGCGTGGCCGGCAGAATCGCCAAGCCGGCAATAACAACCGCCATTACAGCCCAAAACGTTGCTTTTGAGCCCGTTGCTTTGCACCGCGATGACTCGCGCCGCTTTGATTTGACTTGCAATGACTTGCCCCGCATCGTCAGAAAAAGTCGAACCATCTGGTCATCCCGACATAAAACGACGTAGTATTGACGGGCGCACCGATTGCACTGATGCCTTGCGTGAAGCGCAAATATCCGGCCTGCAGCCCGATCTTCCTTAGATGGTACTGCATTTGGGCGTTGAAAACTTCCGTGTCGTTGTGCGAGACCGTGCTCGCGAGGGTGTTACTGATCGCGCGGCTATAGCTCCCCGAAATGGAGAGCCGCCTCAGCGGTGTCACCGCAAACCCGCCGCCGTAATCGGATCCGGTGAAGAATAGGAGATTCGTCAGTCCCGGCGTTGGTGTCGGCACAACGAGTCCCCCGGCCCCCAAAAGTGAAACTCCGCTCGATTGACTATAGAAACCATTGAATGTCAACCTCCGCATGCTCAACCCGGTGGAATAGCTTTCGCTGTGGTTGTTGTCACCCGGATCGTTGGTCAAACCGCTGTGGTTGCCGGAGAAAGACGCCGTCCACTTTATGTGATCCGTAAGATTGTGGTGTAGCTGGGCGTTGTACTGGTAGTAGGAAGTTGTATAGGTAATCAGCATGGTCTGCACGTTCTGCGCATAGATAAATTGGCCGTCTACCACCCAGCCTCTGAAGTTGTGAAAGAAGTTCACGTTGCCGGCGAATCCCACTGCATTTTGGCCTTGGCCGTTTGAACTATCGATCACCGTACCGGAAAAGCTGAACATGTTCCAGAGCCTCTTGTTGTAGTCCAGCGTGCCGCTCAGATACTCACCTGTGTAGCTGTGCCCGAAGTAGAACTGATCGTAGTATGTAGCCTGTGCCGAGCCGGCGAGGTAGTTTGTAAACTGATAGGCGAGCCCGCCGCCCATCGTGAACGACTTCGATCCCGTCCCCAAATTCACTCCGGGCGGCGCCACCCCGTTGCCGCTGAGACTCTGCGCCAGGTAGCCAGATAAATTGTCGGTGTAGCTCTCGTTGAGATTAAAACTCAGCTTTTTGATCGGGTTAAAATTGGCGGTAGCAGTTTCGGTGCTGGCGGTGTAGTTTGAGCTATTCGAGGTGCTGCCGGTCTGCTCCTCGCTCGCCAGGTAATCGCTGCTGGTCGATGCTCGGCTGTAATTGGCGGTAAAGCTCCCATGCAGCGGCAAGCTGTGCTGCGTCCCGAACCCTAGATCGTTACTACTTGAATCCTCCACCGATTCTCCATCGTTTTCCAGAAACTGAGGGAATTCCGAGTTGTAACTGTTGTGATCGAAAAAACCGTTGAAGCGCCAGCCCGAAATCTGGTAGGTCGAGTGCACGTTGAACAGGCGTGTGCTGGAATCGCTCTCCTGGTCGGTGCCATAGAGCGTGCCATGGCCGCTTCCTTGAGAATACCCAACCGATAGCGTCGGCCAATTGGGAACCAATGCGCTCCAATTGATGCCGAACCCTTGCCCGTTGCCGTGGATCGTGAAGTTCGGTTGTCCGGCCAATCCGTAGGTGCTGGTGCTGTTGTCGTCGTAGTGGTAAGTGAACGAACCAGGGAAGTGGCTGCCCGAGAAGAAATTTGCTATACCCGTGACCCCACTGGCGCCGGTGATGGATTGAGAATCGGAATCAGCCCGCGACTGGTTGTAGTACGGAGTCGCGGCGAACGAAAGGAAATTAGGATTGTAGTAGTAGCCGGCCACCGTACCGTTAAGTCCAAAATTCAAGCCGTGGTCGGAGGGAATCTGGTCGCCATAGTCGCCGGAGTATCCGAAGGAAACCAGGCCACCAGCGGTGAGCTTGGTATTTTCACCCACGCCGAGCTGCGCCTGGGCCGGTTGCCTCATCATCGGAACTAGAACTAAAACCGCCAGCCCCAGCCCGACGATGCGACTCGCGACCTTCATAGAACGACTACCCTTCCCCAAATGAGGCTCAAAGCCTGAAAAACAACTTACCCTGAAAAAGCACAGCGATGGCCAAAGATCGCGATCGGGGATGGTAGATACGATATTGAAAACACAGGAGTTATTTCAGCATTGATGGCGTTCAGGAGGGCAAACATTACCCGAGTGCGGGATATCACCCGCCGAGCGAGTTGAAACCCTCAATGGGGAACGCGTAGGGACAGCCGCCCTCGGCTGTCCGGCGGGGCGAAGCCCCGCCACTCGCCGCATCATTGGGTGGAAACGAAAACGACCGACAATGAAACCCCAGGGCGAGCTGCGCTCGCGCGGACAGCCGGGGTGACTGTCCCTACGGGATGCCCTAGCCTACTTCTTCGATCTTCGCTTTGGCGCGTAGTTGCTTCGCGAAGTTCGAACGCAGCTTCTCGTATTTTTCCTTTTGTAACTCCACCTTCAGATCGGCCTTCACTTCTTCCAGGCTCACCTTCCTGGCCGTATTGTGCGCATTCAAGCGGAGAATGGTGTACGCCGACTCAATCTGGATGAGTCCAGTGATTTGTCCCGGCCGCAGGGCGAGCAAGGCTTTGACGACATCCGGCGGCAACTTTTCACGCGGCACGATTTTGTGGTCACCCATGTTCACCCGGAAATCGTCTTCCGAGATCTTTTCGGCAAGCAGTCCGAAGTCCTGATAGCTGTTGGTCGCTTGGGCCTGGCGCACGGCATCTTCGGCTTTTTTCTGCGCATCTTTGGCCTGCGCTGCGCTCGGCTTGATCGGCGGAAGCACCGAAATACTCTGGAAGCTGAACGACTCCGGCAGTTGGAAGCGGGCCGGGTTTTTGTCGTAATAGGCCTTCAACTCGGTCAGGGATACGGCGGAGCGATCTTCCACGTCGCTTTTCAGCACCTGCTCGATCAGCAGCGAACGCTTCATCTGCTGGCGTAGTTGCTGCTCCGAGCCGTGCATTTCAGCCTGCATGTATTCCTGGTATTGGTCGGGACTGTTGAACTGCTTGCGAAAATCCGTCTCCGCGCGATTGAGTTTTTCTGGCGAAACGGTCAACTTGCGCCGCACGGCTTCCTGGTACACCAGCTCTTCGAAAATGATCATTTCGAGCGCGCCCTGGCGAATGGAGGCCTCCTCTGCCTTGGGAAATCCGTTGTGTTGCTTCGCATAGGGAAAGATGGCGAACATCTCGCGCAGCAGATCGCGATCGGTGAGCACCGCTCCATTTACACGCGCTACCGGCTTGTCGCTCACCTGGAGGGGCGGCACCTGTGACGACGATTGCGGCGCACTGGTTTTCGCGACCGCCGTCGGGGCGTGGGAGGCGATCTGGGCCGGGACGACTGCGGCCGAGAGCGCCAGCAGAAGCGTTGCGCAGATTTGGAGTTGGCGTTTCATAATTCCTCGCTTGCCGATTCTTTCGAAAACAGAATCCAAAAAAAGGGGGAGAGAATTTCTCTCCCCCATTGATACCACGGCGATTTCTACTGGAACTGCGTCGTGATGGTGAAGGTGTTGTTGGACTCGTTCGCCTCACCAAAATGGCACTGACGGCAGAACTGCGTCGTCGAAGGCGCTTTGGTGGGTGTCCAGCCAGCCGCAATGTTCGGGTTGTACGGGGCGTTTACGAAGAACATGGTGGCATAGAATCCGGCGGTATTGCCGGTGATCGGGCTCGCCGTGCTCGACGAGTACACGGTCATCACGTGCTGATTATGGCAGGTGGTACAAGCCACGTAAGGCAGGTTCGTACCGGGGGTGATGCCGAAGGGGCTTTCGTACTTGCCAGGAGCGAGTTCCGGGTAGCCGTAGTTGGCTACGAACTGGGCATAGGGCGAGCCGGGGGTGACGGTAAATTTGTTGGCGGCCCAGACCAAGCCATTGGTTGTGGTGCTGATGAGGGCATTCAAGCCCACCGGGTGATCGTTGTTGTAGTTGCCGGGTGTCGTGCCGTCATCACCGAGCAGGGTCGGAATCGGGTTGCTGCCGTATGCGGTATTGGTCAGGTAGCCGATCCTTTGTTCAAACGACTGATTCGTCATCATGTTGTTATAGGTGATGTTGCCGTCATGGCAGCTCAGGCAAAGCATGATGCCGCTCACTTCTGTGCCACCGGCGGTCAGGCTGAGGGGCAGAACTTCAATGTATCGTCCGCTGTCGCCGAATGCGAGAGTGTAGCCATAGAGTGGGCTAGCATCCTGGCCCCACAATGCATAGTTACCGGTATCGTTTCCCTTCTTCGGTAGGTGACCGGAGCCAAACGCGCCGCTATGCGGGGAGTGGCAGCCAGCGCAACCGCGGCCGTTGTTGTTGTGGGCACCCAGGACGTCAATTGTTGACGACCAAGTCTGGGCGAACATCAACCCTGAGACCGCGAGCATGAACAGTACAACCAACATCGCTTTTCTCATAAAACTTACAACCTCCATGAAGATGTATGCGACGATTCGAATTCTTAGAGGCTTAAGCCTTGGGTTGCACTTTGTGCCTGGGCACTCCTTGCAGCCGCCTCTCTCGGTCATTGCTAATGCAAGTATCCATCCGAAGCCGACGAGGCCCGCCAAGGCTGCGATATTTACCGTAAGTTACTGATTATAAAAGACAAATTCTATAGAGCCGTTTGGCCCTCCACGTTGGGAACCGGCGGCAAAGTGAGGGAAAAGAGCCAACACTCCGAAGCGGAGTGGTGAAATCCCGCAGTTGGGAAGGTTGCCGAAGGTTACTCGATCGGAGTGTTGCGAAACGCAACAGTCGCAGGGCGAACCAAAACGCGATGTAGAGACGCGCCTTGCCGCGTCTTTCGGGGTCGGGAGACGGGCCAAACCCCATCTCTATAGCGAATGCTCTAGTGACTTGGCGGACCTGGAGTCGACTGAGCAGGGGCCGCGACCGGCGTTGTTTCGTTTTCTGACGCTCGGGCTTTGTTTAGACGTTGCTCCTCGCGTTCTTTTTGTAACTTGGCAGCCTTTTCGTCGTCGACGTAAAGGAACTGCTGCACCCGTCCGGGGTAGATCTCAGAGGTAAAGACGCGGTTGTTCTTGTCGATGGCAATGCCCACAAGTGCCTGGAATTGACCGGGCAGCAGGCCGTGGCCGCCAAATGTAATGAGCAACTGCATTTGCTGATTGAAAACCTGGACACGATCCTGCATGCCATCGGCGACCCAGATATGGTCGTCACTATCGATGGCGACCCCCTTGGGTCGCGCGAAATATCCCGGGCCATCGCCGTTTTTTCCGAAGGCGCTGATGAACTTGCCGTCGGCGTCAAAGATCTCGATGCGGTCGTTCAGGGTGTCGCAGACATAGAGATTGCCTTCCGAATCGACCGCCAGCCCGCTGGGTTTGGCGAAATCTCCGGGCGTGGTGAGTTCGTGCTTGTGTCCACTGGTGCCGATCTTGCTCTTCAGTTTAAGCGTGTCCGCATCGTACACCAGCACCTGATCGAGTTCGACATCGGAGACATAGAGCAGGCGGTTCTCGCGATCGATGGCCAGGGCGCCTGGACTGACCATTCCTTCGGTGATCACGTCTTCCGGCTTGTGGGCGGCGTTGAACACGAGAACGTGACGCAGGATGGGATCGGAAACAAAGAGACGATCACCGTCGTCCATCGCCAGCCCAATGATGTGCGCGAAGTGCGCGGCAACCCTGTTCTTGATCAGTTCCACGTCGCGGGTCTCGGTGTTGAAAATGAAGATGGCGCCCACCTTCTGATCCGCCACATACAATTTGCCCTTGGAATCGACGGCGATACCGTAGGGTTCAGCGAGCTGGAACAGAACCTTGGTGCCTTCGCCGGTGGCTTGCGTGCCCGCGAGCCGGTCCATCCATTTCGCCTTCTTGGTGCTGTTGACGGCCGTGACCTGCTCGAGTTTCTCTGCCGAATAAAAAGCCTGGTACTTGATGCGCGCAATGGCGGGCGGATTGGGCCAGACGATGTTGGAATAATCGGGGGCCGCAACCTTCTTTGGTTCTTCGGCAGCCGTCTTTTTCTTCTTGTCAGCGAGCGCGGAAAGAGGCGCAAGCAGCGCGAGACCGAGCATAACGAACAATACGAACCAGCCGCGGGGACTCCGAATCAAGCTTGCTTTTACTCTGGACATGGTATTCATACTCCTAATCATCCTTTTCTTCATGCCATCCTACCGTTTCGTCAGATCCTTGTGACAGGTGGCACAGAAAGCAGCGTTGTTAGCCTGGTCCTTCACCAGCAAATCGGGCTGCGTCGATGAATGCGGCTGGTGGCACGACATGCAGTTGATCTGCGTTTTCACCTTAGTCACATCGGTCGGATCCATAACGTCGGCAACCGGGTGCCCTTCAATCGGATGCCCGCGTCCGAATTTTATGGGTAGCACCACCACTGCGTTTTTGGTGAAGTAGTCTTCGGGCAATTTGACGCTCCCATCAAGAATGGTGACCAAATGTTCGGCTTCGAGTTTCTTCGGTTGTGGAGTGTCTGGCCCGTGGCAGGCGAGGCACAAGTCGTCCGTTTTCTTGGTGCGCAGCAGGTGTTCGTTGTCGCCTCCATGCGCCTCGTGGCAGATCGCGCAGGACTGTCTGAAAGCCGGTTGATGGAGGTGCGCCTTCTTAAACTGGTCGGCCTGGTCGGAATGGCAGGTCACACAGGCGCCGACCGGATCCGGTTGCAGGAAGCCCGGAGTTTTGCCGGCATGCGGATTGTGACAAGCTACGCATTCTCCCTGGGCCCCGGGATGCGGCACCTTGGCCCTCTCGATCTTTTCTACCGCATCGCTGTGACAGGTGGCGCACAGTGCTCTCGTGTCGGTGTTGGTCAGGACAACTTTGCCGTCTCTCGCGGGTGAGTGGCAGATCTCGCAGGTCTTGTCGGCAAATGGCGGATGCGTAAATTTCTGCATCAGCTTGGGCTGTGCCGACTGGTGAGGATCGTGGCACTGTGTGCAAGACGCCGTAGCAAAGGGCTGCCCCTGGTGCGCTTTGATTAGGGCGGCGTCCTTGACGTCGTGGCAGTCCAAGCAGAGTGCGGGAACGGACTTCGTCAAGTGATAGTCGAACTCCTGCTTTCCTTTTTCGCCGACTTTGTGCGTGGTGTGGCAGGTGTCGCATCCGCTGTCGAGGGCGGCGTGACGGCTGCCTTTTTCGGGGACGTTTAGACCTTGCGTGTGACAATCGAGACAGAGGTTCTTGCCCTTCTCTCCCACCGTAGCTTTCAACAACTGATTCTTGTTATCGGAAGTATGCGGGTCGTGACACTTGATGCAGTCGCGTACCGCGGGCGGATGAACCGTGCCCTTCAGCGTCGCCGCGTCTTTGTCGGCGTGGCAGCTGATGCAGAGTGACTGCGGAGTCGTGGTGGTCAGCTTGATGCGGGTGATGTCCTTATTGACCCGGACTTCATGGCAGGTCAGACAGCCCATCGCGATCGCGGAATGGACGAATTTGCCTTTCGACTTCTCCTCGTGGCATTCGAGGCACTTGGCAGCGTCGACGTTCTTGTCCAAAGGAACGGGGTGAACGGCGGCGGTGGCGCGCGAAATCAGCAGCGCAACCAGGGCAAACAAAGTCAGAACAATGATGGCAGGGGGACGGTCGCTGCGATTTGCGACTTTCTTGTGGAACCAACTGCGATAGGGGAGCACTTTCAAACGGCCTCCGAGGGGTGCATGTGCACGAAAGTAGCCGTATCACAAGAATACGGTTGCGAGTCACAACGGACGCGTAACTTACTGAACAAGGACAGGTTGGGAAACATCTTCGATCTGGTTCCGGACCCTCTCGCCATTAATAGGGACCTCAGATGGGCCTTCTGCCACAGCGTCGTCGGTGAAATGCCCCACGGGGCGGGCAGCGTAACGTCTCGCACAATACTCCCGATCGCCGGACGTTCGAATGTCCCGCCCCTGCCACCTTCGAGCCCATTGGAATTCGAGAACGAAATGCGGGATAGAGGCGTGATCACTGGCGGATGTGATGTTCGTCACTTTGATTGGTTCTGCATTCGGGAGCCCCCGGCGGGCGCGTCACCAGTCTAGGTGAGCTCTGTCACCGGCATTTTGTGATGTGTGAAATCCCAGTTGAACTGTGCGGGGGTGCGCGATTTAGCCCAAACCAGCGGCTGGGATCATTGCCATCTTGTCTGTTAAGTACCGCTAAATCTGATGGTTACACGTCATCACCCGTCTGGCGCAGAACTTGCACTTCAGGCTCGAGAGTGGGGAGAAGATATGGCTCTAGATTTTCGTGCAGTTGGCCACAAAATGTGGCGCACCGTCGCATCCATCCAGACCGGCGTGGTTCTTTTGATCTTGGTCGTGATTTTCGCGGCAGCCGGAACCATCGTGCTGCAGCGGCCGGTCACCGAGCCCGACGAGATGCAGAATGCCTACTCCCCGCAGGCGCTCCGAATCTTGGATGCGGTCGGCTTGACCGATGTATTCCACTCCTGGTGGTTCCTCGGACTAATGCTGCTGGTCAGCCTCTGCATCGTCGCCGCTTCCATCGATCGTTTCCCCAACTCGTGGCGCTTCTTTTCGCGTCCGTACAAGTATCCGGACGAAAGCTTCCGCCGCGCTTCCCATCCACAGAAATCGCTGGCCATCGCAGACGAGGAAACGGGCCTGGTGGCGGCAGAGCGTGCCCTGCACTCGCTGGGATTCAAACCTGAGCGGGTGGTGCGCGAAGATCATTTCGGAATTTTCGCCGAACGGCACCGCGTCTCCGAGCTGGCGGTCTATATCGTCCACGCCAGCCTTCTGCTCATTTTCTTTGGCACCATCGTGGACGGCCTTTGGGGCTGGCGCGGCACGCTTAACCTGAATGAGGGGCAGACATCGAATATCGTCGAATTGCGCGACGGCACCACGCGCACGCTGCCGTTTGCCATTCGCTGCGATTCCGCCGGTCAGGAGAACTACCAGGACGGCACCCCGAAGAAGTGGTGGTCCAATCTGGCCGTGGTTAAAGACGGACACGATGTAAAGAAGAAACAACTTGTTGTGAACGACCCGCTTCTCTACAGCGGCGTTCGTTTTTACCAATCGAGCTACGGCCCGAATGGCAAGGTCGACAAGTTCATGCTCGTCGCCGCACCGAGCGATGGCTCTAGCCGGAAGCAGGAGATTGGCCTGGCGGTGAATGACACCGTTCCCCTCGACGCCGATACAACCGTGCGTTTCGCCGAATTCTTCCCCGACTACGCCGTTCGTGACGGGCAGGTGTACAAGAAGTCGAACGAACTGGAAAATCCGGCCGTCCACCTGGTTGTGACTTCGAAGAAAGCCGGGAAAGACTTCGATGTGTGGTTCCCGCAGCTCGACGAAGTTGCCGACAACTCGAAATCGCCGTGGCAGTTTCAGGCCACCGACCTGAAGATGGGCCACTTCACCGGATTACAGGTTTCCCACGAACCGGGACAGTGGGGAGTATGGTCCGGCGTAGTGCTGCTGGGCGTTGGACTGGCGTTCGTGTTCTACGTGGTGCACCTGCGGTTTTGGGCGGTACCGGTTTGCCATCCAAAAACGGGCAAGTGCTCGCTATGGATTGGCGGAAGTGCGAACCGCAACCGGGACGCTTTTGAGCAGCGCTTTAACGATTTGGTGGGGTTGGTGGAAGAAGATCTGAAAACCGTTCCCAACGCCTCTCTGCGCGAGTCGGTCGCTACTGCGCAGGGAATTGAAGATGGGAACTGAACCTGGGAAACTGGACCGACTCACCTGGAGGATGTAAATGGCACAAGCGCAAGCAGAACAACAGCAACCGACGACCGGGATGACCCTGATCGTAATGGTCGGATTGGCAATCGCCTTCTTGCTGCTGATGGCGTTTCTGAACGTGATCAAGAGCGGCAATCTTTTGAGCGAGACGAACCTGCTCTTCGCCACGCTGATTTTCTATTCCGGCGCTGGCGCCCTGTATCTGGGATTTGGAGTCACCGGTACCGAGTTATACGTGAAGTTCGCATCGCTCGCCACATGGCTGGGATTGATCGCCAATACGGCAGCCGTCGCCCATCGCTGGTACGAAGCCGGACACGCGCCATTTTCCAGCGTCTACGAAATGCTGCTCAGCTTCGTCTGGACGCTGGCCGTGCTAACCCTGGTGGCCGAAAAGAAGTTTGGCGTGAGGGTCATTGGCACCGTCACCATGCCGGTGGCGATTGTGGGCGTGGTGCTGATGCAATTGCTGCGGACCGAAGTCCATCCCCTGGTGCCCGCGCTGCAATCCACCTGGCTACACGTCCACGTCACGCTGGCCATGCTGGCCTACGCCGCCTGCGCGCTAAGCTTCGCTCTGGCCATGATGTTCCTGATCCAGGACAACATGAAGACCGAGACCTTCCTCGCCGTAACCAGTGCCAGCACGCTAGCCATCTACGCGGGCGTCGTCCTCACGCGCTTCGAGAAGTGGGGTGGGCTGAGCCTGGTGGCGTGGGATCCGGAACGAAAATCGGAAGTCTTCCTCTCCCGGGGCGTGCGCTTGTTTGTCAACGTTCCGGACCTGGGCTGGCTGATGACACTCACGCTATTGGTGGTGGCATCGCCGCTGGTCTTCTACGGGCTGGCTCGCTGGAGGAAAAATGATTCCTTCCTTACGCTCGCCAATCGCGCCGTCTTCCTCAGCATTCTTCTCCAGGTGATGGCACTGGTCATGTTTGTGGTGCGTGCCAATGACGCCCGCTATCCATCGCTCGATGCCGACGGATTATTCCCGACAAGCCTCGCCGCTTCCCCCTTCATACTGTCGGGTCTGGTAGGCGGCGTCTTTATCTCGCTGCTTTATCTGCTGCTGCTGTGGCGGCGCCCCGATCTTGGACGCTTGCTGCCGAGCGCCGACAACCTCGACCGCATCACCTACAAAACCATCTGTCTGGCCTTCCCCCTATTAACCTTGATGATCGCCGCCGGCGCCTACTGGGCCAACCAAACCTGGGGCTCGTATTGGAGCTGGGATCCAAAAGAAACCTGGGCGGCGATCACCTGGTTG
>Ga0181523_10000298_pt1 | contig 55538 bp, 57 predicted proteins | sample PEATcosm2014_Bin_43_FD_119752 | JGI IMG/M metagenome (GOLD analysis project Ga0181523, IMG submission 119752) | Peatland microbial communities from MTU Mesocosm Facility, Houghton, MI, USA - PEATcosm2014_Bin05_30_metaG | ecosystem: Environmental > Terrestrial > Soil > Wetlands > Peat | place... | reverse complement strand
TATAGGCCGGGGATCGGCCCCGCAAGGGCGCTCGAGGTATCAATCTGGATAAGTCAGCGCTCGGATGCTGCGGCTGCCTGAGTGCTATGGAAAGATCGGCTGGTCGTGGCTAGGCAGTGATTCTGACGATATGAGGGCTAGCGTCGCTGTCCGGTTGGAGCCGTCTCCCGGGAGGACCTGTTTATGTTCAGAGGAGCCACCAAGTGGCGAAGCCGGATCGGCGGCGCGGCCACGCTGCCCGTGGTCGCCGCGATGGTCGCGGGGGCGTTCGCCATGTCCGGCACGGCGCAGGCGGCGACCCCGTCCGCGCAGCCGCTGCCCGGCACGCATCCGGCGTGGGCGACGGCTAGCGCGGCTCGCGGCGTGACCGCGGCTGGGAGCACCGTCTCCACCCAGGTCTACCTGACCGGCCGGAACCCGGCCGGCCTGGCCGCCTTCGCCGCGGCCGTCTCCGACCCGGCTAGTCCCGACTACCAGCACTACCTGACCGCCGCCCAGCAGCAGGCCGAGTTCGGCCCGACGACGGCCCAGCTCAGGGCCGTCGACTCCTGGCTCACCGGGGCCGGACTGAAGATCACCGCCAGCACTGAGCAGTACGTCACGGTCAGCGGAACGGCCAGCGCTATCGGCAGGGCATTCAGCACTCAGCTCCGTAACTACGCGCTCGCCGGGCACGTCTACTACGCGCCGAGCGCCGAGGCGTCGGTGCCGGCCAGCGTCAGCACGGCCGTGCTCGGCGTATCCGGGCTGACCAATGCGCCGCGGGGGGCGCGGCCGGCATCCGTCCCGACCACGGCCGCCGGCCGGAGCGCGACGCCGGCGAAGTCGCCCTACATCGGCCTGTCGCCCTGCGCCACCTACTGGGGCCAGAAGACGCCGGCCCACCTGCCGAAGGCCTACGGCCGCCATAACCCGGACCCGGTGTGCGGCTACACGCCGAACCAGATCCGGGATGCCTACGGCGTCGCCTCCACCCCCTACACCGGCAAGCACGTGACCGTGGCCGTGGTGGACGCCTACGGGTCGTCGACCATTCTCAAGGACACCAACACCTTCGACCGGGACAACAAGTTCCCGGAGTTCGCGAAGGGCCAGTTCAGCGAGATTGTCACGCCGGGGGACTGGACGAACGAGTCCGCCTGCGGCGGCCCCGCGGGCTGGCTGCCGGAGGAGTCGCTGGACGTTCAGTCCGTGCACACCATGGCTCCGGGCGCGCACGTGCTCTACGTCGGCGCGAACTCCTGCTTCGACTCCGATTTCCTCGCCGCGTTCGCCAACATCATTGACCACCACCTGGCGTCGATCGTGACGAACTCCTGGGACGAGGATCTCTACGACAGCACCGGCAACGAGCCGGTGGCCTCCATCAAGGCCTACACCCAGGCGTTCGAGGAAGGCGCGACCGAGGGCATCGGCTTCTACTTCGCCTCCGGGGACTGCAGCACCGACGCGCCGAGCATCGTGCAGCACGGCCTGAACTGTGACATCCACTCATCGGATCCGCAGGTCACGTTCCCGGCCTCGGACCCGTGGGCCACCGCGGTGGGCGCGAGCGCGATCGGCATCGGCGCGCACAACAACTACCTGTTCGAGACCGGCATGGGCGACGACGAGGCGACCCTGCTGTCCGGCCGGACCTGGTCACACCTGCCCGGCACCTTCCTGTTCGGCGCCGGCGGCGGGACCAGCAACTACTTCACCCAGCCGCATTACCAGGCCGCCGTCGTCCCCAGCGCTCTCTCGCACACGCTGCTGACCCATCAGCACTCCGCCAAGGCGATGCGCGTGGTTCCCGATGTGGCGATGGAAGGTGACCTGTTCGCCGCGACCATGGTCGGCTTCACCCAGCAGCTGCCCAACGGCACCACCGGATTCGGCGAGGCGGGCTACGGCGGCACCAGCGTGGCCACCCCGCTGTTCGCCGGCGTCCAGGCGGACGCGCAGCAGGCCCAGCACAAGCTGGTGGGCTTCGCGAACCCGGAGATCTACCTGCGCTACCGGGAGCACGGCACGGCCGACTTCCGGGACATCACCGATCACCCAGGCGGCCAGACGTTTGCCACCGCCATCAACGGCGGCATCTCCGGCGGCGTGCAGCAGGGCCAGCTGTTCACCCTGGGCAAGGACTACACGCTGGTTGCCCAGCGCGGTTACGACAACGTGACCGGTGTCGGCTCCCCGACGGCCGGCTACATCCTGTCGTTCCGCAGCTGAGCAGGAGCGTGATCAGCCGTCGCTGATCACCGGCACGAGCGGGGCGGGCCGCAAGCAAGCGGCCCGCCCCGTCGCACTGTCTGCTGCTACTTCCTGAAGGCGTCCTTCACCTTCTCGCCGGCCTGCTTGAGATTGCCCGCGACCCGGTCCGTCTTTCCCTCGGCCTCCAGCTCCGGGTTCCCGACGGCCCGGCCGACGTTCTCCTTGACCGTGCCCTTGACTTCCTCGGCCTTGTCGGCGGCCTTGTCTTCCGTAGCCATGATCAGATTCCTCCCGTGAGTCCTGCGTTTCCCGCCAGGTGTCCGAAGTAGTCCGGGCTAAACGGCTCACGGCCAGGCGGTCAGCCCGCCGGCCCGGTCTGGCACCGTGTCGGCACCCCTGCGTCCGGCTGCGGAATGAAGGCCGAGGGCGAATGAACTCAGCGCGAGGGATGTGAGCTGACCCCCTGCGGGTCTGGCATCATGGGATCACCATGAGTACCTCAAGGTCCACCCGATTCCCGGTGACGGTGACCCGTCTCCCGGTTGTCCGCTGCCAGGTCTGCCAGCGCACCATCGCATTCCGCTCCGGCGAGGCGAGCGCGGTGCTGACCGAGCACTACCGCCGCGAGCATCCCGACGTGCTCGCGGCCGCCTCCGGCCGGAGCGTCTGAGGCCCGTCCACCACGCTTCCTGCGGCATGCCCTGCCGCAGGAAGTCGCCCTGTCAGGGGCGACCAGGAGCGGCCCGGCCGGGCATGCCGGGTCGGCCGCCGCCTGCCGTCAGCCAGATCGGCGGGGCTGGTGGCCGCCGTCGCCGGGCGGCCAGGCGACGAGGGGCCGGCCGATCTCCCAGTGATGGCCGAAGGGATCCTCGACCCGCCCGAGCAGCCAGCCGTGCTCCTCGCTGACCGGGCGGACCTCCCTGGCGCCGGCCGCGACCGCGCGCCGGACCGCGGAGCCCGGATCCTCGACGATCAGCAGCATCCGGGTAGTCGCCCCGCCGAGTGACTCCGGGCTGAAGTTCTGATGCGCGGGCGACTCGTCGGCCACCCAGAAGGCCGCGCCGCCGACCGAGAGCTGGGCGACGACGGCCTCGTGCTCATCAGTGCCGCCGACGCGGTAGTCCTCAACCGCGCCGAACGCGGACTTGTAGAACTCGATCGCGGCCCGGCCGCGCCGGACCGAGAGCTGCGGCAGGATGCTCGTGGCCAGCTTCTGAGTGCCGGTCATCGGACCGGCCCGCGCTCAGCCTCGGCCAGGCCCGGCTGCTGGCGGGTGCCGAGGACATGACCCGCCCGGTCCCCGAGCCAGGCGGGTACGTCAGCTGGGCCGTCGGCCATCTCGGCTCCCCTCCTCGTGCCCGGCCCCGCAGGCCCGCGACTGCCCCGCGAAGCTCCCCCAGTAAATCACCGGCCGGGGATCCGCCTGCTGGATTGCCTCACCCCGGCTGCTCTTTCCCGTACCGCGGCCGCTCACACTCACCGGGCGACCGCGGCAGGCCCGCAGGCGACAGCGGCTCAGCTGGCAGGCGCGAGTCCAGCTGGCCGGGAGCCGGCGCTGGCGGCGGCGCGTGTTCCGGGGCGGGTGGCGGCAGCTCGCGTGAGTGGCACTGGCCGGAATGCGGCAGACTTCAGCTGTCATAGGCCGCTAGCAGGGACGCCACCGGCGGGAAGGAGACGCGCGCGTGACCGCTGAGGCACCCGGGCCCTGGCCGCGCCCGCGCCCGCTGATCGGGGACGCGAGCAGCAGCGCCGAGCGGGCCAGCGACCCGGCGAGCTGGGCGCTGCCCGCCGCGGACCGCGAGGCCCTGGCCGGGGTCATCGCCGCGCGCCGGGACGTGCGGCGGTTCCGTCCTGACCCGGTCAGCGACGAGATCATCGGCGCGGTCCTGGCGGCCGGTCACGCCGCGCCCAGCGTCGGGCACTCGCAGCCCTGGCGGTTCATCGTGGTGCGCGATCCGAAGCTGCGCGCCACCGCGGCGGTGATGGCCGACCGGGCCCGGCTGGCGCAGGCGGAGCAGCTCGACCCCGACAGCGCGCGTCATCTGCGCAGCCTGCAGCTGGAGGGGATCCGCGAGGCGCCGGCCGGCATCGTGGTCTGCTGCGACCGCCGGGCCCGCCCGGCCGGCGTGCTGGGCCGGGCGACCTTCCCGGACGCCGACCTGTGGTCCTGCGCGTGCGCCATCGAGAACATCTGGCTGACCGCCCGGGCCTACGGGCTCGGGCTCGGCTGGGTCACCCTGTTCGACCCCGCGGAGCTGGCGGCGCTGCTCGGCCTGCCCGACGGCGTGGTGACGCTCGGCTGGCTGTGCGTCGGCTGGCCGGACGAGCGGCCGCCCGCGCCGGGCCTGGAGCGGCACGGCTGGTCGCGGCGGCTGCCGCTGGCCGGCGTCGTGCTGCGGGACCGCTGGCCGCAGGCGGCGCCCGACGCGCCCAGGGACCGCAGCTGCGAAACGGAACCCAGCGCGCGCGTCGGGGCCCGTGACCTCGAGGACCGGCTGCTGGCCGCACCAGGGTCGCTCGGCCTGCTCGGTGACACGCTGCTGCGGGCCGACACCGTGCTCCGCGCTCGCCCGCTCCGGGCTGACCCGCTGCCGGCTGACCCGATCCCGGCTGACCCGCTGCCTGGCGGCTCGGTCCGGGACGGCTCACGGCGGGCCGGCCCGGCCACTGCCGCTGACGGCGCAGGGACGCTGCTGATCGCCGCTGCCGACCATCCGGTGACTGCGCTCGGGGTCAGCGCGTTCCCGCCGAGCACCACCCGGCTCGTCGCCCGTGCGCTCGCGGCCGGGCAGGGCCAGGGCGCCGCCGTCGCCAGGGCGGCCGGCCTGGCGGTCTGCCTGGCTGACTGCGGCATTGACGGCGGCGGCGTCTCCGGCTGGCTGGATGTCCGCCCGGCGGGCGAGCGCGGCGACCTGGCCGGCGCGGACGCGCTAGAATCCGGCGCCGCGGCCCGGCTGCTGGCCGCGGGGGAGCGGACGGGCGGCGAGCTCGCCGGGGCCGGACCCCTCGCCGTCGGCGAGGTGGGCATCGGCAACACCACCGTGGCCGCGGCGCTGGCCGCCGCCCTGCTCGGGCGGCCGGCCGGGCAGGTGGTCGGCCGCGGCGCCGGGAGCGACACGGCCACCATCGCCCGCAAGCAGCAGGTGGTGGAGCAGGCACTGGCCCGGATGGGGGACCGGCTGGCCCTGGCCGGCCGGGCCGCCCCGCTGAGCCGGGCCGCCCTCGTCGACTTGCTGGCCGGGCTCGGCGGTCCCGAGCAGGTGTTCCTCACCGGCGTGTGCCTGGGCGCCGCCGCGGCCGGGGGCCTGGTCGTCCTCGACGGGCTGCTGACCACGGTGAGCGCCCTGGCGGCTGTCCGGCACGATCCGGCTGTCCAGGCGCACCTGATCGCCGGGCACCTCAGCGCCGAGCCCGCGCACCGCCGCGTGCTCGATGCCCTGGGCCTGGAGCCGCTGCTTGACCTGCGCCTGCGGGCCGGGGAAGGCGTCGGCGCGGTGCTGGCGCTCGGCCTCATCGCGCACGCGAAACGGGCCCGGCAGCTGACGGCCACCACCGACTGACCGCCGCCGCGCGCCGGCGCAGGCGGCGGTGTGGTGAACTGACGAGCGTGCCGCCAGCGAATCCGCCCGCCCTGCTCGTCCTGGACGGGATCAGCCGCCGCTACGGCGACCGCGTCGCGCTCGCCCATCTCGACCTGACCCTGGCGTCCGGGCAGTGCGTCGCCGTGCTCGGCGTCAACGGGTCGGGCAAGTCGACCCTGCTGCGGATCGCGGCCGGCCGCGATACGCCGACCGCCGGCCGGGTTGTTTACTCCGGCCGGCTGCTGACCGAGGACGACCTGCTGGTGCGGACCGAGATCGCCGTCGTCGGCGACATGGCCAGCTCGTACCCGGATCTCACCGTCCGCGAGCACCTGCTGCTCGTCGCCGTCGCGCACGGCGCGGGCCGCGGCGCTGGCGAGCTGGCCGACCGGGCGCTGGCCGAATGCCGTCTCGCGGATCACGGCGGCGCGCTGCCCGGCGCGCTGTCCAGCGGCCAGCTGCAGGCCCTGCACCTGGCCGCGGTCCTGGTTCGCCCGCGGCGGCTGATGGTCCTGGACGAGCCGGAGCAGCGGCTCGATCCGGCCGCGCGCCGCTGGCTCGCTGGCCTGCTGCAGGCCGAGAAACGGGCGGGCGCGACGGTGCTGATGGCCACCCATCATGCCGAGCTGGCTGCCTCGGTGGCCGACCATGTCCTGGTGCTCAGCGACGGCGCGGTGATCGCGGCGGGCACGCCGGACGAGGCACTGGCGCAGATCCGGTGACCGTCGCCAGCGGCCCGATCGCCATCCCGGACAGCACCGAGCCGACCATCTCGCTGCTGCGAGAGCTGCGCCGGGGCCGGGCGGCCCGGCAGGCGGGCAATGTCGCCTTCTGGATCTACCTGGCCGTGCTGATCGTGGTCGCCTACGGCGGCTCGCTGGTTGCCGCCGCCGTCCGGGACCTGCGGCATCCGCCGCCGCCCGGCGCGCAGGCGGCGCACGTGCTGGCCGCCGCGCCGGCCGCGCTGTCCGGGCTGGCGCTGCTGCTCCTGCTGATCCTGCTGCGGGACGCGCTCTGGCGCGGCCCGGTCACGCTGCCGCAGGCCACGGTGGACTGGCTACTGGACACGCCGGTCGACCGGGGCAGGCTGCTGCGGCCGAGGTTCCGGCTGTCCGCGGTCCTCGCCGTGCTGGCCGGCGCGGCGGTCGGCATCGTGCCCGCCGCCGCCCTGGTCGCGCTCGGGCTCGGCGGCCGCGGGGCCGGCGACGTGCTGCGCCGGACCGGCGCGGCGATGCTGTCCACCGCGCTGCTGTTCGGCCTGGCCACCGGTGCCGCAGGCGTCATCGAGCGGTACCCGGCCAGCTGGCGCTGGCTGCGGCGCGCGACCCCGGCTGCCGCGGCGGTGACGGCTGGCCTCGCCGGGCTGGCCGCCTGGGCGGCGCTGGGCCGCCCGCCCGCTGCTGTCGCGACGGTGGTGCTGTGGTCAGGCCCGTGGGGCTGGGCGGCGCAGGGCACGGTCGCCGCGGCCGGCGGCAGCGCGCCACTCTGGCCGGCCGCGACCGCGCTGCTCGGCGCGGCGGCGCTGGCAGCGCTGGCGGCCGGGTACCGCGCGGCCGCCGCTGTCCCCGGCGGGGCGCTGCGCAGCCGGGCGGCCACGCTGGGCGCGATGTCCGCGGCGATGCTGAGCATGGACACGCGCAGTGTCGCCACTGCCTACAGCAGCGGCGCGGGGACCTCGCGCCGGGCCAGGTTCCGCCTGCGGCCGCCGCGGCGGCGCGAGCTGGTGCTGCTGTGGCGGGACCTGCTCGCGGTCGGCCGGGCGCCGTCCCGGCTGGCCGGCGCGGTGGCGCTGACCTGGCTGGCCGTCGGCCTGATGGCGCTGGCCGCCCGGAGCCGGCACGTGTCCCTGGTGCCGGTCGCCTGCGCGCTGACTCTCGGGTACCTGGCCGCCGCCTGGCTCTGCGAGGCGGCCAGGCTGGACGCGGAGGATGTCCGCCGGTCCGCGCACCTGCCGTTCCGGTTCGAGTCGCTGGCCTGGTGGCACACGGCCGTGCCGGGACTGATCCTGCTCGTCGCGGCCGGCCTGCCGGTCACCGCGGCCTCGGTGGCAGCAGGCCGGCCGCAGTACATCCTGCTGCTGGTCGTGACCGTGCCGGTGCTGGTCGCCGGGGCCATGGTGAATGTCTTCCGCGGCGACTTCCCGCTGGACATGTTCGGCGGCGTGGACACCCCGGTCGGGAACACCGCCGCGCTGAGGATGGTCTTCTGGGCCGCCTGGGGCCCGGTCCTGGCGGTCGCGCCGATGACCGCGCTGCTGGCCAGCGCGCTCGGCTCGGCTCAGCACGGCCCGCTGGCGCGCGCCGTGATCGTCGGCGCCGGGCTGGCCGGCGGGCTGGCCGCGTATGCCGCCCGGCGGGCCCGGCGGCTCCGCGCTGCCTGACCGCCCAGCCTGACCGCCCAGCCTGACCGCCCAGCCTGACCGCGCTGCCTGACCGCGCTGCCTGACCGCGCTGCCTGACCGCGCTGCCTGACCGCGCTGCCTGGCAGTGGCAGCAACAGATCAGGCGGGTTCCATCCCGAAGCGGGCCATCAGCGCGCGCTCTTCCTCGGCTGACGGGGGCTCGCCGCGATTCCACAGCTCGTGCAGGCCGGCGAAGTACGCGTCCATCGCCGGGGCGTGCAGGACCAGCAGGCGCGCCTCGCTGGCCGAGGTGTTGCCGAACGTGTGCGCGGTGCCGCGGGGCACCAGCACGAATCCTTCCGGCCCGAGCGTCAGGTCCCGCCCGTCGACGGTGACCGTGACTTCGCCGTCGAGCACGAAGTACGCCTCCGAGCAGTTGGTGTGCCGGTGCGGCGGCGGCCGCCGGCCGCCGGGCGGCAGCGTGCGCTCCATCAGCGAGAAGTCGCCGTCGTCCAGGCTGGCCAGCGCCTTGAAGACCAGCACGCTGCCGCGGGCGGTGAAGCGCTGGCGGCCCTCGCCGGGGCCGAGGACGTCGGCAGTCACGGGGCAGCCTCCTGCTGCGGTGCCAGGTGCGGTGGCTAGGGCACGGCTGGTGCGATGCCTAGTGCGATGGCTCATCCGGGGTCGTGCTGCCCGGCTGGCTACGGCGCAAGTGCATCAGCCGGTTCTCCAGCTCTGCCCACGTCTTGCTCCACTCGGCGAGCGGCTCGATCATCCCCTCCAGCACCGCGAGTTGCTCGTCAAACGCTGTCAGCTGCGTTTTCAGCGCGTCGATGCTACGTCGCTGCGCGGCAACCCCGGTGGTGATGGCAGATAGCTGGGCGGCCGAGAAGGCGCCAGGCGACGGCCAGGTCCGCAGTCCCGGCAGGGAGGGCAGCGAGATGGACGGGAACGAGCTGCCGAGCCCGGTCAGGTCCTCCAGCCTCTCGGTAGCTCCGCGGAGCTGGGCGATGAATTCCTGCATCAGGCCGGGGATCCCGCCGGAGGTGCTCTTCTGCTCGTCTGCCATCACTGGCTCCTGCCCTGGCCCGCTGCCCCGGTGCTGGCCGCCGGGGTTAACGAATGCCTCATAAGTAGTCGGCTACCTCCAGTGTGCCCCCTTCCGGCCGCCGCCTACCGGAAGAGCCCGCTGTAGGCGTTGATCGCGGGCTGGCCGCCCAGGTGAGCGTACAGAACCGTGGAGTCGCTGCCGATCTCGCCGGTTCGGACCAGGTCGATCAGCCCGGCCATGGACTTGCCCTCGTAGACCGGGTCGATGATCACGCCCTCCAGGCGCCCGGTCAGCCGGATCGCGTCCAGCGTGGACGGCACCGGGATGCCGTAATGGTCACCGGCCCAGCCCGGCAGGATGGTGATCTCCTCGTCTCGCAGCTCCCGGCCCAGCCCGATGAGCTCGGCGGTACTGCGCGCGATCTTCTCCACCTGGGCGCGCGTCTCCTCCAGCCTGGCCGACGCGTCGATGCCGATCACCCGCCGCGGCCGGTCCTGGGCGGCGAAGCCCGCGATCATGCCGGCCTGGGTGGATCCGGTGACGCTGCAGACGATGACGGTGTCAAAGAAGATCCCGAGCTGCTCCTCCTGCTGCTGTACCTCGCCCGCCCAGTTCGCGAAGCCCAGGCCGCCCAGGCGGTGGTCGGAGGCTCCGGCCGGGATGGCGTACGGCGTGCCCCCGGCGGCCCGGACGTCCTCAAGCGCCTGCTCCCAGCTGGACTTGATGCCGATGCCGAAGCCCGCGTCCACGAGCCGCACCTCAGCGCCCATGATCCGGGACAGCAGGATGTTGCCGACCCGGTCATTCACCGGGTCCGGCCAGTCGACCCAGCTTTCCTGCACCAGCACGGCCTTCAGGCCGAGGCTGGCCGCGACCGCGGCCACCTGGCGGGTGTGGTTGGACTGCACCCCGCCGATCGACACCAGAGTGTCCGCGCCGCGGTCGAGCGCGTCCGGCACGAGGTACTCGAGCTTGCGGGTCTTGTTCCCGCCGAAGGCCAGCCCGGAGTTGCAGTCCTCCCGCTTGGCCCAGATCCGCGGGCCGCCCAGGTAGGCGGACAGGCGCTCCAGCGGATGCACCGGGCTCGGGCCGAACAGCAGCGGATAGCGCGGGAAATCAGGCAGCGGCACCGGGCCTCCTGGGCGCTGGACAGCCGATGATGGCGTTTCCAGCACCTTAGCCCGGCGCCTGGCCGGCCTGCCTTACCCGGAGCGGGTCAGTCCGGCCAGTGACAGCGGGCCCGGGAGCCCGCCCTGGCCAGGTGCTCCCGCACGGCGGCATAGCCACGCCCGGACGCCGGATCCGGCCGGACCGGGGCCATGCGGGAGAATGCCCCGATGGACGTGACGGACCTGACCGGCGCGACAGTGATCGTCACCGGGGCCTCCTCCGGCATCGGCGCATCGACGGCGCGGCTGCTGCACGAGGCGGGCGCGCATCCCGTGCTGGCCGCCCGGCGCTCTGCTCGCATCGACGCCCTGAGCAGGGAACTCGGCGGCGCTCTGGCGGTGACGACCGACGTGACCGACAGCGCCGCCATCAGCCGTCTGGTGAAGCTGACCCTGGACCGGTACGGGCGGATCGACGGGCTGGTCAACAACGCCGGAGTGAGCCTGCATGAGCCCATCGGCCAGCTCGACCCAGGCGAGTTCCGCCGGGTGCTGGATCTCAATGTGGTCAGCGTGCTGGCGATGACCCAGGCCGTGCTGCCTGCCATGCGCGCCCAGCGGTCGGGCCGGATCGTCAACATCAGCTCGGGGACCACCCGGATGGTGCTGCCGGGCGTCGGCGGATACGCGGCGACCAAGGCCGCCGTGAACATGCTCAGCGCCGTGGCCCGCCGGGAGCTGGCGGATGAGGGGATCGCTGTCTCGCTCGTGCTGCCGTCTATCACGGCGACCGAGTTCGCCGGCGGCCGCTTCCGGGCCGGCCAGCCCGCCCGGCCCGGCATGGTCGCGCACAGTCCTGACTACGTGGGCAGGGTCATACTCCGGGTGCTGCGCACCGGCGAGGAGCGCATCGACATCCCGCACGGCCCGGAGCAGCGCGACCTCACGGACATCCCCGGCCAGTGACTCTTGCGCGCGGCCGTTCGTTGCCCTAGAGTAACCGTTGCCCATGAGTAACCAAGCGGCGGACCTGGTGTTCGATGCGCTCGGCGAGCCTGTGCGCCGGCGCATTCTCGAGCTGCTCCAGCAGGGGCCTACCCCGGTGGGCCGGCTCGCCGACCGGCTGCCGGTCGGCCGCCCGGCGGTCAGCAAGCACCTGCGAGTGCTCAGCAGCGCCGGGCTCATCGAGCATCGCAGCGTCGGCACGCGCAACCTGTACGCGCTGGCGCCAGGCGGCCTGGCCATCGCGCAGCAATGGCTGACCCGCACCTGGGACACCGTGCTGGCCGCCTACGCCGGCGAGGTCAGCCGGGCGGCCGGGCAGGGCGCCCGGCGGCAGCAGGGCGCGGAACCCCGGAGCGAAACCGCGGACCCCGGAGCGAAGGAGCGACCGTGAGCGTTATCCCGCCGATCCATCGTGAGGTCCTGGTGGACGCCGACCCGGCGACTGCTTTCGAGGTGTTCACCTCGCGCATCGGGCAGTGGTGGCCGCTGGCCGAGCTGAGCGTGTACGGGGCCGGGGCGACCGTCGCGTTCGCCGGCGGCCAGATCGTCGAGCGCGCGGCCGACGGCCGGGAGGCGGTCTGGGGCACGGTGACCCGATGGGAGCCGGCCGCGGCCGTGGCGTTCAGCTGGCATCCCGGCCGGTCCCCGGACCGGGCCAGCCGGGTCGAGGTGACCTTCACCGCCGCCGGGCCGCAGACGCTGGTCACGCTCAGCCACGCCGGCTGGGAGGCCTTCGACGACCCGGCTGCGGCCAGCGCCGAGTACGGCAGCGGCTGGCCGATGGTGCTGGCCCGGTATCGCGACGAGGCGGCCCAGCCCGATCAGGCGCTGCCCTTCAGGTAATGGCCGAAGAAACTGAAGACCTTGGCCCAGCCGTCCATCGCCGCCTCGGGCCGGTACATCGGGGTGTGGTAGTAGAAGAAGCCGTGGCTGGCGCCGTCGTACCGGTAGAACTCGTACACCTTGCCATGCCGCCTGAGTTCCTCCTCGTGCTGGTTCACCTGCTCGGGTGAGGGGTGCTGATCGTCGTTGCCGAAGATGCCGAGCAGCGGCGCTGACAAGCTGGCGGTGTAGTCGATGGGCGCGACCGGCCGCGCCTCGGACAGGTCTTCCTTCGCCATGACCACGCCGCCGCCCCACAGGTCGGCGACGGCGTCGAAACCCGTCACCAGGGACGCGGTCAGCAGCGCGTGCCGGCCGCCGGAACATGTCCCGATGATGCCGACCTTGCCGTTGCTGGTGGGCTGCTCCCGCAGCCAGCTGAGCGCGGCGGCGCAGTCGGCCACCACGCTGTCGTCGGCCACGCCGCCCTCGGAGCGCGCCTTGGCGGCGATGTCGTCAGGGGTCCCGTGGCCGAAGCGGCAGTACAGGTCCGGGCAGATCACGGTGTAGCCGTGCCGGGCGAGCCGCTCGGAGAACTCGCGGTAGAACTCGTCCCAGCCGGGCATGTGGTGCACGGCCACCACGCCAGGCGCCGGGTCGTCGCCGATCGGCCTGGCCACGTAGGCGTGAATCTCATCCCCGTTGCCGCCGGGGTAGGTGATGACTTCGGTGCTGATGCCCAGGTGCGCGTCAGTGCTGAACGAATTCCACATGGATGACCCCTTCACCTCGCCCGCCGTCCGGCAGGGTTCCTACCGTAACGAACGGCGCCGCCGCTGCCGCGCCGGGCGGGCCGGCGGGCTGCCGGCCGGGACCGGCGTCCGCCGCTCAGCCCGGGCCGGGCCTGCCGGGCCTCTCGCGGAGCCGCCCGCACTGTGCCCAGCCACCGCAGAACCTGGCCTGCGATCGCCCGGCCAGCCGGGCGATCGGCAGAGGACTGCCGCACCGCTCGCACCAGCCGTATCGCCCGGTCGTGCTCCGGGCGTGCGTTGCGGTCACTGCGAGCTGTCGGGAGTGGCGACCGGGCCCTGCGGGGCAAGCCGCAGATTCCGGCGCCTGGCGCCGGGGTGAGTCTCGTCCCGGTCCGGCGGGCGGCCGGTCCGATCTCCGCGGCCCTGACCGCCCCGGCCCTGACCGCCCCGGCCCTGGCCGCCCCGGCCCTGGCCGGCATGGCCCTGGCCGGCATGGCCCTGGCCGGTGCGGGCATAGCCGATGTGGGCCTGGGCGGCGGTGACAGCGTCCCGCCACCGGTGGTAGGGGCTGCCGGCGCCTCGGCTCCCCGCCACGCCGTCCGCCGCCGCCCGGGCGGGCTCGCGGACGGGCACGGGCTGCCGCGCCGGCGAACTGTCCGGCAGGCTGGACCGGCGCACGGTGTCCAGGGCGGCGAGCAGCCGCGTCCGCAGCAGCGGTGCGAACGGCCGCTCCGCCACCCGGTGGATGAGCCAGGCCAGTCCGAGCATCAGCACATAGGTGGCGGCCACCAGCAGCTCGGCCGGGACGTGCCCGCGCAGGTAGGCGAACACGGTGAAGCCGACGTCCTGGTGGATCAGGTAGAGCGGGTAGGTCATGGCGCCGGCGACGGTCAGCCAGCGCCACTGGATCCGGTCGAGCCTGTGCGTCGCGACCAGCGCCAGCAGGACGAAGAAGGAGGTCAGCAGCACGTTGGCCTGCCACGGCTGTCCCGACTGCAGGCTCTGCATGGTCAGCAGCCAGGAGAAGGCGACGATCGCCCACAGCAGCAGGTTGCCGCCGAACCGGTAGATCAGGTAGAAGGCAATCCCGGCGATGAAGTACGGCGAGTAGGAGGGATCGGCGATCGCGATGAGCAGGGAGTTGTGCGAGTCAGCCGCCACGATCGACCCGACCGACCAGAGCACGCAGAACGCGACCATCCGCCGGTAGGTCACTCCGCCGATCGCGACCAGCCCGAACAGCAGGTAGAACATCAGCTCGACGAACAGGGTCCAGAACGCCGGGGCAAGGTTCGGCACGCTGTAGGCGGTCTGGACCATGGTCAGGTTCTCCAGCGCCGTGCGGATGCCGATGCCGCCGGTCAGCCGCGGGAGCAGCAGCAGGACGGCGGTCATCAGGATGATGGCGGCCCAGTACGCGGGCACCAGCCGGACCACGCGGGACACGAAGAAATCGGCTGGCCTGCGGCCCCAGCCGCTCATGCAGATCACGAAGCCGCTGATCAGGAAGAACAGCTCGACGCCGGTCCAGCCGTACGTGGCGAGGTGGTGCAGCCCGGCCGGGAACACGTTCACCGACGGGGCGCCCCAGGCCATGACGGCGGTCTTGCCGATGTCGAGATTCGGCGCACCCACGTAGTGGTAAAAAACCACCATCGTCGCGGCCAGCAGGCGCAGGCCGTCGAGGACTACGACACGGCCGGTGCTCCTGCCGCTGCGGGCGGCAGGCCCGCCGCGGTCAGTCCTCATGGGCCAAGGGGTACCTGGTTTGCGCGATGTCAAACAGAGGTCTGCTCACGGCAAACTGCGTGACGCTGGCGCTGGCGGCGCTGCCGGGCCCCGGCCGGGGCTGGCTGGCGGGGTGCGGCGAGACGGTAGCCGCCGGATTCGCAGGCATCTGCGTTCCTTCCGTCGTGGTGCCCCGGACCGCAACTGCGGCCACTGGCCTTGGCTTCCAGCAGATCAGGCGTGCCTGCCCGCAACCTGAGAGCAGCCTGCGGCGAAACCTCAGAGTCCCGGCCCGACCTGGTGCCAGCCACGCGCACTGACCGGCGACGACGCGTGCGTTTCGAATATCGGGTCCTGCGCACGGTCAAGGAAGGTTACTAACATTCCCATGACTTGGCAAAGAAACAGTCACGATTCGGGTTCGCCCGGGGCCGTTGGTCTGCCGCGGACAGGGCGGAATGCTCTGCCGGGCAGCGGCCAGGCGACGATGATCAGAGGAAGCGGGCAGCGAGGGCACCGCATGGCGACGGAGGGACCGATGGAGCTGACCGAGCCGCGGGTGTTCGTCGAGAACCGCACGTTCGATGAGATCCAGATCGGGGAAACCGCCTCGCTCTCCCGCACCCTGAGCCGCGAGGACATCGAGCTGTTCGCGGTGATGTCGGGTGACGTGAATCCCGCGCACCTGGACGAGGACTTCGCCCACAGCGATGTCTTTCACACGATCATCGCGCACGGCATGTGGGGCGCCTCGCTGATCTCCACGCTGCTCGGCAGCCGACTGCCCGGGCCGGGGATGATCTACCTCGACCAGACGCTGCGCTTCCACCGCCCGGTGCGGATCGGCGACACGATCACCGTGTCGGTCACGGCCGTGGAGAAGGACGCGGGGTCGCGCCGGGTCCTGCTTGAGTGCCGCTGCGTCAACCAGCTGCACGAGGTGGTGATCGACGGGGCTGCCACCGTGATTGCCCCGGCTGAGAAGGTCCGCCGCCCGCAGTTCGCCCTGCCCGAGGTGCGCGTGAGCGAGCACGGCGTGTTGTTCCGCGGCCTGGTCGACCGGGCTAAGGGACTGCCGCCGGTGCGGATGGCGGTGGTCCACCCGGTGGACCTCGACAGCCTGCTGGGCGCGCTGCAGGCCGCCAGGGAGGGCCTGATCATCCCGGTGCTGGTCGGGCCGGAGAACCGGATCCGCGCGCTCGCCGACGCGCACGAGCTGCTGATCGACGACCTGGCGCTGATCGGCACCGAGCACAGTCACGAGGCCGCTGAGGTAGCGGTGGGACTGGCCCGCGACGGCAAGGTGGATGCGCTGATGAAGGGCAGCCTGCACACCGACGAGCTGATGCACGCGGCGGTCGCCCCCGGTACTGGCCTGGACACCGACCGGCGGATGAGCCAGGTGTTCGTCATGGAGGTGCCGACGTATCCCCGGCTGCTGCTCATCACGGACGCGGCCCTCAACGTCGAGCCGGACCTGGCCGCCAAGCGGGACATCGTGCAGAACGCCATCGAGCTGGCCATCGCGCTCGGGGTCGAGACGCCGAAGGTGGCCATCTTGTCGGCCGTCGAGACGGTGAATCCCAAGCTCCGCTCGTCCCTGGACGCCGCGGCCCTGGCCAAGATGGCCGACCGCGGGCAGATCCAGGGCGGCATCGTCGACGGGCCGCTGGCGTTCGACAACGCGATCTCGCCGGCCGCGGCGCGGATCAAGGGCATCGTCTCGCCCGTGGCCGGGGAGGCGGACATCATCGTCGTGCCCGATCTGGAGAGCGGCAACATGCTCGTCAAGCAGTTCGACTACCTCGGCGACTCGCAGTCAACCGGGATCGTGCTCGGAGCCCGGGTCCCGATCGTGCTGACCAGCCGGGCCGCCCAGGCGTCCGAGCGGATGGTGTCCTGCGCGCTGGCCGTGCTCCTGCAGAACCCGCCCAAGCCGGCTAAGCCAGCGCAGAACGAGGACCCTGGCCCCCGCCCGCGGCGGCTGCGCCCGGCCGCGGTGCCTGCCACCCCCATGCCCGCCGCCCCCGTGCCCGGCAGCCCCGTGCCCGGCAGCCCCGTGCCCGGCAGCCCCGTGCCCGGCAGCCCCGTGCCCGGCAGCCCCGTGCCCGGCAGCCCCGTGCCCGGCAGCATGCCGGGCCCGGACTGACCGGAGCGCGGAGGTGCTCGCGCAGATCGCCGCCGGGCTCTCCAATGCCGAGATCGCGGCCGCCCTCTTCGTCTCCGAGGCCACGGTGAAGACCCACATCAACCACATCTTCACCAAGACCGGCCTGCGCGACCGCGCCCAGCTCGTGGGCTATCCGTTCCGTCACGGACTGGCCGCGCCTGGCTGAGCTCCGCCGCGCCGGGTCAGCCTCCGGGTGGAGGCCGAAGTTCAACCCCGGGGCCGATGGCCGGGCGCACGCGGACGCCTACCGTTGCTAGTGGCCGCAGGAGATGGGCTAGCGGTAACCCCGCCGGCCCCCGCCTCAACCGGCCGCAAGCACGCTTCATAACGAGAGCGCCCTGCTCACCGGGGCCCCCGGCCGCAGACAGAGGTGCCGCACGGACACCACCACGAGGACCTATCCGCCCGGTGACATCAGGGCGTCCGACGCCGACCGCGACCAGGTCCTGTCCGAGCTGACCGGCCACTTCGAGGCCGGCCGGCTGACGAAAGAGGAATTCGACGACCGGTCCGGCCGGGCCCTGACCGCGCGGACCAGGGGCGAGCTCGCCGGCCTCATGACCGACCTGCCGGGCACTGGCCTGCCCGGCACTGGCCTGCCCGGCACTGGCCTGCCCGGCACTGGCCTGCCCGGCACTGGCCTGCCCGGCACTGGCCTGCCCGGCACGGGGCCGCCCGGCACGGGGCCGGACGGCGGGCCAGCGGGCGCGGTCCGGGCTGGGGGCTGGCCGGGCTGGTCACTACCGGTGATGGCCACCCCGCTGGCCGCCACCGCGATCGTGCTGGCCGTGCTGATCGGCATCGGCCACGTCGGCTGGGCGCCCTGGTGGATCCTCGTGGCCGGCCTGCTGCTCGCCCGGCGCCGGTCCTCGGGGGCCGGCGCCGGGCGGAATGCCGCCGCCACCAGCCCGAGTGTCATCGGCGATACTCACGGCAGTGGTACTGATCGCAGTGGTACTGACGGCAGCGGCGAGCTGATCAGCGGCGGCTGCGGGGCCTGACGGGCCGGCCGCGGCTCACAGCCGGGCGAGCAGGGCACCGGCGTCGATCGTGCTGAACGCGACCGGCCCGGCCGCCAGGACGGCAGCGGCCCCGGCGTAGCCGTCGCCGACCGGCAGGTCGGCCATGCTGCAGGGTGGCGGCGGAGCGCCGCGCACGGCCAGCAGCGCCGGGACGGCGCCGGGCGGCGCCACGATCAGATCGGTCATCGGCGTCCGCAGCCCCTGGCCGGTGGCCTTCAGCACCGCCTCTTTCCTGGTCCAGTACGCGTAGAAGCCGTCGGTGCCGCGCACGTGCAGGCGTTCGGATGGCCCGCAGGCCGCGGGGGCGAGCAGGTCAAAGTCGCGCGGCGCGAGGCGCTCCACGTCGACGCCGACCGGGCCGGCCGCGCTGAGGGCCACCGTGACGACGTCGCCCGAATGCGAGATGGACGCCGCCAGGCGCCGGCCCGGCAGGCGCGGCCGGCCATGGTGCGCGCCGCAGCGCTCGCAGCGGCGGTCGACGGTCACGGTCGCCGCATCCGTACCGGCGCGCTGGCCGACCGCGGCGCGCAGCGTCACGGCGGCCAGGACGAACCGGCGGCGGTCGGCGTCGCGGCGGAAGCGGGCCTCGCGCCGGGCCTCGTGCTCATCGAGCAGCGCGCGATGCCGCGGCTGCAGGTACGACAGCCGGGCGAGGAAGACCTCGCACCTCGGCTCGCGGGACGTGACCGGCCCGCCTGACCCGGCTGATCCGGCTGACATCCCGCCCACGCTACTCAGTGGCTGGCCGGAGCGGCGTGCGGCCGGTGCGGCGGGACGGGCAGCGAGCCGGCCAGGTCGACGCGGCGATGGCCGCCCGCGCGAGCCCCGAGCACTGGCTGATCGCCGCGGAACCCGCGATAGCCGGGATCCCAGGGCCAGTGCCCGCGGTCATCGGCATACACGAGCTGCAGGGCGCGCAGGTCCTGGCCGTAGAGCCGGGTGGCCACCGGGAGATTAGCCGCCGGGACCGTGACCTCGACTGCCTCGATCATCGGGCCCACGATGACCGGGTCACTGTGCAGCGGGATCTGGTCGCCCGGTCCCAGCGCTGCGGTCTGCAGGACGTGACTGGCGACATAGTTGAGCAGCCGGGTCGCGTCGCAGCCGGGCAGGCCGGCCACGACCAGTTCCGGCAGGCCGTGCTCGGTCAGCCCGACCGTGTAGGCGCTGGCCGGCCGGAACCGGTCCCGGTCGACGTCCTGCACGGCCCAGCGGTGCTCGGCGATCAGGGTGCGCACCCGGTCCAGGTCATCGCCCCGCGTGCTGACCGGGAGATTGTTAGCCCAGCCCATGTCCGCCTCCGGCTAGGCGAGTCCGCGCCGGGCGGCGCTGACGTCCAGGTCCGCCAGGCTGGCGCTGGCAAGCTGATGCCAGTGCCGGGCGATGGCGGCCGCCGTCGGCAGCCGCCAGTCGCCCGCGGCGCTGACCGCCAGGTCGACGTCCTTGACGGCCCAGCGCAGGGAGAAGTCCGGCGAGTCGTCGCCCGCATCGATCTTGGCCAGCTTGGCCAGCGCCAGGCCGGCCGCCAGCGGGCCGCCCTGCAGGGCGCTGATCAGGGCTTCGTGGTTGACGCCCAGCGAGTCGGCCAGGGCCGCGGACTCCGCGATGCCCTCCACCAGGAAGGCGAGCCAGGTGTTCAGGACGAGCTTCAGCCGGCTTCCGGCGCCGGCCGGCCCGAGCCAGAGCGTCCGGCTGCCGATCGCGCTGAAGACCGGCTCGAGCATGGCGCGGGCCTGATCCGGGCCGGACGCCAGGATCAGCAGCTGGCCGGCCTCGGCCGGGCCGCGGGTCCCGGAGACCGGCGCGTCCACGAACAGGACGTCCGGCCGCCGGCGCCGGACTTCGGCCGCCAGCTCGTCGGTGGCCGCCGCGCCGATGGTGCCCATCTGCACCCAGACGGCGCCCGGCCGAAGGGCGGCGAGCATCCCCCCGGCCATGGCCACCGAGCTGACCGCCTCGGCGTCCGGCAGCATGGTCAGGACGACGTCGCCGGCCGCGGCCGCCTGCCGGGCCGAGGAATGCGCCGACGCGCCCAGCCCGGCGAGCCGCTCGGCCGGCTCCGGCGTCCGGTTCCAGACGTTCACGGGCAGGCCCGCGTCCACCAGGTTGCGGGCCATGGCGGCCCCCATCGTGCCCATGCCCAGCACGGCGACGCGCGGTGCGCTGCCAGGGTCACGGGCGGTGCTGGCCTCGGGCGCCGGCCGGCTGGGCGAGCTCGTCGCTGACGACATGGCGGCTTTCCTCCTCTAGACGCTGTCGGGCGTCGGTCCGGCCGCGGTCACCGCGGCCTGCATGATGGTGTCGATCCTGGAGACCCGCAGGCCGGTGCGGCCCAGCGTGATGTCCGGCATGGTCATGTTGCTGCCTCCTGTTCTGCGGGCCTGGCGTGTCTCGCCGGCCTGGTGGCGCGGATGGCGGTGACGGCGATCACGGTGGCCAGGGCCGCGGCCGCGGCGCCGGTCAGCATCGCGGCCCGGGCGCCGCTGGCGCCGGCCGCGGGGACGCCGTGACTGACCGCGAGGGCGACCGCGGGCAGCAGCGCGGCGCCGATCGCCGCCCCGATCTGCCGGCTGGTGTTGATGACCCCGCCGGTGACGCCCTGATCGGCCGAGGCGACGCCGCGGGTCGCGGTGACCATGGTGCCGAATGCCGTGCCGGCCGTTCCGAAGCCGACGAGCATCACGGCGGCCAGCAGCGGGCTGTAGTGCCCGGTGGCCGGCAGCCGGGTCAGCACCAGGAAGCCGGCCGTGGCCACGGCGCTGGTCAGGACCAGCACGCGGTGCACGCCGATGCGCCCGGCCAGCCGGGCGCCGAACGCGCCCGCGGTGAACCCGATGACGCCCTGCGGCGCGATGGCCAGGCCGGTGGCCAGCGGTGAGTCATGCAGCACCTGCTGGAAGTACAGCGACAGCACGAGCATCTCGCCGCCGTTCCACAGGCCCAGCAGCAGGTTCAGCGCTCCGGCCGTGCGCAGGCCGGCCCGGCGCATCAGCGCGCCGGGGAGCAGCGGGTCGGGGTGCCGGCGCTCGCCGAGGACGAACGCTGCCGCGCAGGCCGCGCAGGCCGCGAACGCGACCAGGATGACCGGCGAGGTCCAGCCGAAGACATTCCCCTGGGACACGGCGAAGACGAGGGCGGCGGCCGAGGCGGTGATGAGCGCGGCGCCGCGGGCGTCCAGCCGGCGCCTGGCCCCGCCCTGGCGGGAGCCGGCCAGCAGGGCCGGAGCGACCGCCACGGCCAGCAGGCCAACCGGGACATTGACCAGGAACACCGCCCGCCAGCTGGTGAACTGGACCAGCACCCCGCCGAGCACCTGGCCCGCCACGAACCCGATCGATGCCGTCGCCCCGTACATGCCCAGCGCGCGGTTGCGCTGCTGGCCCTCGGGGAAGCCGGTGGTGATCAGGGACAGCGCGGCCGGCGCGACCAGCGCGGCGCCGGCGCCCTGCACGACGCGGGAGGCGATCAGCAGCACCGGGTCATGGGCGAGGCCGCCGGACAGCGACGCCGCGGTGAAGATGAGCAGCCCGGTGCTGAACATGCGGCGGCGCCCGAACAGGTCGGCTGCGCGGCCGCCCAGGATCAGCAGGCCGCCGAAGGCGATCGCATACCCGGTGATCACCCATTGCACCGAGGAGGCGGTCAGGCCGAGTTCCCGCTCGATCGATGGCAGCGCCACGTTCACGATGCTGAAGTCCAGCACGACCATGAACGCGGCCACCAGGATGAGCGCCAGCGCCAGCCGCTGCCGGCGGGCCTGCGGGGGCTCCTGGACTGGGCCGCCCCCGTATGCGGCCCGGCCCGGCTGGCCCTCGCGGCTGGCCCCGGCGGGCCCGGCAGCGGAGTCTGCCTGTGTTTCGCTGGCTGCGGCTGGCGCTGACACGCTTCCTCATTCCGATACGTGACGGCTCGTATTTATAAGAGTGCCTGCTGGCCGCGCCGCTGTCAAGCCGCGCCGCTGCCGGGCCGGCCGCTGCCGGGCCGGCCGCTGCCGGGCCGCGCTGCCGTCAGGCTGGGCTGCCGTCAGGCTGGGCGGCCGTCAGGCTGGGCGGCTGGCAAGGCGGCCCGCCGACGTGGCCTGCGCGGTGCGCGCAGGACAGGAGTGGCACACTGGCGGGAAGGGCGGCCTGCGAGCCGCCACCGGGAGACTGCGGCGGTGCAAAGGGGGAGCTGCGATGGCACGCTATACCGACGAGCTAGGCGGACCGGAGCCGGACGAGGAAGGCAAGGGCGTCCTGGGCGGGCCGGAGCCGGACGAAGCAGGAACGGACATCCTGGGCGGGCCCGAGCGGAGTTCTGACGTGCTGGGCGGCCCGGAGCCTGACGAGGAGGCCACCGGCGTGCTGGGCGGCCCGGAGCCGGACGAGAAGGCGACAGGCATCCTCGGCGAGGAGCCTGAGTAGAGGTCCGGCGCGTCCCGATTCAGCAATACGAATCGTTTCGTATTTAATTTCTGGGGTACGCTACCGGGACATGGGGACAGTGCAAGCGGACGCGACGGCGGTCGCCGAGGGCGCGCCGCCGCCCGCGCGCCGCGGCAGGCCGCGGAGCGAGCAGGCCGACCGCGCCATCCTGCAGGCGGCCACGGAGATCCTGGCCGAGCGGGGCCTCGGCGGCATGTCCATCGAGGAAGTCGCGGCGCGGGCCGGGGTCGGCAAGGCCACCATTTACCGGCGATGGTCCTCGCGCGGCACCCTGGCCCTGGACGCGTTCCTGGCCGAGTTCCAGGGCCAGCAGCCCTCGCCCGACACCGGCACGCTGCGGGGCGACCTGCTGGCGGCGCTCCGGGCCTGGATCCGGTCGGTCACCCAGACCAGCGCCGGGGCCATGCTGGCCGGGCTGATCGCCGAGGCGCAGCAGGACCCGAAGCTGGCCGAGGCCTGGCGGGAGCGCGTCGTCGAGCGGCTCCGGGCGCAGCACAAGCTCATGCTGGAGCGGGCGGTCGGCCGCGGCGAGATCTCGGCCGACATCGACCAGGAGGTCATGCTGGACCTGCTGTTCGGCGCCGCCTACCACCGGCTGCTGCACGGCCACCGTCCGCTCACCGACCTTTTTGCGCGGCAGGTGGTCGACCTGATCGCGGCGGGAGCCTGCGCGCAGTCCGGGAAGTAGGGCCGTCCGCCCGTACCGGCTGGCCAGTCAGCGCCGCGAGATCGTCACCTGCTCGAGATGGTCCAGTGCCTCCTGCATGCCGCCTTCCATGCCGACGTTGACGTGCACGTCGGGGTTCTCCTGGCTGGCGTGCTGGAACCAGGATGGTCAGGGTGGTGCGCACGGAATCGAACCGTAGACCTTCTCCTTACCATCTGCAGGCATCAGGGTCCATGAAGGTCATTGATGCAGGCCAGAGACCTGTATTGGCCGAATGGGTCGCTGCGGTCTGGCGCCGCTGCTGCACTCTTCTGCTGCACGGCACGGCTCCGTCCGCAAGCTGGCCTCCGCCTGTGATCATCTGTGGCAGGCTCTGTCATCGTGGCGAAACCACTTGATCTGGGCACATGGTTGCGTGAGCAATGCGCTGACTTCAGGTTTGATGTCGGCGGCGTCTTCCAGCGAAACAGTGACGTGTCCTGGTGGCCTCTGGAGGCGTCCGGGCCTGCGGAGCTGGAGGAACGGCTCGTGCAAGGCGGCCATCTGCTGCCCTTGCCCAAGGAACCGGCTGCGCTGGCCAATGTGCTGGAAGTGTCGATCGTGAACTTCCTCACGGTCCGCGGACTGCTGATCCCTCAGGCGAAGGTGCGCCGTGGTACCGAGCGTGGCTACCCGGACCTGGAGATCAGCGGCGAAGCGTTCGGCGGTGGCTTCCACGCAGTTGATGTCAAGGCAGCCCGGCGCGCAGCGAACGGGCAGCAGACCCAGAGCAGGATCACTCTGTACACCGGCAACACCTACTTCAAGTGGCCCGACCTGCACTGGCCCGGAACTTTCCGTCCCTTCAACGACTACGCGACCCACCTCGACGTGCTCATGGTCTACACCCTGAACCCGGACAGCAACGAGCGCGTGGAGGACCTGGAGATCATCGTGCAGGAACCCTGGCGCATTGCCAGTCGCGAACGGTCGTCTACTACCAGGGAGTACCTCGGCGCCGTCAAAGGCATAGATGCACTGCGCTCCGGCCAGGGTGCCTTCACCACCCCCGCGGAGTTCTACGACTACTGGCGCAGGTTCTCCTTCAAGGTCAGCCCCCAGGTACAGACCCAGCTTCAGCGCCTCCTCAAGGCGGCCCAGGACGAGCTGACCGAGCTACGCAAGCGCGCCCGGCCGGAGACCGAGTGAGCGAGTTGCAAGTGCGTCGTGCTGCCGGGCTTGTCGCTGCCGGGCTTTGTCACCAGCTGCTGGGAGGATCGTTCTTGTGAGCACCCAGGGCATCGCGATCTCGCTCTTCTCCGGCGCTGGCGGCCTGGACCTCGGAGCCGAGCGAGCAGGCTATGAGGTCCGGGCCGCGGTCGAGTGGGACCGCGACGCCGCCGCGACGATGGAGAAGAACTTCAGCCATCTCGTCTCCCCGGTCATCCAAACCGACATAATGGCCACGCCAACTAGTGAGATCCTGCACGCCGCTGGCCTTCGCGACGGAGGGCGGCCGGACCTCCTGATCGGCGGGCCGCCGTGCACGCCGTTCTCCAAGTCGGGCTTCTGGCTGGAGTGGAAACGCGAGGGCCTCGACCCTGACGCGTCGCTCCTGCAGGAGTACACACGTGTCCTCGCGCAGGCCCGGCCCCGGCGGTTCGTGCTAGAAAACGTCTACGCGCTCACCTACAACAACAAGGCCAGCAAGCCAGCACTTGACCGTCTGCTGCGCGAGATCAACGCGGCCGGGTATCACTGCGAAGCGAAAGTGCTCAACGCGGCGGACTACGGCGTGCCGCAGGCCCGGCCGCGCCTGTTTATCATCGGAGTGCCCAAAGATGAGCCGCTGCCCCGTCTCCCCGATCCGACTCACGGCGGCCGGTGGGAACGACGGATGAGCGGCGATCCGCGGCAACCACATGTGACAGCCGGGCAGGCCCTGCTCGGGCTCGTCACCGAGCCCGAGCCCGGCGAGTCGGTGAACGGCAAATACGGGCACCTCCTGCCAGCCATCCCGCCCGGCGACAACTACCTTTTTTACACCGACCAGCGCGGCCACCCTGACCCGCTGTTCAGGTGGCGCGGCAAGTACTGGTCGTTCTTGCTCAAGCTCTCACCCGGCAGACCATCCCCGACCATCCAGGCCCAGCCCGGCCCCTACGTCGGCCCATTCCACTGGGAGAACCGCCGCCTCCGGGTCGGTGAGATCAAGCGGCTGTTCACTTACCCCGACAACTTCGAATTCGTCGGCAGCCGGTCCTCAGTCCAGGCACAGGCCGGTAACTCCGTACCGCCCCTGCTAGCCGAGAAGGTTATCGGGGCGTTCCGTGAGTCCGGCTAAGAAGTACGCTGGAACATGACCTTGATCCTCGGCATGAGCAATCCCGAAGGCATCTATCTTTCCGTCGACTACCGAGTGACCCGTCCCGCTCGGCAAAGGTGACCGTATTGACCGCCTCCGCGCCCGGCGCGCCCTCATAGACCTCCGTGTACACAATGCGCTCGTTCGGGACGATCTCCGCGCGCCGAATTCCCGCCTGATCTGGATCTGCGTGTCCGGCTCCAAGCTGGACGTCAGGTGACTGGCGGGGGGCGTCCCTCGGCGGTCGCGGCCAGCTGCGGATCCCACGCGCAGACCGCGCAGGCATGGCGGAACGCGGACCGGGCGAACTCGAGCGCCGCCGCATGCGGGTCGACGGCAGCGCGGACATCGTCCCATTCGAGGATGAACTCGCCCAGCGAGGGATCCCAGTGCGCGCTCGGCGGCGAGAGGGTGCCGGAGCCGAAGCCCTCCGGTGCCGGGTGCGCGTAGGCGTAGAAAGCGGCGCCCGGATGGCGGGGGTCGCCCGGCCACCAGCCGACGGCCACCTCCTGCGCGTTCATGGCGTTGCGCATGATGAAGTCGGAGGACGGCGGGTCGGCCGGCTGGCCCGAGAACATGCTCACCGCCAGGTCGAATGAGCCCCACCAGGCATCAACGGGCGTCGAGCGGCCGCGGTACGGGGCGCGGAACTCGGCCAGTGCCAGCGCGGCCTGGGTCGCCGCGGCGAGGTAGTCAGCCACCTGGCCGGTGTCGTAGCGGGCGTGCTCGTAGTCCTCATCGAGCGGCACGCTCCAGGGCACCTCCTGCGGCGCCGGATCGATCTGGACGTCGCCGCCGAGGGCCCGCACGGCGGCCAGCACGCCGCGGGTCACCTCGGCCACGGGCCGGTCGGGAGTCAGCGCGATCCGCTCGGCCCGGCCGCCGCTGTGCTCGATGACCGCCTCATGGGCGTGCAGGTCGAGCAGCACCACCAGCGCACCCGAGCCGTCGGGCGCCGGCAGCGTCGCCGTCTCCCAGCCCCGCGCGGTCAGCCGCAGCGCGGCGTGCTGAAGCTGGGGCTCGGGCGGCGCCAGCCCGGCCGCCAGCTTGCCCAGCACCTGAGTGTGCGCGTGCAGCGTGTCGCAGGTCTCGTGCCACTGCTCGTACGAAATCGCTGGCCAGCCCCCGGTCATGATCCGCACGCTAGCCGGTCAGGGCCCGATCCTCAACCCACCTCGCTGCGGCTGGTTGGATGGCGGGGTGCGGATCGCGACCTGGAACGTGAACTCGGTGCTGGCGCGGCTGCCTCGGCTGGTGGACTGGCTGGAGCAGGCCGGCCCCGACGTGGTGTGCCTGCAGGAGACGAAAGTGGCCGCGGACTCGTTTCCGGTCGATTCCGTCGCGCCGCTCGGCTACGCCGTGGCGCACCACGGCGAGGGCCGCTGGAACGGCGTGGCCATCCTGTCCCGGCTGGGGCTGGCGGACGTGGCCCGCGGCCTGCCCGCCGGTCCCGGCTTCCCGGACGAGCAGACGCAGGAGGCGCGCACCATCGCCGCGACCTGCGGGCCGGCGCGGGTCCGGTCGGTGTACGTGCCGAACGGGCGCACCCCTGATGACCCGCACTACGCCTACAAGCTGCGCTGGCTGTCCGCCCTGCGGGCCGCGGTCGCCACCGAGGCGTCAGCGGCGGCGCCGTTCGCCCTCATGGGCGACTTCAACATCGCTCCCACGGATGCGGACGTCTGGGATCCGGCTGCCTTCGCCGGCTCGACGCACGTCACGCCGGCCGAGCGGGCCGGGCTGGCTGCGCTGCGGGAGGCCGGCCTCACCGACGTGGTGCCGCGGATCGCCAAGGGCCCGCACCCGTTCACCTACTGGGACTACCGGGCCGGGGCGTTCCATAAGGGCATGGGCATGCGCATCGACCTGGTGTACGCCAACGCGGCCCTGGCCCGCGCGGTGTCGGATGCCTGGGTCGACCGCGAGGCACGCAAGGGCAAGGGGCCCAGTGATCACGCCCCGGTGATCGTCGACCTGGACCTGTAGCCGCGCGGGCATCCCAGCCGGGGAGAGAGCCCGATCATGAACTCAGCGAGTCGGCCAACGAGCTGATCAACTCGGCGCTGGCGCCGTACCCGTCACCGGCTGCGCGGGTCGCTCGTCACCGGCTCCGCCGGCCCGGCTGCCCGCACCGGCCGGAGCAGCCCTGCGGCGTTCCACCGCAGGGCCCCGGCCAGGTCACGCGCGTGCTCGAGCATCGTGTAGTCCAGCCGCCTGCCGCTCTCGGCGATGGCTCGGTCCAGGTCGTTCCCGCACGCGTCCAGCAGGATGGAGAAGTCACGGCGCACCGGCCCGAGCAGGTCGTAGCCGAACGAGCGGTGCAGCCGCGCGAACAGCGGCCGGTACATCCGGGCCCGCTCGTGCAGCCCGGACGAGTGCGACATCGGGTTCTTCGGCCGCTGCCGGATATAGCCGGGCAGCAGGTCGGCGAACGCCTCGCGCAGGATCCACTTCTCCTGGCCGTCCCGAACCTTGAGGCTCACCGGCAGCCGCATGGCCAGCTCGACCAGGGCCAGGTCCAGGAACGGCACCCTGGCCTCGACGCCCTGGCCCATGCTGGTGCGGTCGACGCGCTGCAGCTCGGTGCGGCTGAGCTGAGAGATCTTGTGCAGGAACAGCCGCCGGGACTCGGCCGCCCCGACCCGCTGGTACATCTCGTAGCCGCCGAACAGCTCATCGGAGCCGTCGCCGGTGAGCACGACCTTGATCCCCGCCTCGCGCACGCGCCGGAACAGCGGCACGGATACCACGGCATTGATGATGTCGCCGTACTCGGTGAGCTCCGACATCCGGATCGCCTCGCGCACGTCCGCCAGCTGGATGCCGCCGGGGGATAGCTCGATCACCTCGTGCGGCACGCCCAGGTCGGCGGCCAGGCGGCGGGCATAGGCCAGGTCCTCGCTGCCCGGCGCGCCCACCGTGAGCGCGACGCAGTCCGGATGCATCTCCCGCACGTGCAGGAGGGTGAGCGAGCTGTCCAGCCCGCCGGACAGAATGACCCCGACGGTCAGGTCGGTGTCGGTGCGCACCCGGATGCTGTCCTCGAGCGCGGCCCGGATGAGCTTCGCGGCCTCATCCGGATCCTCGACCGGCTCCAGGCCCTCGCCCAGCCGGGTCAGGTCCGCGTAAGGCGCCAGGACGGGACTGGCGCCGGAGCCGGCCCAGCCGTGATGGCCGGGCGGGACCTCGAAGACCGGGGCGGCGGCCGGCACCAGCGCCTTGATCTCCGACGCCACGTGCAGGCAGCCGCCGCGGCGCGACCAGTACAGCGGCTTCACCCCGAGCGGATCGCGGGCCAGGTAGACACGACCGGAGGTGCGGTCGGCGATCGCGAAGGCGAACTCGCCGCGCAAGCGGCTGACCGCCTGCTCGCCCCAGCGCAGGAAGGCCTCCAGCACTACCTCGGTGTCGCTCTCCGAGCGCAGCGCGCAGCCGGCGCCGGCCAGCTCGGCGCGCAGCGCCGGGTAGTTGAAGACCTCGCCGTTGTAGCAGAGCAGCCAGCGGCCGTCGGCGGAGATCCACGGCTGCACCGCGCGGTCACGGTCCACGATCCGCAGCCGCTGCGTGCCGGCCAGCAGCGACGCGCTGGTGCTGGTCTCCTCGATCTCGCCGCGCGGCGCGAGCGAGCTGATCATCCGGCGGAACGTCACGGGGTCCGGGCCGGCCCCGGCGATGAGCGCGATGCCGCACATGCCGGTCAGCTGCCCGCCCGGCCCGCGGCCACAGGGCTCAGCCGGTGGCCCGCCGCCGGCCCGAGGCAGATGTGCCAGGCCTGGCCCTCGTCAATGACGTTGATCTGGCCCGCTTCCTGGCGCTCCAGCAGCAGCCGCTGCAGCAGCCAGTGGGCTCCGAAGCGCCGGAACCAGGCCACCTCGATATCGGCCGCGTAGCCCGCGCAGTGCGAGCTGGGCAGCAGCGCGGTGTAGCCGAGCGCGCGCAGCTGACGCTGGTGCTCGACACTGCGGGTCAGGCTCGTCACCCATAGCGGCGGCGTGCCCGCCCGGACGTGCCGGGCGAACTCGGCTGCCAGCTCGTTGAGCAGCGCCGCGGCCTGCGGCCTGGTGCGGGCCAGCCGCAGGCCCGCGGTCCGGGGCGTGCGGTCGGGCCACGCGCGCCGCTCCGCTGACCGCGCCGCCCGGCTCAGCAGGGTCACGGCCTGCCGGCGGTAGCGGAACCCCAGCTGCCCGGACCGCCGCAGCGGATCGAGATCGATCAGGTCGGCGGCGCCGCGCAGGTCGGCGTCGGTCCGGTAGGCCGGGCAGTCGCCCCACCACAGCGCGTCGATCTGGGCCAGCAGCGAGATCCTGACCAGCCCGGCCAGGGTGGCCGCGGAGCTGCGCGCGCTGGGCCGGTAGTTCCGTACCTCGGACAGCAGCCTCTCGGCCGTCGCGTCCAGGCCGGCCGGCGTGGCGGAGAGCACGGAAGCGAGCGCGGGCTCAGGCAGCCGCCGCAGCAGCGCCTGCTCCGCCGACCGGGCCGTCCAGGACTGCGCCCGGCCGCCGGCCTGAGCGACCAGGTCCGCGACCGCCGCTCGGTAGGTGGCTAAGTCCGGCTGCCGCGAGCCGCCGGCGGAACCATTCCCGGCCACATCCTGACCGGTCAGCCACATTGTCACGAGCGCTTCCCCCGTCGGCTCGACTAGGCGCTCCCCGGCGCTGGAAACAGAGAGTAACAGCAAGAGAGCAGAACGTGACGTGATTGTGACCTGACGGCCTCGCGGCGCGGGCCGTGCACGCAAGCAGCCGGGCCCGGGCCAGCTGGCCCGGGCCCGGCTGCCGCGGCGGTGACTCAGCCGAGCCGCTCCTCCAGTTCCTGGTGCAGCTCCCAGAGCCGCGGCGGCAGGTGCCGGTGGAAGGTGCGGAAGAACTCGGGGATGTGCTCCGCCTCGAGCTTCCAGGCCTCATTGTCCACGGTCAGCAGCAGGTCGAGGTCAGCCCAGCTGATCTCCAGGCCGTCGAGGTCGAGCGAGCCTGGCGCGGGCAGGTAGCCGATCGCGGTCTTCGTCGCCTTGGCCTTGCCGTCCAGCCGCTCGATGATCCACTTGAGCACCCGGCTGTTCTCGCCGAATCCCGGCCAGACGAACCTGCCGCGGGCGTCCTTGCGGAACCAGTTGACGTAGAACAGCTTCGGCAGCTTGTCCGGGTCGGCCTTCTGCCCGATCTGCAGCCAGTAGCCGAAGTAGTCGCCCATGTTGTAGCCGCAGAACGGCAGCATCGCGAACGGGTCGTGCCGCAGCTCGCCGACCTTGCCCTCGGCCGCCGCGGTCTTCTCCGAGGCGATGTTGGCGCCCAGGAACACGCCGTGGTCCCAGTCGAAGGACTCGATCACCAGCGGCACGGTGCTGGCGCGCCGGCCGCCGAACAGGATCGCCGAGATCGGGACGCCGGCCGGGTCATCCCACTCCGGCGCGATGATCGGGCACTGGTCGGCCGGCGTGGTGAACCGGGCGTTGGGGTGCGCCGCGGGCTCGGCCGAGCCCGGCGTCCAGTCCCGGCCCTTCCAGTCCGTCAGGTGCGCGGGCGGCTCATCGGTGAGGCCCTCCCACCACACGTCGCCGTCGTCGGTGAGGGCCACGTTGGTGAAGATGCTGTTGCCCCACATGGTCTTGACCGCGTTGGCGTTGGTCTTCATGCCGGTGCCGGGGGCGACGCCGAAGAACCCGGCCTCCGGGTTGATCGCGTACAGCCTGCCGTCATCGCCGAATCGCATCCAGGCGATATCGTCGCCGACGGCCTCGACCTTCCAGCCGGGGACGGTCGGCTCCAGCATGGCCAGGTTGGTCTTGCCGCACGCGGACGGGAAGGCCGCCGCGATGTACTTCGCCTCGCCGCCGGGCGGGGTCAGCTTGAGGATGAGCATGTGCTCGGCCAGCCAGCCCTCGTCCCGTGCCATGACCGACGCGATGCGCAGCGCGTAGCACTTCTTGCCGAGCAGCGCGTTGCCGCCGTAGCCGGAGCCGTAGGACCAGATCTCCCTGGTCTCCGGGAAGTGCGAGATGTACTTCGTCTTGCTGCACGGCCACGGCACGTCGGCCTGGCCGGGCTCCAGCGGGGCGCCGACGGAGTGCACGGCGCGGACGAACTGGCCGGTCTCCTCGATCGAGCGCAGCGCCGGGGTGCCCATCCTGGTCATGATCCGCATCGACACGACCACGTAGGGAGAGTCGGTGATCTCCACTCCCAGCTGGGAGATGCTGCTGCCGAGCGGTCCCATGCAGAACGGGATCACGTACATGGTGCGGCCGCGCATGCAGCCGTCGAAGACCTCGGCGAAGGTCGCGCGCATCTCGTCGGGCGCGATCCAGTTGTTGGTCGGGCCCGCGTCGGATTCCTTCTCCGAGCAGATGAACGTGCGGTCCTCGACGCGTGCCACGTCCGATGGATCGGAAGCGCAGTAGAAGCTGTTCGGGCGCAGTTTCGGGTTGAGCCGGGTGAAGGTACCGGCATCGACCAGCTGGCTGGTGAGCCGGTCCCACTCGCCCTGCGAGCCGTCGCACCAGACGACGTCGTCTGGCTTGGTTAGTTTCGCGATCTCGCTGACCCACTGGGCGAGTTCTGGGAGGGTGGTCTGTGTCTGGTCTTCGATAACGTCTGCACTCATCGCGGTCTCCCCTGCATCGGGCTGGGAGACGCGGATAGCAGTCACGTCCCAGCCAAGGACCTGGCCGATGGCGACGACCAGCGACCCATGCAGTTGAGTATCGCCTGGTTTTATGACCGGCGGCAAAGGGCCGAAAGTCCTTCTACCCCCGGGACCTGCGCCGTTGTGCCTGGTGAGGGCCCAGTGTGGCGAATGTCATAGGGCCGCAGGCGGCCCCGCGGCAAACCTGTTGCCCCCTATGCCGCTTTTCTGCTGTACTCCCGGCAACGTCAGCGACCGCACGCTGCAGCGGCTGCGCATTCCCGTGCTCATCTTCGTGAACAAGATCGACCGGGCGGCGCGGACTGCGACCGGGTGCTGGCGGGCATCTCCGGCCGGCTGACCCGCGCCATCGCGCCCATGGGCTCGGTGCGCGATCCCACTTCCGGCTGGACATACCGGCCGACACGCTCGGGCCGGTCATGGCCGCGCTCGCCCGGCTGCGCGCCGTGGCCGCAGGTTCAGCGGTGCGGGACTCGTTCTGCCTGGCGGAGGGTGAGATTCCGGCCGCCCGGGTGCACGAGCTGCAGCAGCAGCTGCCGGCCCTGACCCGGGGCGAGGGGGTGCTGGAATGCGCGTTCGGGCGCTATCAGCGGGTGCGCGGCCTGGCCCCGGTCCGGCCGCGGCCAGGCCCCGATCCGCTCAGCCGCAGGGAGTACCTGCTGCAGGTCACGCGCGGCCTGCCGGGCCCGGCCGGGAGCGGCCGGGAGCGGCCGGGCCGCCGGGAGCCCCCGGCCGTGATAAGGGCGCGATCTGCCTGTTTGCCCGGCCTTGCCCCTCCTGCAGCGCGGCCCCCGGGTGTTTCCGGTGACCACCGGGGAACAGGACTGAGCAGGGGACTCAAGCCGCCGATGCCCGCCGGCCGGCGGCACGGCCGGATGCTCCGGCCAGGGGGAAAGGGAGCGCAGCCCATGTCAGCACTGACAGCATGGCGGTTCAGCGGCACCGAGGGGGCGGACGAGGCGGTCCTGCGGCTCAAGCAGCTGGACGGCCAGGACCTCATCGACGTGGAAGATGTCACGGTGATCCGCTGGCCGCAGTACGCCGCCGCGCCCGTGGCGCACGAGCACGTCACCGACCAGGGCGGCAAGGTTTCCTCCCTGGTCAGCAAGATCAGGGGCGCCACTATCGACAGCTCGACGGTCGAGGCGGTCAAGGGCGACATGACGCCGGGCACCTCGGCGCTGGTCCTGCTGAGCTCCGATGCGGTGATCGGTCCCGTCGCGGAGGCCTTCCAGGGACAGGGCATGGAGCTGATCCGCTCGTCCCTGTCGGTGCAGCAGGAGGACCAGATGCGGGCGGCCTTCGGCGGCAATGCCGACGCCCAGCCCGGCACGCCGCCTGGCGACACCCGCTAGGGCGGGGGCGGGGATCGGGTCAGCGCCCGGTCTCGGCCAGGTGCATCCTGATGACGGAGTCGAAATCCGGGTCGGGAGCCAGGCCCAGCCGGGCCGCCCGGCCGATCCGGAACCGGGCCGGCCAGCCGGTCACGATGGCCGCCACCGCCGGGTCGGGCACCCAGTCGATCAGGGCGCTGACTTCGGGCCCGGCCACGCGCTGCAGCGCGGCCACCATGTCGGCGACCGTCAGGGTGAGGGCCGGCAGGTTGACCGCGCTGCGGCCGCCCCAGGCCTGCTCGGATGAGGTGGCCGCGCGGAGCAGGCCGTCGATGGCCCGGGCCGGCGAGGCCAGCGCGACCTCGGTCTGCGGGCCGACCGGGCAGACCGCGCGGCTGCCCGCGAGCGGCTCCCGGATGATGCCCGACAGGAAGCCGGACGCCGCCGCGTTCGGCCGGCCTGGCCGCACGCTGACCGTCATCAGCCGGATAGCGCGCCCGCGCAGGAAGCCCTTGCGGGCGTAGTCGGCCAGCAGCTGCTCGCCGATGACCTTCTGCGCCCCGTAGCTGGACTGCGGGTTCGGCAGCGTGTGATCGTTCACCACCGCCGGGAGCGGATGGTCGGCCGAGGCCCCGAAGACGGCCACGGAACTCGCGAACACCACGACCGGGTTCGTCCCGGCCGCGCGGCACGCCCCCAGCAGCGTCTCGGTGGCGTGCAGGTTGGCCCGCATGCCCAGGTCGAAGTCCGCCTCGCATTCCGCGCTGACCGCGGCGGCGAGATGGAAGACTACATCCGCGCCGGTCAGCGCGCCCCGGCCGGGACCGCCGGGCGCCAGCAGCTCGCCGAGGTCCCCGCGGATCACGCTCACCCGCTCGTCGGACTCCAGGTCCGGCGGGGCCGGCGCCTGGTCGAGCAGCGCCAGCCGGGCCAGCGGTCGCGCGCCGCTGCCCGCCACGTCCAGCGCGCCCGCGGCCAGCAGCGACCGGGCCAGCCGGGAGCCCAGGAAGCCGGCGCCCCCGGTGACCACGACGCTCGCCTCGGCTGCCACGTCGCCTCCGTTCTGTGCGCGTCCGGTGCTGCCGCTCCCGTGCTGCCCGGCCGGGCCCCTCAGGCCGACTACTGTGATCGTAGGTGCTCAGCCCCGAACTGGCTGACGAGGGGAAGGTCAGGTTGCTGCCAGACAGCCTGCCGTCCGCGTCCGAGGTTTTCGCCGCGCTGCCCGCGCCGCGGCCGGACGACGAGGCCCTGCGCGCGTCCATCCGCGCGATGCGGGCGCAGGACGGCCTGCTGCTGGGCGTGCTCGACGATGACCCCACCGGGTCGCAGTCGGTGCACGATGTCCAGGTCGTGACCGTGCTGCACGAGGACGCCTGCCAGGCCGCGCTGGCCGCCTCGGCCGGAACCTGCTTCGTGCTGACGAACACGCGCAGCCTGGACGAGCCGGCCGCGGTCGAGCTGACCATGCGGGCTGCTCGCACCCTGCTCGCCATCGCCGGGCGGCGCGGCGCCCGGATCCAGCTGATCAGCCGCAGTGACTCGACCCTGCGCGGGCACGTGCTGGCCGAGGTGGCGGCGCTGCAGGCGGCCCGCCGGGAGGCGCTCGGCAGCGGCTTCGACGCGGTGCTGCTGGTCCCCGCGTTCCTCGAGGCCGGCCGGATGACCGCGGCTGACATCCAGTGGGCCCGGACGGGCGGCGGCCTGGTGCCGGCGGGCCAGACCGAGTTCGCGCGCGATCCCGTCTTCGGCTACCGCGCATCGGATCTGCGGGACTTCCTGGCCGAGAAGAGCGGCGGCGGGATCGAGGCCAGTGCCGTGGCCAGCATCGGCCTGGCTGACATCAGGCTCGGCGGCCCCGCCCGGGTCCGCCAGCTGCTGGCCGGCATGCGAAACGGCGGCTGGGCCGTCATCAACGCCACCGAGTACTCCGACCTGGAGACGGTGGCCTGCGCCGTGCTGCAGGCCGAGCGGGCTGGCCAGTCGTTCCTGTTCCGCACCGGGCCCTCGTTCGTCCGGGCGCTGCTCGGCCAGCCGCCCAGGGCGCCGCTGCGCGGCGCGGATATCTGGCCGGCCGGACGCCGCGCCGGGCACGGCCTGATCGTGGTCGGATCCCACGTCGGCCAGACGAGCCGGCAGCTGGCCGCGCTGCGTGCGCTGGGCGGCACCGTCGAGGTGGAACTCGACGCAGCCGCCGTCGTCAGCGGCGGCAGCGACGTGGTGGAAGCGGCGGAGCGCCGGGTCGCCGACGCGCTGCTGACCGGAGCACCGGGCCGGTCCGACGTGCTGCTGTACACGAGCCGGACCGTCCTGGCGGACGGCGGGTCCGGCGGCGGCGGTTCCGGCGGCGCGGGATCCGGCCATGGGGAAGGCGACCTGGAGATCGGCCGCCAGATATCGGCCGCCCTGTCCGGCATCGCCGCCGCGGCCCTGGCCGCGCGGCCGGCCTGGGTCGTGGCCAAGGGCGGCATCACCGCGCATGACGTGGCGCTGCACGGCCTGGGCATCCGGCGCGCCGAGGTGGCCGGCCAGCTGTTCCCCGGCATGATCTCGGTGCTGCACCCGGTTGATGCGGCGCCTGCCGCGATCGGGCTGCCCTACGTGGTCTTCGCCGGCAACGTCGGTGACGACCAGGCGCTGGCGCAGGTCGTGGCCATCCTCCACGGGTCGCAGGACAGCTAGCTACCGGGGCGGCAGCTCGATGTCCGCCCAGGCCGCCTCCCAGAGCGTGCTGACGATGACCCGCAGCCTGCGCACTCTGGCCGGCACGGCCGGCCAGAGCGTGAACTCGCCGCGGCCCTCGCCCTCGCCGTATCCGGTCCAGCCACCCAGCCGCCCGACGTGCTCGCCGCCCTGGTCATCGACGACCCGGACGGTGAAGGCCGGGATGGCCGCCGGCCAGCAGTCGCCCTGCGTCCAGGGCCAGCCGTACAGGAGCAGCTGAATGTGCTCGCCCCAGCCGCAGAGGCCCTCGATCACTACCGCGGAGCCCGCGAAGGGGAGTGCGGCGCAGACCGCGATCTGCACGTCGGGCTGCATGCCCTGGCGGACAGGATCGGGCCACGCGGCCAGCCGCGCCGGTCGCGTGGAGCGCCTGGCCCGGCCGAGCGCCCGGCGTAGCAGCGGGCTGTCCGGCGGGATCGCGCCGGTGAAGTACAGGGCCTCGGCGACGGCCGCGGCGACCTGCCGCCCGCGGCTGCGGCCGATCGCTGGCGGCGGGTCCTGAGCGCAGAGCAGCGCCAGGTAACACTCAGCTGCGGTCGGCCATGGCGGGTCCGCCGGGCCCGCCGGCCCGGGCCGCGGCGCCCCGACGGCCACGCGGGCGGCGGCCGGAGAGCCGAGGGCACGGAACTCGAGCCAGCCGGCATCCGCCGGCGGCGCCGGCCGCGCGACGACCTCGCCGACCCAGTGCCGGGCGGTTCCGCTGCCGCGGTCCCAGTACATCTGGTACCGCCGTCCGGCGTCATCGGCCAGGGACACCTCCGCCAGCGCCAGGCCGGCGTGCCGGACCAGCAGGCCGGTGCCGGGCGACATCGCCTGCAGCGGGAACCGCAGGCCGCCGCGGCTCAGCCGCAGCCAGCCGAATCTCAGGTCCGCGACGGCGGTGGCTAACCGCGCGGGGCCCGGCGCCACTACGCGCGGGGTCCAGCGCAGCCCGGCTGGGCCGCGGCTGCGCCGCTGCCAGCTGTCGTCACCAGCGGGCCGGCCGGGCAGCCAGGACGCGGGCAGCCCGCGTGCGGTCACCGCCGCGCTTGCCGCGGTGAGCACCGCCTCAGCCGCCGGGCCGGTGATCAGGCCGAGCATCGTGCAGGCGTGCGCGACGGCGTGCAGGCTGGCCCATGCGGCCGCGAACTCATCACCTGGCTCCGCGAGGGCGACGGCCTGTTTCGCGAGCAGCCGCAGATGGCTCTCGGCAGCCGTTTCCATGACGACAGTGTGACGGAGGTCCCGATATGGCGGGGCCTGATCCGTGCTGCCGGGTTCCCTCGTCGTCCCATCAGCGGGCCAGGTAGTCCACGGTGCGCTCGATCAGTCCGCTGGCCCGGCGCAGGTCGGCCGAGCCGGGCGGGGCCTCGTCGCTCAGCCGGGCGCCCAGCTGGCCGGGCAGTTCCGGAACGGCCGCCGCGGCCAGTCCCGCGCCGATCCGCGCGGCGCTGCGGACGACCTGGGGATCAACGGACCAGATCACCTCGAAGATCCGGTCAGCGTCGCGGCGCTCGTCCTGCCCCGGCTGTTCCCAGCCGGCGACGCACGCCGGGTGGTCGGGTGCGTCGCAGATCAGCGCCCACTCCCGGCGCATCGGGGAGCTGGCCGCAATCGCCACCTCCGACACCGGGCCGGGCCGGGCGCGGCTGCGCTCGAAGGCGGCGAAGACCACGGTCCGCTCGGCGCCGGCGGCCAGGTCGGTCCAGCGCGCCCTGGCGGCATCGTAGAAGCACTGGCGCTGGAAGGACCCGATCAGCAGCGGCCGCTGCGCACTGGCACAGCACTCATCCTCGATGGCCCGGGTCAGCGCGAGCAGGACTGACTTGCTCATGACGTGAACGCGCAGGTCAGGATGGCGGCGCCGGAGCCCGGCGAAGATAGAGGTCTGCGGATTGCCGTCCGCGCCGGACAGCGCCCTGGCCATCGCCGCCGGCAGGGACAGGCCGTTCTCGCGGCCCCGGAGCACCTCGGCCAGCAGGGCGCAGTCGGATTCCCGGTAGCGCCGCTGCCCGCCCGCCGAGCGCTGCGGCCGGGGCAGGCGGTAGCGCTGCTCCCAGTTGCGCAGCCCGGCGACGGGAATGCCGGTCCGCCGGGAGACCTCGCTGATCGGCAGCACGGCCGGGTCAGCGTCGGCGCTGCCTTCCTCACCCTCGACCTTCATCATGGCGATTAGGCTTCTTTCGTCAGAGTGATGATACGGTAGCACCTGAGACACATCATCAGGCCGGAGTTCCCGAGAAAAGGATCCGCGCGGCGCGGCACCGGACCGTCCGGGGCAGGCCCGGGCCGCGGTGACCAGCCCGGCTGCGCAGCTGCCCGGCTGGCACGGTGCTGCGGAGGGATGACCGGCTGAGGAGGAAGCCGTGACCATCGCCGATTCCCGCGATCCGGCTGCCGGCGCGGACCGCCAGCACCCGGTGCCCGCGGTCGGATATGACCGCGACTCCTGGCGCGAGTCAGCAGCCTGCCGTCATGCCGACACCGAGCTCTTCTTCCCGATCGGCAAGAGCGGCCTGGCCACGGACGAGATCCAGCAGGCCAAGGCGGTCTGCGCCGGCTGCCCGGTGCGGAAGGACTGCCTGGAGTTCGCCCTGGACACCAGTCAGGAGTACGGCATCTGGGGCGGCTACGACGAGGACGAGCGCCGGCCACTGCGCCGGCAGTGGCGCAGGTCCAGGACAGCCCGGCTGTCCTGAGCCGGGAGACTGACAGGGGCGTCTCCCGAACCGGCGCGGTCGCCGCGAGCGCTGGCCGCCCTCGGCGCCGAGTCAGCCCGCGCAGGCGGCCAGGATCAGCCGCGTGCGCTGCCCGGGCCGGCCGCCAGCGCGGTCCCGCTCGGCAGGGCGAGCACGGCCAGGGCGCCGGTGGCCCGGTCGGCGACGAGCACGTGGCCGCGCTGCAGCGGCGTCCAGCCGGGCATCGGCCAGCCAGAACTGGCCACGATGACCGCATCCGCGGTCGACCGGTAGGCCAGGTCGAAGTAGGCGGCGACCTCATCCGGCCGGTCGCCGTAGCCGCGGGCGCGGAGCATCTCGCCGGGCACCTTGGCCGGGTTGTGCCAGCAGATGGCGTAGAGCTTGCCCGGCGAGAGCAGGATCGCGTTCAGGCTGTTCGGCCCGAAGCGCGCCTCGATGTCGTCGGTCGTGTCAGCGATCGCGGCGAGCACGTCCCCGTCGCGCGCCTCCAGCCGCCACATCAGGTGCAGGAAATACCGCTCGCTGTCGGTCGTCCCGCCGAGCTGCCGCTCCCACTCCGGCGGCAGCATCTCGCCCAGGCGGTGCTGCGGGTGGATGGCGCCGTTGTGGGCCAGCACGTACGGGCCAAAGCGGAACGGGTGCGTGTTGCTGTCGCTCACGGCCAGGCCCGGCGTGGCCCAGCGCAGGTGCACCAGGCCGAGATCACTGAGCGGCCGGCGGGTCAGCCGGGCGTACTCCGGCTCGCTGCCCGCCTGGCCCAGGGACTTGCGGATCGCGGGCTCGCCCTCGTCGTACCAGGCCATTCCCCAGCCGTCGCTGTGCAGCGACGACAGGGCGGTGAAGTCACGCAGCTCCTGCTCGCCCATCAGGTCGGCGAGGGCCACCGCGGCGGGTGAGCAGTAACCAAGCAGGCGGCACATGGCGGGCTGTCTCCTGTCTGCTCGCCCCCGGCATGGCGATGCTGCTCAACGTGTCCGGGGTGGCGGCGGTCAGCGGCGGCTCCACGCCGCTGGCGTTCCTGCTCGGCGGCGTCGCGTGCCTGGCGCTGGCGTTCGTCGTCATCGGGTTCACCCGCCGGATGGCATCGGCCGGCTACGCCTACACCTATGCCAGCCGCAGCCTCGGCACCGGGGCCGGCTTCATGGCCGGCTGACTCTACTTCTTCGGCATGATCTGCTTCGTGCCGATGACCATGTCGGGTGTCGGCTACCTGGCCGCGAACCTGCTCGGCCTCAACCCGAAGCTGTGGATCCTGTTCTTCTTCATCGGCCTGGCGCTGTTCCTGGTCCTGTCGATCATCCGGATCAAGGTCACCACCCGGGTGCAGCTGCTCGTCGGCATCGTCACCGTCACCGACGCCGCGGTGCTCGACCGGTAGGGCCCCGGACGGCGCGGGCGGCCGTCTGTCAGTGCGGCCGTTCTCAGCGACGGCCGCGGAAGAGGCGGACCGAGATGTGCTCCAGCGGCCCGGCCGGCGTGGTCGAGGTCGGTGCCGGGTTCGGCTTGAGCACGTGGAACCCGCACTGGCCGAACGCGAAGCGGCCGACGCGGTTCGGGGTGCCCATGGAGTCACCGAACTGCACCGCGGGGCTGTTGCTCGTGCACCACAGGTTGCCGAGGACGACGTTGCTGTTGATCTCCATGGCGTCCGGGTCGGCCATCGTGTTCCAGCTGACCTGTGCGCTGCCGCGCACCTTGTCGCGCAGCGACCCGAGCCAGCAGGACTGGAGGCCGGTGATACTCAGGTTGCCGCCGATCCAGTTGTCCTCGTAGTCGCTGTAGACCGGCGACTTGAACTGGGCGAACGGGCCGGACGGGGTACAGGTGACGCCGCCGCCCCCGCCGCTCTGCAGCACGCTGTTGCCGATCCAGCTGTTGTGCACCACCACTCCGAGTGCCTGGCTGGCGACGATGCTGGCGCCCACCGAGTCGGAGCTGTTGAGGGTGGGATTCTTCTGGTTCGGGTCATCGATGCAGGCGAAGTGCGCCGCTTCGCACCCGAGGATCAGCGTGCCGCCGCTGCCGACGAAGACGTTGCCGCCGACTCTCAGGCTGGAGCTGCCGTGACCGGTCCGGTCGTTGAGCGCGAAGGCCGCCAGCAGGGTCCCGCCGGGCGCCACGCTGACATCGCGCCGGACGTAGGCCGGCCCGGCGTTGACGACGCACGTCCCGGTGACCAGGACGCTGCGGTGGTAGCCGGTGAGGACGCCGGGCGACTTGGGCGTTCCCGCGCAGACGGACGAGCCGTGCGGTCCGTGGCCGGCCGTGGCGGCGCTGGCGATGCCCGCGCCGCCCAGCATCCCGGCCGTCGCGAGCGCTACCAGCACAGCTAGCAGCATGGGCAGGAATCTGCGAAATCTCGGAATTCTCACGTTGAAGCTCCCCCCGAAGTTCGGAACGGATGCGGCGATCTCGAACGCGGCCGGTTCCCGACGCCGGCCGGGCACTGCCGCCAGTCGCGCTCGACGCCTTTACCGTTCCATCATCATTGCCTGACACTGCCATGAGGAGTCAAGGGCCGGAGGCGCCCGATCTCGGCTTTACCTGACCAGGCGCTGTCCGCAGGATGACCGCGGCTTTCCGTTGCCGGCCGGCTGCCGGTGCTAGGCCAGGTCGTTCAATCCGGGTAGGTCAGTCCCGGCGGTCCACCCCGGGACCTGGTGAACCTCGTGCTGCCCGTGGTACTGGTCGCCGGAGCCGCCGCCTACTACCTGCACTCGGTGCCGGCCGGCGGGAACGACATCGTGCTGGACGTGACCCTGGCCGCGGCCGACGCGGCGCTGGGCACGCTCTGCGCGCTGACCCTGCGCATGCGCCGCGATGGCGACGGCGTGGCACTGGCCCGGGCCGGATGGCTTTCCGCGGTGCTGTGGGTGATCGGGATCGGCGCCCGGATGGGCGTCGCGTTCTCCTCCGATCACGGTGCCGGCCCGGCCATCGCGCGGTTCTCACTGGCGCACAGCATTACCGGCGCGAACGCGTGGGTGGCGGCGCTGGTGCTGATGGCGCTGGCGGAGGTCATCGCCCGGCTGATCGTGATGCGGGTCCGCGGCCGGATACTGCCTGCCGCCAGCCCCGCTCCGCTCCCGGCTCGCGCGCGGGCATAGCCGGCGCATCACGGGGCGGATGCGCCCGACCGGACCTGCTCAGGCCGCCGTCCCGTCCGTGCGGGACCAGTCGAATCCCGGACTCGCAGTACCGTAGGCAGCACGATGCGCGCCTCGCGCCGGAGAACTGCGCTGGCTGCGACTCAGCGATGCCGGGCCGCCACCGCGGCGGCCAGGGCGGTCCGCATGGCCTCCACCGGGCCCGGGTAGCCGGTCATCAGCTCGACCTGAGCCACCGCCTGGTGCAGCAGCACGGTCAGGCCGCTGACGACCTGGCAGCCGGCGGCCAGGGCCGATCCGGCGAACGGGGTCGGCCATGGCGCGTACACCACGTCCAGCACCGTCGTCCCGGGTTTCCAGCGGGCCGGGCGCAGCGGGTCGGCGGCCCCGCGAGGAAGCGTGGAGATGACCAGGTCGGCCTCCGGCAGCGGCTCTTCGAAGAGGCGGCCGGAGATGGCCGGCCGCATCCCGAGCCGCTCGGCGGTCTCCCGCAGCTCAGCGGTCCGGGCCAGGTTGCGCACCAGCACGACCGGCGCCTGGTGACCCAGCTCGCGCACGGCTGCGAGCGCGGACTGGGCCGTGCCGCCCGCGCCGAGGATGACCGCCCGCTGGATCCGGCCCAGCCCGGCCTCCCGCAGCGCCGCGACCAGGCCGGCCACGTCGGTGTTGTCCGCCCGCCTGCCCGCGGCTGGCCCGCCTGGCGGGAACACCAGCGTGTTCGCGGCCCCCACGGCCCGGGCCAGCGGCGACACCTCATCGGCGACGGCGAGGGCCACGCGCTTGAGCGGCATCGTCAGCGACAGGCCCGCCCACTCCGGTCCCATGCCGTCGAGCAGCGGCGCCAGGCCGGGCTCGTCGCACTCGATCATGTCGTAGCGCCAGCCGTGCAGGCCGAGTGCCTGGTAAGCCGCGCCGTGCAGCACGGGCGACAGCGAGTGCCTGATCGGCGATCCGAGCACGGCTGCCCGCCGGGCCGGCCGATCGGCCGCGGTGCTGGTTTCGTCCACGAGCATCTGCCTATCCCAAGGTCCGCGCCGGAGAGCGGGCAGTCCATTACCGCACATCGGCCTGATCGCTGTCCGGTGCCCCGGCCAGCAGCCGGGCCGGGCCGCATGGGCCAGGCGGGCCTGCTGGCCGGCTGTCCGCCCGGCCAGCCGGCCACCGGCGATTCCACGGCCAGCGCCGCCTGCTCTGGCAGCGCGGCGATGAGTTCCGGCAGCGGCAGTTCGCCATCGCCGGGAAGCAGCCCTCCCGGTGCGCGCCTCCGTGAGGGCCGCCGCGCTACCCGGCCGGATCGGCAGGAACGGGCCGTCGCACAATTGCGCATAGGGTAGCCGCTCCGGCGCGACAGCGGCCACGTGGGCAGGCGTCCCGCCGGACCGCCGCAGAGGGCTGAGGACGGGCAGCAGGCGGTAACTCGATTGCCGCCCGGGACGAGCAGCTGCCGGGCTGAGCGAGGGCGATGGCTGATGCGGCCGAAACGAGCCAGGCCGATTCGCCACGCGGGTATCGTTTCTCGGTGACAGAATATGGGGCCACCGGTCAGCCCCCGGTTGGCCGGACCGCCGGGCACGTGAAGCATGGTTGTCCTGGTCGGCTTCATGGGCGCCGGCAAGACCACGGTGGGAAGCCTGCTGGCCGACAGGCTCGGGTTGCCTTTCCTCGACACTGACCCTGTCATCGAGAGCCGGGCCGGCCGGCCCATCCGGGAGATTTTCGCTACCGACGGCGAGCCCGCGTTCCGCGCACTCGAACATGAGGTCACGGCGGACCTCTTGCAGGGCCAGGACGCTGTGATCGCACTTGGCGGCGGGGGAGTGGAACATCCGGCCACCCGGCGGTGCCTTGCGGGCAGGCAGGTGGTCTATCTCCGGGTTGGCTACGAGGAGGCGATGCTGCGCGTCTCCCGCGACGACAACCGGCCGATGCTGCACCGCCCGGACCTGAATGTCATTCTCCGGCGGCGGCAGTCGAACTATGAAGCTGTCGCGACACAGATCGTGGCGACCGGCGGGCGCCGCCCCGAGGCCATCAGTCTCGACATCATCAAGCGCCTTGTTCGGATGCCCTCCGTCTCGGGTGCTATCACGCCGGTTCTCATGCCCTGCGCTGACGGCACCTGCGGCGACCGCGCCCCCGGCTAGTGCCCGCATCGGCGGCCGGCTTGCGCGCACGGCCTACGCTGATCGCCCGCTTACCGTAGACGGGCCGGCCACGTGCGGGCCGAGCGCCATCGGGCCAGGCAGCCGCCAGGCCGCTCGTCCCTGATGCCGCTGATGCCGCATCCATGGCAAGCTCGCGGAATGAGAATGCGGCAGGGATGAGATTGATCGGGGCCATCCGGGAGGTGCGGCCGCCCGCGCCAGATCCTGCCAGGTATCGCTGCCGCCGGATCCCGGCTCTGCCTATCACGGCGGTGAAGCTCAGATGAGGCCGCCGGTGTCCGGGCCCCGCGACGCTCAGGTCACCATCATCGGGGGCGGCGCTGTCGGCGCGGCCGTCGCGTACTTTCTCGCCCGCGACGGATGGCAGGACATCCAGCTGCTGGAACGCCGCGGGCTATGCGAGGAGACCAGCAGCCAGGCGGCCGGGCTGGTCGGCCAGGCCCGGCCCACGATCGAGCGCGCGCGGCTCACCATGGCGGCCGCCGATCTGTACCGGCGGTTCGAGCAGGAAACCGGCTACCCGGTGGATTACCGCGAGTGCGGCGCCATCCGGCTTGCCCTGTCGGAGACCTCGCTGCGGGAGCTCAGGCAGATCGCCGACACCGCCGCGATCACCGGCCTGCCCGTCGAGTTCCTGACCACCCGGCGACTGCGTGAGCTGTGCCCGGTGCTGGAGCGGACCGACTCGGTGCGCGGCGCGCTCTGGTCACCTACCGATGGCTATCTGCAGCCGAACAGCCTGGTCAGCGCGTACACCAGCGCGGCCAGGGAGATGGGCGTCAGCATCGCGACGCGGTCGCAGGTGACGGGCATCGGCATCGAGCGGGGCGCGGTCCGAGCGGTCTCGACCAGGGACGGCGACTACCAGACCGAGCAGGTGGTGATCGCGGCGGGCCCGTGGTCGGCCGCGATCGCCCGGCTGGCCGGGCTGGAGCTGCCGGCCGTGCCGGTGCTGCACGAGTACTTCGTCACCGAGCCCGTGCCCGGCTGGCATCCGGACCTGCCCTGCCTGCGCATCCCCGAGGTGCAGGTCTATGCGCGCGGCGAGGGCAACCGCGTGCTGTGCGGCGGGTTCGAGAACCGCGGCACGAGCATCGATCCGCGCGAGGTGGCGATCTCCTCGCCGCTGGCGGCGCGTCCGGACTGGGATGTGCTGGCGGGCTTCGCGGGCAGCCTCAGCGCGTTCGTCCCCGGCCTGGCCAGCGCCGGCGTCAGCAGCACCTTCCAGGGCTGGCCGGCCTTCACCCCGGACGGCCGCTTCATCGTCGGCCCGGTCAGCGCGATCCGGGGCCTGGCGCTGGCCGCCGGGTGCAACGCTCATGGCGTGTCCGGCTCGGCCGGGCTGGCGATGCACCTGGTGGAAAGCCTGCGCCCGGATCCGTCCCCGTACGTCCGCTCGCTCAGCCCGGACAGGTTCGTGCCCCGCACCTGGTCCTGGGAGGATGCCCGGCGGCAGGCGCGGGCCGTTTACGAGACGTACTACCCGATGCCGGCCGCGCCGGCGCGGCCCTGAGGCCGGCCGCCGCGCTGGCGGCTCACCGGCCACTGGCCGGGCGTTCCTCCGTATGCGGGGATCGACCCACGCCATGATCAGCGTCAGCAGCCCGGCCGTGCCCGCGGTCGTCCAGCCCAGGCCGATCCGGTCGATGACCGGCCCCTGGACCAGCGAGCCGACCGGGTAGGCAACGCCCAGGGCGACCAGGAAGAAGCTGAGCACCCGGCCGCGGAACGCCTCGGGCGCGCGGAGCTGGACCATGGTGGAGAGCCCCGACAGCACGCCGATGCAGACTAGCCCGACCGCGAACAGCGTCGCCACCGCCCACCAGGTGACGCCGCGCAGCGAGCCGCCCGGCCAGAGAGGTCCATTGCCGGCCTGACCCGGGAGAAGGGCCTCGGGGTACTGTCGGTGCATGGATAGCGAGCCGGGGGGAGGGGCGCGGATCCGCGCCGCGTGACACCGCATGATCTCGCACGTCGACTCGGCCATTATCGTCGTTGTCAGCCTCCTCTCCCTCGGCGGCCTCATGGTCCTTTTGGTCCACGGCATGCGGAGCGTGGGGAAGGCCACCGAGGACACGATTACCCCAAGACGTGAGGAAAAGGGACGCATGGTCGCGCCGAAGGTCACCCGTGGCGCGCGGCGCAAGAGCGACCGGAGAGCCGAGCTGCTGCCAGCGGGCGCCAGCGTCACGTTTGCCGCCGAGCGGCGCGCGGTGGGCATCGACGAGGTGCTCGACGCCCTCGACAGCGACCTGGTCGGCCTCGAGCCGGTGAAGCAGAAGGTGCGGGAGATCGCCGCGCTGCTGCTGGTCGACCGGGCGCGGCAGAAGTTCGGCCTGACGGCACCGCGGCCGAACCTGCACATGTGCTTTACCGGGCCGCCCGGCACCGGGAAGACGACCGTGGCGCTGCGGATGGCCGAGCTGCTGCACCGGCTCGGCTACCTCGAGCAGGCGCAGGTGGTGCACGCGATGCGGGACGACCTGGTCGGCGAGTTCATCGGGCAGACCGCGCCGAAGGCCAAGAGAGTCCTGACCAGGGCGATGGGCGGGGTGCTGTTCATCGACGAGGCATACTCGCTCTACCGGACCGGCGACTCGCTGGACTACGGCCAGGAGGCGATCGACATCCTGCTCCAGGTCATGGAGAACGACCGCGACAAGCTCGTGGTGATCCTGGCCGGCTACAAGGACCGGATGGACGGGTTCTTCGGGTCCAATCCCGGCCTCACCTCGCGGATCGCTCATCACCTCGATTTCGCCCCCTATGAGCTGGACGAGCTCGTCGCCATCGGCTGGGTGATTCTCAGGGAGGCGAACTATTACCTGTCGAACGCGGCAGAGGCGGTGTTCCGCGACTCCCTCACGGGCCGGATGAACCAGCCGCGGTTCGCCAATGCCCGCAGCGTCCGCAATGAGCTGGAGCGCGCCCGGCTCCGGCACGCCCACCGGCTGGCCGCCGAGCCGGACCGAAAATGGACACGCGACGATCTCATGCGGCTGGAGCCCGCGGACATCGTCGCGGCCGACGAGGACCTGCGGTCGGCGATGGAGTCCTCCATCCCGGTCCAGTGACACCGTCCCGGCCCAGTGACGCCCGTGTTCAGTGACGCTCCCGTCAGGAACGGACGCCCTTCCCCGGCATAACGAGCGTGCCGCTTCGGTTAACCCGGACTCTCAGGCGAATGAAAGGGGCGTCATGAAGGCTGTCCGGTTCGATGAGTACGGCGGGGCCGACGTGCTCCGGGTGGCCGAGGTGCCCCGGCCGGAGCCGGGGCCGGGCCAGGTCCTGGTGCAGGTCAAGGCGGCGGGCATCAACCCCGGCGAGGCCAAGATCCGCGATGGCTCGCTGCACGCGAGGTTCCCCGCCACCTTCCCGTCCGGCCAGGGCAGTGATCTAGCCGGGATCGTGGCGCAGACCGGTCCCGGCGTGACCGGGGTCAGCATCGGCGATGAGGTCATCGGCTTCACCGACGACCGGGCCAGCCAGGCCGAGTTCGTCCTGGCCGAGCAGCAGAACCTAACTCTGAGGCCGGCCGCCGTGCCGTGGGAGGTGGCCGGGTCGCTGTTCGTGGCCGGTTCCACCGCGTACGCGGCCGTGCGGGCGGTCGGCGCGAGCAGCGGGGACACGGTGATCGTCGCGGGGGCCACCGGAGGGGTCGGCTCGATCGCCGTCCAGCTGACCAGGCTGGCCGGGGCCACCGTCGTCGGGCTGGCCAGCGAGGCAGGCCATGACTGGCTGACCGGGCACGGAGTAATCCCGGTGAGCTACGGCGAGGGCGCGGCCGACCGGATCCGCGAGGCGGCCGGCGGGAAGATTGACGCCTTCATCGACGCGTTCGGCGCGGGCTACGTTCAGCTGGCGCTCGAGCTCGGCGTGCGGCCCGAGCGGATCGACACGATTGCGAACTTCAGCGCCGTCGAGCAGTACGGGGTCAAGGCCGAGGGCAGCGCCGCGGGCGCCAGCGCCAGCGTGCTGGCCGAGCTGGCCGCCATGATCGCGGCCGGCCAGCTGGAGATCCCGGTGGCCGCGACCTTCCCGCTCAGCCAGGTGCAGGACGCCTACCGGCGCCTCGCCGAGGGCCACGTCATCGGCAAGATCGTCCTGCTGCCCTGAGCGCGCCGCGCGCCGGGGCCGGCTGGCTGGCGGAACCCCCGCCCCGCGAGCCACGCCCGGGCCCGCCGGCCGGGGTTAGCATGACGAATGAGGCGTCTGTCCCGCTTCGCGGCGGCGCCGGGATCCCGCGCCCCGGAGGGAGAATCGCGTGTCTGGTGCCGAAGGGAAGCTGGATCGCATCGAGGGCAGCGACCTGCAGGGAATCGGCCGGGCCGACATCGACGACGTGATCGAGTACGTGCATGTGCCGACCGCCCGGCTGCCCGCCTACCTGAGCCTCTACGACCGGTACCTGCGGCAGCGCTGGAACGTCAACGAGCTCGACTTCACCGTCGACAAGGCCGACTGGGCCGAGCGGATGACCGGCGACTCGCGTAACTCGTTCCTGTCGATTGCCTCTGGCTTCCACCACGGGGAGCGCCAGGTGGCGGTCGAGCTGGCCCCGCTGCTGTTCGGTGCGCCCGAGGACTACAAGATCTTCCTGACCAGCCACCTGGAGGACGAAGCCCGGCACACCGTGTTCTTCGACCGGTTCTACCGTGAGGTCGTCGGGCTGGAGGGCGACGGCATCATGGACGTCCTCGACGCGTCGTGGCCTTACATCCAGGAGACCTTCGTCGGGCCGTTCGGCCTGCTCGCCTACCTGACCGACGACCTGCGCCGGGATCCCTGGAACAAGCACCTGCAGATGAAGTACGCGACCACGTACATCATCTGGATTGAGGGAGTCCTGGCCCTGTCGGTCATGAAGATCACCCTCAACTACGCGCGGGACTTCCGGGTGCTGCCGGGCTTCTACACCGGCTTCACCGCCACCTGCCGGGACGAGGCCCGGCACGTGCAGGGCGGCCTGCGGTTCATCCGCGACCTGCTCGCCGAGAACCCTGGCTACGTCCAGGACCTGCACGACACCCTGCGGACCCTGCTCACCATGAGCGCGGCCCGCTCCAGCTACATCTACTACGAGCCGCTCGGCTGGTCCGAGGAGCGGGTGACGGAACTGTTCATGAACCAGCTGCACCGCAAGCTGGGCATGGTCGGCGTGACGCTGCCGGCTGACATGGAGGACATGGTGTCCTCGGTCAAGCCGACGCTGGCGGGGGGCTGAGATGGCCCGGTTCATGACCGGCGCCTGGGCGCAGGAATGCCGGCGTGCCATCAACGGCTGGCCGGGGGAGCAGCGCAAGGCCAGCAAGCTGCAGGACTTCTGGGACTGGATCGCGATGATCCGGCCGTTCGTGACCGGCCGCCTGGCGCTCAGCGTGCGGGACCTGCCGGCCGGCCCGGACGGGGACACCCTGGCGCTCGACTTCGACGGCGGCACGGTCACGGCCGCGTCGGTGCTGCCCAGGGCCGAGGCCGAGGCCGGCGCGGTTTTCCTGCTGTCCGGCTGCTACGCCGACTGGCAGCAGATGCTGGCCGGCTACGACGTCGGCAAGATGGTGATGTACCGGAAGCTGATGCTCGAGAAGGGCGACACGCTGCAGTTCTTCATGGCCGCCTTCTTCTGGACCGAACTGCTCGCTGCCATTGCGTCCGTCCCGGCGGACACGCTCGCGCGAGCGTGAGCACGCTCCGGCAGCCGCGAGCCTCGTCCTGCGGGCCTCGTGCCGGGAGTCCCGTGCCTCAGAGCAGGCTGTCGACCTGGTGCACGTCGCCGCACGGGACGTTCAGCGCCGCGTGATGCTGGCGGATGGCCTCCTCGTCCGGCCCTTCCAGGAGGCAGTAGACCTTGCCGTCGGCGTTGTGGTACAGCTCGATCTGCCGCACGCCGAATTCGTCGCTGGCGCCATCCCTGGTTCCCTGGGCGATCTGGTCGATGGCCTCCTGCGGAAGCTTGAGGTCGTCGTGGTAATCCATGAACCTGGGCATCTGATCCCCTTATCGTCGGCGCCTGGTCGTCACTTTGCCGAACCATTGCCGTCTTGTCTATACGGTGACGGCGCGTCGCGGCTGAAAGCCGCCGCGGTCGCGTCGGCGTACTGGCGCTTGGTCAGCGGCCCGTCATCGGCGTGCGGGCCAGCGCGCTGACCGCGTGGCCCTGGGCGACCAGAAGCGGCACGACGTGGCCGCCGATCGCGCCGGTGCCGCCGGTGACGAAGACCCGCATGCCCCCACGCTAGCCCGCGGCGGGTCCGCGGCGCGCGGGCCCGCGGGCGGGGCAGGGCCGGTACTACCGGTGCAGCAGGTCGAGGAACCTCGCGATCAGCGGCCCGTCGGTCGGCCCGCCCTCGCCGCCGTCGACGACGACCATCGCGAAGGCGATGGTGCCGTTGAAGCCGATCAGCCAGGCGTCCGTCGGCAGCGGGCTGCCGCGGCCGTACTGGGCAGTCCCGGTCTTGGCGTACGTCCCGGCTGGCAGTCCGCGGTTCGCGGCGGTACCGGTCGCGACCACCTGGGCCATCATCTCGTGCAGGCCGCTGACGACGGCCGCGGGCAGCTGGCTGGCCGGGGCCTGCTCGCCTGCCGCCCCGTCCACCAGACTGGCCGGGTGCGCGGTGCCCGTATCGGCCCCGGCGGCGACTTCCGCCATGGCCAGCGGCGAGACCAGCACCCGGCCCTGGCCGATGGCCGTGGCGGCGAGATCGGCCGGGCCGGCAGGCAGCGGAACAGACCCGCCGAAGGCAGGCAGCCCGATCCGCGGAGTGGTGCCGATCCCGAACAGCGCCGCGGCTCCGGGCAGCTCCGCTGCGGTGAGGTGGCTCGTGGCCAGCCCGATGAACGCGGTGTTGCAGGATTCGGCGAAAGCGTGCAGCAGGTCGCTGATCGGCGCGGTGCCCTCGGCGTTGTGGAACACCTCCCCGTCGACCGTAATCGTCGGCGGGCAGCTGGCCGGGGACGCGGGCGTGAGCCCGTGCTCGATCAGCGCGGTGGACGTGATCACCTTGAACGACGAGCCGGGCGGGAAGGCGCCGCCGAGTGCCTGGTCGAACTCGCTGGAGTCCGGCACGCTGACCGCCGCGAGGATCGCGCCGGTCGAGGCGTTGACGGCTACCAGGGCCGCGTTCTTGCGCACCCCGGACAGTGCCGCTTCCGCGGCCTGCTGCACGCGGGGGCTGATGGTCGTTTGCACCGCCGTGCCGGGCCGCGGGCTGAGCCGCGCGAGGGTGGCCACGGGCAGGCCTTTCGGGCTGAGCACAGTGATCGTCGCGCCTGGCAGGCCGGCCAGCTGCCGCTCGTACGCCTGCTCCAGTCCCGTCTGGCCGACGACGCTGCTCGCGCTGTAGGGGGGCCCGAGAGAGCTGAGCTCCTGAGCGGTGACGGGGCCGACCGTCCCGACCACGTGCGCGGCGAGGCCGGGAGTGATCGCGGTCCGGGCGCTGGTGGTCTGGAAGACCGTGCCGGGTAGCGGGTAGAGGGCCGGCTTCAGCTGCTCGTACCGCGCCATCGGGACGGTGAAGACGGGCTCGAACCAGGTGGGCCTGGCTTTGGCCGCGGCGATCGCGCTGCTGGCCTGGGCCGGGGTCGCGCCGGCGCCCACCAGCGCGGTGACGAGCGAGGCGGGGTGCCTGATCCGCTGCCCTTCGACGCCGATCGTCACCATCGGGGCCTGCACCGTCAGCGGCGCCCCGCCGGCGCCCAGGATCGGGGCCCGCGGCGCCCAGGTCGTCTGCAGCAGCAGCTGGCCGCCAGTCCGCAGCGGCGGCGCGATCGTGGCCGGCGACCAGGCTACGAGCCACTTTCCCGAGCGCTGGACCAGCCGGAGCACGGTCCGGATGGTGACCGTGCCGATGCCGGAGATCGCAAGCCGCTCCGAGACCGGCTCCGACGCACGGGCCCCATCGGTCCGCAGCGTGCCCGGGGCGTAGCTGGCCCGGCGGACGCTGAGGTCGGTCAGCGCGGTCGCGCTGACCGAGGCGAAATCCGGCGGCGGGGCGGCCACCAGGGACCGCATGGCTGACCAGTCCCGCCGGGCCCAGTCCGCGAGATAGCTGCGTGCGGTGGCCCCCGGCGAGGCCGAGCTCCCGCAGCCGCTGAGCGTCGCCGCGGCCAGCAGCGCCGCGGCGCAGCCGCCGATGACCGGGCGACAGCGCCCGCGCAGCGGCCGCATTACGTGCTGATCAGTCATGACAGCCGAGCTTTCATGACGGGTGGGCATCCATGGCAGAGAGGCTACGCACCGCCGGGCACTCCGCGGGGAGGGCGGCCGACGATCGTCGCCGGCCAGGGGCTCGTAGTGTGGAAGTGATGGTGAGTCGGCCGGGGCGTGGCGACAGCGCCCGCGGCTGGGCCAGGTCGTAGCGAGGGCGTCAGGATGACAGAGCGTAAGCCGGCCGGGATGAGCTTCAGCTCATGGATCGACCAGCAGATCAGCGAGGCGGCTGAGCGCGGCGCCTTCGACGATCTGCCCGGTGCGGGCAAGCCGCTGCCCAGGAGGGGCGGATTCGACGATGGCCAGGCGTGGATCCGGGAGTACGCGCGCCGGGAGGGCGTGCCGGCCGAGGAGATGCTGCCGACCCCGCTGAAGCTGCGGAAGGAGATCGAGCGGCTCACCGAGGCGGCGCCCGGCATGCGCTCGGAGCGGGAGGTACGCGAAGTCGCCGCGGACCTGAACAGGAGGATCCTGGAGTGGCGCCGGATTCCGCTCGGGCCGCCGGTCTTCGTGCCGCTGGTGGACGAGGAAGCGATGATCAGCAGCTGGCGGGCCGCGCACCCTGCCCGGCCCGCTACCGCTTCCCTGGCTGATGCCCGGCGCCCGGCGACCGGGGAAAGACCTGTGCGGACCCGGTGGCGCGACCGGCTCAGCCGGCGTCGACGGCACTAGCCAGGCCCGCGCGCTCGCCGCGAGCGAGGTTGCCCGCAGCACCGGGGCCAGGGGCGTGATCGTCGGCCGTGCCGGCGGGTGCGTCATGATGGGCGGATGCATGCGCGCCCGGGCCGGGGGGATCGCGGGCGGCCGGGCTGGCCCGTCGCGGCAGTCCTGGCCCGGCTGGGCCGCGCCGTGCGGGACCGCCGCGTCCCGGCCTCGCTCACGGCTGGCGCCGCGCTCCTGGCCCTGCTGGGCTGCGGCACCTCCGGGGCGGCGGCCAGCCCGGCTGCCGGGCGCAGCGGGTCAGCGAGCGCGGGCTCCGGGCGACCGGCGGCTCCCGGCGCCGCGTCCGCCGGCAGCCTGCCCGATCAGGTGCCAGCGCCCGCGCACACGCTCGTGGTGGTGCTGGAGAACCACTCGTACGCGCAGATCATCGGCAGCCGCGCCGCGCCCTTCATCAACTCGCTGGCCCGGCGCGGGGCGCTGCTCACCCGCTCCTACGCCATCACCCATCCCAGCGAGCCGAACTACCTGGCCCTGTTCTCCGGCAGCACGCACGGCATCACTGACGATGGCTGCCCTTACCGGCTGAGCGGGCCCAATCTCGCCGCCGACCTGATCCGGGCAGGCAAGAGCTTCGTCGGCTACGCGGAGGGCCTGCCGGTCACCGGATCGCTGGCCTGCTCGGCCGGCGAGTACGCGCGCAAGCACGTGCCGTGGACTGACTTCCGGAACGTGCCAGGCTCGGTGAGCAAGCCGTTCACCAGCTTTCCGGAGCCTGCCTTCGACCGCCTGCCGACGGTGTCTTTCGTGATCCCCAACCTGTGCCATGACATGCACAGCTGCGACGTGGCCGCCGGGGACAGCTGGCTGCGCGTGCACATCGGCGGCTATGCGAGCTGGGCGATGAGTCATCACAGCCTGCTGATCCTCACCTGGGACGAGAACGACGGCAGCTCGGGCAATCAGATACCGACGATCTTCGCCGGCCAGATGGTGCGGCCCGGCCGGTACGGCGAGCCGGTCACCCATTACAGCGTCCTGGCCACGATCGAGGCCGCCTACGGCCTGCGGCGAGACGGCCGGGCGGCTGCCGCGAAGCCGATTACCTCGATCTGGCGATCCTGAGCACGCTGGCCAGCCCGGCTGGCCGGATCGCTCACCGGGTCGGAGCCGGGCCGGAGCCGGGCCGGAGCCGGGCCGGAGCCGGGTCAGGCCGGGGGTGACGCCCTCGCCACGTCGGCGCCCCCTGGCTGTTCCGGCTCTGGCCGTTCCGGTCCTGGCTGCTCTGGTCCTGGCTGCTCTGGTCCTGGCTGCTCTGGTCCCGGCTGCTCAGCCGCAGGCGCTTGCAGCGCGCGCAGCGCTGCCTCGTACAGCGTGATGAGGCCCGCTTCCACCTCCGGCCCGTGGAACCGGGGATCCCAGGTCAGGTCGGCCAGGGAGTCGCTGATAACAAAGGCCGAGGCGACGTGCAGCCTCCTGGCCTCTGCCACCGCGAACAGGGCGGCGGCTTCCATCTCCACGCAGAGCACTCCCTCGGCCTGGTACTGGCGGGCCTCGGCGACGGTCTCCCGGTAGGGGGTGTCGATCGTCCAGGAGGTGCCGGCCCGGAAGCGGGCGTCGGCCTGCCCCAGTGCCGCTCCGAGGGCGGCGCTGGCGGCGGCAGTGGCCCTGGCCAGCTTCGCCGGAGGCAGGTAGTGGTGGGAGACGCCCTCGTCCCGGATGGCGGCCTCGCACAGGACCAGGTCCCCCACGGCCAGATCACGCTGCAGGCTGCCCGCGGTTCCGACGGAGACAAAGGCCGACGTGCCCAGCGCCGCCAGTTCTTCCATCGCGGCCGCCGCGGCCGGCGAGCCGATGCCGAACTGGCCGAGCAGCCCGACCCGGCCGCCGGTGCTGGGCAGCGCCAGGACCGAGTGTGCCGCGCCCTGCCGTCCTGGCGGCGTCAGCCCTTCGAGCTGCAGCACGTGGTGATACAGGGACCGCTGATAGCACAGCACGACGCCGGCCGGGGCCCGGCCCGCGCCGAGGGCGCCAGCGCGCCGGAGGTAGGCGAGGAAATCGGCCGGGCCGAAGATCGCCTCCTCGGCGTGCTTGCCCGCGAAATTCGGGTAACTGGCCGGCGGCATCAGGGCCGATCGTACTGAAGCTCCCGGCGCCCGCCACAGGCGCCCGGAGCAGGCACCCGGCACCGGCACCCGGCACTGGCGCGGCGTGCAGGGGCAGCGCAGCGAGCACGGATCAGGCCAGCGCCTCGGGCGGCGGGGCGGGCGAGGGCTCGGCGCTCGCGTCCGTGATCGGGACGGATCGGCCAGCGAACCGCGCGAGTGCCGTGCCCGCCAGCAGTCGCGCTGGCACCGGGTCCGCCGCCGTCCGGCTGCTCAGCTCCGGGACGGGCAGCTCATGATCGGCGGCGGCGACGACCAGGTTGCCGAAGCTGCGGCCGCGCAGCACCGTGTCCTCGGCGATCACGCAGGCGTGCCGGAATACCGATCGGACCGCCGCCACCCGGCCGCGCGCATGGGCGAGCGGCGGCCCGTCGCTGACGTTGGCGGCGTACCAGCCCGATGGCGCCAGCGCCCTGGCCGCGGTGGCGGTGAACTCCGCCGACGTGAGGTGGGCGGGCGTCCGGCCCCCGGCGAAGACGTCCATGACGATCATGTCGAACGAGCCGGCCGGCACCTGCTCCAGGACGGCGCGGGCATCCGCCACCCGGACCCGGATCCGGCCCGTCCCCGGCCGCGGCTGGCCGGCCTGCGCGAGCGGCAGTCGCCTGCGGACAAGCCTCGCTACCTCCGCGTCGGCCTCGACGG
>Ga0181523_10000297_pt1 | contig 55547 bp, 46 predicted proteins | sample PEATcosm2014_Bin_43_FD_119752 | JGI IMG/M metagenome (GOLD analysis project Ga0181523, IMG submission 119752) | Peatland microbial communities from MTU Mesocosm Facility, Houghton, MI, USA - PEATcosm2014_Bin05_30_metaG | ecosystem: Environmental > Terrestrial > Soil > Wetlands > Peat | place... | reverse complement strand
GGTGAAATTCAGGTAGTAGGTTTCGACGCCGCGCGCGTCGGAATCGTGGCTGGAATTGGCGTGGATGGAAATAAACAAATCCGCGCGCTCGCGGTTCGCAATTGCGGTGCGGGTTTCGAGGGGAATGAAGGTGTCGTCCTGGCGCGTGTAAATGACTTCGGCGCCGAGCCGCGATTCGAGCAAGCGGCCGAGGCGCTTGGCCACATCGAGCACCACGTCCTTCTCCTGCAGCCCGTTGGGGCCAATCGTCCCGGTGTCATGCCCCCCGTGGCCGGGGTCGATGACGATCTTCCCAATCTTCAGTCCAAGCGCGCGCGTCAAAGAGCGGGCGCCCGCGGCGGTGGGACGCGCTTCGCGGGACTCAAGACGGCTGTCCGAACCAAGATCCGCGGTGTCGGGAGCCGCGGCGGCTGCGGATGACGATGAATGTGACTTCTTGCGGTGCAACGCGGAAGAAGAAGAAGGCGAAGCAGACGATGATGACGGCGGCGAATCCGATTTCGCCGGCTTCGCTTCGTCGGCGACCGAGGTATCGGCGGCCTCGCCCGGCGTCACGTCGGAGCGGAGTTTGTCGTGCTCCGGCGTGGCGTTTGTCGCCGGAGCATTGTCGTTCGGGCTTTCGTCCGCCTCGACAATCGTCTTCGGAATCCTGCGGTTCGATCCTTTGACCGCAACTGTGGTCTTAATCACTCGATTGCCGCTCGCTGCTTTCGAGGGGTCGGATTTGGAATCCGCGCTGACCTCCTCGGCGGGTAAGTCCGTTTCGACGGGCCCGGGTTTCGAAGAGCCAACCGCGTCTTTGCCCGATGGTTGCGCTGCCTTCCGTCGATCAGCTTTCGAGTCTGCTTTCGGCGATGTTGCCGGCTCGCCGGAGTCGTCGTCCGAGTCCGCGGCGGCCGTGGCTGTCTCCGGAGCGGAATGAACTTTGGCACCGGATGAGTCCGTCTTGGCGATCTCCGCCTTCGAAACATCCTCCGCCCGGTTCTGCTTCCCGTGCGCATCCTTGCCGTGAACATCCCTGCCGTGAACATCAATGATGAGCCGGTAGGGGTCGGGCAGCAGGAAAGCGTCGTAACTTGCCAGGTCGTCCACTTCCAGCACAATCCGCGTGCGCCCCGGCTCGAATTCGGCGACGCGAATTTTCTTCAGGAAGCCATCGTCGACGTCGAAGGTCTTGCCGACCAGGGTTGAAGCCAGTTTGGTGTCGTGCAGGTCGAAGAAAATGCGGTCGGGATGCGAGATGCGCTGAGAGCCGAACTTCACTTCCTGCTCGACGTCAATGGCGACGCGAGTGTAGTCGGGCGTGGACCAATGGCGAACCCCGGTGACGCGTGGCAAGGCGCTGCGGCGGACGCTGGCGGCAGTCGCCGATTCGGCCGCATCGTCAGAAGTAGAACTAGAACTAGCACCAGAGCTGGAGCCGGCGCTGGCGCTGGCGCTCGGGCTGGCCCCGGCGTTGACACCAGGAGACCGCTGTTTGCGCGCCGCCTTCTGGGCGGTGCGTTCCATCTCGTCGGCCTCGGCATCGATTTCTTTCACCGCCGCGCGGGCGTCGTCGGCCAGGCGGTTGCGCGGATAGCGACGCGCAAAGTCTTCGAAAGTCGTTCGCGCCTCTTCGGGATCGTTGAGATCGTCCTTATAGATCTCGCCGATGGTGAACAGGGCATCGAAGCGGTATTTGCTGCCGGGATATTCCTTGCGTAGGAATCGGTACTCGTCGACCGCGCCGCGCAGGATCTTGTTGTCCTCAAAGCGCCGCCCCATTTCGACCATAAGTTCGGCAGTCGCCACCACGCTCGGGTCGGCCTTGGATGAGGCGGGAGAGCCGAAGTAGACGCGCCGGTACGAGTCGATCACCCGCTGATATTCGCGGCGAGTGCGCTCTCCCAGCGGACGCCCGTTGAGAGCCTCGCGCATGCGGTCCGCCTTGGCGAACTCCTGGCGCGCCCAGGCATCGTTGTGATGGACGCGAGCCGATGCGGAAACCAGCGGCAGCAGCGCGAACAACAGCGCTGCGCCAAGGCGAAAGGCGCGGGCACCTCGAGTTAGGGTCGCAGAAGCCTGGGTCTTCACGCTATTAAATCATTAAGTCATTGAGACATTGAGTCATTAAGCCAGATCAATGATTCAATGCCTCAATCATTCAATGATTCGATGCCTTATTCCGTATTGCTCATGTGCAGCACGCCCTCAGCGTCGCGCTGCACGACGACCGGCTGATGCACCGGGGCGCCGAAACCGACTTCGCTGCCGCTGTTATACAAGTTCGTGATCCGGCGAACGTAGCTTTGCGTTTCCTTGAAATGCGGAACGCCCGCACTCCTCGCCACCGCTCCCGAACCAGCGTTATAGGCTGCCAGGCTGAGGCGCACGTCGCCGCCGTAGCTGTCCAACAAACTCCTTAGATGTCTAACCCCGGCATCCACGTTTTGTTGCGGGTCAAAAGGATTGGTAACCTTGAGCGAACGGGCGGTCGAGGGCATCAACTGCATCAGCCCCATCGCGCCCTTGCGCGACACCGCGTTGGGATTAAAATCCGATTCCACCTTGACCACCGACCGCACCAGGTTCGGATCAACGTGGTGGCGCGCGGCCGCCTGGTCAATTGCGGCGTCGATATCCTGCTGGCTGAATGCACGGTTCAGAGTCTGGTGACTCTGCACTTTGCTGTCGAAATAGGTATTCACTTCGGACGCCGCCGAGCGCGCCGCCCGCATCACCGCTCCGTTGGTCGGAACCGGCTTGAAACGATGCTCAGTCACACTCCAGTAGACGAGCGTAGACCGGGCGGGAGTTGCCGCCTGCGCGCCCGGAGCCGTGGAAGGCTCATCTCCGTTAACGTAGATCTTGCGGCCGGATTCGTCGGTCGTCGAAGTAATCGCGCCCACCCGTTCGACGGACTGGGCCCGCGCCGGCGTGGTCGAGAACATGATGGAAAGAAAGGAGGCCGCGGTTAAGCTGGTCATCAGCGCGATTTGCAGGCGTTTCTGCATACGGGTTTGAGATCGGCCAAAAGGCACACTTACTCCAGGGCCCACCCTACCCGCGAACCTGCCGGAGAATCCAGAACCAGAGTAACGTGATTATAGGGTGCGCCGGGGACGGGGGCAATCTCTCCGAAGGGCATAGAACCACTGAAGTAATCTACGTAAGTAACTGAAAGGACTTGATTTTGCCAGAGCATACTCCGTAAATCGTTGTAAGCAGTTTTTGGGTAGGGCACGGCTCGCCGTGCCGTCTGGGGCCGGGGAAAATAAAGGGCTTTAGCCCCTGAGGGCCGCCGCTTCCGAGCTGAACGGCATTTGTGAAACACGCCCTGGGACCTTAACGCTCTCCCCTGCGCTCTCCAAGGCTTGACCTTCCGCCGCTCGACTACGCAAAGCCCCCGGGCAATCTACAATGGCGTCTGCATGCTATGAACTCCCAAGCCCTTCGCAAGCTCTTCGACCAGGTGCGAAAAAAGCGCCTCTCCCCCGACGACGCCGTCGAGCGCCTCCGTCATCTGCCCTTTGAGGACCTGGGCTTCGCCAAGCTCGACCACCATCGCGCCCTGCGCCAGGGTATGTCCGAGGTGATTTTTGCCCAGGGAAAAACGCCGCGGCAGGTGGCCGACATTTTCGCCCGCCTCGCGGCCCACGGCGGCAACGTGCTGGCCACGCGAGCCACCGAGGAACAGTACGCCGCCGTCGCCGCCGCTGTGCCCCAGGCAGAGTATCGTTCCCTGGCTAGGGCAATTGTGCTCAAGCGCGATCGCAAGCGGCACGGCAAGGGCGTGATCGTAGTCGTCTCGGCGGGAACCAGCGACATCCCCGTCGCCGAAGAAGCTGTCGTCACCGCGGAGCTGATGGGCAACAGCGTTCAGCATATTTACGACGTCGGAGTCGCGGGCATTCACCGCCTGCTGGCCCATCGCGGAACACTCGCGAAAGCGCGAGTGATCATAGTCTGCGCCGGAATGGAAGGCGCGCTGCCCAGCGTAGTCGGCGGCCTGGTCGGCGTCCCGGTGATTGCCGTTCCAACCAGCGTTGGTTATGGCGCAGCTTTCGAAGGCCTGGCCGCTTTGCTCGGAATGATGAACTCCTGCGCCTCGAACGTTAGCGTGGTCAACATCGATAACGGATTCGGCGCCGGCTACGTCGCCTCGCTTATCAACCGCCGCTGATCCTAAGGCAAAACGGGGCCGGCGCAAGCCAGAAGCCCTGCCACTTTTGTGCCATTTCACCCCGATTCTCCACAGCCTTCCACCGGGTTGCTACTTGCATTCGCGCCCACAAGTTCCGGATAATCATGGATGAGAGCTTGACCGCCGTGTATCGCTACAGCCGCGCCGACTTGCTGCGCATTCTGCGGCTCGTTCCTCGCCAGCTTCAAACCTGGGAGAAGGCGGGACTGGTGACGGCGGGCGAAGATTATTCCTTTTTCGATCTGGTGCAAATCAAGAAAGTGCGCGACCTCTGCGCGCAGCGTGTTCGGCCGGCCGTGATCCGGCAATCGCTCGATGCCATGCAGAAACAGGTTGCCGGCATGGAAAATCCACTGCTCGAAGCGGGCGCTTATCGGAGCGGACACCGCGTCGCTTTTCGTCACCACGGACGGCTGTTGGAGCCCATCGCCGGACAGTTCATGTTCGATTTCTCGTCCGAGGAAAGTAGAGTCGTGGCCAGCCCGCCGCGGAATGGGCCGGAGCTGGTGGTTACCGACGTTGCCGACTTGTTTGCGCGCGGGATCATGCTGGAAGAGAATCCCTCCACGCAGAGCGAGGCGATCTCTGTTTATTTAGAGGTGCTCGAAATGGAACCCATGCACGCCGCCGCGCATATCAATCTGGGCACGCTCTACTACAATCGCCAGGAATACGCGCTCGCCGAAAAGCACTACCGTTCGGCGATTCAGATCGATCCCCGCTACGCGCTCGCTTATTTCGATCTAGGCAACGTGCTCGACGAAACCGGACGCGTCGAGGAAGCCATCGACACCTATAAGACCGCGATCCAACTCGCGCCCACCTACGCGGACGCGCACTACAACATCGCTCTGGCCTACGAGAAGATGCGCGAGCCGCGCAAGGCGCTGCAACATTGGCGGTCCTATGTGAAGCTCGATACCACCGGTCCCTGGACCGTCCACGCCAAACATCAGATCCAGCACATTCTGCAGAGCGACAGCCTGAAGCTGGTACACTCCCGCAAAGCGAACTGAAAAACACCCGCTCCTGGCTTTTGGCTTCTAGCTTTTGGCAAAAGCCAAGAGCTAAGAGCGACTCTCGCCGCGTTATACTCGGACTTCACATCTCAGTGCAGGAGACCATGGATGAACCTCTACCGATGGGTTTTCACAATGTTCCTCGCGATAACCCTGGCAGCCACGAGCGGAGTCTGCTTTAGCCAGGCGGCGGCAGAGAAAGACATTTACTCCGCCACCGCCGATGCGCACGCCGAAATCAAAGCAGCTCTGCATAAAGCTGCAACGGAGCACAAGCGCGTCATCGTCGTCTTTGGAGCCAACTGGTGCTTCGACTGCCACGTGCTCGATAAAGACTTTCATCGCGCGGACATGGCCGCAATCATCGCCGCTAACTATGTAGTTGTGCATGTGGACATAGGAATGCAAGAAATGAAAGACAAGAACCAGGACTTGATGAAACAGTACGAGGTTCCGTTGAAGCGCGGCATTCCCGGGCTGGCCGTGCTCGATCCCGACGGGAAGCTGGTTTACAGCCAGAAGAACGGCGAATTCGAAAATGCGCGGGCGCTCGCCCCGGAAGAGGTGCTGGCCTTCCTGAACAAGTGGAAACCCGGGGCGCAGAATCGGTGAGACTCTAAATTGTTTCCAGTTGCGGTGACGGTGCGGCGGGTCATCCGAAAAAAAGGCGCGGCTTGCGCCGCGCCCTGAGAAGAAGAGAGAAAGCAACTGCTCACTCGCCGAACTCGTCCGCCAGTTAGTCGACCACCAGCTTGTTCTCGACGCTGAACGCGCCCGGTACAGAATTCGCCCGGATTCCGGCAATGTTCTTGTCCATCGTGCTCTCGACCGTCCCGTAGAGCGTCACGTGTCCGTTGTCGACCACGATGCGGATCGGGTCGACCGGGTCGCTCGCGTAACGGCCTAACACCGAGTCGCGATAGATCGCGCGCGCCGTGCGCATCCGGATCGAGTCGTCAAAGCGCGAAACCGGCAAAACCGTCACGTCATTCACGATGTCCTTGACGCCGGGCGTCCGCGCCACAATCGCGAGCGCCGAGTCTTTCGCCACATCGTTTACCGTATCGCCGTTGAGAGTGACGACTCCGTCTTTCACGCCGAGCGCAAGATAGTTGAACGCGTTGTCGTAGTATCCGACGCGGTCATAAGCCAGCTGCTTCGCCAGTTTCTGCTGCAGCTGGCCATCGGGCACGGTTTCTCCCGCGACCACGATTTCGTTGCGCACCCCCGCGACGTTGGCGATTTTCTTCACTTTCTTCGCGGCGTCGAGCTTGTCCTGATAAAGGCCGACCGTGCCGGTCAGGGTCACGATGCCATCCTCGACGCTCGAACTTACGCCCTGCAGTTGCTTCGCGTCATGAATCTTCTGGCCGACCGCCTGCTGAATCTGCTCGTCATACCGGCCGTTGGCGGCCATTGCAGTCATACTCAGCAGGACAAGCAACGCCAGAGTCACCGCAAGTATTTGCTTTTTCATGGTTGCCATCCTTACTGGAATTCCGGTCTTACCCACAGTATTAACCGGTTAGTTAAATAGATGCGCGGCGGGCCAAAAGCGATGGTCCCGCGGGGGCTTTTTACAAACTATTACAAGGTGGAGGAAACGAAATCAAAGACCAAGGGCAACCCTTTCAGCCGATTGGGCGTTTCACAATGCTGTTTTGTTTCCGTGCGAAAAGCAAGTAAACTTAGGCCCTGACCATCGACGAGCGCTTGGAGCGCTTGACCGAAGGGCACGAAGCTCTGGCAGAGAGTCTGCAGCTACTCCACGCGGACGTGCAAGGCATCGTACTGTCAGTGAAGGAACTGACGGAGTCAGGCAAAGCACTGACGGAGTCAGGCAAGGGACTGACAGAATCAATAGTAGAACTGAGGGAACTGGCGAAAGACCACGCCATCCTCCTCAAGGGCCACGCCGATCTCATTGGCGACCTGGCGAGGATCGCCGCCGGACACGAGCAGCGCGTGCAGCGGCTACAAGGCCACCAGGCCTAACCAGCAAACACGCCCGCAGTTTGACAGTTACTTGTCATAACGACTAATCTCGCCCTATGTCCCATGGTTTGCTGGTAAAGGGTCTGCAGGCGGAACTCAAGCAAAAAATCCCATTTACCAGCCGGGAACAGGAAGCCTATCTTTCTTTGTTGCGGACGGCCGATGCGCTGCAGGCGCAGGTCGAGGCCCGGCTCAAGGAATTCGGACTCACCGGCACGCAGTACAACGCGCTGCGCATCCTGCGCGGTGCCGGGCCCGAGGGCTTGCCGTGCCGCGAGATCGGCGAGCGCATGATCGCGCGCGATCCCGACATTACGCGCTTGCTAAATCGACTCCAAGACCGCGGCTTAGTCGAGCGCACCCGCGCCCGGCACGATCGCCGCGTCATCTACGGAAAGATCACCCTCGCCGGACTGAAGCTTCTCCGCGAACTGGATAATCCGATCGAAAAGCACGGGCGCGAGATTCTCCGTCACGTCGGACAGGAAAAATTGAAGCAATTGATTGCGTTGCTGGAGCTGGTGCGGAGCGGAAAGGCTTCTCACAGCCGAGACGCCGGGAGCGCCGAGTAAGAACTTTTAGGGCTATCTCTTGCGCTCTGCAGCTTTCCTCTTAGCCGCAACTTTGCCCGGAAACACTCTCGCGAAAATCTTGTCGATGTTCTTGAGCTGCCGCTTCAGGTCGAAGGCATGCTCGATCTTCGCTCGCGGCACTCTACCGCTAATCTCGGGGTCGTTCAAAATCAACTCGTGGAAGTCGAGATTCTCTTTCCACGCACGCATGGCGTGGCTCTGCACCAAGCGATAGGCGTCCTCGCGGGAAACGCCGCTCTCGACCAGGTCCAGCAATAGCTGCCCGCTGAAGACGAGGCCGTACGTGCTTTCGAGATTCGCCAGCATGCGCTCGGGATAGACGAACATGGTTTCGATCAGGGTTGCTGTTTTGTTCAGCAGGTAGTCGGCGAGCGTAGTCGAATCCGGGATGATGATGCGCTCGACGGAGGAGTGCGAAATATCGCGCTCGTGCCATAGGGCAACGTTCTCGAATCCGGCCTGCGCATTCGAGCGCACCACGCGCGCTAGTCCGGATATCTGTTCGCAGGTCACAGGATTGCGCTTGTGCGGCATGGCCGACGAGCCCTTCTGCTTTTCGCTGAAATATTCTTCTGCCTCGCGAACTTCGGTGCGCTGCAGGTGGCGGATTTCGGTCGCGATCTTGTCGAGTGTCGATGCGAGGGTGGCTAGCGTTGCCAGGTACTGGGCATGGCGGTCGCGCTGAATCACCTGCGACGACACCGCGGCAGCCTTCAACCCAAGGCGCGCGCACATCTTCTCTTCGAGTTCCGGCGTGAGGTGGGCAAACGTCCCGACCGCGCCCGAAAACTTTCCCACGCGCAGGTCTTCGGCGGCGGCCTGGAAGCGCGCGATGTTGCGCTCGGTCTCCGAATACCAGTTGGCGATCTTGAACCCGAAAGTGATGGGTTCGGCGTGGATGCCGTGAGTCCGCCCAATCATCGGCGTATCCTTGAACTCAAACGCCCGGCGTTCGAGCACCTCGGCCAGACGCTCCAGGTCGCCGGCAATCAGCGACGAGGCTTGCTGAATGAGCAACGCCTGCGCCGTATCGACGACGTCGTTCGAAGTAAGCCCATAGTGGAACCAGCGGGCGTGCGGACCCACGATCTCGGCCACGGCTGTGGTGAAGGCGATGACGTCGTGCTTGACCTCGGCTTCAATCTGGAAGATGCGGTCCACGTTGAAGTCGGCGCGCGCGTGGATCGCCTTGGCGGCGTCTTTCGGCACGATGCCGGCGGCGGCCAGCGTTTCGGTGGCAGCGACTTCGACTGCCAGCCAGGTGCGGAAGCGATTCTCGTCGCTCCAGATGCGAGCCATTTCAGGCCGAGTATAGCGTGGGATCACGGCGATCTCTCCTGTGGGGGAACTGGGGATTGTAAAGCAGGCGGGCGAGTCCGCGCAGTGGGAAGAAATCGGGTGATCGGTGATCGGGTCATTGGGTGATTCTAAATTCAAATGCTTCTGACTTTCGATGGCTCGATCACCCGATGGCCCGATCACCCGATTTCTTCTGCCTACTCCACCGTGTGCTTCGCCGTGTACCCTTCCCGCGCGTAAACGACGTACTTCACTTCCTTGCCCTTCTGGTCGTGAATCTTCAGCGGACCGCCGTCCGGCGCCTGCAGTTCAACCTTCAACTTGCGATAGGTTCCGTCGAGCTTGATGTTGGTGGGGTGATAACTGATGCTGTACTGGTTGCGGATGTCGGCCGCGATTTGCTGAAAATCCTCCGGCAGTTCTCCTTGGAAGCGCGGAAAATACGCGCGTCCGCCGGTCAGTTGCGCGAACGTTTTCACTTCGTTGTCCGCCTGCAGGTAGTCCATCGTGGTGGCCGGTATGAACCCGCGGGTGCGGCAATGGTGTACTTCGCAATACTCGCGGGCCATGAAGCCAACGCTGACGGGGTAGATGGTGACGTCCTTTGTGGCCTTAACCTTCTTGTATATTTGGTCCAGGTTAATTTTGCTGAAGCTGTCAAACCCGGTGGTGACGAGGATGACGTACTTCTTGCCCTCGATACGATCGATTCTGTCCAGGGTGTCGAAGAGCGCGTCAAACAGGTTGGTTTCGGAGAAACCCGGCATGCGCAACTGGTTCAAGGCCGCGACGACCGCGCGCTTGTCCTGCGTGAAGTCCACCAGGATCTGCGGCTTCATGTCGTAGGAGATCACCGACACCCAGTCATCCTTTTGCAGGGTGCTCGCGAAGGCGTACGATGCCCGCAAGGCCTCGATCTCGAAGTCGTAGTTGGTCGAGGCGAACTCAACCAGCAGCACCGCCGTGATCGGAGCCTTGGTCTGGTTGAACGTCGCAATCTTCTGCGGCGCGCCGTCCTCGATTATCTTGAAATTCGCTTGCGTCAGCCCCGGGATGGTCTGGCCGTCCTTGCTGGTCACCAGCACGTCCAGGTTCACCACCGGCACGTCTACGCTGATCGAGTAGTTGGGCATGTTCTCGATCTTTTTCGGTTTTTCGGGAGCCGGCGGCGGTGGCTCTTCCTTTTTCTTCGGAACCACATATGGTCCGATGTCATTTTGCGGCCCACCGGCTTCGGGCGGAGCTTCCTGCTGGTTCGGGTTCGCCGGGGGTTGCTGCGGCGTGCCTTGCGCCTGCGCCGGGAAAGTCGCAGCGGCCATCCAGAAAAAAAGAAGAAACGCCAGTAGGATCATACGCTTACGGGAAGCCGACGGCGCCCGCTTCTGCCCGCTGAATACGCTCGAAATCATGGGGATGTCCTCGAAAACCACTGTGCTAGTATAGATGCAAGTACTCTGCGGTTGGGATATTTTGCGGGCCTTTAAAAAACGCCGCCTCTCCTGGCAAAACCTTTCTGATAGCATGCGGAGTCTAAGCAGATAGCAGGTCATTTCCGACCTCCGGGGCTATTCATGAGAAAAGCCGCACTCTCCCTCGCCGCCCTTTTGTGTTTCTCGTCCTCCGTCTGGGTTAGTGTGCAAACCGTTGCCGCAGGGGCTAATGCACGAGCTAATGCAAACGACCGGCCAGCGCCTGCCGTCATTTCTTCCGCCAAAGTTTCTCCCGTGATCATGCCGCTCGACCAGATCCACGAAGGCATGAAAGGCACCGCGCTCACCGTGTTCCAGGGTGTGAAACCGGAATCCATGGACGTGGAAGTCCTGGGCGTGTTGCGCAACGTGAACGGTCCCAAGGGCGATATTATCCTGGTGCGTCTGCATGGCGCCAAGCCCGAATATACCGGTGTGGTTGCCGGTATGAGCGGAAGCCCGGTCTATTTCGACGGCAAGCTGGCGGGCGCGCTTGCCTTCCGCATCGGCGCATTCTCGAAGGAGCCAATCGCGGGCGTGACGCCGATCGAGGAGATGCTGGAGATCTACGCGCTGGACCGCCGTCCAGCGCCGGCGCCGATGCGCGCCAGTATTCCCGACGCTAGTCTTTCGCACCAGAACGCAATCACACAAGCCGCAAGCCCCGGCGAAGGCGCTGCCCTCCCCGCGGAGAACTACAACAACTATCTGCAGCCCATCGAAACTCCTCTCGTGTTCAACGGTTTTTCCGAGGAGACCTTGCAACGCTACGGATCGCAGTTCGCCGCTGCGGGCATCGTTCCGGTGATGGGCATTGGCTCGGCGAGCGATCGCAAGCAGCCCGAACCGATCGAGGCCGGATCCGCCGTCAGCGCCGTGCTGGTTCGTGGTGACATGGATATTGCCGCCACCTGCACCGTGACCTATGTCGATCCCGAGCGCTTGCTCGCCTGCGGACATCCGCTCTTGCAGTTTGGCGAAGTGGACCTGCCCATGACCAAGGCTATGGTGCTGGCCACCCTGCCTTCACCGCTGAATGCGTTCAAGATCGTCAACACAACCGAGACGTTCGGCGCGTTCGTGCAGGATCGCCAGAACGGCATTATGGGCGTGCCGGGGCGCGAGTCGAAGATGATTCCGGTGACGGTCGCTATGCACGTTCTAGGCGAACACGGCCCGGGACCGGCGACCAAAGAATTCCATTACGAGATCCTCAACAACGCCCGCCTCAGCCCCCTGGCCATGATGGCCACCGTCTTCAACGCGCTGCACGGCACCAACGAATACGGTGAGGATATTACCTATCGCATGAATGGTGCGATCGGCGTGAAAGGCTATCCCGACGTCACGCTGCGCAACATGTTTGCTCCGCAAGACAACGGGCAGCCCGCCGCCGCTTTGGCCGCGGCCTCCATCGGCGAGCGTTTTGGACGCATCTACAGCAATCCTTATGACGTTCCCGACGTGCAGGGAGTGAGGCTCGATTTCGACCTGGTTCGCGAACGCCGCTCCGCTCGCCTGGAATCGGCGCGCACCGACATGACGGAAGCCCGTCCCGGCGACCACATTACGGTGGAGGCCGTGATTCGGCCGTATCGCGGCGAGCGCCTCGTGCGCCAGATTCCCATTCGAATTCCGGCTTCCACTTCGAAGGGAACGCTGCGCATACTGGTCAGCGACGGAGACACACTCGACCGCATGCGCCGCGGGATGCCGATGATGATCCGTGGAATGGGCCTGGCGCCGACCATCGCGTTACTGAATAAAGAGCGCGCCAACGATCGCGTGTACGTTTCGCTGATCGAATCCGACCCCGAAGCCATGGTCGCCGACAAAGTGATGCCCACCCTGCCGCTCTCCGTGATGAATGTCATGGATAACATGCGCGGCACGCAGGATATGGTCGTGCTCGGAGAATCGTCGGTCGGCGAAGCTTCCACCGACCCGCTCGACTATGTCGTCTCCGGCGCCCAGATGCTGACCATTAGCATTAAGTAAGTAAAGTTGGATTCGGCAAGTTGGTAGCGCAAAATTCACGCTGTCATCCTGAGCGAAGCGAAGGACCTATGTATTTCGCCAGCAGAATGCATAGATCCTTCGCTTCGCTCAGGATGACAACCCAAACCTATGTTACTTACTCAAGCAACTTAGTATGAGGTATAACTTTGGCTCGTAAGACTCTTACTCTACTATCGACAACTGCTCTTATCATCTTAACCCTTTCCTCCGTCACCCTCGCCGAAGGCACCCGCACCTGGGAACAATCCAAATTCGACGAACTGACCAAGGGCACTGCCAAGGGCATCGCCCTGCGCAGTGAGGGCGGGCTCGAACTAGCCCCGGCCTTTAGAGCGCTCGCCACCACGCCTTCGACTTACATCTGGTCGATCGCATCCGATTCCGCGGGCAACATCTACGCCGCCGCCGGATCTCCCGCCCGCGTCTATCGCATCACGCCGGATGGACAGAGCACGATTATCTTCGAGCCGCAGGAATTGCAGGTGCAGGCTCTGGTCGTCGCTAAGAACGACAAGAACAAGAATGACAAGAACGGCATCGTCTATGCTGCCACGGCACCCGACGGCAAGGTGTATCGGCTTGAACCCCAGTACCTCGAATCCCAGAGTTTCGGCCCCGCAAAAGCCGCCGAGGCTGCTGAGCGTGCCGCGAAAGCCCCCTGGAGCGCGACTACCTACTTCGATCCCGGCTCGAAGTACATCTGGGACATCGTTCTCGACAACTCCGGCGCGCTCTATGTCGCGACCGGCGATCATGGCGAAATCTACAAAGTCAGCCCCAACGGCCAACACTCGCTCTTCTTCAAGAGCGATGAAGTCCACATTCGCGTGCTCGCGCTCGACCCGAAAGGAAACTTGATTGCCGGTTCCGACGGCAGCGGACTGATCTATCGCATCGCGCCGAATGGCGAGGCGTTCGTTCTCTACAGCGCGCCCAAGAAAGAAATCACCGCGCTCGCCATCGACGCGGCCGGCAATATCTACGCCGCCGCCGCGGGCGAGAAGCACCCCGCAAACGCGATACCGCAAATGGGAGCTATGCTCGCGCCCCAGGTGCAGAATCTGGCCGTACCCGGCGGCAATATCACGATCACCGCGGCTCCCACTGCCCCCGTCCCGATGATGCCTTTTCCCGCTCCCGGACTCGGCGCCGCCGGCGGCTCCGAGATTTATCGCATCGCACCCGATGGCGCGCCGTCACGCCTCTGGAGTTCCCACGAAGATCTCGTCTACGCTCTCGGCTTCGACCAGCACGGACGCCTGCTCGCCGGCACCGGCAATCGCGGACACATTTTCGCCATCAACGGCAACCAGGCGGATGATTACACCGACCTGGTCAAAGCCAGCGCCACGCAAATCACCGCCTTCGCCGCCGCGCCCGGCGGAGGGCTCTACGCCTCCAGCAGCAACCTGGGGAAAATTTTCGTTCTAGGTCCCGGCCCCGAATCGGAGGGCACCTACGAAAGCGATGTCTTCGACGCGCACGTCTTTTCGCTCTGGGGACGCGCCAGCATCCGCATCACCGGAAACGTCGAGCTCTATGCGCGCAGCGGCAACGTCGACAATCCCGACCGCAATTGGAGTAAGTGGACGCGCGTTAACCTCGCTCTCGGTGGCGGCGCCGAGCTGAACGTTCCGCCGGCGCGCTTCGTGCAATGGAAGGCAGTGCTCCATGCCGGCAACCCCGCGCCTCGGGTTGACGACGTATTACTGAACTACCTGCCCAAGAACGTTGCCCCCGAAATAGACGAAATCGTCGTGCAGCCCGGATACCACTATCAGCCGATTCCGCACATGACCGGCAACGAGCCGCTCGGACAAGGTCAGGGGCAGGCGCAGCCGCGTTTCGATCCTCCGCCGCCCGCGGTGCGCGACCGCGACTCGATCGGCATCCGCTGGCAGGCGCATGACGACAACGATGACCAGCTCGTCTACTCCGTTTACTACCGCGGCGACGGCGAATCGCGCTGGCTGCTGCTGAAGACGAATCTCTCCGACCGCTACTATTCCTTCGACGCCAGCCTTCTACCGGACGGCGGCTACACCGTGAAAGTCATCGCCTCCGATGCGCCCTCGCACTCGCCCGGAGAAGCGCTCTACGCCGAGCGCGTCAGCCCGCGCTTCGAGGTCGACACGACGGCCCCGGTCATCGATAATCTGACGGCCGCGTTAGATGGAAAGTTCGAGGGAAAGCTCGAGGGAAAGCTCGACGGAAAGAAGGTCGGCCAGCAAATTCACGTCCGCTTCCGAGCCACCGATTCGTTTTCGCCGATCAAGCGCGCGGAGTACTCGCTCGATGGTGGCGACTGGCAGTTCGTCGAGCCAGTAGGCCAGTTGTCGGATTCGAAAACCGAAGACTACGATTTTCGCGTGCCCGTGCCGACAGCCGAAGCGGCGCCCGCACCGATGGCCGAGAACACCGCAAGTGACCACGTCGTCGTGGTTCGCGCCTACGACCGCTTCGACAATCTCGCCACCGCAAAAACCGTGATTCGCGGAAAATAGAACTTCGCACCGTGATCGCGCCATGAATCTAACGGTGGAGAGACGGGCGCCTCGCCCGTCCATCCGGGCGGGACGCCCCGCTCTCCACCAGCCTTCACTGCTGAGCAAGAATGATGGACGCATTCGGATTCGTCTTGTCCACATCCATCATCAGAAAACTTTGCAGCGCGCAAACCGGATTCTGGGCGGAAGTGCAACCGGAAGTGTCAAGGGCGTAGATCACGTAATTCGGCGTCGTCGCCGGTGAAACTGGGGCGATCGTACCGTTGCCGGCAACCTGGATCGTGTAAGTCCCGGCCAGCGTCACTCCCGCCGAGTCGGCGCTATCGTACTGGGTTCCGTTGACGCACTCTGACGTGCACGTACCAGTGTTCACCCACGTCAGGAGCAGGTTGGCCGCAATCGCGTCGACTGCGGAGCTGCCGCTGCCGGTGGTCGCCGCCGCATACGTACCCGGCAACTCCGAACCAGCGAAAATCCCGCTCCCTTTCCCCTGCGGATTCATCGTTCCGGTCATCACCGACGAACTCGATTGATCGAGCAGGAATCCGCGGTTCGCTCCACTGGCATAAAGCACGAACGGAAGCGGCGCGACGATCGGGGTCGCAGTCGGATTGCCCAGCATCTGGAAGACATAGCGTCCATTGGCGGTGCTGGAGGCAGCGTATGTGTAAGGGGACGTAGTTTGGGAGGCGGAGGGGAATTGGACACTGGACAGAATCGTACCGCCGTTATTCTGATCAAACAGACCGGAGAAGTTTCCGTTGCCATCGGTCGTGCCCAGCACCAGCGAGACATTGGCATTCGCCCCCGACCCGGCCGTCCCCGTCAGAGCGGAGACGGAAGTGCCTTTGAAAGCAGCAATGTTGTAGGTCTTTGTCGAATCCTGGAGGACCATCGTTCCGGAAACGGCTGGGTTTGTGCTGACCGGGTCGGTGGAAACCGCATAGAAGGTCAACGGATTAGCGGCGCTTGTGGTTCCGCTCCCAACAAAGAAATCAAAACTCATACTTACGGGCGAGGTTAGCGCCAAATGCCATGAGCCATTGGCATTCTGTGTGTAGGTTCCCGTGACCGTGCAGGGCGGAGTGCCGCTGCAAACGCTATTGCTGCTCTGGCCGCCGTCGTTCACATCGATCAATCCGCTCAACGCGCCGGTGGGTGGGTTACCGTTGAGCTGGCCATTGAACCCCATAAGACCTGCGTACCCAACACGCTTGCCGCCGGAGTCCACGCCGGTGAAGCCGAATGCGTAGGTCTGGGCGGTGGTGCCGGTGAAAAGTTTGGAGGACGAAGTCTGCGCGATGCCAGAGCCGGTGCCATTGCCGTCGGACTCGATCATCTCGATGTCGCCCACGCCGTCGACAACGACCTGGTATTGATCTGGGCCAATTCCGTTGGCTGGCGGCAAAATCAGCGTGCCCGCGTTATTCGAATTGCTCGCGTCGTTCTGGGTGGGTGTATACGACCCTCCTGCGATCGAAATACTCGTAGCGGTGCCGCTCGACGTCAGTTGATCTTCTGCGCCCGAGATCGAACCATTCACCGCCACTGTGAACGTACCAGCCACAGCCACGAAACCGTGGGCGTCATATCCGGAAAATTGGAATGCGTATGTGCCGCTTACACGGGATGTGACCAGCGAGGCTTTGGCGATGGTGCAATTCTTGGGGTTGGTCGAGCAGCCCGTCTGATCGAGTGGCGTAATCGCCGATATTTGAACGCAACTCCCACTGCAGCTGTCATTCGCTGTGTAGATCGCCAAGCCGGACGCGATCGGGGGGTCACATTCGGATCCCGAACAAAAGTTGGCGCACGAGTTTCCCGATCCGCCCGCCGTGCAGGTCCAAGTAAAGGTCTGCGGCGCATAGTCAGGGACGGCTACGGCGGTAAATTGCTGGGTCAGACCTTTATTGCCACCGGTGCCGCCGGTGGTGCCCACGCTCAGCGTAAAGGGCGATACGTCGGTAGTGATGTCAACCACGGTTATCGGCAGAGTGCCGGTTATCGAGGTGTCGGACGCCAATGTCGCTGTGATCGTCGGTTGCGTACTTGAGATACACGCGGTCTGGGAGGCGCATCCGGGCGCCACGTAAGTCGCGGTGGCCGGGGTGGTCGCTGGCGTGACTGGCGTGAGCGTCCCCGGGCCGCTTAGGCTCCAGGTAACGGCCGTAGTCGTCGAGTTCGACACCGTCGCCGTAAGCAACACAGATTGCGTCGGATAGATCGCGTTAGAGTTGACGGCGCTCGGCGTAGTAATGTCAATGGACGGTGGAGGGGTAACCACGCCGTTTCCGCCCTTCGCGCAACCAACCGCCAGCGCCAGACTCACCAAAGCTACCGCAAGTAAACAGTTTTTCATCATGATTAAATCTCTTTGAACCCGCCAGCAGGAAACCCGCAGCCCGAAACCGCAGTCTGAAGACACAGCTTCCCTCCGGGACTATCCCAGTCTGAGAGCAGCCATAAGACCAATTTGTTTTTCAAATCAGCAGGTTACAAATGTACCTGAATCCAAGGCACTTTGTCTGCGCGGAAAGGGGTTTCGAACGACGGCCAACAGAGCCGCCTGCGCAAGGAATTGCAACTTTCCGGGACTGGCCTCTACTGCGCGAACTAGGCTCTCGACTCCCAGCAGGAAAGCGCTGAGAGCTTCGGGCCGCGAGCTGCAAAAAACGGCTCTAGCCCGAAGCTCGCAGCCCGAAGCGCTTTTCCGTCGAGACCTGATTCTTCATTGCGCGGCAGCGGTCGTTTCCAAAGCCGAGCGCTGTGCGGTTTCCAGCAGTGGACGCAACTCAGCCGCGCTGATCCCGAGCGTGCCCCCGGAGAAGCCGTCAATATAAGCGGAGTTGATGCCCACCACTTCACCGCGCAAGTTGAGCACCGGCCCGCCACTGCCCCCGCGCGCCGTGGGTGCGTCGTAGATCAGCTTGTCTCCGGTTACGTCGCCGATGTGTCCGAACGTCGCCGAAGGCCGGATCAACGATAGCGCCGCCAACTCGCCCGCCGTGTCGGCATCGTCCGGATGCGACGAAAGCCGCTCATAGACAACCGCGGGAGACTTGGCCACCATGCCCGTCACCCCCATCGGATAAGCCAGCACGCTCACCGATTCGCCCACATGCGGAGACGTTTGCGCCAAAGTCAAGGGCCGCAGCGTCTTCGTGAAGGCGGTCCCTTCGAGCCGCAGCACGGCCAGATCCCCGTGTGTAGCCACTACCGCCGTCTCCAGCTTTACCGGAAGCGGCGAGCCTGGAAAATAGGCTTCCAGCTTTTCCAGCACCGGCGCTCCGCCCTGCCGCAAGACCACGGCCACTTCCCGATCGCCATACCAGGGCTCGGCCACATGGCGATTAGTAGCCATCAGGCCCGGCGCCACGACAAACCCCGTCCCCGCCACGCGGGCGCGAAGATTTCGCCCCCGGCCGGACACATGATAAACCCCATAGATATAAGCCACCGAATCCCGCGCGTCGTCCACAGCCGCCGGCGAAAACGACTGCTGCCGCTCCAGATCCGCCACCTGGCGCGAGAGTTGGTGCACCTGCTGCTCCAGCCCGGCCGTCTCGGGAGGAGTGTAGTAGTGCGCCATCACGACTGCGCCCACCAGCGCCAGTACGCCCAGCAGCCCCTGCACAAAGCGCTGCCAGGTTTCGAGCAACTCGTCTTCGCTATGATCGGAATTGAACATGAGCCGCCACACCCGGCACGGAGGGAGATGACCAGGTAGCCACTATCCTGACCCATCCCGGCTCAGCCGTGTAGGGTACAGAAGTCGGGTAGCAGCCGAGCAAAGGTAACCGAGATTCTGTCGAAAGCTCTCTTTGAAACCTTGAAACTCTGAAACCTTGAAACCTCGCTTCACCCGATTGGTGTAGTTTATGAGCATGGCGAAAACGAGTTCGGATGGTCCGCGCTGGATCGGAATTCCAGCGCGCGTATTCGCGATGACGTTTCTGTTCACCCTGCTGTCGTTCGCGGTCGCGCTGCTGTTGAGCATTATGGGGACGGTGGTGTACGCGCAGGTAAAGCACGTCGCGCCCAACCTGGCGTTCGCCTACCGGCACATTGCGTTTCCGTGCGCGCTCACCGCCGGTGCGATCGTGCTGGTGCTGTCGCTGGCAATGGAAATTCGACAATGGAGAGACGGGCGCCCTCGCCCGTCAAGCCGGGCGGGGACGCCCGGCTCTTCACCGGCAGGCAAGAGCGATTTAAATCAGGATGAGTTGAGGACCTGCCCGCCGCGCATTGCCATTCCCGTGCCGCATTCCGCGGATAGGGAGTATGGAGAGCGTGCGTTGCCAACCTATGAAAAAGCCGTGCGCGGAGCCGGCGGCGAGCCGGTGCGCATCGCGCTGGATCAGACCCCGGCGCAGGTCATGAAGCAGATCGAGCGTTGCGACGCGGTTCTCTTGCCCGGCAGCCGAGCCGACGTCGATCCGCAAAAGTACGCCGCGGACCGTCACGAGAAAACGGCGCCCGCCGATCCGAAACGGGACGCAGTGGACGAGTTTCTCTTGCAGGATGCCTACAAGCTGCGCAAGCCCGTGTTGGCCATCTGCTACGGACTGCAGTCGTTGAATGTGTACCGGTCGGGGACGCTGGTGCAGGATATCGAGTCGACGAACGTCGATTCGAAGATCAACCACAGCCCAGGACGGATGGTAGCGAAAGCGCACACGGTGAACATCGAGCCGGATTCGAAGCTGTCGGAAATTGTGGGCGCAACCAAAGCGGTAGCCGTAAACTCGTCGCATCATCAAGCCGCGGACCGAGCGGGCGATGGGTTGCGCGTGGTGGCGCGTTGCGCTGAGGACGGAGTCATCGAGGCTCTGGAAGGAACCGCTCCCGGGCATTTCGTGCTGGCGGTGCAGTGGCATCCGGAGCGAAGCGTGAACGATGGCCCGGACGTGGCGAAGTCGGCGCACGCGATCTTCCGCGCGTTTATTGAGGCGGCGCGCGCGAAACGGGCCGAGTTGGCGGGAGAGTTTGAGCAACATGAATTGTCATCCTGAGCGAAGCGAAGGACCTGCTGTCCGACGCAAACAACAGGTCCTTCGCTTCGCTCAGGATGACAGTTTATAAAATACGTGCCGTGTCAGACCGGCTGCGATTCAATCGTTGTCAAGACATCATCCCAAATCCCCAGGATTATTTCCTCCCGAGTCAGCGCGCTTTCAGCAAGACCACGACATTCGCAATCGCGGCGTTGTCAGTCCCCATGCCTTCCGGCGTTTTCGCCTTGATCCCGACACAGGCCGCGGGAATTCCGCACAATTCGGCAACGCGCGCGCGAATCGCGTCGGCGTGCGGACCAATCTTGGGAGCGGACAGGATCAGCGTGGAATCCAGGTTCACGAGTTCGTAGCCCGCGGTCTTGACGCGCCGTAACGCCTCGCGCAGAAACACGGCGGAGTCGGCGTTTTTCCACTGCGGATCGGACGGCGGAAACAGCGCTCCAATGTCGGGCCCCGCGATGGCGCCGAGCAGCGCGTCGGTGATCGCGTGCAGCAGAACGTCGCCGTCGGAATGCCCGCCGAGGCCCTGGTCGTGCGCCAGCGTCACACCCCCGATTTTTAGCGGAATGCCGGGCTTGAATTCGTGCGAGTCCCAGCCGTAGCCGATGCGAAATTCAGGTTTCAAAGTCTGTACCCGGATAAGAATTTGTAATTTTGTAATTGGGTAATTTGGCAATTTAAAAACCAAATCAAGCGGCACGGAATCGGTTACAAATTACCAAATTACTCGATTACAAAATTACAAAATCCCTTCCTGTTTCAGATAGAACTCGGCCAGTTCCATATCGGCTGGCGTGGTGATCTTTATATTCCGCGGCGAGCCCATCACGACCACGACCGGCAAACCGGCGCGCTCGATCAATGAAGCTTCGTCGGTGCCCATGAAGCCGTCGGCGATGGCGTCATCGAAAGCCTTCTTCAGGATGTCGTAGCGAAACCCCTGCGGTGTCTGTGCCATCACGATGCTGGCACGCGGGATGGTGGCCTTGATGAGCGCGCCTTCCGCGTTTCGTTCCACCTGTTTCACCGTGTCCACGGCGGGCCAACCCGCGATGGCGGCTCCATGTTTATGCGCGGCCGCGATCACACTGCCAATGATTTCGGGCGTAACCAACGGGCGAACGGCGTCGTGCACCAGAACGATGTCCTCCGGATCGGCCGCGGTATGGGCCAGAGCGCTGGCTACTGAATCCTGGCGATGCTCGCCGCCCTCGACCATCTGCAGACGTTTGCTCAGGATCTCCGGGTACTGCTTTTCGATTTGGGTGCGAAAGCCGGCAATCTCGTCCGGGCGCAGAGCTACGATGATTTCGTAAACGGCCGGGGCAGCGGCGAACTTACGCAGCGTGTGAACAAGAATGGGCACGCCGCCCAATTCTTTGAACTGCTTAGTCGGCGCTCTTTTTCTGGACCTCGCGGCCGAGGGCGGGGCCATGCGCGTGCCCAGTCCGGCCGCCGGAACAATGACGAACACCTTCATAGGGGCGATCAGTATAGTACAGGACTTGAGCTTTGCGCTGATCCTCTAATTCTGATCCTCTAATAAAGTCCCGAGTCTAGTACTCTGGCCGCATGATGATTTCGCCGCGAACACGAGTAGCGCCGGCATCTTGCCGGCTGTCCCGAGGGCGTCTCGCCCTCGGCGCGGCGGGCGATGACGCCGGCCGGACAGCCGCCGGGACGGCGGCGCTACTCTCAGCAGTACAAATCCCGCGGTCACGGTACTAATCGGCAGCCCGGTCGGCCGTTGCCGACGTGGGCTTTTTCGCCGGGTCCGAGGGCGCTCCACTGGTTCCTGTCGCCGGAGGCACGGCCACCGGCGGCGGCAACGGTGTTTTGGACTCGTGACGGCCCGCCGCGCGCTCATCCCACTTGCCAAAGATCATCTTGCCCGCCGTGGTCTGCAGGACCGAGGTCACCGAGATGTCGATGGTCTTGCCGATCATCTTGCGCGCGTTATCGATGACCACCATGGTGCCGTCATCGAGGTAGGCGACGCCCTGGTTGTACTCTTTTCCTTCCTTCAGGATAAATACGCGCATTATTTCGCCGGGCAGAACGATGGGCTTGAGCGAGTTGGCCAGTTCGTTGATGTTGAGCACGGCCACGCCCTGCAACTGGGCGACCTTGTTGAGATTGAAGTCATTGGTCAGGATCTTGCCTTCATAAAGCTTGGCCAGTTCGATGAGCTTCATGTCAACTTCGCGAACGCTGGGGAAGTCGTCTTCCACGATCTGGATCTGCACCGAAGCGGTTTTCTGGAGACGCTGCAGGATGTCGAGTCCCCGGCGGCCGCGATTGCGTTTGAGCGAGTCGGCGGAGTCGGCCACCAGTTGCAATTCGCGGAGCACGAACTGCGGAATCACAATCAGGCCGTCGAGGAAGCCAGTCTCCGCGATATCGGCAATCCGGCCGTCGATAATGACGCTGGTGTCGAGGATCTTGTAGCTCTTCTTGCCCGATTTCTCGCCGCCGAAGATCCCGCCAAGCGCCGCCAGATTCAGCAGGTCGCCTTTGTTGGCGCCCACCGCCAATCCCACGTAGGCCATGACCAGCATGACCATGATCTGGAGGAAACTTTGGGTAGGGCTCGCCGGGATGCTGTTGCGAATCACGAGCGCGAAAAGATAAGCGCCAAAGATGCCAAGCACGCTGCCGATGGCGGCTCCAATCAGGCGCTTCAGGCTCATCGCGCGCAACCGCCACTCGAACACGATGATGGCGACGCCGATCAGCAGACCGACGGCGGCAGCATAGCTTGAGGGCAGGCCGAACGGACGAATGAGAAGGCAGATGACACCGACAAAGAGGACAAACAGAAAGCGTATAAGTAGGACGTCCACGAGTAAGACCTCTCTCGGGGAAGGCGCCGCTCGAGCGATTCCCGCCCCCGCCGGTCGTCCGGGGCGAATGATATTAAAAGCCCTGTGCCAGCGTTCTATTCCACGGAGCGGGTAAGAGAATGAAATGTGCCCCGTGCCCGGTCATAGCCGGAGTGATCAAAAGTACGCGAGCAGTATATACCCGGCTAAGGAGAGGGAACCAGCCCTTAGCGTTCTCCAGTAGAGACGCGGCTTGCCGCGTCTCCGCAGACGAAAGCCCCGTCTCTACGGGTAAAACTTACATCCCGTCATAATTCGGGCCGCCACCGCCCTCAGGTGGAACCCAGGTAATGATCTGGTAGGGATCCTGAATGTCGCAAGTCTTGCAGTGCACGCAGTTGGCGGGATTCAAACTGATGCGCTTGCCATGGGGCGCGGCGGAATCGTCCACCATCTCGTAGACGTTCGCGGGGCAGAAATTCTGGCAAGGGCTCGCGAACTCCTTCACGCAACGGTCATTACAGATGTTGGTGTCCTGAATCAGCAAGTGCGACGGCTGATCCTCTTCATGCTTGGTGCCGGAATGATAGAGGTCTGTGAGTTTGTCGAAGGTGAGCTTACCATCGCCCTTCGCCGGGCCGAGCATGTGCGCTTCCGCTCCTCCATCGGCGGGCAAATTAGCGACCGGCTCCAGGTTTTCGTATCCGGCGTGCGAAGGCACGCGGTTGCGGAGGCCGCCGTCGAAAATGTCCTGCAGCACGGTATTGAACATGCCCGCGACCATGCCATTCTTGAATCCCTGGTGAAAGTTGCGCACCGGCCACAGCTCGTCGTGAATCCAGCTGGTTTCGACGCGCCGCTGGAACTTGCCGAGAATCTCTGCTGATGGCGCCGGCGACGAGCCGGATTTCACCAGCGCCTCGAATGCGGTTTCGGCCGCCAGCATGCCACTCTTGATCGCAAGATGAATTCCTTTCAAGCGCGCGGAATTCAGAAAGCCGGCCGAGTCGCCGACAATCATCCATCCATCTCCGCCAAGCGGTGGGAGCGACCACCATCCGCCATAGGGCAGCGACTTAGCGCCGTAGCGGATCATCTTTCCCCCGGCAAGCAGCTTGGCAATAAAAGGATGCTGTTTGAACGCCTGCAGCACATGCTGCGGATCAAGTCGCGGATCACGATAATCGAGCCCGGTGACGAAGCCGAGCGACACGGTGTTTTCTTTCGAACCACTGCCCTTCGACCCACTGCCCTTCGAACCATAGACCCACGCGCCGCCGTATTCCTTCGCAGTCAGCGGATACCCCATGGTGTAGATGACTTCGCCCGCTTGGATACGGTCGCGCCCCGGCGGGACTTCCCACAGTTCCTTCACGCCCACGCCATAAGTCTGCGGGTTGCGGTCTTTCATCAGGTCAAACTTCTGGATGAGTTGCTTGGTGAGCGAGCCGCGAGTGCCTTCGGCGAGCACGACGACTTTCGCCTTGATGTCGTAGCCCGGCTCGAAATTTGATTTCTGCTGGTTCTGCTTGTCGACGCCCTTGTCGTCGGTGCGCACGCCGATGACGCGATCGTCGTCGTACAGCAATTCCGATCCGGCAAAACCTGTGAAAATCGTGATCCCGGCTTCTTCGACTTTACCCGCCAGCCACTTCACGAAGCGATTGATCGAGATGACGTAGTTGCCGTGATCCCGCAGCGGCGGAGGCGTGATGGGAAGCTGGTAATGCTCCGTGCGCGTCAGGAAGTAAACGGCTTCCTTGTGGACTTCGGCGTCCAGCGGCGCCTCGCTTTCAAATCCCGGCAGAAGCTCTTTCATGGAGCGCGGATCGAGCAGCGCGCCCGAAAGACAATGCTGTCCGGCCTCGCGAGCTTTTTCCAGCACGTAGATATTCTCTTTGCTGAGCAGGGCCTCCGGATGGCGCGCGTTGTGATCTTTATTATTGTGATCATCGATCAACTGCGAAAGCCGCAGCGCGCAGGCCATGCCCGCCGGCCCACCGCCGACAATGACAACATCGGCCGGCATTTCGGGATGCTCGACGTTGGGAAGAGGCTTGCGGAAGATCAGCATGGGAAACAGCCTCCTGGAAGGAAACTGTCTATGATACGCGGAATCCGCAGGGGCGGCCCATCTCAATCGCGATGCTGGCAGTGGTTGTTTCGGGTAAGCGGTGACGGACCGGAATCCGAACCCAGCCAATCCTGGTGATGAGCGTTATCGCTGCTTACAACACTCAGCCTCGTCACTAAGGCGTTTAGCTTTTGCCCGAAGGTAACAACCCCTGCTGGGGATGGAATGAGATAATCGGCGGAGATAGCCACGCTCCCCCAGAATCCGGGCAGGTCGTTCATTTGGCGGCATGCCACTCGATGCTGTGAAATCCGCACATTGGAGCGGCACCAGGATCTGATGGGAAACTTCCGCATGGGAATGGTTGGGAACAACGGGCCGGGGTGGGAAAGGGCAAGCGGGCGCGCGCTGCGCGGCCGACTCTCGCGCTATCTGCCGCTTTTCGGGTTCATCTCGGCGGCGCTAGGCGGCATTCTTGGAGCGGCTTACTTCATCGGCGGCAAGGATTTTGTGAATTTTGCTGTCGCCTATTCGCGTCGATGGAACACGGCGTGGGTGATGGTTTCTTTTCTCGCTTCCTACCTCGTTGCCTGTGAGGTCACCGAAACCCAGTGGTTCCGGCGATTTGGCATCGAGATGATTCAAGAGCGCCTGCAAGCGCTGTTTCTTGCTCTGGCACTGAGCAGCTTTTGCCTAATAATTCCGTTCCGCGACGCTTGGACGAACTACTGGCTATCGCGCGATGGTCGGCAGGCGAGAGGAGTTGTTACCGCTGAGGGTGGAGCACTTGGCTACCGCTATCGCGTAAATCGGAATGAGTATAGAGCATGCTGCTACAAAATCGGTCTCGGGATGGCGCCCGATGAATCCATAACTGTTTATTACTCGGCATCGCACCCTTCCGTTTCAGCGCTCAAGCTTCCCGTGTCGACGGCCGACGGAGCCTGGCCAGTGATGATTCTTATCGGCTGGCCGCTCGAATTCATGGCAATCGCTACGGTCGTAAGCCCCCGTGGCAAATGGGCATATAGGTTTGGCAGTCGGACCGTCTTGCCCCCGCCGACGCGCGGGAGCAGCTAGTGGGCGACACCAAAGACCTCAGCTCAGCAACTCATCAAGATCGAGGAATTCTGTGCTAGTCATTAGCGCGCGCCAAACTCACTCGCTACTGTTAGAGCCGCGCCCTACATGCTTCGTTCGTGTCGGATGGTGATATATCCGATTGCACTCGCCAAGCCAAAATCCACCACATCGTGCGTGGTCGGCGATCCGGAAACTCGCCGCTGCCGGGTCCGTCCGCCTCACCATTTCTTGAAAATGACTGCGACGGCAGCGATGATCATGACAAAGCCCACCAGGTAGTTCCACTTCAGCGGTTCTCTAAGATACAAGACGGAGAAAACCGAAAACACGGTCAGGGTGATGACCTCCTGGATAGTCTTCAACTGCGCCGTGGTGAACTCGTAGGAGCCGATGCGGTTGGCTGGCACCTGGAAACAGTATTCCGCGAAGGCGATGAGCCAACTGATGACGATGACCTTGAACAGCGGCGCATGGCGATACTTCAGATGGCCATACCAGGCGAAGGTCATGAAAATGTTGGAGAGGGTCAGGAGCAGAATCGTGGTCATGCAGATATGTTGCCTGATCTGTCCGTCGGTTGCTCACCCTTCCTTCCGCCGCGCATACTTCACCGCCGCAAAGATCACCGTGCAGATCCCGAAATCCACCGGCAGGCCCCAGTCTTCCTTGAAGAGGCCATGCCGCGCCACTCTGGGCAGATGGGGCATGAGCAGGTAATAGATCGCGTTGCCGGCGAGCACGGCCACGAGCGCGTCGAGAAAATCCTTCATCGTTTTGCGATTGATCAGACTGTTGCCCAAGCTGCCTCCGCTCCTCCATCCCATCGCGCGAAAACATCGCGCGAAAACCGGGCGCGACCGGACCCCGGCTGCTAACATCGCTTACAATGCTGGAACCGTCAACTCCGGTGCAGTATGTGAAAGGCATCGGCCCGCGTCTGGCCGAGGTCCTTGCCGCCAAGGATATTCGAACCGTCGACGACCTGCTGCACTATTTGCCCTTCCGCTACGAAGACCGCCTGAACCCGCGTTCGGTCGCCGAACTGCGCGCCGGAGAGATGGCCACCGTGATCGCCGAAGTCCGCAACTCGGGACTCTTCCGCACTCGCCGCATGCCCATCTTTCAACTCACGGTCGGTCAGGGCCGCACCCGGCTAAAGTGTATATGGTTCAACGCCGCGTATCTGCAAGACCGCTTCCAGGCCGGACAGATGGTGGCGCTCTACGGCAAGGTCGAAGAGGACCGCGACGGCCAACTGCAGATCATACAACCGCAGTTCGAGATTCTCGGTGACATTAACGAAGAAGGTGGAGCTGACGAGGCCGAAAAGAAAGCGGCCGCCTCGCTCGAAATCGGACGCATTGTTCCCATCTACGAATCAACCGGCCAGGGCAAACTGACCCCGCGCTGGTTCCGTCGCATTATCCGATTTGCGCTTGAGAATTTGAGCCCCGATCTTCCCGACCCAGTTCCCGCCGCGGTGCGCGCGCATCTGAGCCTGGCGTCTCCGCGCGAAGCGTTGTTCAAAGTTCACTGGCCCGATGCCGGCGAAAGCTTCACCAATCTGCAATCGTCGCGCACGCCAGCGCACATAAGAATGATTTTCGATGAACTCTTTTTCATCGAGCTCGGACTCGAACTCAAGCGCCGCGAGCAGAAGGCGCAAACCGGAATCGCCTTTCGGCTGGACGGCAGCGTCCGCGAGGCAATCAAGAAGATACTGCCCTTTCATCCGACCGCGGCGCAGAAAAAAGTCCTGAAAGAAATCGCCACCGACATGCAGACGCCTTGCCCCATGCGGCGTCTGCTGCAAGGCGACGTGGGATCGGGCAAAACCATCGTAGCGTTCCAGGCCGCGATCATAGCCATCGAAAACGGCTACCAGGTCGCGTTGATGGCGCCGACCGAGATTCTGGCGCAGCAGCATTATTTTTCCGCCCGCCAGATTCTAGAACGCGCCGGATACCGCATCGTGCTCCTGACCGGCTCGCTCGAACAGGATCGCAAGCGCGATGTGCGCCGCCACATAGCGCAAGGCAACGCGCAACTGATAATCGGAACGCACGCCCTGATTCAAGACCGAGTCGAATTCGAAAACCTAGGCCTGGTGGTAGTAGACGAGCAGCACCGCTTCGGAGTAATGCAACGCCTGAAGCTAATGAAGAAAACGGACGATGCTCGTCAAGATGCGGGGCAGGCGCCCGCGCCCGCCAAGAATCACGTAGGGGCGGACGCCCTCGTCCGCCCAGGCGAGCGCAGCTCGCCACTGCCGCCGGCCGAGCCCGACGTGCTGGTGATGACGGCCACGCCCATCCCGCGCACCCTAGCCCTGACTCTGTACGGCGACCTCGATCTCTCGGTGCTAGACGAACTTCCGCCCGGACGCACGCCGGTAGTCACGCGCTCCCTGCCCGACGAGCGCGCGCCCGAGGTCTGGGACTTCCTCCGCAAGCAGATCGCCGCCGGACATCAGGCCTACGTCGTCTATCCCGTGATCGAGGAAAACGAGGAGAAGGAGTTGAAGGCCGCCGAGCAGATGCACCGCCAGTTGCGCGACAAAATTTTCCCCAGCCTGCATGTCGGTCTTCTGCATGGCCGTCTTGACGCCGACGAAAAAGAGCGTGTGATGCGCGAATTCCAGCAGGGCAAGATCGAAATACTAGTCGCAACCACGGTGATCGAAGTCGGCGTCGACGTCCCCAACGCGACCGTCATGGTGATCGAGCACGCCGACCGTTTCGGACTGGCGCAGCTCCACCAGTTGCGCGGACGCATCGGCCGCGGCGCGGCGAAATCCTACTGCGTGCTCATGCGCGGCGGCAAGGTTTCCGAAGAGGGCGAGCGCCGTCTCGACGCCATGGTGCGCTCGAACGACGGCTTCCAGATCGCGGAACTCGATCTAGAACTGCGCGGCCCCGGCGAATTTTTCGGGACCAAGCAGGCGGGCATCCCAAGCTTCCGCGTCGCGAATATCATCCGCGATCGCCAACTGCTCGAAGCCGCCAAACGCGAGGCAGCGTTTGTGATCTCCGGCCCGAATCCCGAAATATCAAAGGAAGAGATTGACCGTGCGCTGCGTGAAATGCGGTCGCGCTGGGCGATGAGTTACGGGCTGGTGGAGGTGGGGTAGGGATCGTCTCATGGGTAAGCTGGCTTGAGGGTTACTGATGGGCGGAGATACTCCGCCACTTAACGGCGAATCGCCAATCTTTCGGTGTCTAATATCTATATGGAACGAAGCCGCTTTAGTCGGATAGCAACGTTCTTCAAGTTCACATTGAGCTGTTTTGCAATCCTGCTTGGTGTTCTCGTCGGCATTTTGGGCGTCGCGCTGGTTGCTGGAACGCCAGTCTTTTCCGCGTATGGGCCTGACTGGTCCCGTATCGCCGGTTTGGCGCTGTTGGGTTTCGGCGCACTGCTCGGCTCTGTGGTTGCTTTGCGAAGTCCGCGGAAGGCTGGGCTCTTACTGCTCGTAACAGCACCCATGATGGGAGCCTGCCTTGCATGGTCGCAACGACTCGGGCGGTATGAGGAGGGGGTTTCGCTCACCCGACTTCTTGCGGTGTTCGCGGGCACGTCGCTATTGTTTGTTCTTCCCGGGGCGTTCTGGCTTGTCACCTCACGGGCCGGTTGGTCACCAGTCATCCCGATACGTTTAATGCCGACTAGGCGCATTCTCCAAGTTGCTACGAGCTTTCTTCTGTTCTCGATGCTTGCCGTTGTTGGTGTCGTCGCGTCGCTCTTTTTAGATCCGGTCTGGGAGAGCTGTTACAAACGAACTCCCACGGTTTCCGTGCAGCGGTTCCCTGGCCAAATCGTTCTCACCGGAAAGATAGTCATGGTGGGGCCCGTTGGCTCATCGCAATTGGCTTCATGGTCTTTGATACACGTACATCGTCGATTCTGGGGTTGGCCTGCGTGGGCTCCTGATTTCGTGATTCTCCGGGACCTTTTCAAGAAGACAGAGAAAGGGGACGAATACTTCGTTGACGCTCGTCGCAGCAGCGGGTTGTTGACGCATTTCCTTCCAATTATCGAGATCTACCCTTGCTGTCACACACAGGATCTCGACCGCGCGGCAGCTGACATCCGTGCGTTGCAGGACGGGCCGCCAAGGTCTGGGGTACGAATTATCGGTAGTGTATATACAGATATGTACGTGACCAGCGAGCCCGCTCGCGGCGTGAATGTCCTGATCGCCGGGCCAGGCGGAAAAATATCAACGACGACGGATCAAGAGGGCATCTACGACCTCAGCGGGTTACCAGCGGGCCATTATTCTGTTTGGGTTGAATCTCGATTCAAGTTTGAGAACGAGCGCCATCCACTCTCTAAAGCGGAGGGCGACGTGAAATCTGGCGAGGTATGGGGTGCTACGTTGGTTGCGTGCTCAACCCCCGGGGTCTGCGATCAAAACAGGTGAGTAACCGCAGCGGCTCAGCTCCGACCCAGGAATCACGCTGGGGGTGTAGCTTTTCAATCGGGACGATCTGCACTCCAACTCCATCCGCGCCCCTTCTGCTATGATCGCGCCAAGCCGGGAAAACCGGCGGACTACACCCTTTACGAGGAGTTTTCATCATGGAATTGCCCGCTCTTCCTCTGGGCTCCCGCCGCGACGAAGACATCGCGCTTGACCTCATGAAATTCATCGCCCTGACCACCGGCTACGGCAAGACCTCCGGCACCGGAGTCGGCTTCCAGGGCAGCGGCGCGGCCGACAAGCCCGAAGAATACGCCGCCCATCTGCTGGAGCTCTACGGGCGCTGTCTGCAGTCGGTAGGCGGAAAGTGAGTCTATTGAGGTATTGAGTCATTGAGGTATTGAGTCATTAAACCCCGCGGTCCAAATGATTCAATGGCTCAATGATTTAATGATTCAATGGTTTAGCCCAACCTCTTCGTTGACAAGGGCCTCGCGGCTGGGCTATTCTAGAAGCCTTTGGAAGTCCTGCGGCTGCCCGCCTGGAACACCTAGCGCGCGTTCTGCGTGGATAAGATCATTGTTACGGCAATCAGGCTTGAGGGCACTCAGCGGTCTTCGTTGTTCAGCGTTCTGGTTTAGCGTTCTTTAGTTTAGCGTTCTTTAGTTTTCTGGGAGAGTTCCGATGTCAACCTATTTCCCGAAAGAGGGAGATATTGTGCGCAAGTGGTTTGTGGTGGATGCCACCGGGCTTCCGCTCGGCCGCCTCGCCTCGCGCGTAGCCCGCATTTTGATCGGCAAAGAGAATCCGAAATACACGCCGTTTATCGACACTGGCGACCACGTCGTCATCATCAACGCCGAGAAGATCAAGATCACCGGCATGAAGGAAGATCAGAAAGTCTATCACCGCTACACCGGCTATCCCGGCGGATTGCGCTCGGAAGAGATGAAGAAGCGCATGGTCCGCAAACCGGAGCTCATCATTGAAGACGCCGTGTCGCGCATGCTTCCCAAGAACAAACTGGGTAAGCAGATGTTCACCAAGCTGAAGGTTTATAGAGGCGACAAGCACCCGCACGAAGCGCAGAAGCCGGAAGCGAAGGTGTTTGCGTAAGAAGGCTGCTAGCTACTAGCCACTGGCTTCTAGCGATCAGATCGCAGCGAGAGAGATTTCTAAGACTTTTTGGAAAGGTTGATCGGCCGACAGCGCTGTCTTCGCCCGCAGGGTGCTAGAAGCCAGCAGCTAGAAGCCAGAAGCTAACCATGGCAGAACTAGTTCAATACTACGGAACCGGACGCCGCAAGGCCGCGATCGCGCGCGTTTTCCTTCGTCCTGGCAGCGGCGAGTTCAAGGTCAACGGCAAAGCGTTCGATGAATACTTTGTGACGCCCTCGCAGCGCATCAGCGCGAAGTCGCCGCTGGTCTCGACTGACAGCGCGGCCACCTTCAACGTGCTCGCGAACGTGTGCGGCGGCGGAGTCGCTGGACAAGCCGATGCCGTGCGCCTGGGCATCACGCGCGCGCTCATGGAGTTCAATGCGGAACTGCGCAAGAAGCTCAAGGCCGAAGGTATGGTGACTCGCGATCCGCGCGCCAAAGAGCGCAAGAAGTACGGACAAAAAGGCGCAAGAAAGCGCTTCCAGTTCTCGAAGCGGTAAGTTCGAGTACCCAGTACCCAGTTGCCAGTACCCAGAGAAACCGGGTTCTGGATACTGGCGACTGGGTACTGGGTACTGATTTTTAGGTGTTAAAAATTCATCCCCCCACCTCCCCGAGATGGGGTGGACGGGAATGGCAATCTGAGAAGTCGTGAGTAGCTAGTCGCTTGTCGCTAGAGGAATCGGGTTTTCAACTAGCGACTAACGACCAGCGACTAGCGACTGCTTCTCGGATGCAGACCAACTGAGGAGGTTAATTGGCGAACATTACGATGAAGGAGTTGCTCGAGGCCGGCGTTCACTTCGGGCATCAGACCAAGCGGTGGAACCCCAAGATGAAGGAGTACATCTTTGGCGAGCGCAATGGTATCTACATTATCGATCTGCAGAAAACGCTGAAGATGTTCAAGGAAGCGTCGAAATTTGTGCAGGAACTGGCGGCCGACGGCAGAATCATCCTCTTCGTGGGCACCAAGCGCCAGGCCCAGGACGCGATCGCCGAAGAAGCGCAGCGCTGCTCGATGTTCTACGTGAACCAGCGCTGGCTGGGCGGCCTGCTGACCAATTGGATCACGGTGCAGAAATCCGTAAAGCGGCTCAAGGAACTCGACGAAATGGCCACCGATGGCCGCTACGATCTGCTTCCGAAGAAAGAAGTGATCAAGCTCGAGCGCGAGCGCAAGCACTTGCAGGCGAATCTGGCCGGCATCAAGAACATGACGCGGTTGCCGGATGCGATCTTCGTCATCGATTCGAATAAAGAGCAGATCGCGGTGCGCGAATCGCGCAAGCTGGGCATTCCCGTGGTTGCCGTGGTCGACACGAACTGTGACCCAAGCGAAGTGGATTACGTGATACCGGGGAACGACGACGCCTTGCGGGCGATTCGGCTCTTCACCTCGAAGATTTCGGAGTCGATTGCCGAAGGCGTCCATGCCCGGGACGACAAGCAGATGGCCGACATTCAGGCCGTGGCAGAGGCCGAACCGGTGGTCGCCGCTCCGATCATTGAAAGCGAATTTGCCGAGGTCGCAGCCGAAGACGCAATTGCCGCTCCCGCTGTGGGACCCGAAGGCGAAGAGATTCGCATGGAAGACGTGCTGGGCAAGGGCACGCGCAAGCGTCCCTCAGCCGCCACCGAAGACGTCGACGAACTGCAGGCCGAGACCCGCCGGTTCTAGCAAAATGCAGGTTTCAAGGTTTCAAGGTTGCAAAGTTTCAAGGTTGCAACCTTGATTTGACCTCAGTGTGGCCCCCCGACTGACCTCCTTGAAACTCTGAAACCTTGAAACTTTGCAACCTTGAAACTTTGAAACCTGAGGTCCTATGAGCACTACTATGGAAAACATTTCTGCTGCACAAGTAAAGGAGCTCCGAGAAAAAACCGGCGCGCCGATGATGGATTGCAAACAGGCGCTGACCGAAGCCAAAGGCGACCTGGAACAGGCAATCGTGGTGTTGCGCAAAAAGGGAGTGTCCGTGGCCGCGAAGAAGGCGACGCGTGTGACCAGCGAAGGTTCGGTGGGCTACTACATTCACGCCGGAGGCAAGATTGGCGTGCTGGTCGAGGTCAACTGCGAAAGCGATTTCGTGGCGCGCACCGATGACTTCAAAGAGCTGGTGCACGACATCGCCATGCACATTGCGGCAAGCGATCCGAAGTTCGTCCGGAAGGAAGACGTCACGCCCGAAGATTACGCCCGCGAGAAGGACATTTATCTCGCCAAGGCCATCGCTAGCGGTAAGCCTGAAAAGATTGCTGAAAAGATGGTTGCCGGCATGATGGAAAAGTTCTACGAAGAGGTCTGCCTGCTCGAGCAGCCCTTCATCAAGGACCAGACCATCAACATCTCGCAGCTCATCGCCGCCAAGGTGGGTAAGCTCGGCGAGAATATTGCGGTGCGACGTTTCGCCCGCTTCAAAGTAGGCGACGCGACCGCCACCGTCGCCTTCGTCAGCGCCAAGCCAGACGGCGACGGCGGAGCGGCGTCCGCGCCGGTTGCCAAGTAGCGGCCGAATAATTCAGGGGCGCTGCGGCGCCCCTTTTGATTTATCCTCCCTTGTAGCCGTTTGTCATCCTGAGCGAAGCGAAGGACCTGCTTTTTCATGCCTGACCCCGTCTTCAAGCGCATTCTTCTAAAAATCTCTGGCGAAGCCCTGGCCGCCGATCAGGGCTTCGGCGTCGACACTGCCCGCATTCATGAAATCGCGGCTGAACTTGCCGACGTGCACACTCTAGACATCCAGATGGCGATCGTCGTGGGCGGCGGCAATTTTTTTCGCGGCGTCGCCGACCAGGCAAGAAACATGGATCGCGTCTCCGCCGATCACATGGGCATGCTGGCCACCGTCATCAACGCGCTTGCGCTGCAGGACGCTCTCGAAAAACAGAGCGTCTTCACCCGCGTGCAGTCGGCCATTGAGATGAACCAGGTGGCCGAGCCTTTCATCCGGCGCCGCGCCATCCGCCATCTGGAAAAAGGACGCATCGTCATTTTCGCCGGCGGCACCGGCAACCCGTACTTCTCGACCGACACAGCCGCCTCGCTGCGCGCCATGGAAATCAAAGCCGACGCCATCCTCAAAGCCACCAAAGTCGACGGCATCTACGACGCCGATCCCATGAAGGTGAAAGATGCTAAGAAGTTTGAAACCCTCACCTACATGGACGTTCTGAAGCTGGGTCTCAAGGTGATGGACTCGACCGCGATCTCGCTGTGCAAGGACAACAATCTGCCCATCATCGTTTTCAACCTGAACCAGCGCGGCAACATTCGCAGAGTAGTGCTCGGTGAAAAGATCGGCTCGCTGGTCAGCGCTTAGAAGGGCAAGGTTTCAAAGTTTCAAGGTTTCAGAGTTTCAAGGTCGGCGATGACTCTGGCTTGAGTCTTTGAAACCTTGACACTCTGAAACCTTGAAACCTGCCTTTCCGGTTTATAATTCACGGTTCTAATATCAAAACCTTGGGAGCTGAGAGAGATGGCTCATCCTGCCCTGAAAGAAGTCTACGCAACTCTGAAGACCCGCATGGAGAAAGCGGTGGAAGACTTTCGCCGCGAAATGGCCGCCACCCGCACCGGGCGAGCGAACGTTCACATGCTCGACACCGTTTCCGCCGACTACTACGGAGATCAGATGCCGCTCAACCAGATCGCTACCATCCACGCGCCTGAGCCGCAGATGATCACGGTTCAGCCCTTCGATCCTTCCGCGCTCGGGAGCATCGAAAAGGCCATTCGCAGCGCCGATCTCGGTCTCAACCCGATGAACGACGGAAAGATCATCCGCGTGCCCGTTCCCGCCCTCACCGAAGAGCGCCGCAAGGATATGGTCAAGCACCTGCACCGGATTCTCGAAGAGCACCGCACCGCGATACGCAATGTCCGCCGCGACGGCAACGAGGCCATCAAGAAAGCGCTGAAAGACAAGAAAATAACCGAGGACGACGAGAAGCGAGCCCTCGACGAAATCCAAAAACTAACCGACGACGAAATCAAGAAGATGGAAGAGATGAGCAAAGCCAAAGAAAAAGAGGTTTTGGAATTCAAGTAAATTTCCGCGTAGAGACGCGGCTCGCCGCGTCTCCCCTCGCGGCGGAAGACATTGCGGCAATGGCAATGCTAATGACAATGATGAGCCGCCACTCCTCCTGTACCCAACCTTTTTTCTCTGCAAACTCAGCGATCTCCGCGGTAAGGCTGCGCCTCTCTCTCAGAAATACTTTCCCTCCGGGCAACGCGGCGGCCTTCGATCCCGTCTCTCTGGAGGTAGAACTTTTTCAGATGCGACTCTTCGCGAGAAATTCTCATCGAGAAGATCGCTTAGGGCGCTTGGCTCTTGTCTGTCAGCAAAAAGCCAGGAGCTAAGAGCCAAGAGCAGTTTCTTCGCCTTGGACGGTTCGCACTCTCTACCGTATAATTACCGTTTTCCTAACTCTAGTTTTTCGAGGTAGTTGCGATTCATCGCCGCCATCATGCTATTCCTGCTTGGGCCCCGCGATTCGGCCACGACATGGGTCCGCAGAGGGACCCTTCCTGGTCTCCATCTTCTTTTTCCACAGAAGTTTGGAGGCACAGTCCTATTTTGAACCGGCTCCTTTGTCTGCTGGCGATTTTGCTCCTGGCCACCCCCGCCATCTGCCAGCAGGACCTCATCGTCGACATTAGAGTTCACGGCAACCGCCGCATTCCGGTCGACACCATCAAGGCCCGCATCTTCAGCAAGGCCGGCGACGTCTACGACGCCGCCGCCATCGAACGCGACTTCAACGCCCTCTGGAACACGAACTACTTTGAGGACATCCGCTTTGAGCGCGAACAGAACCCCAAGGGTTGGATCCTGCACATCTACCTCAAAGAGCGGCCCACCATCCGCGAGATCAACTACACCGGCCTGAGTGCGGTTTCCACCAGCGACGTGCTCGACCGCTTCAAGGATCGCAAAGTCGGACTTTCGGTGGAGAACCAATACGATCCCACCAAGATCAAGAAGGCCGAAGTTGTCCTGAAGGAATTGCTCTCCGAGCACGGGCGTCAGTTCGCCACCATCCGCACGGAAATCCGCCCCATCCCGCCCGCCGCCGTCGGCGTGACTTTCGTCGTCAAGGAAGGCCCCAAAGTCAAGGTTGGACGCATTCGTTTCCGGGGCAACAAACACGTCAACGACCGCACCCTGCGCGCGGCCATGAAGAACCTCAAGCCCGTCGGCATCCCGCACTCGATCTTCCTGGAAAACCTCTTCGCCAAGACCTACGACGCCACCAAGCTTGAAGAAGATACCGAACGCGTGCGCGCCGAATTCCAGAACCGCGGCTACTTCAAGGTACTGGTCGAAGACCCCAAGACCGAGATCCATGACACCGGACGCACCGGCTTCCACATCCCGGGGCTCCAGCCCGGAGCGGGAAAATCCGTCGATATCACCATGCCCATCGAGGAGGGCGACCGCTACCATCTCGGCACCATCACCTTCAAGAACAACAAAGCCATTTCGAACAATGCCGCCTTGCGCAGCCTGTTCCCCATGAAGGACGGCGAGTTATTCAGCCGTGAAAAGGTCGCCAAGGGTCTCGAGAACCTGCGCAAAGCCTATGGCGAAGCCGGCTACATTAACTTCACTTCCGTGCCCGACACCAAGTTCGACGACGAGAAGAAGATCGTGAATCTGGAAGTCGACGTGGACGAAGGCAAGCAGTTCTACGTACGCCGCATCGAGTTCCAGGGCAACACCACCACCCGCGACAAAGTCATCCGCCGCGAGGTTGCGCTGGAAGAAGGACAGATCTACAACTCGCGTTACTGGGAGCTGAGCCTGATGCGGCTGAACCAACTCGGCTACTTTGAGCAGCTCAAGCCCGACGATCCCAATACCACTGAGCGCCACCTCGACGAAAAGGCTGGCACCGTCGATCTCACCCTGAAGGTCAAAGAAAAGGGGAAGAACAGCATAGGACTGCAAGGCGGCGTCAGCGGCCTGGCCGGCGCCTTCGTCGGCCTCAATTACAGCACCAACAACTTTCTTGGATTGGGCGAGACGCTCTCCGTGCAGGCCAGCCTCGGCAGCCGCCAGCGCGACATCGTGTTCGGGTTCACCGAGCCCTACTTGTTCGACCGCCCCATCCAGGCCGGCTTCAACGTCTACGCCCGGAAGACCAGCTACGACCAAGCCCGGCAGTATGCCATTTTAACCGGACAAAATCTGAACCTGCCCTCGACTTACCTGCAGAACCTGCAGAATTATTCGCAGTCCAGCACCGGCGCGGCCTTGAGCGTAAGCTATCCGCTGCGCGGAAAGCGTTCTTTCAAGCGGCTTGGCGTCAGCTATTCCTTCGACCGCTCCTCGCTGGTCGCGGTCAGCAACGCTTCCAAGCTGTTGTTCGAGAATCTCAACTTCAGAGGCATCACCGGCCCCAACGCGCTCAACGGCATCATCACCAGCAAGATCACCCCCAGCTTCACCATGAACACCCTCGATGCGTCCTACGCGCCCCATACTGGCAGGAGCCTCTTCATCGGCGGGGAGTTCTCGGGTCTTGGCGGCACGGTGCACACCATTCGTCCCATCGTCCAGTTCAAACAGTTTTTCCCCATGCAAAAGCACGGCAATCGCCGCGGCCGCAATACCCTCGGCTACAACCTGCAGGCTTCGTTTATCTCGGGCTATGGCGGAATCGTTGCGCCCCCATTTGAACGAGCTTACCTGGGAGGCGAAAATGACTTGCGCGGGTTCGACATCCGCACCGTCTCTCCCATCGCCTACCTGCCCAGTGCCCAGAGCGTACCCCTCAGGAATCCGGACGGAACGTTTGTTCCCGCCAATCCGCGCTTTCCAGTGGCCGCGGGCTCCAACGGATCATGTGCGAGCAACTGCTGGAATATCCCGGTTCCGTACAATCAACTCGTAACTCCCGGCGGCGACCTCAGTCTGCATGCCAACCTCGAATATCGCATCACCATCGCCGGGCCGGTCGCCATCGCGCCCTTTGTCGATACGGGCACGGATCCCATCCTCCGCACCTCGCAGTTGCAGACCAACCCAATCCAGTACGAAAACCTGATCAGCACTCTGTTTGGTTGTCCGACACTGACTTCGGCCTACGCCTGTTCCGGTGGGCACACGATTACCGGCATCCCGCAGGATCTCCGCCCGGTTCCGGGCACCAACTGGGTTGTGCGTATGTCCACCGGGCTCGAATTGCAGATGATGCTTCCGGTCGTCAATGCGCCCTTCCGCTTTTACTATGCCTACAACGCCCTGCGCCTCGACGGCAGCGCATCGCCGCCCATACAAATCACTCCCAGCATGTTCCCGTTCGCGTCCAACTACGGAGCGGCGAACTACACCTATAATCTGACGCGCTCCACCCTGGGCTCCAACTACACTCTCCTCGAACCAAGAAAGACCTTCCGCTTCACCGTGGCCACAACGTTCTAAGGGCAGTTCTCAGTAGCCAGTACCCAGTACCCGGTCAAGAACGGGAATGCACGCCCGCAGCAGCGGCGCAGCCACTTCTGAGAAATTATGAAGGGAAACTGAATCTCAAGAGGGGGTTTCTGGATACTAGGCACTGGGTACTAGGTACTGCTATTCAATATGCACCAGTCCGCTCGCCGGCTCGGACGCCGCCGCCGGCCGTTGTGGCGCCCGCCATGCATCCAGAACCGATACCTGGTGCACGCACGATACCGTGCAATGCGGCGCGCACGGCTTCTCCGTATGGAACTCGCGGCGCATATCGGCCAGCCGATATTTTTCCAACGGGATGCCCGGATACCCGCGCTGCTGCGAGCAGTAATGCACCAGCCCGTCCTCGCAAATATAGAGGTAGCGCGCCCCGGCGCGACAACGCCACTGATTCGGGCGGCCCAGCGCAATGTTGTCCTGAAACGCATTCACGCGCGTGAAGCTGCGTTTCTCGAGGTTCTTCATCTCGTGATACACGCGCCGTTCTTCGTCGTTCAAAGGCTGCACCTGGCCCGAGCCGTCGTGAATGATCCCGATGGTCGAACTGAATCCCAACTCCAGCGCCCGCTTACCGATGGTGAGCGCGTCCTGCGGATGGCTCACCCCGCTGCCCACCACGGAATTGATGTTCACGTGAAATTCCGCATGCTCGGCCAGCAGTTGCAGCTTCCGGTCGAGCACCTTCAGGCTTTTCTTGGAAACTTCGTCCGGATTCACGTTATCGATCGAAATCTGCAGCCACTCCAGGCCCGAGCGGTTGAGCCGCTGGATGCGGTCCGCGGTCAGCACATACCCATTCGTGATCAGCCCCGACACAATCCGGCGTCTCCGCATATGGTGAATAATGTCGTCCAGTTGCGGATGCAGTAGCGGTTCGCCGCCGCTGATCGTGATCACGGAAGTGCCGAGATCGCCCAATAGATCCACCCGTCGCAACATCTGATCGGTGGGCACCGGCTTCGAAAAATCGTCGAACTCGTTACAGTAGGTGCAGGCCAGATTGCAGCGCCGGATCGGAATCAGATGCGCCAGCAGAGGATGGTCCGTCGACACCACCGCCTTTAGAATCTGCCACAATCCATGAGCGCCTCGTTCCACCGCCTTGAGTTTACGGCGCAATGTCATTGAACTTGTTGTCATCGGATTGATCTTCTTCCATTGCACCACCCCAACCGGCCAAGCAGCTATTCCGCCGCAGTATTCGGCGGAAAAGCGGGGTTGAACGGCAATGGGCCTCACTCACTTCTGCACTCCGACTTACGCAATCCAGCGTCCGCAATCAGTCGGCGCCTTCCCCAAGCTCTTCGTGTCCCGCCGCGCCCAGCGCCGACGCCGCCTGCTCCAGATTCTCGCGCTTGATCAACACATAATCCGTCTCAAACGTCGAAATCGCGAAGATGGGAATCCGCGCTTCCGCCAGCGGTTGCACAAACGACGCCAGCACCCCGGTCATCGAAAACGGAAACGGCCCTTCGAGCTTCAGCGCCGCCCATCCGCGCTCGGCGAGTGCGCCATCCGGCAGACGATCCTCCGAACAAACGCCTTCCGAACAAACGATGGAAAGCTCATCGCGCGTGCGTGCCACCGAGAAAAATGCGCCTTCAAGCGCCCAGGCAGGGATGCAAGCATCGGAGGCGAGCCGGCATATCGCCAGCCGCTCCGCAAGAATGCGGTATTTCAAATTGTGCGGCAATTCAGAAAGGAAGGTTACTACATCCGGCCGCCCACCGCGATTAAGTGCTCCGGTTGCGCACTGCCATCGCGTCTACTGCATGCTGCCGCCCATCGGCACATACCGGTATTTGAGCTTCTTCCCGTCGAAGAACACGGCAGAGCTATCTCCCATTTCGCCCGCTTCTTCAACGTAGATCGCTTCGACTGTCGTCTTTTTCAGCCTCATTTTTCTGACCGAGACCGTCCGATACGGCAGATTCACAATCACATACTTCGCCTTTGGAGTTGCCGAGCGCCAGCCGTCTTTTTCCGCGCCATGAATAACCAGCATCACCAGACCGCGCAGCTCCGGAATGCCCTCGCTGAACGTGGTTGTCACCTTGGGATTTCCATATCCAAAAAACTCATTGTAGGGATCCAGCACCGTGTACTTGTGCTCGGCTTGATCCAGCAATGCATTCTTGCAGCGCGCCGCAATCACCACGTCTTCCACGCCGTCGCCGTCCAGATCGCCGAACGAGGGAGCAAACTCAGGCAGGAAAGTGAACTGGTCGCCAAACTGCTGTTGCACGAACTCGTTATCGATCTTGCGAGCCGCCGGCTGCCCCTGCCCGAAAGCTGGAATCAACATCGCGAAACTGAACGCCAAGAGTAAAGATGCTTTTCTCATAAGGCTACTCTAGCCCCTCGCCGTCACCACTGGCAGGTAACGAAAGTCACCTACGGCCGCGATTGCAGGAAAGCAAGAAACCTCGAGCTACAGAGGCCACAGGCATTCACAGGAGACAAACGAAAGAAGTTTTCCCCTGTGTTCCTCTGTGCCCCCTGTAGTGAAGAATCTTGAGGTCTAGGCCAGCCAAAGAAGCTACCAATTTTCCTTAAAATGCTCCCACCCTCCGGCCTTGAGAGTCCGCGCTTTCCCGTCCGCCCCAATCAACCGCATCCCCGCGGATTTGGAAGTCCGTCCAATCCGCGTCACTCGAACTCCCGCGATCTTGAAAGGAACCGCCGCCGCGGAAGTAAACAGCAGTTCATAATCGTCGCCGCCGTGCAGCGCCAACTCCAGCGCGACTGGCTTTTTACCCCGCCCCACCTGCGCCCGCGGAATGGCCTCCGCCTCGATCTCCGCGCCCACCTGGCTTTCCTGGCAGATGTGTTCGAGGTCGGTGGAGAGCCCGTCACTCAAGTCAATCATGGCCGAAGCCACTCCGCGCTGGCGCAGCCACTGGCCCACCGCAACCTGCGCCCGCGGACGAGAGTGCCTTGAAGATTGCCTTGAAAGGCGCCGGTAATGCTCCGCGCCCACCCGCTTCGATTCCGCCAGCCGCGCCAGCGCCGCCGCTGCCCCGCCCAACTCCCCCGTCACATAAATCTGCTCGCCCGGCTCTGCGCCCGATCGCAGCACCGCCTTTCCCTTCGGCACCGAGCCCACCACCACGATGTCCGCCTGAATCCCGCTTGCCGACTGCGCCGTGTCGCCACCAGCCAAAGGAACCTTGAATTCTTCCGCCAGATCCAGCAATCCTTTCAGGAAGCGGTCCACCCACTTCTGCGGAACGTCACCCGCGACCGCCAGCGACAAGAATGCCGCCCGCGGTTCCCCTCCCATCGCCGCGATATCGCTCAGCCCGCGCGTCAGGCAGCGTCGCCCCACCAGCTCTGGACCGTGCCAATCCCGCCGGAAATGCACCTTCTCAATGGTGAAGTCAGTGGTCAACAGCAACTCGTGTCCCGGAGGAACGCTCAGCACCGCGCAATCATCCCCGATGCCCGTCACCACCGACTCGCCTCTGCGGGCAGAGCGGCGAATCTGCTCAATCAGTTTCTTCTCGCTAAGCCGCATGCCGATCACTATACCTCGGCTGCGACGCTCCGCGGTGCCCGGTCGGGCGCCGGTTTGCGGCCGGCCCACTCCTTTTCCAGCGGTAACCTGCCGGATGGGCACCACCGATTACCGTGCCTTGGTAACCACTCAAAGGGCATCAGTGAGGTTGACACGGGGAATCAGGTTTGCTAACGTTTAACTCGCCGTTCACAGTATTTTGCCGGACCCAACTACTGCAACCTGAATCAGTTGCAGCGAGATTGGATTTCGGCTTGCCTGGTTCCGTGGTTTTGGAAGAGCCAGCCTGCTCCTGATGCGGCTGGTGGAATCAGAATTCCGAGCCCGAGCATGACAGTTCCGCTCCGGCAGGATTCCGCAGCAAAAATTCGTACCCCGGAAGTAGGATATTGCGTAAACGCTTCTACATATTTTTCGTAGCTCGCGATGAAGCGGGACAGCTGCGCAAGATTTCCATTCCCGTCCAGTACCTCTACGTTTTGTTGGCCGGGTTGGCGATCGGCGCGCTCTGCCTCACCGGCATCGCCAGTTCTTATACCCACCTGCTGCGGGAAGTTTCGCACTATCACCAGCTCCGCACTGAGCACGCCCAGCTCAAGGACAACTATTCGCGTCTGGAACAGGTCGAAAAGGAACGTGACATCCAGGTAGCTTCTCTCGGATCGCTGGCCAGCGAGGTCTCGGCGCTTTACGGACTCAAGTCCGATCCCGCGATGGTGGCCGCCTCAACCGAGCAGATTCAAGCGGCGCAGGTGAATTCTTCGCTCGACCAGCTTTACGCGTTGAAGCACACGGCGCTGAGCGGCGCGGCCAGCGTCGGCATCTCGCTCGGCCTGACCAAGAATTCGACCACAGCGGACTGGATTCGCGCCAACTCCGCTCCCAACCTCTGGCCAGTCGAGGGCCAGATCACCGGCTCCTTCGGCGAGCGCATCGATCCGTTTAACGGAGAAGGCGCCTTCCACTCCGGCGTCGATATCTCCGCCCATGTCGGCTCGCCGGTGATCGCTCCTGCCGACGGCCTCATTACCTTCGCCGACTTCCTGGGCGGCTACGGACGCGCCATCATGGTCGACCACGGACACGGCATCGCCACCCGTTACGGCCATCTTTCCAGCTTCGCCGTCGCTGCCGGGCAATACGTCCACCGCGGCGACACCATCGGCTACGTAGGCCAAAGCGGACGTTCCACCGGCCCCCACCTCCACTACGAAGTCCGCATCAACGACGTCCCGGTAAATCCCTACAAGTACCTGCGCCTCACCGTGGCGCGCATCGGCGGCTTCTCCGCCGGCTCGTAATCTCGAAAATCTTGTCAAGCCCCCGCGTTGCCGATTTTGCGCCTAAGCCCATGCATTGGCAGGGAAAATAAAATCGGGAAACTTGTCGGTGTACCCCGGCAGGAATTGATATAATGGATATATAGATAAGAAAAGGGTGCGGATTTACTTCCGCACCCTTTTTCCGTTCTCCTGGCAGTTTGTTGAACACGTTGAACAACTTCTTGAATTGTCATCCTGAGCGAAGCGCAGGACCTCTGCATTTCGCGGCGCCCCCGGACCTCTGGCTTTGCTCGGGATGGCGAAATCTCGCGAGTTGAGGGTCGAATGCTCCTAAGTCCTTATTCCGGAATACTTTGATATAAGTCCTTTAGATTCAAAGACCAAAGCAGAAAATCCCCGCTAAGCCCATGATTTCATTAGACCGGGGGGGGAGGGGGTGGGGGTACCAAGTAGTTAATATCAGTCTCAAAGTCCCCACTCTCTTTCATATTTCATACACGGAGAAAACAAGAAATGTCCCTATATCCCAGCCATATTCTGCGCTGCCAGCACCTCAAAGTGAACGGAACCCAATGCGGTTCGCCGTCGCTTCGCGAAACCAAGTATTGTTACCACCACATCCGCTACCACTGGCCCGAACTCGATGCCCTGGAAAACAACAACGAGTGGTCCCAATCGCTGCCCACCCTAGAAGATGCGAATTCCATTCAAGTCACGCTGGCCAAGGTGATCGAGCGGTTGGTGTTGCAGGAGATCGACCACAAGGCTGCTGCTCTCTTGCTCTATGCCTTGCAGATAGCTTCAATGAATCTGAAACGCACCTCGGTCGAACCCGCACTCCCAACCCAGGTAATCATCGATCGCCAATCCGTGGCCCACCGCCCCATAGGAGCCTCGGCCTGGTCCCGAGTCCAGGGACGCGAATACGACGATCTGACCGCGGAAAACGAAGGCAATGATAAAGACGGCACTGATAATGATAATGTCCAGCAATCGCTGCAAAGGTATCTACCGGAACCAACCGCCGGCGACCGGCCTTCGTGAGAAGGAGTTGCTCCAGACCAGATGGGGTACCCGGCTGTTGTGTGTAGCCTCTTTCTCGCTATATGCTGGCTTTGAGGTTAGCCTCATCGAACCGCTGCCAGCCTTGGCAATCTTTAGCCGCGCTCGAGAAAGGGGGATCGATGCCAGATCCATGGGATGAATGGATTCCAGGAGTCCTGAACCAAGAGCAGATGAAAGATCTTTGCGAGCGGGATCTTATTAAACTCAACGCCCCATTTGACGAGGGGTTCTTGGACGCATCATCAATTGACCTTCATTTGACGAAAGATGCATTCCAGATGATCAAAGGCTCAGTGAAGCCGACTCGCGATCGTCCGTACAGCTACTTCCTCAAGCAGTCATACCTAGCACGAGAACATTTCCCGGAGAAGGACGGTGCATTTCTCCTTAAGAATAAGGAAACGTATGTATTTAAGTTGCGCGAGAGATTAGGAAAACCCCTCGCAGAGCTTGGAGTTTTCGGCCAGGCGACGGCGAAAAGCTCCGTCGGCCGAGTAGATGTGTTGGCCCGCCTGATTGTTGATGGGATGGATACATATGAATCCTTTACACCGCAATGTTTTGACTCTGGCGGCGGTGACATGTATTTGGAGATAACACCGATCACCTTCAGCGTTTTGGTCAAGCCAGACACTTCCTTATCGCAACTTCGGCTTTTTTACGGCGATCCTGTAAATGTGGCAGTTGAAGGCCGTGAGCTTTTCAGGCTGTATATAGTGATGCAAAGAAAGATGGAAGCCTGACGGTAGACATTTCAAACACCAAAATCGGGGGACTTCCAGCGGCCGCGTTTTATGCTCAATCATTGAAAGACGGTTCCGCACCAATCGCCCTCTGGACTGCGGATGGAGAGAAACGCGGTACGGCAATTCCTTTCGCGAATTGGAAGTTGAAGCCGGCGAATAAGAACTCACGCCTAGAGATCGAGTCCGAAAAATTCTACATTTTGCGTTCGAAAGAGAGAATTCGCGTCCCGCCAGGAATTGCAATCTATTGCCGAGCAAGTGATGAGACAATAGGAGAAATGCGGATCCACTACGCGGGGTTCGTGCATCCACACTTCGGACGATGCCGAACGGACAATAATGTAGGAACGCCCCTCATTTTTGAAGTGCGCGGGCATCAGGTAAACGTCAGCCTTGCGGATGGTGAGCGTATGGCGAACCTAACGTTTTATCGCATGTCTAAAGACGCTCCACTACCCAAGCCATCTCCGTACGAGGATCAGAATCTCGACCTATCCAAGTTTTTCCAGACTTGGCCAGGGAAGCTGAAATACAAAGAAGGAACAGACGATGGCACAGTCGAAGCGGGCTAATACGCAGCTAATCGGTGAACTGTTCCCGAAATCTCCTGCATTTCGGATCGTGCAGCTTGGCAATCACGACGCACGAAAGACGACCGACGATTTGCTGACCCTCAAGAGCTTGCTCCTCGAAAATGAGGGCATGTATCCGGGGATAGATCGCTGGTACGCCGAAAAGGTCGTGCCGGGGCTGAGGGCCTCGGAGCGCATCGCTTACGTAGCGTTTGAGAGCGAGAAGCCGATAGCATCGGCGGTCTTGAAGCTAGGCAAACATGCAAAATTCTGTCACGTTCGAATTCACCAAAGTTTCCGTGATCTTGATCTAGGACAGATGTTCTTCGCTCAGATGGCCTTTGAGTCGCGGCACGGGGAAGCGAAGGATATCCACTTCACACTCCCAGAGGGACTCTGGTGTGAGAAAGCAGAGTTCTTCCATTCGTTCGGATTTGTTACCGCGGAAAAGGCCCAGCAGCAGTATCGCAGCGGCGAGCCCGAACTCTCCTGTTCCGCTCCTCTAGCCACTGTTTGGGCGCAAGCGCTGAAGAAACTCCCGTACCTCATGCAAAGATTTTCACCGGGCGGGCTATCGTCTTCAGGAAAACTACTATTGAGCATGCAGCCCGCCTATGCAGAACGTGTCTTCGCCCGGACAAAGCATGTCGAAATCAGAAAAAAGTTCTCGCCAAAATGGAAGGGATACAAAGCTGTCGTGTACGGTTCCCAACCCCTCGGAGCGCTGATGGGTGAGGTGACAGTTTCTAACGTAATCTCTGGCTCACCGGCCAACATTTGGGAACATTATGGCGCAAGGGCAGGGTGCTCACATAAAGAGTTCACTGACTATGTCGGCGAAACCAAAGAAGTGTATGCCCTAGAACTTTCCGACGTTAATCCGTACATCTCCCCTGTGCTCATTTCCCAAATCTCTCATCTCATAAGCGCAAACCTGCGCCCGCCGCAATCATTTCTTGAAGTCAAGAATGATGCCGACGGCGCTTGGGAGAAGGCGATCTCTGTGGCCGGCTTTCTTCACAGCAGATTCGCGGTGAGGCGCCCTAAGCTTTAAGTTTGGCCCTCGACTTCGGCAAAATCCCGGTGCTCCGAATCGCCATTTCCTGATAGCTTACGGCTCAACCCTACCCTTTAACCTTCTTCACTTCCTCAATCAGCGGCGGCACGATGTCGAACAAGTTCCCGACCACGGCATAATCCGCAATCTCAAAAATCGGAGCCTCGGAATCTTTGTTGATGGCCACGATGCTCCGCGAACCTTTCATGCCGACAATATGCTGGATCGCCCCCGAGATTCCGAGCGCCAGATACAGCTTCGGAGCGACCGTCTGTCCTGACGATCCGATCTGCCGGTCCATGGGCAGCCATCCGTTATCGCAGATCGGACGCGACGCCGCGAGCTCGCCGCCCAGCGCATCCGCCAACTGCCTGGCCAGTTCGATATTCTTCTGCTCCTTGATGCCGCGCCCCACAGAAACAATAATTTCGGCTTGCGTCAGATCGACCGCCTGCTTGGCTTCCTTGAAGACTTCCTGCGGCTGGTTGCGCACCACGCCATCCGGAATGTCGACATAGACCGTCTCAACCGGCGCGGCCGCAGGGCCCGTTTCGACCTTATCGGCGCGGAAGGAGCCGTTTTGAAACGTAACAAAGTAAGGCCCCGAGCCCGCAAAGCTCACGTCGGCCACGAACTTGCCTTGAAAGATTTGCCGCGTGAAAAGCAGCTTCCCGCCTTCGTATTTGTAACCGATCACGTCGCTGATAGCCGTGGTCTGCAAGGCCGTAGCCAGCTTGGGCACAAAGTCGCGCACCTGGTAGGTATGCGGCATCAACACCAGTTTCGCCGGATGCTTCTCCAGGAATTCTTTCAACGCATACGCGAACGCATCCGGAGTGTAAGGCTCAAGCCTGGCCGACTCGATGTCGTACACTTTGCCAACCTTCTTCGCCGCCAACTCGCCCGCGATCGCAGCCACGCCCGAGCCGATCACCGCAGCCTCCAGCGTCCATCCCGTCTGAGCGGCAATCGCCTGCCCAGCGGCAATCGTCTCCCACGAGACGCGGTTCAGTTTTCCTTCGCGCTGTTCGACGATTACAAGGATGGCGGACATAGAGTCAGGTCTCCGGCGTTCGCTTTCAGCTTTCAGCTATCAGTAACAGCCTTGATCTTTCACTGATAGCTGAGAGCTGACGGCTGACAGCTTAGATCACTCGCAATTCATTCTTAAGCTTTTCCACCAATTTCTTCGCCACTTCCGCCGGAGGCCCTTCCAGAAACTCTGTGTTTTTCGACTTCTGCGGCACGTACAGCTTTTCGATTTTCTGCAAATTCGCGCCCATGGCCGACTGCACTTCCGCCAGCGAAACCTTGCGCAGCGGCTTGTTCTTGGCCTGCTTGATCCCGATCAGCGTCGCATAGCGCAGCTTATTAATGCCCGACTGGATCGTCAGCACCGCCGGCAGAGGCATGTCGACAAACTGAAAGAACCCGGCTTCCAGTTCCCGCTTCACGCGGATTCCGCCGCCGGTTTTCTCAATCTGCATGATGATGGTCGCGTGCGGCCATCCCAGAATCTCGGCCAGAATCACGCCCGTTTGCGCGTATCCGTAATCATCGGATTGCAAGCCGGTGAAGATCAGGTCAAACTTGTCGTCCTTGATGGCCGCCGCGATGGCTCGCGCCGTGTTGTAGGCATCGAGACCGACAAAAGCATCGTCCTCGAGATGGATCGCCCGATCCGCGCCCTTCGCCAGCGCCTCGCGCAGCACCTGCGACGCGCGCGCCGGGCCGGCCGTGACGACCACCACCTCGCCCGTGTGCTTTTCCTTCTGCCGCAACGCCTCTTCGAGGGCGAACGCGTCCGGCTCATTCACTTCGTAGGAGACATCTTCGCGGATCCACGTCCCCGCATCATTCAGCTTCAGCGGAGCGTCTTTCTGCGGCACCTGCTTCATGCAAACCAGAATCTTCACGGATCGACTCCCGTTGTCGGTCGTTGGTCGTTCGCCGGTCGCTGTTCGCTATTCGTCGTTCGCAAATACGGCTTCCACTCTGAATTAGGTTTGCGAAGAGCGAATAGCGCGCAGCGAAACGACGCCTAATCCAGAAACGCGACGCTCTGCACGCTCGTAATCTCAAAGCGCTTGCGGCAGCGCATGTTCTTGCACATCATCACGTCGTCTCGCCGCAGCATGTAAGACTGCGCCTTGGCGAATTTTGCGCGGTCGCGATCGTCCGCCCGCGGCGGCAGACTCTTCTTCTTCGTGCGCACCAGCCACTGGATCTCATATTCCGCCGACTGATGGCAATGCGGACAACTTAGATTTGCCGGCTTCTTATCGGACTTTTCTTCAAAGAACTCGCGCTCATCCATAAATATCAGGCCCTCGAATTTAGGCTAACGCGGCGCTATCCCCGCGCCCTTCGCTTCTAGCGAAAGCCGGGAGCCACACGCCAACCTCAGATTATTGCACTTTTGCGCACCGAATGTGCGAAACTGCGGAAGCCCTTCGATCAGAGGACGTGCGCAGTTTTCTTTGCGAAGGATTGGGACTTCGGGAACCCAGCATCACGACCATGCCACGCAAGCGCAAGAAAAAAACATTCTCCGCCGCACAAGTCGTCCGCGAAATGGCGCGGGAACGCGTCGGCAGTCCTAAGCCCTCCCGCCTTGTCCCCGCAAAGAAGACGAAGCCGGAGAGGCACAAGCCCACGCTGGGCAAACTGCTGACGGATGAATGACCACTCGGATGTCAGGTTCTCACTGGAACGTGGCGGCGACACCGGCCCCACCCACCGGGACGGTGACGGTGCAGGTATTTCCCGAAGAAGACGTGCAGCCGGTCCAGGCGACAAAACTGTGACTTGGCGCGGGGGTGGCCGTCAGCCCTACCGACGCCCCTACGGCGAATTCTGAAATACATTGCGTCGGGCAACTAATGCCGCCCGTCAAACTTGTCACGGTGCCGGGGCCGACAACCTGCACGCTTAACGTGGCTTCCGTACCGCCTCCGGGGCAGGTCGGATCGGCCGGATTATTCACGGTCACGGTCGCATAACCAATCACTATGTTCGAAGCACCGCCCGTGCCTTCCGGCACAGTTGCCGAGACGTTCGCCCCGCCGCAGCCTGCTCCCGTAGTAGTCACCAAGCCGGCGTCTATGGTAACCAGATTATCGTCAACTGCCCAGGTCGCTTGACTGGTCACGTTCTTCGTCGCCGGAGGATGGATATACGTGCCGATCGCGGTGAATTGTCCTGTAGCTCCCGCACTCGGCGTCAGAAAAGTAAAACCAGCCGGATTAACCTGGAGGCTCACCAGCTTTTGGTCGTGGCCGCAACTCGGCAGGCTCAGCACCGCTCCCAATGCCACCAACGCGCCCAAGGCCAGCCCAATATAACTTCGCTTCATACCCACCACTCCTGGAGGCAAGTTTCGGCCTACCCGCTCGTCAGATCAGTACTCGTCAATCGATGTTTGTCGGATCAAGGGAAAGATGAAATCTAGCGGAAGCGTTGCCAAAAAGCAAGAAAGGGTAGTGCGCCGCTCAGCCCTAAAGCGGCGTCTGATCTAAACATCGGACAGCGCGGCTGAAGCCACGCCCTTCAAAACAAAGTTTAAAGAGCGCATACTCCCGCACACCCTAATCCACGTGCTCGCCTTCTTCTTTGAATTCCAGTTCTGACGGCGGCAGCTTGTCGCCGGGGCGCGCCCAGAAAACGTAGAGGGTGGGCATCAGGACCAGGCTGACGACGAGTTCGACCATCAGGCCTCCAACGATGACGATGGCGAAGGGCCGCTGCGAGTCGGAGCCGATGTCGTGCGACATAGCGGCCGGGAGCAGGCCGAGGGTTGCGACCAGCATGGTCATCATGATGGGGCGGAGACGAAGTTCGGCGCCTTCTCTGGCGGCCTGCCGCGGGTCCATGCCGCGGGTGCGCAGTTGGTTGATGTATTCGACCATGATGACGCCGATTTCCACCGAGACGCCGGTCAGCGCGAGAAAGCCCAGGCCGGACGACACGGAGAAATGCGTGCCGGTGGCGAGCAGCGAGAGCACGCCGCCCAAGGGCGAGAGCGAGACGACGGCGAAGATGAGGCCAACCCATTTCCAGGAGCTGAACATGGAGTACAGAATGAAAGCCATGAGCAGCAGCGTGACCGGCACAATAATGGCAAGTCTTCGGTTGGCTCGCTGCTGGCTCTCGTATTCGCCCGTCCAGTCGAGATGGTAGCCCTCGGGAAGTTCGACTTTTTCGTGGACCTGTTCGATGGCGTCGCGAACCGTGCTGCCCAGGTCGCGGCCGCGCACGCTGTATTTGATGGCGATGTAGCGCGAGTTGCCCTCGCGGTAAATGGTGGAAGCGCCGTCTTCGAGCTTGACGTCGCAGAGTTGGCCGAGCGAAACGCGCTCGCCGGAGGGCGCGAGGATGCGGATGTTCTCGATCGCTTCGACAGTTTTGCGAAATGGCTCCTGATAGCGGACGGTGAGGTCGTAGCGCTGCTCGCCGATCAGTATCTGGCTGACGGCTTTGCCTCCGACCGCGGTTTCGACCGCATCCTGCACGTCGCTGACGTTAATGCCAAATCGATCGGCAGCGGCGCGGTTGACGATCAGATTGACGTTGGGTTGGCCTCGAACCTGGAAGGTGCCGAGATCGGCCACGCCGGGAATCTTGCTCATGACGTCCTGCATTTCGTCGGCTTTCTGCTCCAGCGTCTTGAGATCGCGGCCAAAAAGCTTGACCGCAAGTTCACCCTTGACGCCGCTGACGGCCTCCTCGACGTTGTCGGAGATGGGCTGAGAGAAGTTCCAGTCGACTCCGGGAATCTGGCCGAGAGACTTGTCCATGGCGTCGATGAGTTCTTCTTTCGTGCGAAACTCGGCGCGCCATTTGGATCGGGGCCAGAGATCGACGAAGAATTCTGTGTTGTAGAAACCGCTGGCATCGCTGCCGTCGTCGGGCCGGCCGACCTGGCTGACGATCTGCTTGACTTCAGGGTATTGGGCGAGGATGGAGCGGGCGCGTTTCGTGACCGCGATTCCGGTGGTGGGGCCGGTGCTCGGCGGCAGCGTGCCGCGGACCCAGATCGCGCCTTCGTCAAGGTGAGGGAGAAATTCGGAGCCGACGATTCCGCTGAAGAAAAGGAACAGCATGAACGCAAGGGCGGCCACTCCAACGCCGAGCGTGAACCTCAGGTGCTCGAAGCACCAATCGAGGGTGCGGCGGTAGGCCTTCTGCAGGATGCTCATCATCGGATTCCGCCATTCCTTGATTTTCTCGTCGCGGAAGACAAGGTGGCAGAGCACCGGCGCAATCAGCAGCGCGAACAGAAGAGCGCCCAGCAGAGCGAAGGCTACGGTCCAGGCCATGGGGCGGAACAGGCGGCCTTCGACGCGCTGCAGAGTGAAGATAGGCAGATAGGAAACGATGATGATGATGCGGGCGAAGAAGACCGGCTTCTGCACCTCGTGGGCGGCGGACGCGATCAATTCGAGAAAAGTTTTCTTCCCTTGAGCAAACTCGACATGGCGCATGATGTTTTCCACCATGACCACGGAACCATCCACCACCATGCCGAAATCGAGCGCACCGAGCGACAGTAGATTCGCCGGGATGTGGCTGAGATCGAGAAGAATGGCGGCGAAGAGCAGCGCAAACGGAATCGTGATGGTGACAATCAGCGCGCTGCGAACGTTGCCCAGGAAAATAAAAAGGATGAGCGTTACCAGGATCACGCCGTCCGTAAGATTGCGAAGAACGGTTTTAGTCGTGTAATGCACCAGTTCACTGCGGTCGAGATGGGGAACAAACTTCACCCCCGGCGGCAGCAGTTCGCTGTTGAGCTCTTTGATCTTGGCGTGCAGTGCGTCGAGGGTGGCGTCGGCCTCGGCGCCTTTGCGGAGCAGGACGATGCCTTCGACTACGTCCTCATCGTCGATGACAGTACCATCTTTGCCGCGGATGGTTTTTCCCAGTTGCCCCAGGCGAATCTTGGGAGCCTGCACAACGATAGCGATGTCGCGGACGCGGACGGGCGTTCCATTCACGCTCTTGACGACCGTGGCGGCGATGTCCTCGGTGGTCTGCATGAGGCCAACGGCGCGCACATTGAGCGCCTGCTGGCCGCGTTCGATGAATCCGCCGCCGGCGTTGGTGTTGTTGTTGGCGAGCGCCTGCTCAACTTGGGCAAGCGACAATCCGTAAGAAACCAGTTTGCCGGGATCGATCTGCACCTGGTATTCGCGGGTCGGGCCCCCGAAGATGTTGACGTCGACCACGTTGGGAACGGACTTCAGTTGATTCAGCACGAACCAGTCGGCGAGAGTCTTGAGTTCCATCGCGTCATAGCGCGGATTTGCGCTCTTGAGAGTGAAGAACATGATCTGGCCGGTGGGGCTGTAGTCGGGGCCCAGACCGGCATTCACGTTGGTAGGGAGCGTCACCTGTTGCAGGCGGTCGAGCACTTCCTGACGCGCAGTGAAGGTCGAGATTTCGTCGTCGTAAATGATGGTGACGACCGAGAGGCCGGCAAGCGAGACCGAGCGCAGATGGGTTTTATGCGGGACGCCATTCAATCCGACTTCGAGCGGGACCGTGATCTGCTGTTCGACTTCTTCAGCAGCGTGGCCGGGCCATTGCGTAATGATCTGCGTGTAAGTGTCGGCAACGTCGGGATAGGCCTCGATAGGCAGATTGCGAAACGAAATGATGCCCCAGATGAACAGGACCAGCGCCACGCTGAGTACGAGGATGCGGTTGCGCAGGGCGAAATCGATGAGCAGGCGAATCATTTGCCCTGCTCCGAAGCCGCAGCGGAGAACGCCAGCGCGTTGGCGACGAGTTCGTCTCCCGCCTTCGCCCCCTGCTGGATTTGCTGCAGGCCGTCGGAGAGACCCGCGGTCCGCACTTCGAGGCGGCGGAAGGAGAGGGCGGTCTCCTTGTGGAAGACCCAGTCTTTGTCCTGCAGGCGCATGACGGCGGTCGCGGGCACAACCAGGTGTGGCTTTTTTTGGCGCGAGCGGAAAGTAGCCACGGCGAACATGCCGGGGCGAAAGGCGCCATCGGGATTCTCGAGCACGATGCGCACCTTGGCCGAGCGCGTGTTGGGATCGAGCACGCGCGAGATGTCACTGACGCTGCCTTTGAAGACGCGGTCGGAAAAAGCGTTGAGCCGAACTTCGGCGGGATCGCCGATATGAACGTCGTTAAGATCGTTCTCATAGACGTCACAGACGACCCAAACGCTAGAGAGATCGGCGATGGTGAACAGGTTGGGCGTGTTGTCCAGACTCTTGATGCCTTCGAATCCGGAAACATTCTGCTCGACGATAGTCCCGGCGACCGGGGCGCGCAGTTCGATCATGGTGCTGGGGTGGGCGGGATCTCCGCCAAGAACGCGCAGGCGGCTTTCGGAGGTCTTCAGATCGGACACGGCTTTGCTTTCGGCGTTATCGGCGACTTCCAGATCTTTCTGCGCGAGCGCACCCTTCGAGTAGAGCAGTTGGGCGCGATCGAGCGCCTTGCGGGCGAGCGCCTCATCGGCCGACGCCTTCTGATAGTCGCCCATGGCTCCGCCGAGGTCGGGGCTCGAAATCACCAGCAGTTCCTGGCCCTTGTTCACGTAGTCGCCGAGGCGGACTTTGAGGTCGACCACGCGGCCAGAACCAAGCGAGGTGACGTGGATGGTCTTGTTGACGTCCGGCTGGATGGTTCCGTTGGCACTCAGTTCAGTGGGCAAGTCGCGGCTTTCCACCTTGACGGTCTGGAATCGTTCCGGGTGGTCAACAATCAGCAGGTTCGGGTCGAGGGTGATTTGCTGTTTGGTGGCGGCGGCTTTGGTGTCGTTGGAACACGCCACGGAAACCGCGAGCAAAGCCAGACAGAACAGAAAACCGGCGGCCACGCCGCGCTTGGCGGCCCTTGGAGTTAAGAAACATTTCGATTGCGACGTCACGGGATCACCTCGCGGCCCACAGCTAGATTCAATTGGCTGGCGGCCGACAAGTAAGAGCCCACCAGGTTCACGTAGTTGAGTTGAACGCTGCGGTAGTCGTTCTCCGCGCTCAGAAAATCCAGCAAAGACGCCCCTCCATGCTGGTAGGCAAAAGTGACGGTCTCGCGGACCCGCACCGCCTGCTGCAGATATTTCGCTTTGTAGGGCCGCAGCAGGATCACATTGCTGGTCAGCGTCGCGTAGGCGGAATCGACGTCGCTGAATACTTGCGCCTGGGCG
>Ga0181523_10000296_pt1 | contig 55885 bp, 51 predicted proteins | sample PEATcosm2014_Bin_43_FD_119752 | JGI IMG/M metagenome (GOLD analysis project Ga0181523, IMG submission 119752) | Peatland microbial communities from MTU Mesocosm Facility, Houghton, MI, USA - PEATcosm2014_Bin05_30_metaG | ecosystem: Environmental > Terrestrial > Soil > Wetlands > Peat | place... | reverse complement strand
TTTGCCGAAGCGTACATCGTGCTCTGCGAGCAGTTGCTCGAAGGCCGCCCACACTTGCGTTTTAACGTGCTCTGGACACGCACGGGCCGCGTTGCATTCATCAGCGCGTGTCTGGAACAGTTTTGCGAAGATACCGCGCCGCCGTCAGTGCGCGAAAGTTTTGCGGCGGGACTCGCCGAAGCCGTGGACCTAATCGCGCGAAGCGAAAAAAACTATTGGAGCAACTAAATGCCGAAAATAACATTCGACACTTCCGGCAAGGAAAACCTAGAAGCGCGGATGAGAACCACGCCCGAAAAGTGGAGGAGTGCTCTGCGCATTACGTTCGACAACTTCGCGCGAGAAGCGAGAAGGCGGATTGCCGATAAGCTCAGCGGCCCAAGTTTGCAACCGCGTACCGGCAGATTGCGGAGTTCGTTCCAAGTGGTTCCCGCCGCATGGAAGGGCGACACCTTGAGCGCGTCCGTGGTGCATGACGGCGGCGACACGCGGCTCTATGGCCTGGCGCACGAACTAGGAACCGATCCCTACCAGATTTTCGCCGTCAAGGCGCGAGCCCTTCGCTTTCTCGCGGCGGGCCGAGAGCAATACGTTTTCCGGCAGAGCGTGCGGCATCCGGCACAACCGGCAAAACACTTCGTCGAAGACACGGCGCGAGAAATCGAAGCGCCCTTTCGAGAGACGTTGCGGCTCGTGATTAGACGATTGTTCGGAAAATAAAACGTGATTAGGAAATGGCTCGGCAATGACGACTAACCGGGACCTAGACGACAGAAAGACACACCAGGTCATTCTGCTTTCGGCTGTACCGGTTTAAGCTCCTTCTCGAAATCTAGTGCCGTTTGCATCGAGCAGGCCTGAATCTCGTGGAGAATCGTTATATCAGTTTCCATGATAATTGTTACTTCTTTGCATTTTTTCCCAGCAATGGTGATTACTGCTCTCTCCTCTGTCCCAGCCTTTGCCTTCACCTGTTGTCGGTCGACAACCTTGATTGCTTTCTCTACCCAATATTCTAGTTCCTTTTTCGCACCTGCAGGCGAATCGTAATGAATAATCAGTTCGTACACATTTTCCCCACTAGCGGTACGAAATGCATTTCGCGAAAAGGGAGCCCCGTCCTTCGAAGAAACTCCGTTAGACCTCATGAATAGCTCAAATCTCGATTCTTGTTGAGTTCGCTCGCCCGCATCAGTTTGCGGGCACGTAGAAGTGTCGCGATTGGTTCCGCAAATAGTTTTTTCTGAGCTGGAAAACAAAATCAGCGTTGAAACTAGGAGTACCCGAAGAAGAATAGAGGGTGCGACTGGCATCATGCCGTTTCAGAGTTCACGCTCTGAGGCGTCCCGCTTCCAGAAATGTACTCCGTCAAGTTTCGATTAGCAATGGGAAAGAAGTTTGCAAATATCTTGTCCGGTTGTCCGGGTTTTGTCCGGGTACGTGGTGCAACGCTAGGCTAAAGCAGGCAAGCGAGCGGCTCGCGATTCCTTTGTTTTGTGCATGTTATGAACTGGCGTTGTCTGGCGTGACGGCTTGAAAAGGGCCCCAAACCCGAAAGACAGAGTATATCGCAATGAGAAAAATGAGGCGAAAGCTACCGCCCGGAACCGCGAGAGATTCTAGCAAGAGGAGGCTCGAAGTGACAAGGATTCCCGTCGGCCGAGCCCAGCTCGAAAACAGCTGGAGGGCGAAGGTTAGAGCGACCGCGCGCTGGTCCGGCGCTGCCAGCTCTAAGCGACGGAAATCGTCGGAGATTCTTGGGCGGGGTGGATTTCAACGGCGCGGAGAACGAGGTCTTTCAGGGCGCCGATGAAGGCTGAGGAATCACCGACGGCGGGCATCATGCGGAAGCGCTGGATGCCGGCTTTTTCGGCGTCGGCGCGGCCTTCGATATTGATTTCGTGAAGAGTCTCGATGTGCTCGGTGACAAAGGAGATGGGAACGACCATGGCTTCTTTCACGCCTTCGTGGCCCAGTTTTTCGAGAGTGGCGACGAAGGAGGGTTCGAGCCACTTGGCCGGGCCGACTTTGCTCTGGAAGCAGAGAAGATGTGTCCCGGGCCAATTCGGAAAACGAGCGGCGCCTTGCTGGCAGACGAGGCGTACGGTTTCCTTGACGTGCTCGGGATACGGATCCCCCTTTTCGACGAGGCTCATGGGCAGGCCGTGAGCGCTGAAAATGAGGTGGATTTTGGAGGCGTCGGGAAACTGGCGGAGACATTTGCCGATGTTGGTGACCAGGGCCTCGATGTACAGCGGATGATCGTAGAAATCCTCGATGGTGCGCTCGGGGAGCGTGTCGACGGGCTCGCCGTAAACGCGGCGCCATTCTTTGAGGCTGCTAAGGGTGGTGGCGTAGGAATAGTGTGGATATAGAGGGAGAAGAACGAGTTCATCGAGGGTTCCGGTTTTCTTGATGGTCGCGACGGCGTCTTCGGTAAGTGGTTTCCAGTAACGCATGGCAGTAACGGCCACGGGGTCGATGAACGGTTCAAGAGCTTGGACGAGGCGGACACGCTGGCGTTCGGTGAGAATGGCGATGGGCGAGCGGCGCCCAATCTGGGCGTAACGGCCGGCGACGGGGACGCAACGTTTTTTGGCGATGTAACGAGCGAGCGGGCCGCGAATGAAATTAAAGGGACCCAAGGGAATGATGTCCGGATCGAGGAAAAGATTGCGGAGAAATGGTTCGACAGTGGCGAGAGAGTCTGGTCCGCCGAGTTGGAAGAGCACGATGCCGACGCGTTTTTTGCGGTTACTACCCATGCAGCGCTCCTTCTTCTTCGGGCGCGAACAAATTGGCAGAGGCTATCTTACCGAAAACCTCTTCATCAGAGGATGAAGCCCATGCCTCCAAAAGAGAACCTCAAGAGCAACCTGAACAAACGCGGGTGAGGCTCCCACGCACGGATCGAAGCGCCGGGGGGTCGAAGACTGGCCCCGCGCTACAGGCGCTACTTGGCGCGAGGTAGCGAGTTCTTCAAGCGCTCGACTTCGGTGCGCAGGTCGGACGTGCGCTTGGCGATCGAGAGATAGAAAGCGAAGAAAACGCCCCAGCCGATGAGATAGGCGGCAAAGACACTGTCGAGATTCTTCATTGGGCCTCCGCTTCACGCTGCAGGATATCGACTTCATTTTTTGTTTTTTCGAGAATGTAGCGCTCGACAATCAGGAACAAAGCAAAAACATGCATGACCAATACATTAAAGAAGAAAACCTTATTCATGGTCGGATCAAGCCCGGAACCGGGGCCGCCCATGATGACCGGCGAAGGATGCTGTGTGCGCCACCAACGGATAGAGAAGAAGACCAGTGGAACGTCGATGAATGCGAAAATGCCGAAGAGCGAACTGAGTAGTGCGCGGCGTTCGGGCTCCTCGATGAGCGAGCGCAGCAGCAAATAGGAAATATAAAGTAACCAGAGAACGAACGTCGAGGTGAGCCGCGCATCCCAGGTCCAATAGATGCCCCAAGCCGGCTTTGCCCAAATGGGACCGGTAATGAGAACGACGGTCGTAAGAACGAGGCCGACTTCCGCGCTGGCAACCCCGATTGAGTCATATTTTTGCTGACGCTTCCAAACATACAAAAGGTTCGCGATGAAGCAGAGGAGAAACGCATCCATGCCCGCCCAGGCACTGCCTACGTGGAAATAAAAAATGCGCTGGACAACGCCCATGGAGCGCTCGTTCGGAGCGATGAAGAAAGCGGCATAGGCGCCGGCGATGACCAGCAAGATCGAGACAGCGGCGAAGATAATGCGTTTGGTCATAGCAGACTATTCCTCCAGAAGATATTCGCCGAAAAGCCATAATGCCGTCAAAAAAACGAGATCGAATATGGCCAGGAAGGCAATTCCCTGCCATTGTACGATGGGCTCGCGATCGAGCAAGCTGACGCTAACCGTGGCACTGACAACGAGAATCGGCGTGAGCAGCGGAAGAAGAAGGAGAGGGAGGAGCAATTCGCGCATGCGCGCCTGCGCGGAGATGGCGGAAAGCGCTGTTCCCGCGACGGAAATGCCGAAGCTGCCGAGAAAAAGAACGAGAAGCAGGTAGTGCAGCTTGGGGAGGATCGCAATGTTGTAGAAGACGGCGAAGAGCGGAAGCATCAAGACTTCGGTAAGGAGGAGGAACAGTGTGTTGGCGATGAGTTTGGCGAGAAAAATGGCGAAGGGGTCATCGACAGCAAGACGAAGGGAGCTAAGCGTGTCGTTGGACTGTTCGCGAAGGAAGCAGGGCTGAAGCATCAACGAGGCAGCGAAGAGAATCGCAAGCCAAAGGAGGCCCGGGCCGAACTCGCGCGACTCTTCGGTGGTGGGGCTGATGGCAAAGCTGAAGAGAATCAGAACGACGAGGATAAAGACAACCGTGGTGGTTAGGAGTTCGCGGGAGCGAAACTCGGTGCGCAATTCCTTGCCGAGGAGAGTGGCGGTGTTGGAGAGGAGGCTCATGGCGTTGGCTCAGGCGCCTCCAAAGGTGAGGATGGAATGAAGTGACGCGCCGGAATTGGTGTCGGCCACGACAGAGCCGGCGTCCAACTGAACGGCACGCGTAGCAAGGGCCGAGATTTCGGACTCGCCGTGGAGGCTCATGACGACCGTGCAGCCACCGCAATTGACCTCGCTAAGGGATTTGGCGAGCCAGGAGATGCCGAGCGGGTCGAGGCCGGTGGCGGGCTCATCGAACAGGAGCACACTCGGGCGATGCACGAGGGCTCGAGCGATGGCGATGCGTTGGCGCATGCCGCGAGAGAAAGTGCGAACGAGGGAGGCGCGGCGCTCGTAGAGGCCGACTTCGCGGAGAAGTTCTTCGGCGCGTGCGGCGGGTTGCGGAACACCTTGCAACCTGGCGAACAGGACGAGATTTTCTTCGGCGGAAAGTTCGTCGTAGACCATCGTGGTGTGCGCAACGTAGCCGGGCCGGCCGCTCCCGGCAGATTCGGAGGAGGCGCCGGGGAAAGAGAGCTTCCCTGCCGTGGGGCGAACGATGCGGGCGGCCACACGAAGGAGCGTGGTCTTGCCGGAACCGTTGCGGCCCGCTAGAACAACACATTCGCCGGGAGCGATCTCGAGAGAGACGCGACGGAGGGCATAGAGGCCACCGAAACGCTTATCGATGTTCTCGAAGCGAAGTCCCGTTGGAGAGAGAGTTGGCGAAGTCACGACCGTTGTTTTGGTAGCGCCCAAACTGCGGGGCGAAATCCCATTCCTTTGGAGCGAATAGCATAGGCTGTCCCCAGGGGCTAGAGTGCGTCGCCTCCGGAAAAGAGACGTGTTCAGCCCCGGACCAGATCGCGAAGAAGCTTGTCGAAGCGGGCTTTTTCGCGGGCGTAGTCTTCCTCGGAAATCGTGCCGGCCTGGCGACGAAGTTCCAGGCGGAAAATCTGATCTTTGAGCGAATCCATGCTGACGCCGACGTGCTGATTGACCTCCGCGGAAACGTCGGCGAGAGGAGTTGACCCGGCAGAAGCCGGCGCAGATTTCTTAGGTTTAGCTGGCGGCGCGGCTTGGGCGGACTTCGCGGGAGGAGCGGCGACATCCTCGTCCTCGTCCTCGTCCTCGTCCGTAGCAACGGCAACAACTTGTTTGCGCGAGAGCAGAAGTGCACCCATGGCAAAGAGTGCCGCGAGACCAGCGAAGAGATACCACTTGAAATCGTTCAGCCGGCTGGGAGCGGCGATGACTTCCGGGCCTTGGCGGGAGTTCCCTTCCTGCGCGGCAGCTTGGCCCTGGTCGGAACCTGCGGGTTGAGGTGCACCGACTCCAGAGAGACTCACACTGAGTACGGCCTTTGCGGGCAGTGGCTCGTGCGTGAAGACCATCATGCCCTGCTCTTCGCCTGCGGCGACCAGGCCATCGCCCGTGAGCGTGACGCCGGGAGGAACAACAAGGAGCATTTTGGCTCCGGGATAGCTAGCCAGCAATTTCAGGGTGGCGGAATTGTTGGAGTACGGGAGTTCATAGGAAAGACGAACATTGGTCTGTCCCGGGCGAAAAGGATAGGCGATGGCAAAGTGGCCTTTGCCCTTATCGATGGAGGCTTGCGTGATGGCCATGCCCATGGCGGTGGTGGTGCTGACCTGGCCGAGAGTGGCCAAGTCTGGAATGGCAAATTCGAAATTACCTTCCGTGCGGGAGAAGGCGACGGGGGGCTGAGAAGCGTTCTGAACGGAATACTCTTCCGCACCAACGAGCTTGCCCTCTTGTGGTTCAAAGATGATGACGTGTGAAGGAACAGAGATGGTTTTGGGATCTTTGGAAATATCGAAAACCTCAACTTCGACGTCGGGGCGCCCCGGAGGAGCGAAGGTGTTGTAGCTGACGTCGTGAAAGGTGGCGCGAATCAGGACGGGGCCCATGCCGATGGAATCTTTGGTTACGGAGAAGTGTCCCTGGGCGTCGCTCTTGGCGGTAGCGAGTTCCGCCATACCTTGCGTGGGGCTCAAGAGGTCGAGATCGACGTTTGGCTCCGGTTTGCCCGTTGTGCGATTGATCACCGTTCCGCTGAGCGTACCGGCTTGAGCGGCGGGGGTAAGAAGCAAAGAGGTAATGAGAATGGGAAGGACGCGCGAAACGATCGCCTTCATCGAGCACTCCGCTCGGGAGTGGCGGGCCGGGACACGCGAGGGCGGCGCACCTGCGATTCAGTCACCTGTTCGATTTCCGTAAGGACCAGGGCCGCTTCACTTTCGAGAGAAGTCTTCATGAGTTCGTAATCGCCCTCCGAATACTTGCCCGCACGATGCTCAAACTTGAGATCGCGCAGATTATCATAAATGGAATCCCGACGTTCGAGGAGCTGATCGAGCTTTGTGCGATGTGGAGCAAGGTCGGAAGCATCTGGATGAATATAGAAGACGAAAAGGAACACGGCGGCGGCAAGAGCGAAGCAAGCGCCGAGGGCGGCCCAGTCCGGGAGAACGGCTAGCAACAGCAGTTGAAGAAAGGCGAACATTGGGTCAGTCCTCAGTTTCGCGAGCTGCCTGAGCCCGGGCGCGATCCATGGCTTCGTTGTGAACTTGTGATCCCGCGGAGCCAGCAGAGGCGGGACGAACGGCCCACTTACGGACAACAAAGATGACCAGGCCGAAGCCCACGAGGGAATAGAAGACAGGCATCAGCCAAGCAACGAGGCCGAACCCTTTCTTCGGCGGCTCAACGTACACGACGGTTCCGTATTCGGCGACGAACGCATCTATAATTTGCTGCTCGGATTCGCCTTTGGCGAGATGCTGATCGACTTCCTTGAGCATAGCTTTGGCGGTGTCACACGGGCCGGAGAAGGCGCCGCCCGGATGAGCACAGCCACCGGCGCTCATGTCGCACCCTCTGCACATGCACTTGAGGTGCATGCCGATTTGTTTGGCGCGCTGAGAATAGCCGACCTGAGCGGTAAGGAGGGGGCCGCATGCGAAGGCCACCAGGACACAGAGAAAGGCGATGCGCTTCAGCTTAGTCATGGCCCTCTCGCAGGGACACATGGGGAGTTAGCGCGGGTTCGCCGGGGACGGCTGCCGCGGGCTGCGTCGTTGCAGCCAAAACCAAAGTGGCGCGGCGGTTCGGCATGAGTGCGAGGAGCGTCCCCATGACCACCCAAACACCACCTAGCCAGATCCATTTTACGAGCGGATTGAGGAAGGCATGGATCACGGGGACGTTTGCTTCCGGATCCATGCCGGCATAGACGACGTAAAGATCTTCCCGAAGAGTGGAATAGATGGCGACCATGGTGCCGGCAGCTTGCTCATTGCCCTGGAACTGACGCTTTTCAGGATAGAGCAACATGATCTGTTTGTTGCCCTTCAAAACCTCCACGATCATGCGCTGGGCGGTGTAATTCTTGTCGACCTTAGTGTCGCCGCTTTGGAGGACAAGAGTGTAGGGACCGAGCTTCAGGGAATCGCCCACATTCATGGCCTTCTGCGTGTCTATGTTGAAAGCCGCGCCAGCCAATCCGATGAAGATAAGGACCATGCCGAAGTGCACGACGTAGCCGCCATAGCGGCGGGTGTTGCGCATGGCCAGCTCATGAGCACCCATCATCAAGCTCATGCCGGTGCGGGCGCGAATGACTTTTGCGCCGCGATAAAACTCGAGCACAATGGTCCAAGTAACGAAGCCGCAGAGGAAAAGGCAGAGCATGGAAGCGCCATCGCGATAGCCCAGAACGAAAGCGGCGATACCAAAGAAGATGCCCACCAGTAAGGGCCAGCCGAAATTGCGCTTGAGGCTGTCTAGCGAAGTCTTGCGCCAGGCGAGAAGGGGGCCGACGCCGGTGAGAAACAAAATGGCAAGGCCGATGGGAATCATCACCTTATTGAAGAAGGGAGCGCCAACGCTGATGCGGTTACTGGTGAACCATTCGGAGAAGACCGGGAAGAGCGTGCCGGAGAGAACGGCGATGCAGGCAACCAGAAAGAGAAGATTGTTGAACAGAAAGCTGGATTCTCGGGAAACCATGGAATCGAGAACATTCTCGCTTTTCAGATAATCGCGATTCTTGAAGTACGCGGCGAAACACACAAGGATAGTGAGAATGATGAAGCCAACGAACCACGGACCGATCTGCGAATTGGCGAAAGCGTGCACCGAACTGACGACGCCGCTGCGTGTGAGGAACGTGCCGAGGATGCAGAGAAGGAAGGTAGAGAAAACCAGCCAGACGTTCCAGACCTTCATCATGCCGCGTTTTTCCTGCATCATGACGGAGTGAAGGAACGCAGTGCCAGAGAGCCAGGGAAGAAGTGAAGCGTTTTCGACCGGATCCCAACCCCAATAACCGCCCCAACCGAGAACAGCGTAAGCCCAATGCGCGCCGAGAAGAATGCCGACGGACTGGAAGCACCAGGCGATCATGGTCCATTTGCGCGTGAGGTGAATCCACTTTTCACCGGGATAACGAGCGAGAAGCGCGGCAAGAGCAAATGCAAAAGGAATGGTGAAGCCGGTGTAACCGGAATATAGGTTCGGGGGATGGATGACCATTTCCGGATACTGAAGCAAAGGATTGAGGCCGTTGCCGTCCAAGCGGGTGAAGGGTTCGAGGGCGCCGCTGGCGCTGACGGTGGCCAGGGTCTTGAAAGGATTCTCGACGAAGTTATTCAGAGTGAGAAAGAAAATCTGTACACCGGCGAGGATGACGCCGACATAGGGCATCAACTCACCATTCTTGTGTCGATAAGCGATGAGAACGGAAAGAACATAGATGGAGAGGAGGGTGCTCCAGAACAGGAGCGAGCCTTCCTGACCGGCCCAAAGAGCGGCAAACTTGTAGAAGGTGGAGAGATCGCGGTTGGAGTGGGAGACCACGTAGGCCATCGAGAAGGTATCGGTGAAGAGGAGATATTCAAGACTGAGGGTGGCAATAAAAATCAGGACGCAAGTGGCCATGCCGGCCTGGCGAGTGCTTTTGACGAGGAGTGGGTGCCGCGTTTTGATAGCGACCATGCCGCCAAGGAAGGCGTAGACCGCGCACACAAACGCGAGCAGAAGCGAAAAACTACCAAATACATCCATAGGCCTTCCGCCCTCCCCCTAGACTAGACTCACTGGGCGCTGTACGTGCTACTGGTCTGCGTCGTTGCCGCTGGAGCCGGCTTATCGCCCCCGGGTGCGGACTCGTACTTGGACGCGCACTTGGCCTGAACATGCTCGGCGACAAACTTACCATCGCTCGAAGGGCGACCCTCCACGAGGGCCTGGGACTTGTCGACAAAGGTGTCCGGTAAAGGATCAGTGCCGATGTAGCTGACAGGCAAGCTCTTTCCCTGCTCTTCCAAGACGAATTCAATGCGGCCGGGCAGGTGCTTGATGGTGCCGGGTGCAACGGTCCCCGCGAGGCGCATGCGGTGATTCCGCGCGGAACCCTGCAGGGACTGGTATTCCGCGATGGTGTGGTAGTAAGTCTTGCTCTCGCCGTAGCCCAGCCAAGCCAGGAAGGCCAGGGAGACGACAATGACCCCAATCCCAACGCCGAATTTAGCTCGAGTCTGCACAAATCACCTCAACTGCGGAGCGTTCTGACTGAATAGTAGCATACCCACAACTGGGCAGGTACGGTACTAGTGTGGGTTGGGGAGTCACCGGGGGCAGTGACCTTCGTCACACCGCAACTGCTAGATAGCATGTGCGTTAGAAATGGCCAAGGCTGCTCGGAAAGCCTGGAGCTCGCTTTCCGAAGGGGTTAGCGAGGTGAGGAAGGCGCCAGTCGAAGTTGGCAAAACCACGCAACCGAGGTCTGCCTGGTGGAATCTGGCCGATTGCTGTAGCAGGGTGCCAGAAACAAGGAGGAGGCGTTTGGGCTTGAAGGAGCGGCGAATACGAGCGATGGTGGCGGCAAGCTGTTTTTCAGGCAGTGGCTTTGCTTGTGATTCGGAGACGCTCTCGTCGAGAGGGCATTCGAGAATGTGGGCGAGCATGAGGCCGAGTTTCTGAAATTCCGTGAGGACAGTTTTCGCGGACCTCCCTTCCGTGGGCAGTGGAACGGCGTTGAGAATGGTGGCGGCTTCGCCGTGGAAGGTTTCGCTCGGAGAGTAAAGAAAGTCGGAGTCGCGTTTCGGAGCAATGGCGGAGAGGAGGAGTGCCTGGATGTGCAGGGGCCGAAAACGCGTGGACCAGGCGAGGCGTTCGAGGCGACGCGAAATGTGGGCGGAGTCCGCGAGCTGGCCGCAGCCGTCACAGGGTAGCAGGAGGGAGTCGGACATGACTAATGAAAATCGTAGAGCAAGAGGGGCTGGGAGGCAAATGGCGGGGTGCGGAAAAAGCAGATTGCTCGCTTCGCTCGGAAAGTCGGGGGAGCGGGGTGATGGCGCGGACCTGGGCCGCAGCGATGCCGCACCCCGAAGAGCAGAAACAGGACAGAACAGCACAGAGGAACTGCTAGGTCACAAGGCCAGGAGAAACCCGAAATGCCGTCCTGCAGGCACGCCGCTAGGAAGCTAGCTGTTACTTGGAGACCGCCGTGTCTGAGGGGAGCTTCGAACGGAGACACCATTTCAGTTCCTGACTCATGTCTGTGATTTCCATACCGGGCATCACAATGAACTTGCAGGAGAGCATTTCGCGAGGCTCATCCTCGTCGGGAAGCTGACAGGTGACGCGGCAATATTGGCAATCTTGGTTCCAGCAGAAACGGCCGTAAGGAACGGTTTCAGGGCTGATGAACTGAAAGCAGCGAAGCAAAGAGTTGCGCTCAGGGACATGAAACTTCTTTCCCAGGATGGTGATATCTACGAGCTTTTCGTACGGACGGAACGGTTCCGACATGATAAGGCTTTGTCCTTTGCAAACGGTGCGGAGTAGGGTTCCCCCGAGACGATGGGCCACGCGCTGCCATTTCAGAGTAGTGCGGGGAATGGAGGGGAACAACGGGAGGATGGAGAGGGCGTGGCGAATGTGCTACGGGGGGTGGGGAGGGAGGATTCAACTTCAAGTTTGAAGTTGTCCGTAGTCGTGAGTTGGGAGCTTCGGATCATGGGAGCGTGGTCGAACGATCGATTGAAATCCTCCGCGCGGAAGGCGCTCAGGATCGCGCGAGCCGTATTGCTGCTAAAGGGAAAGACCTACGCGAGGATTTAGGCCGTCAACCTGGCCGCAAGGCTGGCGCACCCCAAAGAGGTGCAATCAGGTGCCGAGGTCAAAGAACTGGCACATGCGGCGAAATTTTTCGTAGCGGTCGTGGACTAGCTGGCGTGGGGTATGGCTGCAGAGTTCTAGGAGCTGGCGTTCCAGAACATCGCCGAGAAGTTTCGCCGCGCTATCGTAGTCGCTGTGAGCGCCACCGTCGGGCTCGGAGACAATCTCGTCGATGATGCCGAGATCGCGAAGATCGGGAGCCATGATTTTCATAGCGATGGCGGCGGTCTCTGCTTTAGTGGCATCGCGCCAGATGATGGAGGCGCAGCCTTCTGGGGAGATGACGGAGTAAAAACCGTTCTCGAGAATATTGATGCGATCGCCGACAGCAATGGCGAGCGCTCCGCCAGAACCGCCTTCGCCCGTAACAGTGACGATGACGGGCACCGGCAGACGGGCCATTTCGCGAAGATTCCGCGCGATGGCTTCGCCTTGGCCGCGCTCTTCGGCATCAATGCCGGGATAGGCACCTGGAGTATCGATGAAGGTCAAGACGGGACGGCCGAATTTCGCGGCAAGCTGCATGACCCGGAGAGCTTTGCGGTAGCCTTCGGGCTTGGGCTGGCCAAAATTGCGGATGACGCGCTGCTTGGTGTCTCTTCCCTTTTGTTGGCCGAGGACGGCGACCGGACGGCCACGAAATTTACCCATACCGGCCACCAGGGCTTTGTCATCGCCAAAACCGCGATCGCCGTGGAACTCGATGAAGTCAGTGATCATCAGGTTGATCCAGTCCAGCGTGTGAGGACGCTGTGGGTGCCTGGCGATCTGGGCGCGCTGCCACGGGCCTAGATGCGTGTAAAACTCGCGACGAAGCTCGAGAACTTCCTGCTTGAGACGCTCAAGCTCGGCGTCACCCTCATCGGTCCCGACGGAGAGGCGACGCAACTCCTCAACGTCTTTTTCCAGACGTTCGATCTCTTTCTGACGATCGAGAGTCTGCAGGCCCTTCTTATCTTTTTTTGCGGCTGCGCACATTACGAAATCCTCTGAATTCCCTCGTCGCCGCAAATGCGGTCGAAAGCAGCGATAAAGTCGGGCGTGACCCGTATCTTACGCTGAGATTGGACTACAGCAGTAGTGCCATCGTGGGCCTTGACCTCAAAGACAACGGTGCTGGGTCCAGCAACCTTGGCGAAGAGAATCTCGAGCTGATTGAGGGCTTCTTCGCTGAGCCGCTGGAGATCCAATCGAACGCGGAATTCCGACGGGCCGGTGGACTCGGCTACGCCTTCGAGGCGGCGCGCTTCCTGCAGGGAAAGGCGCGTGCCGGCTTCTTCGACCTGAACACGGACTTTAAGGAGAAGAGGCTGGCCGGGCTTCAAGATGGGTTCGAGGCGCGCAAAACTTTCCGGGAAGGCGAGCAATTCCTGGACGCCGGTCATGTCCTGAAGCGTGTAAATGGCCCAGCGAGCGCCTTTCTTCGAACGCATCGGGCGCGTGCCGACGATGAGACCTGCAACGGGGATTTCCTTTCCGTTGCGCTGGCCTTCGACTTCGTCGAGGGAGATGACGCCGAGATCTTTCAGCCGCGAAGCGTACTTTTCCAGTGGATGGCCGGAGACGTAAAAGCCGAGCATGGCGTATTCACTGGCGAGGCGCTCTTCTTCTGTCCAAGCCGCGGCATCGCGAAGTTCGAAATGGACTTTGGGCTCACTGGCCGCGCCGCCGAAGAAAAGGCCGTGCTGGCCAGAATCCTTGGCACGAGCAGCGCGCTGGATGGCGGCGATGGCGTCATCGACGGAAGCAACCATCGATTCGCGGGGGCCGAGTGAGTCTACGGCACCAGACTTGATGAGGCTTTCAAAGACACGCTTGTTTAGAAAACGGGATTCAACACGCTCGCAAAACTCGTAGAGAGATTTGAATTCACCCTTGCTGAGGCGGGACTCGCGAATCGCCTTGGCCGTGTTTTCACCGACGTTCTTGATGGCGGCCATACCGAAACGAATGGAATCGCCGACGGGAGTAAAAAAAAGATCGCTTTCGTTTACGTCGGGCGGGAGGATGGGAATGCCCATTCCGCGGGATTCGTTGATGTACTTGACCTGCTTTTCGGCGTTGCCGGTTTCTGAAGTGAGCAGGGCAGCCATGAAATCGACGGGATAGTGGGTTTTCAGATAGCCGGTCTGGTAGGCAAGCAGCGCATAGGCGCAGGAATGGGATTTATTGAAACCGTAGCCCGCGAATTCTTCCATCAAGCCGAAGATGCGAACGGCTTTCCTTTCCGGGATTTTGTTTTTCTCGCAGCCGGCCAGGAATTTGGCGCGCTGGGCAGCCATTTCTTCTTTTTTCTTCTTGCCCATGGCGCGACGAAGGATGTCGGCTTCGCCGAGGGAAAAGCTGGCCAAACGATTGGCGATCTGCATGACCTGTTCTTGGTAGAGGATGACGCCGTAGGTTTCTTCGAGGATGTCCTTGAGCTGAGGGAGCTCGTAGGCAACCTTTGTTTTCCCGTGCTTGCGATTGATGAAATCGTCGATCATGCCGCCTTGAATGGGGCCGGGACGGTAAAGAGCGTTAAGCGCGGTAAGGTCCTCGATGCGCGTGGGCTGATAGCGGCGAAGGATGTCGCGCATGCCGTGGGATTCAAACTGAAAGATGGCGGTGGTGTCGCCGCGGGCGAAAAGCTTGTAAGTGGCTTCGTCGTCGAATGCCAGCGTGTCCAGATCGACTTTAACGTTACGGTTCTGCTCGATCATCTTGACGGTGTCGTAGAGAACGGTGAGCGTGGTAAGGCCCAGGAAATCCATTTTGAGGAGGCCGATACGCTCGAGAGCATTCATGTCGTACTGCGTGGTGATTTCATCTCGGTTGGTCTTGTAAACGGGAACGAGTTCGGTGAGCGGTTGCGGAGAGATGACCACGCCAGCGGCATGCGTGGAGGCGTGACGGGAGAGACCTTCCAGGCGAAGAGCGACTTTCATTAGATCTTTGAGACGTTCGTCGGTTTCGACGGCGGCTTTGAGTTGGGGAGATTCCTTGAGCGCGGCTTCGAGTTCGATGCCAAGTGTGGTGGGAATGAGCTTGGCGAGGCGATCGACTTCGCCATAGGGAATGTCCATGGCGCGGCCAACATCTTTCACGGCGGCTTTGGCGGCCATGGTGCCAAAGGTAATGATCTGGGAGACGTTTTCGCGGCCGTATTTGCGGGTGACGTAATCGATGAGCTCGCCACGGCGACGCATGCAGAAGTCGATGTCAATATCGGGCATGGAAACGCGTTCAGGGTTGAGGAAACGCTCGAAGAGAAGGTTGTATTGGAGAGGATCGACGTCGGTGATGCGAAGGGCGTAACTGACCAAGCTGCCAGCGGCAGAACCACGCCCGGGGCCGACGGGAACTTCTTGGGCGCGGGCGTAATGGATGAAATCCCAAACGATCAGGAAGTAGCCTTCGTAATGCATCTTCTTGATCATCTCGATTTCGGAGCTGAGGCGGCTTTCGTACTCCGAGAGCGGATTGCGAAGTAGGTTTTGTTTGGCCAGACGTTCGAGATGCGGAACGCGCTGGGCGAAACCTTCGCGAGCTACTTTTTCGAAATAGCTGCCGGGCGTGTGTCCTGCAGGCACTTTAAATTCCGGAAGGGCGTTAGGAATGCGTTCGATCTTTACGTTGCAACGGGCAGCGATATCGACGGTGCGACTGATGGCTTCCGGAACTTCGCGGAAGACCTGAGCCATTTCCTGGGCGGTCTTGAAATAGAACTGATCGGTGGCGAACTTCATGCGGTGCTCGCTGCTCATGGTCTTGCCGGTCTGGATGCACAGCAGGACTTCTTGAGCGTGGGCATCCTCGTGGTGCAAGTAGTGGCAATCGTTGGTGGCCACGAGTGGGATGCCAGTTTCCTTGGAGAGGCGGATGAGCTGGGTATTGACACCCTTTTCGATCTCCAGACCCTGGTCCTGGATTTCCAGGAAGAAATTGCCTTTGCCGAAGATGTCCCGGAGGCGGTAGGCGTTTTCGCGGGCTTTGTCGAACTTGTCGTCGACGATGCATTCGGTGACGGGACCGCGCAGACAAGCGCCGAGGGCGATGAGTCCTTTAGAGTGCTTGCTGAGAAGTTCGTAATCGATTCTTGGCTTGTAGTAGAAGCCCTCGAGGAAGCCGGCGGAGACGAGCTTGATCAGATTGCGGTAGCCCTCCAGAGATTCGCAAAGGAGAACGAGGTGATTGCTGCCGCGTGTGCCGGGTTCGAAGTCATCGCGATCTTCGGTGACGGAGCCGGATTTTTCGCCGCGGTCGTGGCGGCTACCTTTGGCGACGTAGACCTCGCAGCCGATGATGGGTTTGACGTCGCGCTTGCTCGCCTCATAGAAGAAATTGGCGGCGGCGAAGAGGTTGCCGTGGTCCGTGATGGCCACGGCGGGCATTTTCTGACGCGAGGCTTCATCGAGAAGCTCGGAAGTTTCGCACGCGCCATCGAGCAAGCTGAAATCGGTGTGGACGTGCAGATGGACAAACTGCGAATTCTCCATGGACTTTCATTGTAAATCGGGGAAGAGAGAATTGCGAACGGGAATGTGGAAAACGCAGAGATGAAAAAAGACCACAGCAGCGTTAGGGGAGGAGGCGCAGAGGACGCCCGGAGTTCGAGTCCGAGCGTGTACAGTGCTCTCACGGCGTTGGCAGAGAAATCGATTGGTCTGGTTAGTGTGACCGAATAGGAGGCAACACCGATGCCGCACTCCAGAGGGCGATTAACCCTTGGCTTTTTTGCGGGCGGCGGCGGCTTTCATGCCGGCTTTGACCTTTTCGTTAGCAGCGTGTTTTTCAGCGGCGGTCCTCTGCTTTGGTGGAGCTGGTTCCGCGGTAGCGTGCTTCTCTCCACCTTTTCCGGGCTTCTTTTCTTTTTCTTTCTTCTTCGGAACTTCCTTGATGCCGGAAAGTTTGCGCAAGATTTTCTCGCGTTCCTCGGGAGTTTTGCCGCGGCCATTCAGTTGCGCGGCAAAAACTTCTTTGATGACTTGATCGAATTTGGGACCGCGGGCCATCCCTAGGGTTTCGAGCTCGGTAACAACGACAGGAAGCGACTGACGGATGGGCCGCCACTTGTGGAGATAGGCCTTCAACTTGGAGACGGCGCCGGAGTTATTGGATTCTGCGAGAAGATAAGCAATAACTTCCAAAGGAAGTTTTTCGATGAAGTGATAGGCGTCAATGGGTGTTTTCCCTTTTTTCCCGGCAAGATCCTTCTGGGAATCCAGGGCTTTCTGTGGGAACTCTTCGATGGCTTCAACTTCGGCGGCGCGAAAACCCAATTTGGAGAGCAGGTGTCCGACTTCGCGATCTTTTAAGCGCCCAAGAATGGCGAGCATCATGGGAGTGGCCAGGCGTGGACGAAAGCCGGCCATGAAGAGCTCGTCGCGGACCTTGAAGAGGCGGGAAATGGCGTCGTAATCGGGATGCTTTTTGGCGAGGAGGGGATGAACCAGTTCGAGAAGCTCCTGCTCATGCCACTCCTTCAGAATGAGATGAGGGCGCTCTTCCCTGGCGAGGGCGCGGAGTTCCTGGCCTGCGTCTTCCGGAGTAATGGTCTTGTGAAGTTCACGCTCGATGGCCAAGTTAAACCATTCCTGTGTGCGAGTTTCCAACTTGAAGCCCATGCGCGCGGCGACACGCAGGGCGCGCAGAAGACGAGCAGGTTGATTGGTGAAACTGTGGATGGTGAGGGCGCGGACTTCGCCATGCTCAATGTCCGAGAGGCCGTTGGTGGGATCGAGAAGGAGTCCGCGGGAGGCGGGATTGAGGGAGATGGCAATGGCGTTGAGAGAGAAATCGCGGCGGCGCAAATCCTCCATGATGGTGGACCACCGGATTTCGGGTCGCGTGCCGGGGCGAACGTAATATTCATCGCGCGCGGCGGACAGGCTGCCGTCGACCTCGCCGGCAAAGAGCATCTCGACGTGACGAAGCTTTTCGTCCTCGGAGAGAACCTTAGCCCCGCCTTTTTCGAGTTCGCGGGCCATTTTCGAAGGATTGCCTTCGGTGGTGAAATCCAGATCTCGAAGAGTAGCGCCGGTGATGAGATCGCGAACGGTTCCCCCGGTGAGATAGACGTTGAAACCCAAGGCTGCGGCCAATTCCTGGACACGAAGCATCGCGGCACGCTGCTCCGGAGAGAGGCGGCTTTCGAGCAAGAACATGTAATCAGGCATTGCACTCCTTCCCCATTGTTAGGGTGGGCGGTCCTGGCTGCAGCGCCGCACCCGCGATAGTTCCCTGCCCGAGCGCTAGGCGCGCGGGTGATGAGCTTTGTAAATCTGTTTCAAGCGCTCCTCCACAACGTGGGTGTAAATTTGCGTCGTGGAAATGTCGCTGTGACCCAGCATCAACTGGACGGAGCGAAGATCGGCGCCGCGTTCCAGAAGGTGCGTGGCAAAACTGTGACGAAGCATGTGCGGTGTAAGCGCCACACGCAATGCGGCCTTACGGCCGTACGCAGAAAGAATCTTCCAAACACCAACACGACTGAAACCACCGCCGCGACGGTTAAGAAAAAGAATGGGCGAGTGAGCCATATTCCCTTTTCCGAGAAGCTTTGGGCGGGCATCGCGGAGGTAGCGATCGACGAGAGCGAGAGCCTTCTTACCAACAGGCACAATGCGTTCCTTATCGCCTTTTCCGATGCAGCGGACGAAGCCGGCGGAACGGTCGAGATCCATGACGCGCAGACTGGTCAATTCAGAGACGCGCAGTCCGCTGGAGTACAGGACTTCGAGCATGGCGCGATCGCGGAGACCGATGGAGGTTTTTTCGTCGGGCTGAGCCAGGAGCTTATCGACTTCCTCGAGGCGAAGATAGCCGGGGAGAGAACGGCGAATTTTGGGAGATTCGAGATGGAGAGAAGGATCTTCGGTGATGAGATCCTGAATCTGGGCGAAGCGAAAGAAATTGCGCAGTGTGACGAGATGCCGAGCAACGGTGCGGCTTTCGAGCTTTTGGCGGTAGAGGCTGGCGAGGAAATCGACGAGATGGTCTCGGGTGATGGATGGAAGGCAAAGTTTGCGTTTCTTGGCAAAGGCATCGAACTTGAGCATGTCGCGGCCATAGGCGGAGACGGTATTGGAGGAGAGGCCTTTCTCCACGCGCACATGGTTAAGAAAAGAGGTGATTGCAGCGGAGATTTCCATCAGGAGCCTGCCAATTCTTCGGCCGTCTCACGGCGAGTGGCAATGCCATACACTTCTTCGATTTCCGGGCAGCGGAAAACCCAAGTAAGGCCGATGTAGAGAAGGGTGGCGCCGCCAATGAGAGCAATGAAGACGAGGAGTTGGGTGAAGAACGCGGATTGGAGGGTGTAGTTGGCGTAATGATTGCCGACCATGCAGCCCACGCCCATGAGCGCGGAACAAAGAGTGATTTTCCCAATGGAACGCAAGATTTCGACGGTGCCGAGAGCGCCATAACGCAAGCGGAATATGAAGAACAGAGTGAAGAAGTCGAACAGGGTAGCAAGAACGGTGGCAAGCGCGGGGCCGCCGTTCTGGAAACGCTTGAAAAGGAAATGGAGGAAAACAAAGTTGAGTACGATGTTCAAGGCAAAGGAGATGAGGGCGACGATCACGGGGGTTTTGGTGTCGCGAGCGGAGTAGAAAGCGGGCACAATAAGTTTGACGCAGGCGAGAGCGGGAAGGCCTGCGGCGTAATAGAGTAAAGGTCGCGCGGTCAGGCGGGTGGATTCGGCCACGAACTGCCCGTGCTGGAAAAGCATGCGGATAATGGGCTCGCGAAGAATCATGAGGCCGATGGCGGCGGGGATGGTGATGTAGGCAACAATGCGGACGGCAAAAGTGAGAGTGCGCTTCAGGCCTTCGTAATCGTTGGCGGCAGCCTGATGGGACATCATGGGGAGAATGGCGGTGGCGACTGCGATGGCATAGCCGCCAAGAACAAGTTCCATGACACGGTCGGAAACGTAGAGGGCCGCAAGGCTGCCGCGAGGCATGCGCGAGGCACTGGCGAAGAAAGTGTCCACGAAGAAATTGATCTGGGCGATACCCATGCCAAAGAAGCGGGGAAACATCAGTCGGGCGACACTGCGAATGCCGGGGTGAAGAAAGGAAATTCCGAAATCGAAGCGCATGCCGCGACGGACTAATTGCGGGACAAGGATCAAAAACTGAAGGGCACCACCAACGAGGACGCCCACGGCGAGAGAGATCGCAGGATTCTGGAAATAACGCCAGACCATGCCGGTGGAAAAGATGATGATGGAGAGGTTGAGAAGAACAGTGGTGGCGGCAGGCAAGGCGAAATTGTGAAAGGAGTTGAGAATGCCCATGCCGAGAGCAGCAAGGCCAACAAAAAAGAGGTAAGGGAAGATAATGCGATTGAGGGCGATAGCTTCACCCCAACTGTTGGCACGGTCCTGGGGCGAAGAGAAGGATTGGATGACCGCGGGAGAAAAGATCACGCCGAGGACGGTGACGATGGCGAGGACCAGGGCGAGGGTCCAGAAGAGGCGGTTGGCGAAGGCCCAGAGCTCTTCGGAAGAGGAATCGCGCATGTAGGTCGTGAAGACGGGGATAAAGGAAGCAGCGACGGTGCCTTCGCCGACGAGGCGGCGGAAGAGGTTCGGGAGGCGGTAGGCCAGGACGAAAGCGTCGGCCGAGAGCGTGGTGCCGAGCAGGAAGGAGATGCGCTGGTCGCGGACGTAACCGAGAATCCGGCTGACAATCGTAACCAGGGAAATGATGGAAGCAGATTTGAGGATCTGTTTCTTTTCGGTCAAAGGCGGCCCTCAGGGACCTAAACCCAGTAAAAACAATGAGTTGACAGGAAAATCGTGCTTAACATAACATACCTCAGCCGCATTAGGCAAATGTTTCGTGCAGGTGGACGGAAAAAGTCATTTTGAAGACCAAAACCCCAGCTTCTACCCACAAGAAAGTAATCATCGAGCTTCTTGAAAAGAAGCTGCTGCGCGGCTATCTAAATCCGACACGGATCACGCAAGCGGAGAGCATTGATGTGCTGACGCCTTCGGGAGAGCACCAGGAGGTGGCCCTCGGCAGGGTGCGGGCCATCTATTTTGTGAGGGACCTTGCCGAAGATATGGAGATGCATCGCAAGAGCTTCCTGAGCCGACCGAAGCTAGATGGGTTGTGGGTGAGGTTACGGTTCCGAGACGGGGACAGCCTCGAGGGAGTGATTCCGAACGATCTTCTGGGATTGCAAGAGAACGGGCTGCAGCTGACACCGCCGGATTTCCATTCGAACACCGACCGCGTGTTTGTGCCGCGTACGGCCCTGACGGAGTTTACCGTGCTGGGAGTGGTAGGGATTTCGAGGCGGAAGCCAGCCGTGGCTGGAACAGTGCAACCACGACTCTTCAAAGAAAATGAGGAAATCTAAGAACGGGTCGAGTCCGTTTTACCAAGTGCCGATGCGGACGACGGCTTGGGTGGAAATCTTTAGCCCTTGCTGCGGGTGGATCTGAGCAACGTCATCCATCCAAGAGCGAGTGTATTCAACGTTCACGATGCGCCAAGCGAAGGGGCGAGTGACGATCCAGTCGAAACCACCACCAACGGCGATGCTAGGGCCATTCTGAGAAGTTTCCAACTCATAGGCACTGCGCATGGGGTAGTGCGGCAGAATGCCCCCACCATTGTTCCATTCGTTTAGCAACTGTTGTTTCAAGGCCAAATTGTCGATTTCCTGAGTCACTTTTCTTCCACCAAACATGAATTGGCCAAAAGGAGAAAATCGATGAGCGGTCAAGGGAGTCCAACGAAAGCCGCCGCCGTAGAACAGGGAATCGGCACTGTAGTTGTAGTAAGGCTGATGCATGATGAGGCAACCGCTGACTTCGGTGATGACCTGGAGAGTGGGACTGACGCGAGCAGCACCAGAACCGCCGCCGCCGACGCAGGAGCCGCCGCCAAGGAAGGTCTCGTAGTAGGGGAAAGCGGTGAGTTCGATGTCGGCCGCTTTGGAGTGGGGATGGGTGAATTCGACTCCCTCGGGCTTCCATGCGTCTTTTACGTAGACGAATGGCTTCTCACCTTCGCCGTTCTTGTAATCCTCGAGCAAAACTTTGCGGATCTGGTAGTTGTCGCCGAACAGATTCAGGCGTGTGTCACGAACCCAGGGTGCGCGGAAGGCCATCATGTTGGCAAAGGTGCGGCCGGGATTAAGGAAACTACGCGCGAGGAGGATGATGGGGCGATTGTTGGTGCGATTTTCCAGACCCATGATCAGGTAGCGGTCGGCAGCATCTTCTGCAAGCATAGTGCAGAAGCCGAGGGTGGGAGTGTCCACTAAAGTGATGAAACCCGGAGAAGCGTGAAGCATTACGTTGCCGATGGAAGCTTCGCTGACTGGGCCGATTTTCCATTGCGTATGCCACACGGCGGAATAAGCCATCGAGCGAAGCATGCTGACCCAATACTCGCGTCCATCGCCCCACTGAACGAGACGGTACTTTGGATCATTTTGTCTTTCGATAAATCCAAAGATGGAACCTTCGATGGGATGCCCGACGTAAGGAGCCATGAAGCGGTCGCTGTCACTCCAGCCGCGAAGTTCTGAAACCGAGCGAGTGTAGTCCTTGAACCAAGGGCCGTTGAAGAGCGCGTCGCGAGTGCCAGCCTCGGTGATGAGGTCGAAGGCGTGCATGATCCCGGTGTAGAGAACAGATTCCCCCAAAGCAGGCCCCCAGCGAAAGCGGTCCGCGTTGTTCTTTTGAGATTTCTGGTCCTGGGGGTTCAGCCGGATGTCGGTATTGCTGGAATCTTTGGGCTGCTTGTCGGTCGGGTACGAGTACGGCAAGGGATATTTGGAAGGCGAATCGACGGAGGAAGCTCCCGAGGCAGAGGGAGAAAGAGGAACGAACCAGGCCTGATCGAGGGAATGGAGGAGCTGCGACTGTGCGTAGAGAATATCGCGCGGGCCGGAGGCGATGTCCACGACTTCCTGGGCGAGAAGATGAGGCCCAATCGGGCATAAGCAGAAAAGGACAAAAAGAAATGGAGGTGTCCGACTTACTCTAGCCAAAACAATAAACTCCTTCCAGGAGATTAAGGACACGAACAACGGAAAAACAATCTGCGGGGCGAACGCAGAAACTGGGACGGCGAAAGGTATCCAACAAACGTTTGGCCATTATAACGGTTCCGATGCAGGGAGGAAACCCTAAGTTGCCGGAGCGTGGATCGACGGAGAGCCGCTTTGGGCCGGCAGGGGACTCGAAGTTGTGGGGTCGAACGGACCGGCGCATGGCCTGCCTGTACTTCCCTCTTGCGGCTATGCGAGACTCAATTTAGAACCCAAGAAAACATAAGTCGGGTTGGGTGCAGGAGCTGATCCCATGAAACTGCAGGAACTCGCGGAAAAGCTGGGGTGTCGTTTGGAAGGTAATCCAGGGACGGAGATACGGGGCCTGGCCGGAATCGATCATGCCACGACAGGACAATTGACTTTTCTGGCGAACCGGCGCTACGCCCACCTGTTGAAAACGACCAAGGCTTCCGCCGTGCTTGTGGAAGAGCGCGTCGCGCTTCAGCGCGGACCGGGATTGAAACCGTTGGCCGCACTGCGGACTCTAAATCCCTACCTGGCTTTTGCGCATGCGCTTGAACTCTTTTATGAGCCACCGGTGTATAAACCGGGAGTGCACGCAACGGCAGTGATCGCGCCTTCGGCAAAGATTGGCAAACGCGCGCACATCGGGCCGTACTGTTTCGTGGATGAACAAGCGGTAATCGGGGCCAACGCGGTACTACACAGCTTTGTGACCATTTACCGTGGCGCAAAGATCGGCGCTGACTTCTTTGCACATGCTCATGCCGTGGTTCGAGAGGGATGCATCCTGGGCGACCGAGTGATGCTCCAAAACGGGGTGATCATCGGCGGGGATGGATTGGGGTACGCGAAGAGAGCGGACGGGAGTTGGCACAAGATGGTGCAATCGGGGCCAGCGGTACTGGAAGACGATGTAGAAGTGCAGGCGAACGCGTGCGTCGACCGGGCGACGGTGGGAGAGACGCGGATAGGCCACGGAACGAAGATCGATGATCTGGTGCTGGTGGGGCACGCGTCGCACGTGGGGGCCCATACGATGCTGTGCGGGCAAGTGGGGCTCGCGGGCTCCACGAAGATCGGGGAGAACTGCATTTTGGCGGGGCAGGTGGGCACGGCGGGACATTTAACGGTGGGGGACGGCACAGTCATCACCGCGCAGAGTGGAGTGCCGAATGATGTACCGGCACGGGCACTGTATTCCGGGTACCCTGCGGTGGAGAACCGAGAATGGCTGAAGATGATGGCGGCGCTGAAGCGCTTGCCGGAATTGCAGAAGAGGGTGCACGCGTTGGAGCAGGTGTTGGAACAGAGAAAGAAGTAAAGAAGTGAGAAAGAGAGCCTTCAAGAATGCGCTGCAACCAAATCAGGCGGGGCCTGGGAAGCCGAAGGGGCGTTGATCTGAAGGCAGGCCTGCGGCCAGGCGATCATGCATCTCTTTAACGAGCAGTTCCCTTTCATCGAGGGAAAATTTTGTGGAATCGATGGGATCGAGGAACTCCACTAGAATCACGCCGGGATGGATTTCCAGCTTGCGCTTTTCCATCACGCGGTGAGCGTTCGAACAGGCCACCGGAACGACAGGCACGCCGGACTTGATGGCCATGACGGCCGCCCCCTTTTTGAACTCTTGCAAGCGACCGTCGGGGCTACGCGTGCCTTCTGGATAAATCAAAAATGACTGGCCATTGCGGAGAGATGCCGTGGCTTTTTCGACGCTCTCGATGGCGGAATCTCGATTGAAGCGATCGACGGGGATGAAGTGGGCTAGATGAAACGCCTGCCCGATGATGGGCCAACCGAAGAGGGAGCGCTTCAAGAGAATTGCGATACGACGAGGGATGGCTCCGACCACGGCGGGGGCGTCAGCGGAGCTGGTGTGATTTGCGGCGAAGATGCAGGTACCTTCTGGAATGCGCTCGATCCCTTTGACCTGGACATGTACGCCGACACAGTTTACGAAAAACATGATCCCTTTGATGGCCGCCCAATAGAGTGGATCGACGTTCTTAGCGAAATAGGTGTAGAGGATAAGGGGTGGCCCGAGAATAAGAATATAAAGCGAGAGGCAGACGCAGATGAACGCGGCGCGGAGCATGGGTAAGTACTACGTTATAAGTTTTTCGCTTTAAGTAAAGAGAGAGTTAGTGGCGTTGTGCGGTGAGGGGGTCGGTGGTGCCGTGGAGCATGCCATCGCGGATGCGCTTGGCACGATCGGTAGCAGTGGCGGCTTCGAAGATCTGATAGACCTTTTCGCGTAGCTCGCCGAGATGCATGTCGATATTTTGTTCCGTGTCCCCGCGGCGGATGCGAAGGTGGAGATCTTCACCGGGCTGCTGCTGAGCAGCCCAGCGTTCCGGCCGATGCGGCAGATCGTTACTATTCCAGCGCAGAATTTCGTCGCCCACCTGGAGGCCACTTTTTTCGGCGCTGCTGCCGGATTCGACACTGGCGACGGTCACCGGGGCATCCGCTTCTCGCTGAATCGTAAAACCAAGAGTGGCGCGTACAGATTCTTTTTCCTGGAGGCTAAGGCCTGCCTGCGAAAATAAGTCGGCATACGGAAGAGGCTGCGCACCGCTGACATACCTGGTGAAGAAGTCCTCGAGGGAGCCACTGGTGATTTTTTCGGCGGTGAGACGAACATCGAGGCTGTCTCGATAAAACTTGCCGGATTTGGCGAAATCCTGATTCATGGCGCGCATGACATCGTCGAGGCTGTGCCGATTGTCTGTGCGGTCGCGAATGAGGATGTCGAGAAGGACGCCGAGAACCTGGCCCTTGGTGTAATAGGAAACGCTGCGCTGCGGTTGGTTGTAGAGTGCGTATTTTTCGAGCCAGGTGTCGAGGCTGGATTGTTCGGCGCTCTGCCATTGTTCGGCAGGGCGAGTTTCCAACTCAGTGATCTGGGAAGAAAGGTCCTCATAAAACTCGCGTTTGTTCCAGATGCCGGCACGGACGAGGGTGTAGGAACCGTATGTATTGGTGACCCCTTCGGCGAACCACAGGGCACGCGTGTACATTTCGTGGGTAAAATCGACGGGTTCGAGAGTGGCTGGGCGGATGCGCTTCACATTCCAGAGATGGAAATATTCATGGGCGGAGACGTTGGCGAGATAGTCGGCGGAGGGAATGTAAATCGCGGTGGAATTGGCGTGCTCCATGCCACCGCCTCCGCCACCGGCTGCTTTGCCGACGTGGAAGATGAAAGTGTACTGATCGTAGGGAGCACCCTCCATGAGCCTAAGCTCGTACATGCAGATTTTGCGGAGAGCGTTTTCGACATCGTGCTTCTTGTAATTGTCACCGTGAATGACGACGTGGACGGGGGGCGTGAGATCGCGAATGGTGAATTCTTCGAAATTGGAGGCTTCGATAGGGGAATCGACGAGGGCATCGTAGCTGGGGGCTTCGAGAGTGGACGCAACGACAGCTGAGGCTTGTAAGGAACCTAACGGAAAGGCAGAAGCGACTTTCCACCCGGCGGGGATGGAGTTCAAAAAGAGGCTGCATTTTTCAGTACGGCGCGAGGGAACATAGAGAAGGATCAGGGCTGAGTTGATAAAGGCGTGATCGGAGTTGAGTTGCGCGTTGAAGGGGCCGACATCGTCCCAGAAGGTGGCGTATTTTACGGTGACTGTGCCGGTGGCTTTGACTTGCCAGGTGAGCTTGTCGACTTTTTCAATGTCCACGCGCTGGCCGTCCACGTAGGCCTCGACCTGCTGGACGTGGCTGCTGAAATCGCGGATTTCGTAGAGGGCGTTCCAGGCGGCCATTTGGAGTTTTACCTCGCCCTGGACGTCAGGGATTTCCATGCAGACACGGAAGAGATGTTGTTCGGGGTGGGCTAGGGAGACCTCGTAGCGGATGGCGGCGGAGGCGGGTGATGCGAAGAAAAACAAGAGTGTGAAAAGAAGGATACAAAGGAGATTCCTCGTTTCGCGGACTTCGCTCGGAATCGCAAGTTCTTGTGCGGGCGAGGAGGAATGAAAAGCAGCAGGGCTAGAAGACTCCGCCTGCCCCACGGGGGGGGATGGTGTGGACACGGTGTCCAGCATTGCTGGACACCTAGGAACAGTGTGCGGGGTGGTGGGAATCACCTAGCGTGTGCCTCGGGTGAGGATTTGCGAGCGGCGAGACGTTTCAGCAGCTTTTCGCATAATCCATCGAAACTACCATTGGACATGACCAGGAGCAAATCGTCGGGGCGCGCTTCGGAGAAGAGAAAGTCCGCAATGGCATCGGCGCTCGGGAGGACCCGGGCGTCTTTGCCAAGTTGGCGGACGGCGGAAACGATGGTTTCGGGATCGAGACGCTGATCGTCGGCAAGCTGGCCGGAGCGATGGACGCTGCCGAGGATGACTCGATCCCCAAGGGCGAGCGATTGTGGGAGAGTATCCTGGAAGACACGACGGCGCATGGAGTTGGAACGGGGTTCGAGAATGGCCCAAATGGGGCGGCCAGGCCAGCGAAGGCGCGCGGCTTCGATGGTGGCGCGTATGGCCGTGGGATGGTGCGCAAAATCGTCGACTACGAGTATGTTGTCAATTTCTCCCTTCACGTCCATCCGACGCTTGACGCTTTGAAAGGTCGCGAGAGCTGAATGGAGCGATTCGGCGCGAATGCCCCTGCCCTGCGAGACGATCAAGGCGGACAGAGCGTTGAGGACGTTGTGGCGGCCGGAAGCGGAAAGGGAGAATTCACCGTAAAGAGCGCCCTTGTAATGGACACGAAAGCGCATCTGCTCGTCAACGATGGAAACATCGCTGGCGACCCAGTCGTTGGTGGGATCAAAGCCATAGGTGATGACGGGACAGAAGGCTTTCTCGGTGACTTTGCGAGGAGCTTCGCCGGCGCCTTTGTCTCCCCAAACGACGACGCGGCCACGGCGTGGAACGAGATTCACCAGGCGTTTAAAGGCGACTTGATAGGCATCGAAGTCGGCGTAGATGTCCGCATGATCGAATTCCACGGAGGTGATGATGAGATCGTCGGGCTGATAATGGAGGAATTTGGCGGCTTTGTCCCAATAGGCGGAATCGTATTCGTCGCCTTCCAGGATCAACTCGCAACCGCCAGCGAGGCCGTAGCTCTTGCCGAAATTTTCGGCGACGCCGCCGACAAGGAAATTGGGACGCTTTCCGGCAACGTGGAAGATCCAGGCGAGCATGGCGGTGGTGGTGGTTTTACCGTGAGTGCCGCTGACGACGATGGAATGTTTGCCGGGAAGGAATTCTTCTTCGAGAATTTGCGGAAGAGAGCGGCGCGGAAGCTTGCGGTCGAGCATTTCCTCGACTTCGAGGTTGCCGCGAGAAATGGCATTGCCGACCACGACAAGATCCGGCTGCGTATCGAGATTTTTGGCATCGAACGCGGTAGCGTAGGGAATGCCAAGGGATTCGAGAAGAGTGGAAGCCGGAGGATAGACACCCGCGTCTGAACCTGTCACCTTGTAGCCGCGTTCGCGGAGCATGCCCGCAAGAGGAGCCATGGCGGAGCCGCCGATGCCAATCATGTGTATGTGTTTCATTTTTTCTGCGGCTTCCCCATTTCATTGCACCACGGCAGGCTCCAGAATTTCCAATCGGCCTTCACCCGAAGCGATGAGGCGCGCCTGAACGCCAAGAGGAAGAGTCAGCATGGGGCGTTGTGTGTGTCCGACGGCGGCGCCAAAGACCATGGGCACGCCCAAGGGGCGCAAAATGCGCTCACACACGTCCTGGACAGATGGGCTGTCTTTTGCCGGCGAATCAGAATCCGGGAATTCGCCGAGGACAATGCCTTGAAGGGACTGCAGCTTCCCTGCCTGCTTTAGATGCATGAGCGCGCGATCGACCTGGTAGGGACGCATGCCGCGATCTTCGAGAACCAGGATGGAGCCTGTGGTCTCGATCTCCCAAGGAGTCCCGAGCGTGGTTTGGACGAGCGTGAGGCAACCGCCGAGAAGCCGACCTTCAGAGACTCCACGGACCAGCGATTTACCGAGGAGGGGAATTTCCCAGCCGGAATTTGGATTTCCGAGTGCCTGAAGAAAGGAATGTTCATCGTAGCCATGAGAATCGTCGGCGCCGCGATTGAGGCCGGCGGCGACCATGGGCCCGTGAAAAGTGACCCACCCACACCTCTGCCAAAGATAGATTTGGAGAGAAGTGAGATCGCTGAACCCAGTCACACACTTGGGTTCCTGAAGTTGAGAGCCAAGGTCGTTACCCAACAGGTAGTTCGAGCCATAGCCTCCACGCAGGGCGATGAGTCCGGCGATTTCCGGGTGACGAGCGGCTTTGAGAAAACCTTCGAGGCGAGAGGCCGTGGACGCGGCGAAATAGCCTTCGGAGCCGGGCAATTGGACGGGAGTAAATTCGTAACCGAGACGGCGCAATTCGGCGAGGCCGGCGGTTACTTCAAATTGCTCGGCGGGAGAAGAAGGCGCAAAGACGGCAACTTTGGAACCCTTTCGGAGGGCCCTGGGCTTGCGCGGTGCTCCTTGGGGAAGAGTCAAACGCAGATTCCTCGCTTCGCTCGGAATAACAATTTATTGGAGCGGCCTCGGCAGACCGTAAAGCGATTTTAGCGAACCTAGAGTTTGAATTGGGTGAGTTTTGCGAAGTGACGTGCCCTGGCGTGTATCTCTGATTTTTTGAGGGCGAGGAGACGATCCATGCCAAAACGCTCGACAGTAAAACTGCCGAGAACCGAGCCGTAGACCATCGCACGGCGAAGGGCTGCATCGCTGGTGCTGCCAACGCTGGCAAGATAGCCCATAAAGCCACCGGCAAAGCTATCCCCCGCGCCAGTGGGATCGTGAGGCTCCTCGAGTGGGAACCCAGGGACACAAAAGACCCCGTGCTTGTCGACAAGCATTGCGCCGTATTCGCCGCGCTTCACTACCAGGGTGGAAGGACCCATCTTGAAGATGTGGCGAGCGGCGCGCAGGAGGTTGTGTTCGCTGGAGAGCTGACGCGTTTCGGAATCGTTGATCATGAGGATGTCGACATGCTTGAGGGTTTCGCGGAGTTCGGCGTTGGTACGTTCGATCCAGTAATTCATGGTGTCCATGGCGGCGAGCTTAGGCGTGCCCTTGACCTGATGGAGGACGTCTCGCTGGAGATCGGGAGCGATGTTGGCCAGAAACACGTATTTGGAATTGCGGTATTTTTCGGGGAGGCGCGGCTTGAATTCGGCAAAGACGTTCAGATCGGTAGTGAGAGTGACGCGCTCATTGAGGTTTTCGGAATAGCGGCCGGCCCAGAAGAAACATTTGCCCGGGGCGCGCTCGAGGCCTTCGATGTCGATGGAACGGTTGCGAAAAATGGCTTCGTCCTTGGCGTGAAAATCATCGCCAACGATGGCGACAAGATTGACATGAGTAAAGAACGCGGCCGAAACCGAAAAGTACGTGGCCGCGCCACCGAGGGTGCGCTCCACTTTTCCGTAGGGGCTTTCGAGTGTGTCATAGGCCACAGAACCAACAACGAGCAAGGACATTCGATCCTCTCCTGCCGGTCTAAAAACCGGCCGCTACATAAAATATTTGCCGATGATGGGAGCAAGATTCTTTTTGATTTTTGTGGGAACGACTTTTGGATCCGTAAGGATGGCGTGCTTCAGAGCGCTGCCGCACTTGCAGCTACGCTCCCTGCCAAGCGATTTGATGGATTCGCGAAGAACGTTTTGGGCGTTGGTGGCGTTCTGGTTGAGAGTGTCGATGATGGTGGCAACGGTAACTGAATCGTGATCCGGGTGCCAGCAATCGTAATCGGTGATCATGGCAATGGTGGAATAGCAGATTTCGGCCTCGCGAGCGAGCTTAGCCTCGGTGACATTGGTCATGCCGATAACCGAAAACTTCATGGCACGGTGATATAGCGCTTCGGCGAGAGTGGAGAATTGCGGTCCCTCCATGCAGATGTACGTGCCCTTTTCGTGGACAGGGACGTTCAGGGAGCGACAGGCTTGCCCGAGGACGCCCGAGAGTTGCGGGCAAGTAGGCTTATCGAACGTGATATGGGCGACGATGCCATTGCCGAAGAAAGTCGACTGGCGACCCTTGGTGCTATCGAAGAACTGATCGGGGATGAGGAATTCCCCGGGGCGCAGGTCTTCCACGAGAGAGCCCACGGCGCTGACGGAAATGATGCGCTGAACACCGAGGATCTTCATGGCATAAATATTGGCCCGAAAGTTCAGTTCGGTGGGGAGGATGCGGTGGCCGCGGCCGTGGCGCGCGAGGAAGGCAACCCGCTTCCCTTCGAGGCTGCCGACGATGATCGCGTCCGAGGGATCGCCGAACGGAGTTTTGACGCGGATCTCGCGAGTGTTCGTCAATCCGCTCATGGAGTAGAGACCGCTCCCCCCGATAACGCCGATTTCGGTCTGCGGAGCTTTCGTCCGCGCACTCTTGCCCTTTGTAGTTTTCCGACTTGCCATTCTGAATTCTCCTGGGATTTACCTGTTCAGGTCGACCGGTTCGATTTCGATTTTACCGTCACGTTCATGAAGAGTGGCGGCAGCGATGTCCGGATCGTGGCCGAAAACGACGACCCATTCGCCGGAAAGGAGACGAGGAATCCAGCGGCGCTTGGTTTCGAGCGATTGAAGCGGATAGAGGTCGTAAGCCATGATCCAGGGCAAAGCAATATGGTGACGCGTGGGGAGCAAATCTGCAACAAAGGCCAGGGCCTTTCCGCCACCGCTGATGAGAACAGCCTGAATGTTGGCGTTGTGCCCGGGAATGCGGACGACGGAGATGCCGGGAAGAATTTCCGAGTCGCCTTCGACAAGGTCCCAGCGGCCTTCCTTGGAGAGAGGAGCAAAGTTTTCGGGGAAATAGCTGGCGCGGTCCCGCTCGGTTGGATTCATGGCGTGCTCGAGTTCGCCGCGCTGGACGACATAACGGGCATGGCGAAAAGTGGGGAGAATGCGATTTTCGACGACGCAGGTATTGCCCCCGGCATGATCGAAGTGCAGATGGGTGTTGATGACGAGATCGACCTGTGCGGGCTTGACGCCAGCGCGGGAGAGCGATTCAAGGAAGGGATCGCCTTCTTGAACGGCGTAGATGGCGCGCTGTTTGGGATCCCACTTGGTGCCATTGCCGGTTTCCACGATGATGATCTTGCCGTGAGCGCGGACCAGCAAGGAATTGGCGCGCATGCGGATGCGATTTTTTTCGTCCGGCGGAGATTTCTTCTCCCACAGAACTTTGGGGACGACGCCGAACATGGCGCCGCCATCGAGCTTGAAGCCACCACCGTCGAGATAAAGGACTTCGATGTCGCCAAAATGCATAATTCGTTCCCTTAGCTGGTAGGCCCCACGCGCTGCAGAAGCTCGCTGACGGCAGAGAATGGATCTTTCTTGCGTTGCGCCACGGCGACGGCGAGTTCGCGCAGACGGAGTTCGCCGTCCTTGCCACCGAGAACTTTTTCAAGCAAACGGGATTCAAGCAATTCGATAAGGCGGGTCTGCCAGTGATCAATGTGTTTTTTTTCGCGCTGCCCGCTGGATTCGAAATGTTTGCGAAATTTCTCGATGGTGGTGGAGAGGTCGTCAATGCCGCGATTCTCCGTAGCGACAGTGCGCACGACGGGCGGATGCCAGCCTTCGCGGGGCATGGCCAGCGAGAGCATGGCATGAAGCTGCTCTTCCACGCGGTCTGCGCCCTCGCGATCTGCCTTGTTGAGAACGAAGATGTCCCCGATTTCCATCAGGCCGGCTTTCATGTTCTGGATGTCGTCACCTAGACCGGGAACGAGAACGACGAGAACACAATCGGCCAGGCGCACGATATCGATCTCGTCCTGGCCAACGCCAACGGTTTCGATGAGGACCTGGCGCTTGCCGGCGGCGTCGAGCAGCAACGCGACTTCGGCGGTGGACCGGGCCAAGCCGCCGAGAAACCCGCGGGTAGCCATGGAGCGAATGAACATGCCGGAGTCACTCGCGTGTCCCTGCATACGAATGCGATCGCCGAGAATGGCGCCACCGGAGTAAGGGCTGGTGGGATCGACGGCGACCACACCAACGGGCTCGTGACGCTTGCGCTGAACCGCGGCGAGACGATCGACGAGGGTGCTTTTTCCCGTCCCAGGTGCGCCGGTAATTCCCGTGAGATAAGCCTTGCCGGTGTGGGGAAAGAGTTGCTTGAGCAATCGTTCAGATTCCGCTGAATGGTTTTCGATGGCGGTGATGGCGCGGGAGATCGCGCGGACATCGCCTGCGAGGACCTTAGCGGCCCAGTCGTCGACAGGAAGAGTCATCGGGGAAAGCGTCCGAGGGATATGGTCATTCGCATTTGAACAATAATATTACCTCAGAGGCTAAAACCCTCAGATTCTTGGGCGATATGGCACGGCTGAAATCGGGTCCTCACGATCTTATTTCTTGCCAAGGAGCTGGCGAGCAATGACTAGGCGCTGAATTTCGCTGGTGCCCTCGCCGATGGTGCAAAGTTTGACGTCGCGATAAAACTTTTCGGCGGGATAGTCTTTAATGAAGCCGTAGCCGCCGTGAACTTGGACGCATTCGTTGGCCACACGAACGGCGACTTCGCTGGCGAAAAGTTTGGCCATGCTGGATTCACGGGTGAAGCGGACGTTTTTCTGATCGGCGAGCCAGGCGGCTTGATAGACGAGGAGACGAGCGGCTTCTACTTGCGTGGCCATGTCCGCGAGCTTGAACTGAATGGCTTGAAATTCGGCGATGGCCTTACCGAACTGCTTGCGCTGTTTCGCGTAGCTCGTGGCAGCTTCGAGCGCGCCTTGCGCCATGCCAAGAGCGAGGGCGGCGATGGAGATGCGGCCGCCATCTAGAATTTTTAGGCTCCCGATGAAGCCTTCACCCAGGGGGCCGAGGAGTTGGGTAGAGGGAAGGCGGCAGTCGCTGAAGATCACCTCGGAGGTGTCGCTGGCGCGCATCCCTAGCTTATTCTCTTTCTTGCCGGGACGGAAACCGGGAGTTCCCTTCTCGAGGATGAAGGCGCTGATGCCGTGCGATTCTCTAGATTTGTCCGTGACGGCCATGGCGACGCAGAGATCGGCGTAGGTGCCGTTGGTGGTGAAGGTTTTGGAGCCGTTGAGGATCCAATGGTCGGCTTCGCGGACGGCAGTGGTGCGGGTGCCTCCCGCGTCGGAACCGGCTTCTGGTTCGGTGAGCGACCAGGCGCCCAATTTCTTCCCCTGGGCCAAGGGAACAAGATATTTTTTCTTTTGTTCTTCGGTGCCAAATTTATAGATGTGATTGCTACAGAGCGAATTGTGAGCAGCAACGAACAGCCCGACAGAGCCGTCGACGCGAGCGAGTTCTTCAATGACGGTGGCGTATTCGACGTAGCCTAGGCCGGCGCCGCCATATTCCTCAGGGAAGATCACGCCCATCAGGCCCATCTCGCCGAGCTTCGGAAGGAGTTCCGTCGGGAAATGGGAAACCTCGTCCCACTCCATGACATGCGGGGCCAGTTCGCCTTCGGCGAATTCGCGGACGGACTTGCGAAGGTGTAGTTGTTCGTCGGTGAAGGTGAAGTCCACGTGTGCCTCGCCTGATGCTGATGCGTATAACCAGTAAAAGTTTAGCTTATAGAAGGAACTTGCGCACGCTGCTGGTGTGCATGTGTTTCGCTATAGTTTACGTCGCGATCCCCGGGGCCCGCTAAAAGCGCGAGTCCTCGGGAAGTCAGGTCAAAAGCAAGTGGGCGAAACAGTGATCACCAGCCGATCGGGTAGTTGTTCTTCTTGTTCTGCTCGTCGAGCCAAGTTTTTAGCGGTGCAAAGTATTCGGCTAGAGCGGAAGCGTCCATTTCTCTCTGTCCGGAGAGAACTTCCAGAGCATCGGGCCAGGGCTTGCTGGCGCCCATGGAAAGCATTTTGTTGAGTTTTTCGCCGGCGGCTTTGTTGCCGTAGATGGAACAGCGATTCAGCGGACCTTCATAGCCAGCGGTTTTGCAAAGTGCTCGATGGAATTGGAACTGGTAGATGGCGGCTAGGAAATAGCGAGCGTAGGGGACATTGGCGGGAACATGATATTTCGCGCCGGGATCAAAATCCGCCTCCGTGCGAGCCACCGGCGGAGCGACTCCCTGATATTTCAAGCGCAGATCCCACCACGATTTGTTGTAGTCACTTGGCGTGACCTCGCCCGAAAATACTTCCCAGCGCCACTTGTCAATGACCATACCGAAGGGGAGAAAGGATACTTTTTCGAGGGCTTTCTGCAAAAGGTAATCGATATCGCCTGAGGGAGGAGGAACGGTGTCGATCAAGCCAATCTTCATCAGGTAGTCTGGGGTGACGGAAAGAGCGATTGTGTCGCCCACGGCTTCGTGGAAGCCATCGTTGGCACTGTTCTCGAACAGCGGAGGCTGCGTGTCATAGGCGCGTTGATAGAAATTGTGACCGAGCTCGTGGTGGATAGTGCGAAAGTCTTCCTCGGTAATCTGAATGCACATTTTGACGCGGAGATCGTCGTTGTAGTCAATGTCCCACGCGCTAGCGTGACAGACGACGTCGCGATCTGCGGGCTTGGTGAAGAGGGAGCGCTCCCAGAAAGTCTCCGGAAGAGGGGCGAAGCCGAGAGATTTGAAGAAATTTTCGCCGTATCTGACCATGCCCTTGGGATCGGTCTTACGATCCACAAGAATCTTGGTCAGGTCAAAGCTTTGGATCGGCTTTGGAGAATCCATTAAATCGTAAACGTTGTTCCATTCCTGGGCCCAGATGTTTCCGAGAAGGTGCGCGGGAATCGGGCCGTTGGGTGGGACAACCTCGTTGCCGTATTTTTTCACGAGCTGGCCGCGCACGTAGGCGTGCAGAGAGAGGTACAGCGGACGAAGCTGCTCCCAGAGGCGATCCATTTCCCTGGCGAATTGATCGGGAGGCATATCGTAGTTCGAGCGCCAGAGAGCGCCGACATCGGTGTAGCCAAGTTGGCGCGCGCCTTCATCGCCGAGTTCGACCATGCGGGCATAACGTTTGCGCATCGGCGCACCCACAGCGTGCCAGCCGAGCCAGGCGCTTTTCAGTTCAACGGGATCCCGACTGGTGGCCATCAGCTTTCCGACGGCAGTGACATCGAGGCAAGGTTTTTCCTGGCCGGGGCACCACCTCCCTTTTCCGTAATCGCCATCGAGGGAGGAGAGCACCTGGGCGAGTTCCTTTTGCGATTGGGGATCGTCGGGAGCGGGAAAGCCAGCGGCAAGTTCGAGGAGAAGGCGTTTGCGCGCGAGTTCGGGGGCAAGTTGGACGTGATCGAAACGGTGAGCTTCCTTGGCGTATTGCGTGGCGGCGGTGTTTGCTTCTTCGCCGGCGTCAGCGGCGATCTGTTCGGTGTCCACGGTAATGAAGTTCTCCTCGACCCAGGAGGCGCGGCCGGCTTTGATGGATAGGTCATAGAGGCGCTTCTCGGCGGAGTCGATCATTTTTCTTGCTTCTTCGGCAGTGGGGAGAACAGCAGGGGATTGCGACTGAGCGAGAGCCGAGACGGTAGAGAGCGTGGAATAAAAGAGCGCAGCACTCATCCACTTGAGAATGCGTTTCATGAGGGATTCTCCTTGTTGTTGACCCGCTGGTGCAAAAAAGCTAACGGAGATTTGTCGCACAAGAAGCGCGCGACCGAAAAGAGTCTCTCACTTCACAGATCCTGTTCGAAATGACGGATTGTCTTGCAGCACCTTACGCACTGTGGCCTGCTTCTTTTCCGCGACGGTGCGCAGTTCAGCCAGAGCGCGATTCATCCCGGCGCGGTCCACGTTCCAGTGCGTGACCATGCGAACGGAATACAGCGCGGTATCCTGGGCCCAGATTGCTCTTGCATGGAGCGCGTCGCAGAGCTCGACGGCGTTCAGGCCGGTGGCTTTGCAATCAAAAATTACGATGTTGCTGCGAACACTTGAGGGATCAATTTTCAGGCCTGGAATTTTTGCGATGCCGCCGGCGAGATGCCAGGCGTTTTCGTGATCTTCGTGAAGGCGCGATGGCGATTTTTCGAGCGCGATCAACCCTGCCGCTGCAATTACGCCGACTTGGCGCATGCCGCCGCCAAACAATTTGCGGTACACGCGGGCGCGCTCGATAAATTCTCGCGAGCCGACGATCATGGAGCCGACCGGAGCACCGAGACCCTTGGAGAGGCAAAACATGACGGAATCGCACTTTTCGGTCATGTGTGCAACGTTATCGTTGATCGCCACCGCCGCATTGAAGACGCGAGCGCCATCGAGGTGAACTTTCAGGCCCAGTGCATGGGCGTTTTCGCAGATTTCGTGGACGCGCTGTGTTGGGTAAACGGTGCCGCCAGCCATGTTGCTGGTGTTTTCGAGGCAGACTAGGGCAGTCTGCGAGTCGTAATAAATTTTGGGGCGAATGGCCGCGTGAATCTGATTCCAACTGAGGATGCCGTCGTCACCACCGCGGACGGCTCGGGGCATGCAGCCGGCAATGGCGGCCATGGAGGCGAGTTCATAGAGATTAACGTGGCTGCGTTCTTCACAGATGACTTCGTTACCATGATGCGTCCAAGTCTTGATGGCGATGAGGTTGCCCATGCAACCGGTGGGAACGAACAGAGAGGCTTCCTTGCCGAAGATTTCGGCGGCACGTTTTTGAAGAAGATTGACGGTGGGATCCTCGCCGTAGACATCGTCGCCGACGGCAGCGGAAGCCATGGCGCGACGCATTTCGTCGCTGGGGCGGGTGACGGTATCGCTGCGAAGGTCGACGGCGTTCTCAACGGGCGAGACATGATCGGGATCGACGAGTTGATTACCTTTTGCGACGGTGTAAGTCATTCGGCCCTCACAGCGAAAAGCGCCGCCTCACAAGGCAGCCGCTTCAAATCCAAGCTCCCGGCGGTACAGACGCCCGCGCTAGCGGAGGAGTTCCACCAGGATTTCGTTGGAGACGTTCAGTCTTGCCGGGGCAAGCCTGAGTACGTCACCTTGATGTTCTACCATGCCGAAGGAGGCCAGGCGACCGACTTTCTCTTTCAGATCGATGCCATATTGGCGTTCAATGCGGGCAAGATCGACGCCGGCCAGTTGACGCAAGCCCAGGAAGAACTCCTCTTCCAAGGCGAGATCCGGCGTTACCAATTGAACGTTTTCGATGGCGTGCTCGCCTGCGGAAATGGCCGCGACGTAGGAGCCGGCATCGTGCCTGTTGGCCCAGCGCTGTTCACCGGAGAAAGAGTGCGAACCCGCGCCGAAACCGAGATAGGGTTCGCGGCGCCAGTACTTGAGATTATGTTTGGAAGCGAAACCTGGCTTGGCCCAATTGGAGATTTCGTACTGCTCATAGCCGGCGGCTTTCAGTTCGCCCTGAGCGGTTTCGTAGAAGTCCGCCATGGATTCTTCGCTGGGCAGATCGCTGGCGCTATAGCGCGAACCCTGCTGGAGGACTTCGAGGCCGAGGCGGGAGCCTTCATCGATTTCCATCATGTAGATGGAAACATGTTCGGGGGAAATCGCGATGGTTTCCGACAGAGAGCAGCGCCAGGACGCGCTGGTCTGCTTGGGAAGACCGGCGATGAGGTCGAAGCTGAGGTTGCCAGCGCCGGCGTCGCGAAGGATTCGAACGGCTTTGTAGATATCCGCGCGGCGGTGCATGCGTCCGGCGGCTTTCAGTTCGGCGTCGTCAAAGGATTGCGAGCCGAAGCTGATGCGATTGATGCCTGCGGCGAGCCATTGTTGCGCATTCTCAACTTCGACGGTTTCGGGATCGGCTTCGAGAGTAACTTCTTCCCAAGAACAAGGAAACGAGGTGCGGATGGAATTCAGGAGAGAGAGCAGAAGCGCGGGATCCAAAAGACTGGGAGTGCCGCCGCCGATGTACACAGTATCAACGAGTGCTGCCGGAATTTGTACGCCGGCCGTACGGAGGAGATCTGCGGCATCGGCGATTTCACGCTGAACAGTATGAATGTACGGCGCGAGGCGGTCCGTGGACACTACGCCGGTGTGGAAATTGCAGTAGGTGCACTTGGTCTGACAGAATGGCACCTGAACGTAAATGCCCAGATTCTTCATTCCTTTAGACTTTAGCACAGCGATTACTCGCGCATCGGTATCAGCGCTAAGGGGCTGGCAGAATCAGGGTTGGGGTTCGGGGGGCTGGGGGAGCGCGGGAATGGCAGCGATTGCCTCAGAGGATAAAGGTTGAAGGTGAAGTTGATCGGCGAGGAACACGAGGCGGTCGCGGAGGGCTTCTCCGTTCAGAGCGTGGGGCGCGTCGTAAAGCTTGAATTGTTTCGGTTCGCTAGCGAGGGCGGCCGTGGCTTTGGCCATCTCGGCGGTGAGGAATTTTTCCTGAATGGCGTACTGCAGGAACAAAGTTGCGGGCGCGGCGTGGGAGATGTATTTTCCGGGATCCGACCAGGAATATTTGGCAAGGAAGGCGTCCACCTTCGCCGGTCCCAATTTTTGGCGAAATTCCTGAAACTGCGGACTCTTGGTTATGACCTCGTCAGAAAGGCTACCGGCCATGAGAACGAAGGCGCGGAAACGCTTGTCGACGCCGCTGACGACGCCTCCGGCGCTAGCGCCGCAACTGTGGCCGACGTAGGCGAGGCGCTTTGCATCAACGAAGGGACGAGCGAGAAGCAAATCGGCGCCACGACGAATGTCGACGACCTCCTGAACAAGGTCATCAATTTGCTGACTGGAAAGAGGATCTTTGTCCTCGACATAGCCTGGCCGTGCGATGGGAAAATCGATCAGGAGAGATGCGGCACCGGTGGTAGCCAGGGCCACGGCTTCGTCCAGAAATTCCCTGCGATTGCGAAGATTTGAATTCGTCCAGCACCAATGACCCCAAATTACGGCGGCGAAAGGACCCTTGCCAGGGGGTAAGACAAGATAGGCGCGGACGCGTCCACCTTTCGGGCTGGCATAGGAAACATCGTAAATGCCGACACTGCCGCGAAATTCGACTCCGGCGTCCTGGGTATCGAGTGGAAGCTTCGAATCGTAATCGAAGGGGTGAGAGTTATCGGACTTTTGAGCGAAGGTAGAAAAGGAAAGAATGAAAAGAGCCACAAGCAGGCGGCGCATGGCACTCCTCCGTTGGGCACAGTGTATGCCTGCGGGGGAAGGATACAAGGAAAGATTTGGAAATGGTGCTTAAACGCGATCGGGCAAGACTTTGACGAAAATTCTGCGCTCGCGGGGACCATCGAATTCGGCGAGGAAGATGCCTTGCCAGCGGCCGAGCGCCAACTTCCCTTCCTCGACAAAAATGAATTGGGTGACGCCGGTCATCATGGTTTTCACATGCGAGTCGGAATTGCCCTCGGCGTGGCGATAGGGACCGGCCATGGGGACCAAGCGGTCAAGTGCGCTCTCGGCGTCGGAAGCCACGTCGGGATCGGCGTGCTCGTTAATGAGAATGCCGGCTGTGGTGTGGGGGATGTACAGAAAGCATGTACCGACGCGAACACCGAGAGCGGTGACGATGCGCTGTACGTCTTTGGTGATTTCAAGCATTTGAGTGCGGCGTGAGGATTTCACGCTAATCGATTGCAAGGATGCCTCCGCAGTGACTCAAGGGATAGGAACGATCAGATGCCGTCCTGGCTTCTTGGGGCTGGCAAGTTTTTGGAGTTCGTTCAGGCCGCCGCTGCCCCAACGGGCGAGAAACGGCAGAAAGCAAAGATCGCGGGACTGCAGCCCTTTTTGAGGGAAGAGTAGATTTTCGAGAAACGCTTCGTGTTTAGTGATTTGCTTGTCGTGACGATCGAGCGCCTCGCCGGTCTTGTGGCGGAGTTTTTCGAGTTGATAGCGGATGCGTTTTTCAGCACGGGCGATGGTTCCCTGAATGGTGGGGTCCACCTTGGCAATAGATTTGTGAAGCTGCTGGACACTCTTTTCCATCTGGCGGAGGTTGGCGTCAAAATCTCGTGCCAGTTTTTTCGGGACAGCGGAGTTGTACATGCGATGGCGAAGAGCTTGTGACCCTTGCCAGACATCCTCAACATCGAGGCGATATTTTTTCAAGATGCGCTCGGCCTTGGGGTCCACCAGGGTGAAATCGGCGCGCGGAAGCAGTACGGGCATGCGCCCGAGAAGTTTCTTATAGAGCACTTGCGACTGGGCGAAGTAGGCAATCTCTGAGGGACCGCCGAAATACGCGACCGTGGGGAGAAGGAAGTCCTGCATCACGGGACGGAGCAATGCGTTGGGGCTGAATTTTTCTGGGGAAGCTTCGATGCGGCGCAACCAGCTCTCGCGAGGCATGGAAAGTTTGCCTGAAGTGAATTCGCTATTCGAGGCGGTGATGACCTGGCGCTTGCCGTCTTCCAACGAAAAGAGGAGGGTGCTGTGCGAGGTGACTTTCACCTGGACGTCGTAGCCGCCGCGATCCAGATCCTTGCCACGGCGAGTCAAGAGGTCATTCAAGTCGTCGCGCTGAGCCAGAGCATCTCGCAATAGGGGCGCAGCGACGCGATGGAGGCGTTCATCGAGAGGATCGAGCAGGATCAAGCCGTGATCGGCGAAAATACGGGCGAACAGAGCGGCGAAGGCGCTGCTGTAGGTGGCCACGGGAGTGTAGGTTTCATAGAGGAGGTCCCCAAATGTCTCTCCCAGTAGGGGGCGAACGCGGGCAATCAATTCCTCCACTGCCTTTCCCAAACGAATCCGGCCTACAGGAACGGCGTCTTCTGGCAGCGCAGGAAGAGAAAGATTTTGCAACTCGCCTTCGTGGAACCAAGTGACATGACGAACTTCGTCGACGTCATGGTCCTCGGTAGCCATCCAGAAAATGGGGACAGCGGGAATGCCCTTTTGTGTGAGTTCCTGAGCGGTCTGGATGGCCGAAAGCCCCTTGTAGAAAGCGTAAGCGGGGCCGCCAAAGAGGCCAACCTGCTGGCCACTGACGACGGCCACCGCGCCCTCCGCCAGGCGCTGCAGGTTTCTCTGAGTTTCGGGGCCGCTGTCGAAAAGCGAATTTTGGGCACGAAGAATGCCGGCGACCTCTAAGCGACGCGCCGCCGGGAAATTCATCTTTTTGGCGCAGCGGGCGACGGATTTAAGATCGGGAACGTGCTCGTAAAAGGAGGCCAGTTTGGAAAAGTTCTCGACGTAGTCGCGGAATAGCTTCGACGTGTGCGGCAACTGGTGAGGTGCGAGGGCGCGACAGTCCATGAGCGCTTAGATGATAGACGGCGAAAAAGGTGACGGCAAATGACCCATGCTCAGACGCGCGCCGCGGCCGGATAGATTTGCGATAGCAGGTCGGCGATGGAGCGCTTCTTTTCTTCGGTTAAAGGTAAAAGCGGGAGGCGGGACAGACCACCCTGAAAGCCACGCAGGTCCATGGCGTACTTTACGCCGGGGATTCCGTTTTCGGAGACGATACGCTTGGAAGCCTGCACCAGGAGGTGCTGGAGCTGGCGCGCAGGTTCGTGCTGACCGCGTTGGAAGAGGTCGTAAAGTTCCGCGCACTTTTCGGGAAGCGCGGCGGCGAGAGCCAGGACTGCTCCGCGGGCACCAACGGCAAGCGCTGGATAGATTACGGCGGCTCCGCCGGTGAGAACGCAGAAATCTGGAGGCGCACCGGAAACGATTTCTCCCACGCGCTGTATGTTTCCTGAGCTGTCCTTGATGCCGACGATATTGGGATGTGCCGCCAGGGTGAGGATTTCCGGAGTTTCCAGTGTGATCCCCGTGAATTGCGGCACGGAGTACAAGAGAACCGGAATGGGGGAAGCATCGGCGACGGCGCGATAGTGGCGGATGTAGGTTTCCGCGCGGTAGACGGGTTTGTAGTAGTAGGGAGTTTTTACCAGCGCAGCCTGATAGCCGAGGATGGCGGCGCGCTTGGTGCGAGCAATGGTCTCGGCAGTCGATTCCGCACCAGTGCCTGCGACCAGAAATTTATGGGGAGCCGAGGATTCCTTGGCGGCAACCAACACGGAATCGGCCTCGTCGCGCGAGAGCATGACGGATTCCCCGGTAGAGCCGAGGACGACGTAGCCGGCGACGGCAGTTTGATTGTAACGGCGGATGTTTTCCTTCACCGCGGCGAGAGAAACGGATTCGTCGGAGGAGAAGGGCGTGACAAGGGCCGGGAAAATGCCGCCAATTTCCATAGCTTAGTATCCCCCTGTGGAGCTGCCCGCGGTAGCCACACCGGAGCCGTGCAGGTCTTGTAGGCAATTTACTTCGCGCTTCAACTCATGGAGCGAGTGAATGCCGCGAACGGCAGCTTGTGCGGCAGAAAGCGTGGTGATGCAAGTGATGTTGTAACGGATGGCGGCGCGGCGAATGGATTTTTCGTCGTAGAAGGATTCGCGGCCGAGCGGCGTGTTGATGACCAGGTGGATTTTACCGGTCTTGATGAGATCGACGATGTTGGGCCGGCCCTCGTTTACCTTGAAGACTTCCTCGCAAGGAACCCCTGAGGCGCGGAAGGCGGCGCATGTACCGCGGGTGGCAACAAGTTTGAAGCCGAGAGAAACGAGATCTTTGCCGAGTGGGCCAATGCCGCGTTTATCGCGGTCATTTACGCTGATGAAAACCGTGCCACCGCTGGGAAGCTTTTGCCCGGCGGCCAGCTGCGCCTTGGCGAAAGCCTGACCGTAGTCCTTGGAGATGCCCATAACTTCGCCGGTGGAACGCATTTCGGGGCCGAGGATGGTGTCGACGCCCCGGAACTTGTTGAAGGGGAAGACGGGAGATTTCACGGAGAAGTAGTCTCGAACAGCGATTTCGGCGACGCCATTGTGATGAACGATAGGAAGCTTCATGTCTGAGAGGCGACGTCCGACCATCAGGCGCGCGGCAACCTTGGCGAGCGGTACCCCGGTGGCCTTGCTAACGTAGGGGACCGTGCGCGAGGCGCGCGGGTTGACTTCGAGAACGTAGACCGTTTCCCGCTGGATAGCGTACTGCACATTCATCAGGCCGATCACTTTGAGAGCGAGAGCGAGGCGCTTGGTATAATCGCGAATCGTTTCGAGAACTTTCGCCGAAAGGCTAACAGGAGGCAAGACGCAGGAAGAGTCGCCGGAATGCACGCCGGCTTCTTCGATGTGCTCCATGATGCCACCGATGACAACATCGGTGCCGTCGGCGAGGGCGTCGACGTCCACTTCGGTGGCTTCCTCGAGGAACTGATCGATGAGCACGGGACGCGCCGGACCCATCATGGCGGCTTGCGCGACGTATTCTTGCACGGTGTTCACGTCGTAGGCGATAACCATGGCGCGCCCACCGAGCACGTAACTGGGACGGACGAGAACCGGCAGCCCGATTTCACCGGCTACGCGGGCAGCCTCCTCGGGAACGAGTGCGGTGCCATTGCGCGGCTGGGGAATTTTCAGTTCTTCAAGCAAGCGGCCAAAGCGGCGGCGATCCTCGGCAAGGTCGATGGATTCGGGGGCAGTGCCGACAATAGGAACACCGTTGCGCTTCAATTCGAGCGCGAGATTGAGCGGGGTCTGCCCGCCAAACTGAACGATCACGCCGCTGGGTTTTTCTTTTTCGACGATGGCGAGAACGTCTTCGAGAGTGAGTGGTTCGAAGTACAAACGGTCCGACGTGTCGTAGTCGGTGGAAACTGTTTCCGGATTGCAATTCACCATGATGGTTTCGAAACCATCGGCGTGAAGAGCGAAGCTCGCGTGGCAGCAGCAATAATCGAACTCAATTCCCTGCCCGATGCGATTCGGGCCGCTGCCGAGGATCATGATTTTTTGCTTTTGGCTAACGTTGGCTTCGTCCTCATCTTCGTAGCTAGAATACATGTATGGCGTGAAGGACTCGAATTCTGCGGCGCACGTGTCTACACGTTTGAAAACGGGACCTACACCGAAACGGGCGCGCTGGAGGCGAACGGCGGCGGGTGTGGTCTTCCAGAGCTGGGCGAGGTGCTCGTCGCTGGTGCCGATGCGCTTTACGTCGCGCAGAAGTTCTTTCGAAGCGGTTTCCACCGTGACGTTCGCGGCACGGCGATTGACCTGAATAATTTCCTCGATCTGATGAATGAACCATGGGTCGATCTTGGTGAGTTCGCAGACTTCGTGTGCCGGGAGGCCACGCTCGAGGGCTGTGAGAATCCAATGGATGCGATTGGGGCGTGGCGTGGCGAGCTTTTCGCGCAAGAGCGAATCCGGCGTTTCCGCAGGGGCGCGCCAAGGAGTGCTGGGCTCGAGCGAGCGAATCCCTTTTTGCAGCGCTTCCTTGAAGGTACGGCCAATGGACATGACTTCGCCGACCGATTTCATCTGTGTTCCGAGGGTACTGTCCGCGCCGGGAAACTTTTCAAATTGCCACTTGGGAATTTTCACCACGACATAGTCGATGGTGGGCTCGAAGGAGGCGGGAGTTTTTTGCGTGATGTCGTTCGGAATTTCGTCTAGGGACATGCCGACGGCAAGGCGCGCGGCGATCTTGGCGATCGGGAAGCCGGTGGCTTTGCTGGCCAGTGCGGAGCTGCGCGAAACGCGGGGATTCATCTCGATCACGGTCATGCGGCCGTTTTCGGGATTGACGGCGAATTGCACGTTGGAACCGCCGGTTTCGACACCGACTTCGCGAATGATCGCCGCGGCGGCATCGCGCATGCGCTGGTATTCTTTGTCGGTGAGAGTCTGAGCGGGGGCAACAGTGATGGAATCACCAGTATGAACGCCCATGGGGTCGAAATTTTCAATGGTGCAGACGACCACGAAGTTGTCGCGGTAATCGCGCATGACTTCGAGTTCGTACTCTTTCCAGCCAAGGACGGATTCTTCGACGAGAGCTTCGTGGACCGGGCTCATGTCCAAGGCGTGGGCGATGGCTTCGGAAAATTCTTCTTTGTTGTAGGCAATGGAGCCGCCGGTGCCGCCGAGAGTGAACGAGGGGCGAATGACGAGAGGAAATCCGAGTTGATCGCAGAGACGCATGGCGTCCTGGGCGCTATTGACGAGAGCGGAAGCGGGAACTTCGAGGCCGATCTTGCGGCAGGCGTCCTTGAACCAGAGGCGGTCTTCGGCAACTTTGATGGCTCGGAGGGAGGCCCCGATCATTTCGACTTTGTGCTTTTCGAGGATACCGCTTTCCGCGAGTTCGACCGCAAGATTGAGAGCGGTCTGGCCACCAACGGTAGGAAGGAGCGCGTCGGGGCGCTCCTTGCTGATGATCTCCTCGAGATACTCCTTGGTGAGAGGCTCGATGTAGGTGCGATGCGCCAGTTCCGGGTCGGTCATGATGGTGGCGGGATTGGAGTTCACGAGTACGACTTCGTAGCCTTCGGCGCGGAGGGCTTTGCAGGCTTGTGCGCCGGAATAATCGAATTCGCAGGCTTGGCCGATGACAATGGGGCCAGAGCCGATGATCAGGATTTTGTGGATGTCTTTGCGTTTAGGCATCTTCCCTCAAAGTCGTACCGTGTGACGCACGGTGATCCAGCGGTGCGGTCACCATTTCACTCCGTTGCGATTCACTAGCGCCTCGATCTGATCGCGATGATTGAGCACAATGGAATAGATCGCGGTGTAGTGATCCCCGCGCTTCCATTCCATCGCTTTTCGAGCGCGCTTTGGGCCGACCAGTTCTTCCATGGCCTGCCACTCCAGCATACACACGACGAGATGAAAATAGCTGCTGCGAAGCTCCCCGTCACCTTTGGGCTCGCGGTAGTCCAGGTCCGGAAACGCTTGCTGGAGATCTTCGATCAAAGCCTGATTCCTGGGACGGGACCGCCCCATTAGTACCCAATGTCCTTGCTCGTGAACGTAGGTTGAGAGCGCGAGATCGTCGTCGTCGAGGAAGCGAAGGTTCAGGGTGAGAACGGGAGAAGAGTGATTGGTGGCGCCCCGCTCGATCATGATGTCACGCGTGACGGTATACTTTCTGAGGTCGTATTCACTGGCGAGGCGCTCCATTTGCTGCTTGCGCTGCTCCTCTTGAGGCAGCCCGTGTTTCGTTTTGATGTCGAGCTTGGGAGTTTCGGCCGCCAAAACGCAGGCCAGCAGCGCAAAGGCGACCGGCGCCAGACCTTTGCTCGTTTGCAGGTGACCGAGAATTGGCGCTTGGCAGCCCATGGCTAAGAGCGGGAACTCCCGGGCTGCGCGAATTCCTTCATCATATCGGTGAATTGGGCGAAGAGGTAATGTGAGTCGTGCGGACCCGGAGAAGCTTCGGGGTGATACTGCACGCTGAAGAGTGGCAGGTTTTTGTGGCGCATACCTTCGTTCGTGTGGTCGTTGAGATTGAGGTGCGTAATTTCGACCTCACTGGAGGGCAATGATTCGGGATCGACGCAGAAGCCATGATTCTGCGCGGTGATTTCCACCTGGTTGGTCAGAAGATTCTTGACAGGATGGTTCGAGCCGTGATGGCCGAATTTTAGCTTAAATGTTTTTCCGCCAAGAGCAAGGCCACAGAGTTGGTGACCCAGGCATATGCCGAAGATGGGGACGCGCCCAGCGAGCTTGCGGATGTTCTCCTGTGCGTAGGTGACGGGTTCCGGATCGCCGGGGCCGTTCGAGAGAAAGACACCATCCGGGCGAAATGCCAGAACGTCTTCGGCGGAAGTGTTTGCGGGAATTACCGTGACTTCGCAGTGATGGTCGACGAGCATGCGAAGAATGTTCTGCTTGATGCCAAAATCGTAGGCGACAACCTTGAATTTGTGGCTGTCGGGAGATGCGCCGGATTCACCCATCTCCTCGGCCCAGGGTGAAGTGGCCAGCTCGATGGAACCTTTCTGCCAATCATAGGCTTTCGAGCAACTGACGCGGCCGGCTAGTTCCTGACCAGCCATCAAAGGAAGCTGTTTGGCTTCGAAGACGAGTTGATCGGCAGGGGTGCCGTCCGTGGACACCATGCCACGGAGAGCGCCGACCTTGCGAATGTGGAGAACTAGAGCACGAGTATCAATGTCCCAGACGACAGGAATTTTGTGCCGATTCAGATACAGTTGCGCGCTTTCCCCGGAGCGCCAGTTCGAAGCGACCTGAGAGAATTCGCGGACGATCAGGGATTCGATATGAGGCCTCGGAGATTCTTCATCATCCAGATTTGCGCCCACGTTTCCGATGTGCGGATACGTGAGGCAAACGATCTGGCCGGCATAACTAGGATCAGTGAAAACTTCCTGGTAACCGGTGAGGCTGGTGTTGAAAACGACTTCACCGCCGCGGCGCGTGATAGCGCCGGCTGCGCGACCGTTAAATATGCGCCCGTCTTCGAGCGCGAGTATGGCGGGTCTGTGCTGAACGTCCGTCAGTGGATCCTCCGTCAAACGTCATTTGTCGTTGGCCTCGGTTGTGGACAAGGAACCGAAGTGGTCCACAGGCCAGTAAGCAAAAACGGCCCGGCCGTAAATGTACTGGCTGGAGACCGGCCCAAACACGCGTGAATCATTGGAACTGATGCGGTGATCGCCCATCACGAAATAACTTCCGCGCGGAACTTTCGTGGGACCGTAGTCGCTAACATCCGCATACTGCGGAGGCACATAGGGCTCGGCGATTTCATGGCCGTTGACGTAGACGATACCGCGGCGAATTTCGACGGTTTCGCCCGGCAGCGCAATCACGCGTTTGATGAAGGATTTGGAGCGATCGAGCGGATACCAGAAGACGACAACGTCACCGCGATCGATTGGCTCGAAGCGATAAACGAACTTGTTGATGAAAATGCGCTCCTGATCGGATAAGAGCGGAGCCATGCTAGTGCCTTCTACTTTAACGGGCTGATAGAGAAATACGATGATGACCAGGGCAAGACCAATGGCGATGAGAAGATCGCGAGTCCAAACGCGAATTTCATGGCGCAAGAGCTGATGGGAGGGAGGCGGCGCCGGTTCAGGCGACGGGGATGACGAAGACCCTGATCCCAAAGGAGGCGTAGTGGCGGTGGAAGAGTCGCCTACTAGAGGGGAGATGTTGTTCTCGTCAGGTTTGTTCATCTCGTACTGCCTTTTATTTATAACACGCCGTCCAGACATTAGGCCAGCCGCGAGTTGAAACGCGAGAGGCAGTGTGCGGACAGCAAGGGTTGGATTCGAGTTGAACCCTTCCTTGTTGCTTGCAGGCTGGCTGGCTCGGGAAGAATTTGGCTCGACCTTTGCTTAGACGGTTCTCGGATGCGTTCGGGTACGCGGGGGAGTTGCAGGAGGGTGAAACTCAATCGATTGAGAGAGCGAAGTTTAGAGCGGCGAGAGAAACGACCACGGCGGTTTCCGTGCGCAGGATGAGCTTGCCGAGCGAAGCTTCGCAGAAGGCCGCTGCACGGGCAGCGGCGAATTCGGCTTCGCTCCAGCCGCCCTCGGGACCAATGGCCAGGGTGGCTGCGGTGGCTTGGACACCGGCTAGCGTTTGGCGTAGGGGCTTAGCGTCGGGAGATTCGGAGAGCAGGATGCGCACACCATCGTTTTGCGTGGCGAAGACGGCTTCAGGCTTGGCAAGCGTGTCGAGAATGGGCAATTTAACGCGGCGGCATTGCTGGGAAGATTCGAGGAGGATTTTGCCCCAACGCTCAGAACGCTTGACGGCCGCGGCAAGAAGAGCCTTTTCGCTGCGAGCGGCGGCCAGGGGAACGATGCAGCTAACCCCTAGTTCAGTGGCTTTCTCGAGGGCCCATTCGAAGGCATCGAACTTCACGACGGAGAGAAGCAGAGTGATCTTGAGTTGGGGGAGGAATGCGGGAAGTTGTTGGACTAACTGAAATGCGACCTGGTCACGAGCGACGTTTTCGATTTGTGCCAGCCACACCGTTGAACCGTCACTGAGTTCGTATTGTTGGCCGACTTGCGCGCGCAAGACGCGGCCCAGGTGATGGGCGGCTTGGCCCTCCATGAGCGCAGTCTGACCCTCGAATCTTTGAACGAAGAAACGGCGGCGCATGGATCGGCCTTAGCCGAAAATATCTTTGACTTTGTCGAACAGTGAAGAGCCACGCTCGGCCGGTTTGTTGTCGACCTTGAGGGTCGAGTGGAGCTGCTCCATAAGCTTGCGCTGCTCCTTGCTCAATTTGGTGGGCGTCACAACACGGACATGATAGTAGAGATCGCCGCGGCCGCCGCCATGGGGATCAGAAAGACCCTTAGCCTTAATGCGGAAGACTGCGCCACTTTGCGTTCCCTCTGGAATCCTTAAACGTTCTTCACCACTCAAGCCGGGAACCTGCAGTTCGGTGCCGAGAGCCGCTTGCGCAACACTAAGAGGAATCGTGCAGTAGAGATCGGCCCCGCGGCGTTCGAAGAAATTGTGTTCCTTGACCTCGAGGACGACGTAAAGATCGCCAGCGGGACCGCCATTCGGTCCGGGTTCGCCCTCGCCTTGAACCCGGAGGCGAGTGCCGGTATCGACGCCCGGTGGAATACGCAGTTCGATGGTTCGCTCGCGATCGACGCGGCCCTGGCCACGGCAGTCGGCACAGCGTTCCTTCACGATTTGTCCGGCGCCTTGACAGGCGGGGCAGGTGCGATTGATGGTGAAAAATCCCTGCTGGTAAACCAACTGGCCGCGGCCGCCGCAGGTCTGGCAGGCCACAACGCCAGTTCCCTTCTTGGCGCCCGTGCCGTTACAGGATTCGCAGTATTCCTGACGAGGGACGCGAATCTTGGTGTTAACACCGAGAGAAGCTTCTTCAAAGGTCAGCGTCATGTCATAGCGGAGATCCGACCCGCGCTGCACCCGGCTGCGCGCGCCACCACGCCGACGGCCACCACCAAAGAGATCCTCGAACCCAAAGAAATCGCCAAAGATATCGTGGAAGTCCTGGAAGATCGATTCGTTGAAATCGGACTGCCCGCCGGCACGCGCGAGTCCCGCGTGGCCGTAGGTGTCATAGATCTGGCGCTTCTGTGGATCGCTGAGAATGCTGTAGGCCTCGGTGCATTCGCGAAAACGAATTTCGGCTTCCTCTTTATTTTCTGGATTGCGATCGGGATGCCACTGCATGGCCGCTTTGCGGTAGGAGGCTTTAATGTCCTCGAGGGAAGCGCTTTTCGAAACGCTAAGAACTTCGTAAAAATCTCGTTGTTGAGCTCGTGTCATGGTCAGTTCGCAAACTTATTCGATGCAGGATTGGGGTGAACGGCTACGCGGACCATGGCCGGGCGAAGAACACGGCCATGAAAGACGTAACCGGGCTGAAATACTTCGAGAACGGTGCCGTCGGGATGTTCGCTAGTTTCCGCGCGATCGACAGCTTGGTGAAGATGGGGATCGAAGGGCTCCCCCTGGGGGTCGATGCGCTCGACGCCGAGACGTGCGAGATTATCTAGAAGTTGTTTGTAGATTAGCTCAAACCCCTTGCGATAGTTCTCGTATTCCGGTTCCCGATGAACCGCGAGGGCATGCTCGAAGCCATCCACCACAGGAATCAGTTGTTCGACGACCCGACCGGTCGCGCGTTGTCCGGCTTCCCGATTTTCCTTCTCCGCACGCTTGCGGTAATTGGCAAAGTCGGCCTGATGGCGGACAAGTGTCTGGCGCATGTCTTCGAGCTCGGCAGCGAGCTTTTTGGCCTCGGCGTCGTCGCGCGAGGCGTCTTCGTTCGCGGCTTTTTCTTCTGCGCTTTCTTGCGGCGGAAGTTTAATTTCGAATTCACGGTCCTTCATAAAGGCTTCCTCTATTCTAGACGGTCAAAGTTATTCAATCTTGCTCAATGCTTCGCTGAAGAGCTGAGCCACATAGGCTACAGCGGTCATGGCGCGTTCGTAATGCATGCGAGTGGGGCCAATCACGCCTAAGGAGCCCTGCACGTTGTCGTGCGTTGAGTAAGGGGCGCTGATCAGGGCGATGTTTTCGCCCGATTGCGAAATCTCTTTGACGCCGATCTGTACGAACACGGGCTCGGGAGTTTCAATGCAGGAGTTCAACACGGTGATGAGGCGATGCTTTTCCTCGATGGCCGCGAGCAATTCGCCAAGCTGCGCCTGATCGGCAAATTCCGGCGCGGTAACGATCTGCGCGGTGCCCTCGACGTAAATCTGCGATTGTGGATTTTCGCCGAGGATCGCCGGATCGCAGAGGGTCAGAGCGCTGCGGGCAATCTTTTCGTAGCGCTCACGCTCGTTAGCGAGTTTCTGCAAAAGATCGGTGCGAATGGATTCCAAAGTCCAGCCGATGTAATGGCGATTGAGGAAATCCGCGGTGGCGTCAAGCTCCTCCTGGGTGAACAGACGCGAGGGGCGAAGGACCTTGTCGCGTGTGTTACCGCCGGGGGAAATGAGCACGACGACGACGCGGCCATCGGGAATGAGCCACATGCGCGCGTGCTCCAAGACGGCTTTGCGCAGGGGGGGAGAAACGACGATGCCAAGCCCTCGGGAGACTTCCGCCAAAACATGGCCTGCACGCTCGGTAAACTCCGCGGGAGTAGAGCCGCCCGCCATTTCGTGGTTGATCCACTCGCGGTCCTCGACGGTCAGAGTGGCTTGTGAGGCAATTTCCTGAGCGAAGAAGCGGTATGCCGCAGCGGTGGGAACCCGTCCCGCTGAGGTGTGCGGCTGGTAGAGATATCCGCCGTCCTCGAGATCGGCCATCACGCTTCGGATCGTGGCGGTGCTCAGTGGTTCCTCGTAACGTTTGGAGATCGCGCGCGAGGATACCGGTTCGCCCGTTTCGATGTAGGTGCGGACAATGTCAGCCAGAACCTGGCGGTTACGACGTTCCTGGAGAGCTGGATTACGCATAGCAGCACTCCTCAACGGGTGCCAACTACCATTCTAGGAACTGTGTCAAGCCCCGTCAAAGGAGATCGTCCAAAATCAAACTGTCTATTTCCCTAACCCGCTTAAATACAGAATCGTTGGAAATAAAGACGGACGCTTTGGAATATATCGCCGTGGCAGCCTGAATTGCATCGGGGGTCTGCAGCTGATAGGAAGCGCGCAAACGTGCGGCCTCATCCGCAATTTCGATGATGGGAGGGACCCAAGTCAAATTCGGAAAGGTCCCGAGGAAGGCATAATACGCATGGATCCGCCGCTCGTTGCCTTCCTGATAGGCAGGCACGAGTAATTCCGCGAGCGAGACAGTCGAGCATACGGCTGCATGGCCCCGCCGTAGCAGCCATGCGAAAACTGCGTCGGATAGAGGGAGATATCGAATATTAGCGGCGAGCTGGTAAATAAAAATGCCGGTATCCAGGGCCACAAGACGGTGAGTTTGCAAAAGAGTGCGTAGACGTGCTACTCCCAACTATCGCGTTCCTTTTTAAGATAATTCTCCGCGTACAGCCCACGCCCGAGGGCGGTAATTGCCTCCCGATAAGATTTTGGTTTCTCGAGGATAATGATCTTATCCCCTTTTAAGACGACCAGAAGCTTGTCCCCGGGCTTCAGGCCGAGAGCGCGGCGCGCCTCCCGAGGAATCACAATTTGGTTCTTGGAAGAAAGAGTAGCCTCAGTCATGCTTTACATTCTAACACAAAGTAAAGTGATCGGAGTCTGTCGATCGTTTTGCTTACTTTGGGGCTGAGGCCGCCGGAGACGAACCGCGGCCGCCAAGCTTGTGGCTGAGTTTGGTATAGTGCGCGGATGCGCCTGGTCATTTTGTTTGTTTTGGTTACTACTTCGTCGATCGCACAGACGGACCTCCGGCGGCAAATTCGAGCGATTGCCGCAGACGCTCAAGGCAAAGTGTCCGTGGCGTGTTCGCTGGCGGAGTCCGCAGTAAACTGCGATCTTGCGCCCCACGCACGACCACCAATGCAGTCGGTGTTCAAAGTTCCCCTTGCGCTCACCGTTCTCCATCTTGTCGAAGGCGGAAGGTTTTCGCTGAACCAACCAGTGCGGTTTCTTCCGAGCGACCGCATTTTGCCGCAGGTCTACGGCCCACTGCAGGATAGATATCCCGAGGCAAATGTCGACATTCCCTTACGCGAACTTCTGCATCTTGCGGTCACTCAAAGCGACAACGTGGCGACAGACATTTTGTTGCGCACTGTAGGCGGTTCCATGGCGGTGAACGGCTACATCGAATCGCTCGGAGTCAAAGGTTTTCACCTGGTAGACAGCGAGCAAGAACTGCACGCCGACGATCGAGCGCAATATCGCAACTGGTTTGAGCCTGCAGGGGCGGTGGCGTTGCTCCGACGCTTAAGTGAGCGGTCGCCGCTTACCGCCGAGCACACTCGAATGCTACTCGGCTGGATGGAAGCGACTCCCCATGGGGCGCACCAGATCAAAGGCCAGCTACCGGCAGGGACAATCGTGATGCATAAAACGGGGAGTTCGGGCACGCGAGAGGGCATGACTGCCGCAACAAACGATATCGGACTTATCACGCTGCCGTCTGGCCGCCGACTGGCGATCGCCATCTTTGTTAGCGACTCCACGGCGGACACGGCGACGCGCGAGGCGGTTATCGCACGCATCGCAAAGGCAGCATACGACGAAAGCATTCAATCCAAAAAATAGAGCGAAAGATCTCTGGCTCACATGCTAGTTGTTATCGATCTGGGCGCGCTGGAGTTTGTCGGAATAGTCGATGTAGACCGATTTCCATTCGGTGAAGAAGTCGATGGCGGCAACGGCGGCTTCGCGATGGCCGTTGCCAGTCTGCTTGGTGCCGCCGAAGGGAAGATGGGTTTCCGCACCGATCGTGGGGGCGTTTACATAGACGATGCCGGTGTAGAGGTCGCGGATGGCAGCGAAAGCGGCGTTGACGTTGCGCGTATAAATGGAGGCGGACAAGCCGTAGGAGACGCCATTGGCGACTTCCATTCCCTGCTCGAGGCCGTCGATGGAGATCACGGAGACTACGGGGCCGAAGATTTCTTCCTGAGCGATGCGCATGTTTGGGTGGCAATCGCCGAAGACCGTTGGTTCGTGAAACCAACCTTTGGCGAGGTCGTTCTTCTCCAGGCGATGGCCACCGCTTAAGAGTTTCGCGCCTTCCCTCTTGCCAATCTCGACGAACCTCATCACCGTTTGCAGTTGCTGCTCGTTGATCACCGGACCCATGTCGGTGGACGAATCCAGGCCATTGCCGACATTGAGTTTCCGGGTGCGCTCAACGAGGCGGCTAACAAATTCATTGTAGAGGGATTTGTGCACGCCGATGCGGCTGGCGGCGGTGCAACGCTGACCAGTGGTGCCGAAGCCACCCCAGATTGCGCCATCTACGGCGAGATCGAGATTGGCGTCGTCCATGACAAGAATAATGTTTTTCCCGCCCATTTCCAGACTGTAGTGCTTGAAATCGGGAGCGCAAGTTTCGGCGATGATGCGGCCCGTCGCGCTGGAGCCGGTAAAGCTGAGGACAGGAACATCCTTGTGTTTGGAAAGCGGCGCACCGGCGCCGGGCCCGTCACCGCTGACAAGATTGACCACGCCGGAAGGAACCCCCGCTTCCGCCATTACCTCGACGAGGTGGTAGGAGGACAGGGGTGTGTCTTCGGCCGGCTTAAGGACAACAGTATTGCCGCAAATCAGCGCAGGCATCATCTTCCAGGCAGGAATGGCCATGGGGAAATTCCAAGGGGTGATCATGCCGCAGACACCGATGGGCTGGCGGACGCTCATCGCAAACTTATTGGGAAGCTCGGAGGGAGTGGTTTGGCCGAACAGGCGGCGACCTTCACCGGCCATGTAGTAGGTCATGTCGATGGCTTCCTGGACGTCGCCGCGAGTTTCGGCGAGGACCTTGCCCATTTCGCGGGTCATGTCGCGGGAGAACTCTTCCTTGCGCTTGAGGAGGAGTTCGGCGACGCGGAAGAGGATTTCCGCACGTTTGGGAGCAGGGACGAGGCGCCAGGTTTTGTAGGCGTCGCGCGCGGCGGCGACGGCGCCTTCAACATCCGCCTGGTTGGAGAGTGGGAATTCGCCAATGATCTCGCTGGTGTTGGCGGGGTTGTGATTCAGATAAGAGTTGCCGCTGGTGGGGGCAACCCATTCGCCCTTGATGAAATTTTTAAAGACGCGCGCGGAAACCGCCGTAGCCATGGCTCCTCCTGAGAGGAATTGAGTCTAGCGACGGAGGGGGAGACCGTCAAACACTGCGACGGTTTGCTCATGGGATCTCGCTTGAAGCCTGAGGTATTTTTTCTGGTGACTGGGATGCAGCGGAACGGGAGTACCAATTAACGGTCCGCCGTGAACGGATCGGGGGGTTCAAGACTTGGCCTTCCGAGCGGAATCAGCGGGATACGTGACAGGGAACGCTGGCGGAGCGTCATGTCTTGGAGGCGCGAGGCGGAATCGAACCGCCGATGAGGGTTTTGCAGACCCATGCCTTACCACTTGGCGACCGCGCCACCGTTTTTCAGAACTACTACGATGGCAAGGACCGCCTT